>Ga0310125_10000173_pt1 | contig 27856 bp, 20 predicted proteins | sample CB11b_Tmax_Bot8__FD_203508 | JGI IMG/M metagenome (GOLD analysis project Ga0310125, IMG submission 203508) | Marine microbial communities from Western Arctic Ocean, Canada - CB11b_Tmax_Bot8 | ecosystem: Environmental > Aquatic > Marine > Oceanic | place: Canada: Western Arctic Ocean | collected... | reverse complement strand
TCAAGAACCAAATACGTACCGGCGTGGACGACGATGTCACGGTAGAACTAAATCAGCGTGCCGAAAACTACTTGGAACGCGGGCTAGAAGCCTACAGGCAAAAGGATTACAGCACCGCTTTTCGAAACCTAAACAACTCAATGTCCGTTTCATTACGTGCCTACCCGGCAGTTCGTCTTGCAGTGTTTGATGCCGTGGGTGGCATCATGCTGTACATGTTTCTCATTGTTCCGTTTTCTTTTTTTGCCGAGCGAATCGTGTTTGGATTCCCCGATATTCGTGCACGATTAGCAGGGATGCTTGGAATCTTTCTCCTCGTATTCGCCATTATTCGTATCACGCACCCCGCCTATGAACTGCTTTCCTCCTCGCTGGTTGTCCTGGTTGGTTTTATTATCTTCATCCTTTGCCTGATGATCTTATCGTTCGTCTTTGGCAAATTTGCTGAACGGGCGAGAACGCTGCGTCGAGCCGGCGGTTCTGGAGAGGATGCTGGGGACTCAGACACAACACATCTTGGAACTGCAGGTGCAGCTTTTACACTGGGGATTAACAACATGCGCAAGCGCAAGGTTCGCACCGCCTGTACGGTAGCGACCTTGGTGCTGATATGCTTCTGTCTCGTCTGCTTCACCGCCCCCCGCCCTCAGCTCAAGGATCGACGGATCGCCGTTGGATCATCTGGTTTTAATGGGCTGGTTTTACGCGAAGGTGGTGATGTTCGGGCTACGCAGCTTCAATTCAAAGACCGGGCCAAGGTGATCAGTCGGCGTAAATATTATGCTGATAATTTAACTGCAAGTTACAAGCCATCACAGGGTCCTGTCCGCCACGCCCAACACAAAGGTGTCATCTATCTACAAAGCGCAGAACGCTTGATCAGTGATATTGAATCCATTTTTCTACCCGGGGGGAAATGGTTTCGCGACAGTGATGTGGGAATTTGCTATATCTCCGACGTCACGGCAGGTGACCTGGGAATTGATCCAGCACATCTTAAGCAAGGCAACGTAAGTGTCGTACTTCGCGGCCAACGACGTGTTGTCAATGGCATTTTTGACAGCCGAAAGCTTGAAGCCCTACGTGACATCGACAAGGAAAGCCTTCTGCCGGGGTTAGAACAAGGCGAGGCCAAAGAACAGCGTAGCCGTGCCGCCCAATTCAAGCGATTCTCGGGGCAAGGCGGCCAACAGGTGTCCGTCGAACGGACTGCCGGAGCCGAGGTCATCTTGTTGCCCTTTAATGCCAACTCAGAGTTACCACGCTGGTCGGGCCACATGGGCCAGGAGGAACAGACTTCCGCGGTGGTTCTGTTCAATGACCAGCCATATGGCTCCATGCGTGAACTGATCGATCAAATGCTCTACCGATCACCCACATTTGTCCGCTATGCGATCGACGGCCTTGCATTTTACGGTGCGCGGTTGCGGTCAATCGGGCTACAAGGCTACGCCGACATTGTGATCCCGCTACTGGTCGGGTCATTTATCATATTCAATACCATGCTGGGAAGTGTTTATGAGCGCAAGAAAGAGATCTCAATCTACTCGGCCGTAGGATTATCACCGCGACATGTCTTCTACCTGTTCCTTGCCGAGAGCTTGGTGTACGCCGTCATCGGTGTGGTAGGTGGCTATCTCCTTGCCCTCGGTTTGCAGTGGATCTCGCAACTTGGCGGCGGTTTCCTGGGGTTGGATATGAACTATTCAAGCCGCAGCGCCATTTATGTGAGCCTCACACTGATGGCGGCCGTGATTGTCTCCAGCTTCGTGCCGGCATACCAGGCAGCACGTGTGGCAGCACCTTCAGAAAACATCTCCTGGACATTACCCCAAGCTCAAACGCCGGGCCAACTGCGGTTCGATCTCCCCTTCACATATATTGGACGTGATATTATCGCCGCCGTACCGTTTATCCGATCTTGGTTCGATGCCCACGGGGAGGACTCCTCCGGTGAGTTTTCTGCTTCCGCACCGAACATACAGGTGGATTGGGCCCACTCTAGGCCCGAACTGACGATTGCCACAACCGTCTGGCTAAGACCCTATGATCTAGGCGTCAGCCAGAGTGTGAAGGTGTCGATGCAGCCGTCCTCGGACCCAACGATTTATCAGGTTACCATCGATATCAGGCAACTAAGTGGCAGCGAAACATCTTGGAAACGAACCAACAACCGCTTTGTACGTCTGTTACGTCGACATCTGCTAAGCTGGCGTGGCCTTCCACAACAGAGCAAGCAACACCTGGCGGAGAAGGGGGCAAGATTGCTCGTCCCCGTGGTTTCTGCAGAATGAGTACACCATGCAGATTTCACAATGCTGATTTGGTCGCCCTTGCCCGATTGAGGAGTTCAAACGGGCGGGAAATGAACCTTGCATGGTCCGCGGGGCGGTGACCTTTTTCCCCAACGCGTGATCTGTCAGTGTAGTCTGGAATGGAAATTAGAATGGCGCTAGGATCGATTTTTAAACGCCGGACAAAGGCGATCTCGGAAGACGCCGAACTCGAACTGTATCGCGGCATTATCGAAGTGCCGAATAAGTTCGAGGAAGGCTTTACCATGAAAGCCGTGGTCGGTGCCCTGTTTTGCGGCATCATCATGGTCCCGGGGTCGATCTATCTGAGCCTTCTACAAGGTGGCAACATGAATGTTGCCGCATCTTGGGTCACCCTCATCTTATTCGCCGAGATAGCGCGTCGCTCATTAACAACACTGCGCAAACAGGAAATGATCATTCTGCTTGGCGTCGCCGGTTCGATGAGTGCTGGCGGACCACTGGGAGAATATATTTACCGCCAATTCATCATTGGCTCAGAAGCTGTGCGCGAAGCTGGTTTTTCACAGGAATTTCCAGTGTGGTATGGGCCGGCCGCAGATTCACAAGCATTGGTCGAACGCACCTTCTTCCACAAAGACTGGGTGTTTCCTCTTTCGCTGATGGTCGGAATGATGTTTATTTGGGTAATCAGAAGTTACGTTTCTGGATATATCTTTTTTCGCCTTGCCAGTGATATTGAAAAGCTGCCATTTCCCATGGCTTCTGTTGGTGCCGCCGGGAGCATGGCTCTTGTCGAAGCGGGCGAGAAGAGCCAGTCGTGGCGGTGGACGGTATTTTCCACCGGCACCATTATCGGCGCCGGATTCGCAGCCATACACAGCCTCATTCCCTTGATCACCGGCGCATTGCTTGCACGGCCAATCACCCTGATTCCAATACCTTGGATTGAACTCACACCGATGTTCAAAGGAATTTTGCCGGCCGTTGCATTGGGCGTGGCAATTGACCTTGCATTGGTACTAATTGGTTTTGTCGTTCCTTTTTGGGCCGTCATGGGTGCCGCCGCCGGGGTGCTCATTACAATTATTGTCAATCCAATCCTCTATCACAACGGTGTCCTGCACACCTGGAAAGAGGGGATGGAGACAATCAATACCCAGATCGCGAATCAAATGGACTTTTGGTTCAGCGCCGGCATGGGTATTGCGCTGGGCCTGATGCTGGTCAGTATGATTCAGACGGTTACGGCTATCCGTTCAGCCATGCGTGAAGCCAAGGGGCAGGGCACTGGACGTAGCCAAAAGCTGCAAGGTGGACTTGCCACACCACCTGGACGCGGTGATTTTCCGATGAAGATTGCTTTCATGGTCTACATCACGTGCCTGTTCGCCACTTTCCTGCTGTGTTATTGGCTCATCCGAAATCCGACGCCCCTACTTATTGCATTTTTACTTTTATATATCTTCCTTTATGCGCCCATGATGGCATATCTCAATGCCCGACTTGTCGGCATATGCGGACAGGCCGTGCAGGTTCCATTCATTCGGGAAGGGATGTTTATCCTCAGTGGCTATAAAGGACTGGACGTCTGGGTTTCGCCAGCGATCGATCCGCAAACTGATGCTGAACGCGATGCTGGTCAAGCGCAGATATTCCGCCAACTTGAATTAACCGGTACACGATTCTGGAGTGAAGCCAAGGCACGCGCATTAACAGTTCCCCTGGCCTTTGTCTTCAGCTTCTTTTTCTGGTCTTTCGTATGGCACACCAATGCCATTCCATCGCCGGCATTTCCCTACGTTGAGAAAATGTGGGAACTGCAAGTTCGATCCAACATGATCATGTGGTCTGCTACGATGGGCGCTGAGGGTGAGACAACCATGTTCCAAGAAGCATTTCACCCTCCTCAGATTATCCTGGTATGTGGCCTGACGGTATTTGTATTCCTTGTGTTTCGGTGGGTGGGACTGCCTATCATGTTCATCTATGGCATTATTCGTGGAGCAGGTGCATTCCCGCATATGCTGGTTCTTGAAATCTTCGGCGCCCTGCTCGCCAAGTTTCATTTCCACAAGAAATATGGTGCGCAACGATTCCTCCAAATCGCACCAGTGTTGTTAGCCGGCTACATGACGGGGGCCGGTTTAATTGCAATGCTCGGCGTGGCATTTGCACTTATTGCGCGCTCGGTGTCGTCCGCCGCGCTTTAAGGGACGATGATGAATGGATAAATCACAACCATCACAACGCTCCATACCCTCAACCAGTAACACTGGATCTCGGGACCAATTTGGACGTGTTAAAAACCCCCCCATGCTGGAAATCGTCCGCATGGCCTACCGCGGTGTCCGCAACCGGCTTGGACGAATGGTTGTAACTTGGCTGGGTATTGTGCTTGGCATTACATTCCTCATGTCAGCGATGGTGTCTTCTGGAATCCGCCTAGCAGTACAGGAGACCTCCGATCGTCGGGCCGCGGTTGAAAGCATGTATGGCGTACTGCGGGCCGAAGTCGGGAAACTGGACGACAAGAAGATCGTCATCATCAGGCCCGATGAGGAATCATCCGCGGCTACACTTGAGGGTTTACTTGCATGGCTAAAGGAAAACGCAGAACAAATGCAGATTGTCGGCCCCGTGAAGAGCAGCAAGGCCACAATGGATATGACGCTATACGAAAATGCATCCGCGATTGTGGCATGGGTACCGGAAAAATGGTCATTAACGCCCAGTTGGCAGGACATGACCAAAAGTATGCAGCAAGCGGTTGTGCTACGCTACACGCCCGATCCTGACGGACCATTCATTTCTGATGATGCCATTCGTAGCACTGAAATTCTGCCGAAGGTTACCGAGGACCAAAAGAAAAAGGCAGGTGAGCAGGCACGCAAACAGAAGCTTCGCACTCAATGGTTGATTGGCATTTCATTGCTTGTGGCGGCAATTGGTATCACCAACGCACTGTTAATGAGTGTGACCGAACGATACCGAGAAATTAGCACGCTCAAATGCCTGGGCGCCCTGAACTCCTTTATTATCTATCTGATGTTTATTGAAAGCGCCGTACTGGGGCTTTCTGGAGCGTTGGCGGGAACTGCCGGTGGAATTGTATTTTCGCTTGTTGGATGGATCAGTTCCTATGACATGAACATGGTCATCGGATCAATCCATGGGCCGGAACTATTAAAACAATGCGCGATCTGCTCGGTGGTGGGATTGGTCGTATCATTGATTGCTGCAATTTATCCGACACGCATTGCGGTGGCGATGATACCGGCAGATGCGATGCGAACCGAAATTTAGTTTCTGGAACTCAATAAGACCAGGAGCTGCAGGAAGGACTGATGATATGAACTCATCTGAACAAAACACCAAAGACACGGCGAACAATGACGAACGACTCAAAGCATTTATTGATGAAGTTAGTTCGTTTGAGGGTTCGGGACTAGCCGTTCGCGTCGATGATGTCCAAAAAGTGTACCGGATGGGGAAAATAGAGGTGCGGGCACTCGATGGCGTAAACCTCAAGATCAACCGCGGCGAGTACATCTCCATCATGGGACCCAGTGGATCAGGAAAATCAACCCTGTTCAATATGATGGGCGGCCTAGACAAACCAACCAGCGGCAAGGTCTATGTGGATGATGTGGATATCGCGGAGTTGGATCCGTCTGAACTTGCCTGGCTGCGCTGCCGGAAAATGGGGTATATCTTTCAAACATTCAACCTCATTGGAACCATGACAGCATTGGAAAATGTGATGCTACCCATGGCATTCGCCGGGAAATCAAATGATGAGGCTTTGGACTCCGGGGTTGATATTCTCACGCGTGTCGGTCTTGGTGACCGCTGCAAGCATAAACCAACCGAACTGTCCGGCGGCCAACAGCAACGCGTGGCGATCGCACGCGCGTTCGCCAATGACCCAGCAATCATCCTTGCCGATGAACCAACTGGAAACCTTGATTTAAAAACTGGGCAAGCGATCATTACGCTTCTTAAGGATATGAACCAAGAGCGCCAAACAACGGTCATTTCTGCCACGCACGACCATAAAATGCTTGATGTTTCTGATCGAATCGTCTGGGTTGCTGATGGGCGGGTTGATCGCATTGAAAAACGCAAGGATGTGGAGATCGAAGTCGGCAAGGTGGTCGAATAATCACTTGGGTTTAGTCAACCAAGGTGGTAAAAGCGGGGCGGAACACTATGGACAGTTGACCGTAAGTCAAGTGACGCGACTATTAATCATTTCAGGTGTGATGCGAATTTTGGCGGGGCTAGTCATATGAGCCTTGGGTAGATCCGATTTTCAAGGCCTGCCGGGTGACTTGCAGCACGAAGGTGATCGCATCCATTTTCATTTTCCAATCGTAACGTGCCGGATTGGGTCCATGGCTGGAACAGTTGGATTGTCATTTTCCCTGTGGCTATGGCGCTGGTGGCACAGATAGAATCATGGGGGTGGGTTCCACACAGAAAATCGGCTATCTGACACACGCCGATTCAATCATGAAGCCTCCATCCAGAAAGACGTAGAAGGTGTAGATACGATCACCGGATATCAATGCCAGATGCCGTCTTTGAACCTATCAATCGCGGACAAGTACAATTAGAATCATGCCAATACCTATCCAGATCATCTTGGTCGCCATGTGTTTCGTCGCCACTGCCGCGACGGCCCTTCCTGTCGATTCAGACCTTAATGTCAAACCTGAGTCTCAAGTCCTTGGGAAATATAAAAGTGAAACAGGGCACCAAAAAATGGTTGCTCTGCTTCATCAGATCGCGGAGGAGCGGAATGACCGACACCCTTATTTTCGTACTGATCGGGCACAACAGCTAAAGAATCAGCTACGAAATCTACCGGCAGACACACCCAACCATGTACGATGGAAGCTCCATTCATTTCTAGGCGTTGCCGAACTTCGCTTAGGCAACACCGAGGCATCCATAGAAAACCAACTCAAGGCCTATCAAATCCTCCCGAAAACCCACAAGACTAAACACCTGGGAAACTACATGCGGTTTCAACTGGGCGTGGCGTATCTGCGCCTGGGTGAAACCCAAAACTGCTGCCTGCGAAATACACCGGAAAGCTGCATTGTCCCCATTGCAACAAGTGGCCTACACGCCTACACGACCGGTTCGGAACAAGCCATTCATTACTTTACTCAAGTATTAACCCATGGGGTCAAAGACAGGAGGGATACCAATATCTATCTTTCCGCCAGATGGCTAATTAATATTGCATACATGACCATCGGCGCCTATCCCAATGGCGTTCCGCCCCAATATCTGATTAACCCCTCGGTATTCCAGTCAAAGATCCCCTTCCCTCGTTTTAAGAACATCGCTCCATCACTTGGACTCAATACGTTTAACTTATGCGGCAGTGTGATTGTCGATGACTTCAATAATGATCATTACCTCGATATTGTCAGTTCAACCTGGGACAGCACGGGGCAGATTGGAATTTTTCGAAATAATGGTGACGGCACCTTTTCTCATCGAACCAAGGAAGCTGGTTTAGCGGGGCTCTACGGTGGTCTTAATATCGTTTCCGCGGACTACAACAACGACGGCTGGCTGGACATCCTGGTCCTGCGAGGTGGCTGGATGTTTGAGGCAGGGCAGCATCCCAACTCGTTAATCCGCAACAATGGGGATGGCACCTTTACCGACGTCACCTTTGACGCCGGTCTGGCCAATCATCACTACCCGACGCAGACTGCTGCTTGGGCGGACTATGACAACGATGGCGACCTCGATCTATTTATTGGCAATGAATCAGGTGGGAACATCGATTTTTACATTGGCGACAAGCCGCCCACGAAAGTCGGTAGATTTAGCTCCGAGGCGCATAAATTCAAACAACACATACCATGTCAACTATTCCGCAACAATGGGGATGGCACCTTTACTGATGTCGCACCGGATGCGGGTGTTGACCACCCTCTTTTTGTAAAAGGTGTAACCTGGGGTGATTACGACAACGACCGATGGCCTGATCTTTACATATCAACGCTCAACTCGCCCAATCGCCTCTATCACAACAATGCGGACGGTACCTTCACCGATGTTGCACCCGATGCAGGCGTTACAAAACCAATCAGTAGCTTTCCAACCTGGTTCTGGGATTTTGACAACGATGGGAATCTAGATTTGTTCACCGCAAGTTATTCCAGTAGTTTGCCGCAGGTTGCTGCGGTATATTTAGGTCACCAGGTCCGATTCGAGCCTCCAGCACTTTACCGTGGTGACGGACAAGGCGGATTCGAAGATGTTTCTATCAGCCAAAACCTGAACCTGCCCATGCAACCAATGGGCTCGAACTTCGGTGACCTTAACAACGATGGCTATCTCGACTTTTATCTGGGTACTGGCGATATCAACTACCACGTTCTGGTCCCCAATATGATGTTCCTCAATCAAGGCGGGGGGGGATTTGAAAACGTCACCATGGCGGGTGGGTTTGGGCACCTACAAAAGGGGCACGGCATCGCCTTCGCCGATCTGGATAATGATGGTGATCTCGATGTATTTGAACAAATGGGGGGGGCTTTCCCGGGTGATGCATACGGAGATGCCCTCTTTGAAAATCCAGGCTTTTCGAATCACTGGATTGGCGTGAAACTTGTCGGCACCAAATCAAATCGCTCGGCCATTGGAGCGAAAATCCATGTCCGGATCACGGAGAATGGAAAGCCGAGATCCATCTATCGACATGTCACCAGTGGTGGAAGCTTTGGCTCTAATCCATTAAGGCAGATGATAGGACTGGGGCAATCAACCAAAGCCGACATACTTGAAATCGTTTGGCCAACCACAGGACGCAAACAACGCATTGAGAATATTGGTGCCGGCCAGTGGATTCACATCACCGAAGGCAAAGAGTCCTTTCGCAAACTTCACCTCAAGCCAATAGGCTTCACCCAACACTAGATATTGGCACCTGCTCGCAAGTTGATACGATTGGCCACCATGATCACTGATACACAAATCAACACATTCGAACAGGAAGGCGCGGTCACAATCGATACGCCACTCACCGATGACCAGTTAACTCAAGCGGCCCAATTGATGGATGCCCTGCTCCCCTTGGGGCCACCTCGACCCGGCGAGAAGAATCCCCGTTACCGAGTCGGCGAGAACAACCTGCTCCAACCATCATTTGTTTCAATCATTTCACACCCCTTCTTTGAGAAGGTCATGAAGAAACTCCTCTATACCGACAACGTGGTAATCATCAATACGGCGATTCGAAAAACGCACCCTCAGCCGAATGCGAAATTTGAAATTGGCGAACACACTGACATCACCTATGGCCTGGCCGATATGGCGTCTAGACCCCGGCGAATGGACCTGGGGTTATTTATATGGATTAAAGATGTGGGCCCGAAAACCGCGCCGTTGATGTACCGTCCCAAAAGCCATCTGCAGATCGCCCAATGGATGGATGATCGCCCAACGTATCTGACCAAATCAACGGACATCAACAATTATGTCAATATGCAAGATGCGCACAGCCGCCCCGCCGGCCATGCGAAGCATCCAGATGATTGGCCGGACCTAGAATTCGAGGACCCTATTCCCGTAGTTGGACATGCGGGGCAAGTATCAGCAGTCAACCAAGCCGCCATTCATGGAGCTTCGACGAATGTCGACACCAAGCCACGATATTCTTTCTATATTGGATTTCGCCCGAGGGATGTGGTGATAGGAGAAGTTAAATCACGCTTTAATGGCCGCCGGTCATATTTGTCGAAACTCCGGGAAGTACTGCCACCAGATCGACATCATCTGATTCCAGATGATGTTCAATAGCATCGGGCCGGATTGTTTTTAATTTAGCATGTTGATGCCACAGCCAATCCGCCAATATCCGAACCGAATTCAGCTTCCATTTCGCGCCGTGTTTTCATTATTTCACAACTTTCATCGTACTCAATGTCATCCCAGCACAGTTGCTTTCCCTGGGGAACATCATGCAAAAGCATGACGTCGTGAGCCAAACCCAATGGAACCAATCCATTCTTATGTGACTGATCCGCCGGCACCTGCTTGCCCCAGACGCAATAACCTCCTTCGCCATCGAGTATTTCTTTTGCCTTGAGATCTCGCTTGGCGACCGCAATCGTATCGGCTGACCAGCCGCGTGGGGCGCCTGTCGGCTCCCCACGCAAAGCCACGCTGGCCACAGAGATTCCCAACTCCAGCCCAATCATGTGTGACGGCCTAAACAGGGCACAATACCGACCAGTCTCATCCACCAGCATGCCGTATTCACCAAAACACTGTCGTACATAATTGTTATCTGATGTAATAACAATGAATGTGCCAAACCGGAGATCCTCCTCCACAGGACTCATATCGCAATTCAATGACGACACAACCTCTGTTGTACCAACACGACTGAGAACACCGCCATCAAAGTGGGGTTTACACACCTGCGCCAACTCCCTGCAGGACGCCGGCGGAAAGCCCAAGCCGTCTTCTTGGGGAGTCAATCCAGAAGCATTACATACAGCCGTCATCTCAATGGCAGATTTAGATCCGTCAACAAAGCTATTAAACATCTTTGGATTCATGCCCCCCCGTTCGGCATCTTGTGGATCAAGTCCGTAGAGGTTCCAAACCGTCTGTGGTGTTGACTGGTGAAATGTTGGATGGTGACGCGTCCCCTTGCCTGCACAGACCACGTCAAACCCACATGTGCGTGCCCAGTCGATGTGTTCGCAGACCAGAGCCGGCTGATCTCCCCAAGCCAGGCTATAAACCATCCCCGCTGATTGTGCTTTTCGGGCCAGGAGAGGACCGGCCACGACATCCGCCTCCACGTTAGCCATGATGACGTGTATGCCCTGTTCAATGGCCATCAGGCAATGGTGGATCCCTGCCGCAGGGCTGCCCGTCGCCTCGATGAGCACATCAATACATCCATTGCGGATCATTTCTTCTGCATTTTCCGTCAGCCAGGTCGTGCCGCTATCCACTGCATCTTGACAATTTTCCGCTTCCAACCGCTCCTTTTCCCAGCCAATTTCAAGGCATCTTTCCGCCACCCGCTCCACGGCCAAGTCCGCAATTCCCAAGATGTGGATACCAACCATCGTGCGGGCCTGGCTGAGGAACATGGTGCCAAATTTCCCCGCTCCGACAAGACCTATTCGTATTGGACTACCCGTCTCAGTCCGTGATATGAGCATCCTGTGCAGATTCATATACTTTGTTCTATCCTGTCAGCACAGCAACCGCAATAAATCGGAATAAACCAAAGGATGATAAACACATGCATAGAAAATTAATATTCATCCGAAAAACTGTTTAAGTCTTACTGGAATTCAAAATGGCCTTGTTTGGAAAAAAGAAACGGCTCGTCGATTACGCCAACTGCGCGGGGTGAGCGGGCAAATTATCCCAAGAGGGAACCGCACAGGTTGTGCGGGACTTGCCGATGTTCAGCGACGATAGATTGATCGTTGGGGTTGATGGCTTTAGTGACGCGGGTGTCTTTCGCTTGCGCGATGATCTGCTAATTGTGCAATCTGTCGACTTCTTTCCACCGCTGGTTGATGATCCTTTTATCTTTGGTCAAATCGCAGCAGCCAACTCGATGAGCGACGTGTTTGCCATGGGTGGCAAGCCAATCACCGCACTCAATATCGCCTCCTTTCCTGACGACGAATTGGACCTCAGCATCCTTAGTGACATCCTTAAAGGCGGATCTGAATGTGCCCGTCATGCGGGCGCCGTGATCATCGGCGGGCATACGGTTCGCGATACAGAGATCAAGTATGGACAGGCGGTTACAGGTGTCGTATCCCCCAATGATCTTCTAACCAACCAAGAAGCAAAACCCGGTGATGTACTGATATTGACCAAAGGGCTGGGAACCGGCTACGTCACGACAGCTTTCAAATCCAACAAGTGCCCAACCGCTACACTTGATGCCGCCATCGCCAGCATGGTCCAGCTTAATCATGCAGGCGCCCAAGCGGCAAAGAATGCCGGCGCACATGCGTCCACTGACGTGACAGGTTTTGGCCTTGCCGGACATTCCACGGAAATGGCTCAGGCCAGCAACGTCACCTTGATGATTGAACTTGATCAATTACCGATCCTTCCAGGGGTCCTTGCGCTTGCTGAATCTGGCCACCAAACACGCGCGACAAAGACAAATCAAAGCCACACCGCACCGCTTACTCGAATTGAAGGCCAGCCATCAACGGTACTGCTTGAACTGATTTATGATGCGCAGACATCCGGTGGATTATTGCTCAGCGTACCGAAGAAAAATGCGGACAAACTGGTGAAACAGGCCAAGACAGATGGCGCTGATGCAGCCTGTGTCATTGGATGTGTTACGGAAAAGAAGGATGTACCGCTCGTTATAAATGGATGACACCCATTTAGACGTTCCCACAAAAGACAACTTGCAGCCCCAACTGAACTCCGCGAAGGCAGCAATACTTGCTGAGAATACTGCACCCATACCATACCCACGGGGCTAGGGCTGATGGTGTGTGAGGAACTGTATTGTCTGTTCCAGGAACTCCTTTGGCTGATCCAACCAAACCCAGTGTCCGCTATCCCGAACTAGTACAAATTTATAATTCTCCGCCTGAATCGACGTACCCCACCATGTGTTGGTTGACTCCGGAGGATCCGATGCATCAAGTTTTCCGCGACCTGAATTGAATACCAGCATTGGACACCGAAAAAAACAACCTTTATCGTCAATCGGTTCCGGTTCGGGCAAAAACGGGCCGTCCACCTTGCAAACCACAGGCTGACTACGCCCCACCATGCGCTGTTGCGGCGTTTGGGCCTTTTGCCGAAAAGTCTTTACAAGGATGGCTACGTTTTCGTCAGATGGATAATCCGCAACGCGATTTGGCGAGATCGCCAAGAGCTTTGCCTTATTCCTGGTAAACATGGTCGCCACATGGGGAGGCCAAAGACTGTTCGGCAATGAAATAGCACTGACCTTTCCACCTGCTGCAGCAGAATCAATGCATACAAAAGCCCACACTCGCAACGGATTTTGCCTATACATCTCGCGGCTCTTAAACGCTCCACCACTATGGCCCAAGAGGGCCACACGATCGATATTGAGATGCTCAAGCAATAACCACAACCGCCACGGATCAACTTCATGAACCAGTCTATCTGGGATAATGAGCCGGTAATGCAAGGCCAGTGGCCCCGCAATATTAAACCAATCGTCAGCCCTGCAGTTGGCGCCGTGATTCAGGACGATTGGCGGACCCTGCCCAACCTCATAATACTCGATGCGTTGGCCATTAATTTCAACCGCACGCATTTCAGGTGAAATTGAAGATCCCACCATTGCAACACAATCCACATCACCTGCTGAACATATCGTGTTAAAATAAAACCCACCCTACCGAGTTTTCAATATACATTGAAATTGCCACGCTCGCTGCGCACAACGCCATTAATCCACTAAAATAAATCACACGAACACCGACGAAGGAAGGCTCTCTCTCAATGAAAATTGTGAACGTTGAACCCATTCTATTAACAACCTATACCAAATGGCAGTGGGGTATGCGACCATGCACATACGGCTTTGTGCGTGTCACGACGGATAATGGTCTAGTTGGATTTGGTGAAACATATGTCGCCTGGTATATGCCCGAGGTGATTCCGCCCTATGTGGAACATTTTGGTAATGTCGTGGTCGGTGAGGATCCCTTTCAAATCAATCGCCTGTGGAGGATGATGCATGTCAAAGCCCTCCGTTGGAGTCCGCTGGGTGTGGCTGTCACGGTCATTGGCGCCATCGAAATGGCGCTATGGGATATCCTCGGGAAATCTCTGGAGGTACCTGTTTACCAACTCCTTGGTGGCTTGGCCCACAACCAAATCCGTTGCTACACAGCCCTGGCTGGCCCTGACATGGAAGCCATCAAGAAACTAAAAAATGAAGGTTATACCGCAGTCAAGGTGGCGCACACAGGGCAGATGACACAAGAAGGCCACCTCAGTGTTGCGGCACTGGTCAACCAGGAAGCAACCAAGGCTGCCAACATTCGCCAGGCGTTGGGTAACGACGTGGACATGATCCTTGATCCCGCGATTCAGTTTAATCGCGCCCCATGGTCGGCAGATATGTCGCTTAAGGTCGTACAAGCACTCGAGCCCTACAACCTCTTGTGGATGGAGCAGCCTGCATTACCAACTAATGTAGATGATTATGTCCGCATTCGTGCACTCACCAGCACGCCAATCGCCGCAGGCGAAATGGGTACGACCTTGCACGACTATAAACCCTTCTTTGAAAAGAGAGCTATTGACATTGTCCAACCTGACGCATCATGGTGCGGTGGAATCAGCGAATGTGCCAAGATCCACGCCGCCGCCGCCGCACACGACATGCGTGTTGCGCCACATAGCTTTAGTGGCGCGGTAGGACTAGCAGCCAATTACCACGTGGCGTTTTCTAGTCGAAACTGTTTCATGCTCAAGTATCCCACACAGGAAAATGCGCTGGCACGCGGCCTGATCGGCCACGCGTTTAAATTCAAGGATGGCCATGTTCAGCCCACTGGTGTTCCCGGTTTGGGGATTGACTTGAACCAGGAATTGATAAACAAGTTCCCATTCGTTCCAAACAGTGGCATTTCACACGGCCGTGCGCCATTTCCACGACCAACGCCAAACTGGACACCGGAGCATCAAGATACGGTATCGTGGTAAGGTGGCATGCCACGCAATTATCAAGAGACATCGGGCTTTAAAGCGGACCTCAATAACATGCAACCTGTGCGCGTTCTTATCACCGTTCCTGATTTGGAAGGTGAATCAGAGATCATCAAGCAAATAGAAGCCATTTCCGACCGGCTGGACGTCCGCTTTAAACCCTGTAAGACCAATATCGAAACGGCTGACATCCTAAAGGACGTGGAAGTCCTCTATACCCAAACTCCTCCAAATCACCTTGATTATGCAAACCGCCTGCGGTGGGTGCAGTTATGTTTCACCGGGGTCGACAATAAGGTGGAAAACCCAATGTTCGACCCCCACCGCAAGATCACAGTCACCAACGGCGCGGGTGCCCATGCAGTTGCAATTTCTGAATACTGCATGGCGGCAATGGGGATACTCACGCGTAATCTGCTGCAGTTTTTTCGGGATCAACAATCAACCATTCGAGACCGCTGCCATAGCCCAGTGCTCGACCTGCATCGTAAGACGCTCTGTATCGTCGGATATGGCCAGATTGGCCGTGAAGTGGCAAGGTTGGCAAGCGTCTACCACATGCGAATCCTGGCGGTCGACCCGAATCCCGACTGGCGAACGTCGTCTGGATTTCAATGGCCAGGTGTCGGTGACCCCCAAGGGAAATTTCCAAAGGAATTCTTCACCCCCGGGCAACTACACCAGGCACTTGAACAATCCGATTACGTTGTTTGCTGTGCACCACTGACACCGAAGACCAAAAATTTATTCAGCCACCAGGAGTTCGACACGATGAAATCCGGCGCTTACTTCATTCACGTGGGGCGCGGACCAACTCTTGATGACATGGCATTGGCCAAAGCACTTGAAAATGGCTCCATTGCCGGCGCGGCTATCGATGTCTTTGCCAGTGATCCAGATCCCTTGCCTCCTGATCATCCAATGTGGACGCTCGACAATGCATACATCTCGCCTCATGTATCGGGAAATCGCAACCGTGCTTATTTCCAGAAGATGAATGACATCCTGTGCGAAAATCTACACCAGTATCTCAAAGGCGAATCACTATTCAACGTTGTAACCCGGCAACGTGGCTATTGAGAGGTTATTTTGAATTTCACCCCAGATGGCCTTCAGATGTACCTGCTCATCGCCTCCGTCACGGCACTGGCGGGCACACTTCAGTCGGTCGTAGGTTTCGGTTTTAATCTAGTGGCCGCACCGCTTCTCATTTTCTTCTTGAAAGACCCCAAGGAAGTGGTTCCGGCCTTGCACCTGTCCTGGTTTCTCCTGGGACTAGCTATCTGTCTACGCTTGTGGCACCAGATGAACGCCCGGCGCATCATGCTCTGGTTTATGTCTGCACTTCCGGCGGTATTCATTGGCGTTTGGGTACTCAGTCAGCTTGATGAATCGAATGAACATTTTCTCAACCGAGCAATCGGTTCCGTTACCATCTTGGCAACCATCACCATTGCATTGAAATTCCACCGGCCATTCCGTCATGAAAAGCCCTGGATCCTTGCCTCTGGTGGACTTAGCGGTTTACTTTGCGGAAGCACAGGGATGTCAGGACCGCCCCTGGTACTCCTGGGGCTCAACCAGGGCTGGCCAGCTGCGCAATTCCGAGCAGATCTACTCGGTTACTTTACCCTATTGAGCCTTTCCACCATTGGAATTTGCCAGTGGCAAGGCTTGATTACAGAAACATCAATAAGGTATGCGGTTGCCGGAACACCCGGACTGACCATCGGATTCATTGCCGGTGCGTTTATTGCCAAGCATATACATGGCAATAGATTTCACTATGTGGCAATAGGCCTGATTTGTGCAACCGGCGTACTGCCGTGGCTTATGTGATCGAGGATCATCATGTTTTTCATCGCAAATGTTTTCGCGCCTCTGCAGCAAGCCGTAATCCAACCTGGTCCTCTTCATCAACAACTTCTGTCGCACCTGCTAATTGTAGTTCCCACCGCATAATGTGATAACGTGCACGCACAATAATCCTAGCCATGGGAGCAAGAAACCTGCAGTGATGGATAATCAAGCGGCTTGCATTGGGGTCAGGCACCGTTACAACGATTACATCGGCCCCATGAATCTGGGTGTGCTCCAGCACCTCTCGTTGTGTTGCATCTCCCAACTGAACTTCAACACCCAGCCCCTTGGCGAGTGCCATGTTTCGATGATTAAGGTCAATTACCACCATCTGTTTTCGGTGTTGATCAAGCAATGCATGCGCAACACGCTGGCCGGCAGGGCCAAAGCCTATGATGAAAATCTTTCCTTCTTGATCCTTCACCTCATCAAGTTCATCACCTGACGCCGTGGCCGCCGTCTCATCCACTGGAGAATCTTTTCCCGTAATGTCCCGGCGTCGCCTTGCACAGCGATGCATACGCCCAGCTTCCAACCAATGTGCAGCGTAAGGTGCGGCGGTCACCAGAAAAGGCGTCAGGAATAATGTAACGATCATGACCGAAATGATCAGGTTAAACACATGCTCAGAAATGATTCGATCATGAGCCATCGATGCTAACACGAAGGAAAATTCACCGACTTGCGCAAGGCACAGCCCCGTGGCCATGGCAAGCCCTTGCGTAAGTCGAAGCAGCCTTAAGATCCCCCAGATAATGACCGCCTTGCCAATAATAATAGCCAAAACCGCACCGAAAACATGACCCCAATGCTCAACAATCCAACGCGGATCACCTAGAAGGCCGATTGACGCAAAGAAGATAGTGACCAGAAGCGTGCGAACGGAACTGACATCTGCCCGTATCTGAATGGCGAACGGCGATCCACCCAAGAGCACACCAGCTACAAATGCAGCTATCGCGGGTGATATTCCAATTTGGTGCGCTGCCATAACAGCGCCAAGCGCGACAACAATTGCCAACAGGATGGGCAAGTCTCGGTTTTTTACCCAATGCCTAAGATTGAAAAGTTTCGGTATGACAAAATTGAACATAAAGAAAAACATGGCGACCAGAGTGACGCCGAGCGTCGCTGTTAGAAAGATATTTCTCCCTGTATTTTCCGCCCCGGAATGCCCGCTACCACTTAGTACCGCCGTCACAAGCACCAATGGAATAACTGCCGTATCCTGAAACAACAGGATGCCCAACGCGTGACGTCCATAGACACTGTCAAGCGCCGCCCGATCAACTAAAATCCGTAGAACACAGGCCGTACTTGACAGTGCTACAACCGCGCCCAGGACGATTGCTGATCGTAATTCCAATCCAAAAAACACGGCTACTGACGTAGCAGCCAGGAGCGTGACAACAACCTGCAGTGAACCACCAATCAGTGCTACAGAACCGAGCCGACGAAGCCGGTGAATAGAAAACTCCAGGCCGATGGTAAACAGCAACAGCGCCACTCCTAGTTCGGCAAATACTTCAACCTTTTCTGCAGACCCCACCCACCCAAAACAATTCGGGCCAACAATCATTCCAGCCAGGAGATACCCAAGAATAGCGCTTTGACGAATCTGCTCAGCCGCTGTGCCCAGCACAAGTGCGGCTGTAAGTAGAATCAAAACATCCAGAATGACGATCCAGGCAGGTTCCACGCATACTCCAATTGACTTTATCGTGCCCGAGAAACAATTTTATGCATTGTCTGCGATCCGCGTTTAACTTTAGAAGCTATCCGGTCCTTGCTCAAAGATCCCCTTGTTAATAACAACGCATAAAACAATCCAGATCCCAAACTTTATATAATAGGTGTTTCGGAAACTTATCACGTTGACACCCTGTCGCCAGGAGACTGCATGCCAGAATTTTCAGATACCAAAACAAACAATGCAGATGGTCTTGAATTATTTCTCGATGACCACCGCATTAGCTGGCAGTACAACGTCACACGCGAACTGAATCAACCCACCAGGCATGAAGGCAATCCGATCCTCCAACTGGAAAACCCGTGGGAGCAAAGTTTTGTCCAAATGTACGGCAATGTCCTGCCCCGGGCTGGGGGCGGATACCGCATGTGGTACAACGCTGGCGCCAAGGGCGAACAGGCTGATAAAGCACTTTGCTATGCCGAAAGCGAGGATGGATTTTCGTGGGACCGCGTGATGTCAGACAACCACCCCTACCATGGCCATACACCAACCAATATCGTCATCGGCCCCCAACCGCATACAGCTGGACCATGCGTGATTGAGAATCAGCACAATGAAGATCCAGAATCACGTCTGCTGCTGATGTTCAACTCATATCCACGTTCCTACCCTCAATATGAACAGATGATGCAGGGCAGCCGCTGGTGCTTTGTCGCCACGAGTCCTGACGGCCTCAACTGGCATCCGCCCGAAGGCCGACCGGCGATCTCAGGCAAAGCAGACTGCGGGCAATCAATTGTGTGGGATCCGATTAAACGCCGCTATATGGCGTATTTACGTGGCACGCGGACATTCGAGCCCCATTACGGTCCATTTGCCAGCCCATGGGGGGAAACGGTGCGGGTTCGATATGTGCGACTGAGTGTCTCTGAGGATTTCGAGCATTGGAGTGAACCGGTCGAACTGATGCGGGCTGATGAACGCGACGGTGATCCGTTCAATCACATGCATCAGTTGGCGGTAACACGGATGGGAAACCAATATGTGGGACTACTCGGAATGTTTCCCATCGAAGAATTTCGGGATATCCCAGGCAAGAATATTCTGATGGAAGATGGGCCAATTGACATGCAACTCACTGTCAGTCGAGACGGCCTGCATTGGTCCCGTGTTGCCAACCGACAGACCTTTCTGCCAATGGGCTTGCCAGGAACCTGGGATGCGAACTGGCTAGTTGTCATGCACAACATTGTCTTAACTGACGATCAAATGCGATTCTACTATAACGCAAATCCCGTAAAGAGAAGTGATCGTCCCGCATACAATCCAAAAACCTCAAAGGATCTCCGTACACGTATTGGCGTCGCCACGCTGCCTTTGCATCGATTTCAGAAATTGCGGCCAACACGATTGAATCAGCCAGCAGTCATTGAAACCAAGCCACTCTATATGCACGAAGGCGACCTTTTGGTGAATGCAGATGCATCGCTCGGTCAAATTCAGGTGGAGCTGACCGATTTCAATGGCAATACCATAGAAGGTTTCAGTAAGGAGGATTGCCACCCGCTAAAAACAGATCGGCTTGAGCATATCGTCCAATGGGGTGATGCTGGGGGCAAGAAACGTCGCATTTTCGATGCGATTGACCACGATTTAGTTTTTCGCCGAGCACTGCGAGTGCGATTTTATCTACACCAAGCTCACCTTTTTGCGGCAAATTTTCCCTGCTATGATCCAATCCCATAATTTCCATCAATCCATTATTGAAGGCCAAAATTTTTGTTATGAATCGAATTGCAACAATCCTTCTGATTGGATTACTCCCCTTGGATTTCGCCTTGCCGGCAGGCGGAGCACAGAAAGAGGGCTTGCCAACCACAAGTATTCGTCATTTCCGATTCCACTACGGAGCTTCCATACAGCATTTGAACCCCGGATCTCGCGTACAGGTATGGTCTCCAATGCCGCAAACCACCAGCCACCAGAAGATTAAGCTTCTTGGCTGGGATATTCCGGCCAATGCCCGGTTCACCAACGAAGCCAAATACGGCAACCAGATTATCTATTTCCAAACCATGGCAAATGAATCGAGGGAAATCACGTTTCAGATTTCCTGCCAAGTTGAACGACATGAAGTCCGCAGTTTAACGGATACGGATGACCAACTTGCCAAAACACTCACCAGCCAGCAACAGATTAAATTCTTGACTGCTAACCAGCGTGTACCCATCGGCGGAAAGCTGCTGGCATTAATTCCCCTCGTAGATTTACCGCAAGACGCCATGGGGCGCGGCCATGTGCTTTACAATCACGTGGGCGATCACATGCGGTATGACAAGTCAAAAGCAGGCTACGGCCATGGTGATGCCCTGTGGGCATGCGAGAGTCGGTTTGGCAACTGCACGGATTTTCACAGTCTATTCATTTCAATGTCACGCTCATTAGACATACCGGCTAAATTCGTAATGGGCTTCCCCCTGCCCCAAACGCGGGGCCAGGGACAAATATCCGGTTATCACTGCTGGGCGTATTTCCATGTGAAAAACCGTGGCTGGATACCTGTTGACATCTCTGAAGCTGACAAGCACCCGCAAATGAGGCAATATTACTTTGGGAACCTTACGCCGGACCGCATCGAATTTAGTACTGGACGTGATATTATTCTCACCCCCAGGCAATCAGGGCCACCCTTGAATTACTTTGTCTACCCCCATGTTGAGGTAGATGGCAAGCCATGGCCCCTGGAACAAATCTCCAATCGGTTCAGTTATGAAGATATTGAAATCTAATAAAGACGATTAACGCTTATGGTTCACAATGGATCACCAATCAAACATGGTGTGTTTATCATGCCATACCACGCCCCGGAGAAACCATTGGCTCAATGTTATGACGAGGATCTTGAACTGATCGTGCGTGCCGAGGGGCTTGGTTTCGACGAATTCTGGATTGGTGAACACCACACGATGAAATACGAGAACATCGTGATGCCGGAGATTTTCATTGCCAGGGCGCTAGGTGAAACCAGGTCAATTCGCCTTGGTCCGGCGCCGGTCTGTTTGCAACAACATCATCCCGCACATATTGCCAGTCGCCTGGCTTTCCTAGATCACCTGTCAAAAGGAAGGCTCAATCTGTGCTTTGGTTCAAGCAGTGTGACTGCGGACCAAGAATTGTACGGACTTGACCCCCTAAAGAGTGCCGACATGGTGGAGGAAGCCACCAACATCATCTTGTACCTGTGGTCAAACGATCCACCGTATCATTACGATGGGCAATTCTGGAAAATCGATCTTGCAAAGCATGTCGATGAGGAAACACTCATTGGTTACATCCACCGACCACTCCAAAAGCCCCATCCACCCATCTGCATGCCGGGGATGAGCCCAAATTCATCGACAATGAAGACGGCCGCACAACTCGGTTTTTCTCCTTTTGCCCATTGCCTCATCACCGGTAATGTCGTCGCCGATGTCCTAAGAACCCATGAAAAATCCACCTGTGAAGCAGGTCGCCAACCAAACCGAGCAGATTACAAGGTGGCCCGTTCGATCTTTCTTGCCGACACGACGAAGGAAGCTGTGAAGCGGGCACGGACAAACTCCGTCGGGCAGAAGTATGAATACATTGGTCGCCTGTTTGATAAAGGGCTGGGGCGCAGGATCTATAAGCGCGACTTAAACATGCCTGATGCCGAGTGCAATCTCGATTTTCTAATGACCGAACAGATCATCGCCGGCGATGTCGATGAAGTGCTAAAACGATTGCTTCAACTGGTTGAAGAAACAGGCCCATTCGGCACGTTGGTAATGATGAGCGATGACTGGGACGACAAAGCCAGTTGGATACACAGCATGGAACTATTTGCCAAAGAATTAATGCCTGCATTCAATAAGGCTGTTGGCCCCGTGTGACTGACGGTCAAATCGATTACGATCGTCCCCAAGAATCACCACGCACTGAATCCGCCATCCAGTACCAGGTTGTGCCCGGTCACCCACGCAGCGGCATCGCTCGCTAGATACACAACGGCGCCCTTGATATCCTTTCCATCTTCACCAAGTCGCCCAAGTGGATGCTGGGCCTTGTACCGTTCCAGAAAGGATTCGGGCTGACCTCGTTCAAATCCAGAGGTGCTAATCGAATTCACTCGAATACCGTGCGGCCCCAGGTAACAGGCCATATCACGTGTCATGTTAATGACCGCCCCCTTGGCCGCACTATAGTCAATCGTCACACCGACCATATCTGTACCTTTATAGACACTACGCTCCTTACCAATCATGCCAGATATGGATGCAATGTTAATGATGGTGCCCGTTTCTCGTGCCATCATGTGTTTGGCCGCCTCTTTGGCACATAGAAATGTACCCGTCGAATTAGCGGCAAAGGTGTAATTCCAATCTTCAAGCGCACGCCGCTCGAACGGGGCTGAGTTCTGCACATTGCCAGCATTATTGATCAGGATATCCAGTGTGCCGAAGTCACGAATCACCTTGGCAATCACTTCAACAATGCCCTGCTCGTCGGTGACATCCAACGCATAGGCCTTTGCAGTCAGTCCGGTTGCCTTACACAAGCGTTCTGCTGCGATCTGGGCCTTATCCAATTCTCGGCTGGTAATGGCAAGGCTTGCTCCTGCTTCGCCAAGAGCTTCCGCCATATCAAAACCCAGATTACGTGCACCACCCGTCACCAGGGCAACCCGGCCATCGAGCCGGTACATATCCATTACATGACGACGTTCAGCCATCAGTGATCCTCCGTTATCATTTACAACCAATTTATGAGATTATATTTCAATGAACAATTTTACAGGCAAAAGAGGTTCATACGAAGAAGACGGCTTCCAGGTAATCCATACCCTGCTCGACGAAGAGCAGTTGACCACCATCGAGCAGGAAGTCGAAGCGGTTGCCCGGCAGGAAAAAAGCAGATTTAAAGAAGGCGACTTCTTCCTTGCCCAGGATACCGACATCGTTCAGCAAATCGAGCATCTACAAAAATATTCACCCTATTTCAGGAACCTGGCCATCAGCCATCGAGGGATCCGTGATCTGGTTGAAAACATCTTTTCGGATCATGCTGTCTGCGATAATGTCTCATATATGGCCAAACCGCCGCGGGTTGGTGCCGTCGTACCCTGGCACCAGGACAATGCCTATTACTTTCTGACACCTGATAATGCCTTAACCGTTTGGATTGCACTTGATGACAGCACGATTAAAAACGGATGCCTGCGTATCGTGCCCCAATCACACAAGGAAGGCGTTATCGAACACGGGCCGACAGGTGTACGAGGCATTTCATACGGTATTACAAAGGCGGTCGATTCCAAAAGTGAGGTTGCGATCGAGCTGAATCGGGGTGACGCAAGCCTGCACCACTGCAACCTTTTTCATAGCAGTCACCCCAACACCAGCGATCGGCCACGTCGTGGGTTGGTCATGTTCTTTCACGCCGAACGATGCCGCATTGATCATGAGACGATGGAGAAGTATCAACAGATCCGGGGAAAGATGATAGACAACCAGTGAACCCTGAATTCTCAATGAACAGGAAACACCCTTGTCTTCCCTGATTTTTGGAATCGAAATTTCCTTAAAGATGCTTGGCCAACCAACGGCCGGTCTCGTCGATAAGCCTGGGGTTGTCTGCAGCAGCAGTATGGTCGCCCGGCAAAAATACTGAGCGAAAAAGTTCCGGGCAACCACGCTGGTTGTACTCGGCGATGGCGGCATCAAGAATCGGCGCCACCCCCTCATAAGGAAAATCATCTTCACCGTGGACTGCCAGCAGTGGCCGTGGCGCAATAGATGCAACCAATGCCTCTCGGCTTGTCCGCTGGCATAGTGCAGGAACCCAAGCATGCCATGATGCATCACGTCTAACACGCAAGGCTGTCTCATAATTGATCATGCACCCACCGGCAACGGCGGCTTTAATACGGGGCTCTATTACCGTCGTTGACCAACAGGTCGTACCGCCCATGGAATATCCATACATGCCCAATCGTGATGCATCAACATCGCCACGTGACTCCAGGTAGTCGATTGCACACTGAACATCGTGGATCAAAAGGCCCTGAACGGCCACGCCCCTGATAATGCATTGCCGGGCAAACCACTCCCAATTACGCACAAATGCATCCTGCCATGCATCTTTATCCATCGATCTGTCCGGCGCATCTTTCAAACGTGGACCGTGTCCATGAGCGTCAATACCAAGTACCGCCAAGCCACTGGATACCAGATTTGCCGCACCTGGCTGTCGGACCCACTCATAACCACTATGCTGGCCGAACATGAAGATATCCTTTCCCTCTCCGTAACCGTGGTGGGCAATAACGACCGGTGGACGGTCAATACCCACTGGACGAACCAAAACAGCTGTAACGGGCTCCTGCGCACCGGAGCGAAATTGCAGTCTTTCAACGCTCCAGGGACCCATGTTGTCAACATCCTGCGATTCAACACGGATTGATTCACGCGGTGGCAGTGGACCAAGACACCGATGAAACCATTTAGCCGCTTCGCTGCCTGTTGCAGTTTTAGAATGCATGGATTGCAAATGTAAGATGAGGATTGGAAGATGTCGAATGCCGGGGCCACACTGGATCCTGTAGCTGGACCGCCATAACGAGATATATTGTGGCTGATACAGGACAGGCGACTCATATCTCAATCACCAGATTTTTTAATACCCTAGAATATCTGCAAATTTGTAACGCACTCTAAAATTGGGGTTCAAGAAATGATTACGCGTGTCAACCGTGACCAACACCAGTATTTTGTTAGCCCCGATATCGATCCAGTTCTAGAAATCGACCCGGGGGAAGAAGTCGTAGTCGAAACTGTTGACTGCTTTTCCGGCGCCATCACCAGCAACGATCAAAAGTTTAGCAGTGTCGCCGATGTATTGGAGGTTGTGACTGGCCTAAATGCCGTGTCTGGCCCCATTGCAGTACGCGGCGCCGAGGTTGGCGACGTGTTGAGCGTTGAAGTAATTGATATCAAAGTTGGCATGGTTAATGGTAAGGCTGTCACCGCAATCTTTTCCGATTTCGGAGGACTTTGCAATCCCTATTCGATCGTGGACGAACTTGGTCCGGACACGAAGGTCTGCGACATTCGTGACAATGTCATTGAGTTTCCATTGCGTGGCAAGGGGATGGTTGAACTGCCTGTCAAACCGATGATCGGCACCATTTGGTCAGCTCCTGCCGCCGAACGGCGGCTGGCGTATGTCTATGACGTGCACAACTGCGGTAACGTGGACTGCCACGAACTTGGCGCAGGAAGAACGATCCTGCTTCCCGTACAGGTTCCGGGCGGGATGGTTAGCCTCGGCGATGTACATGCCTGCATGGGGCATGGCGAGATCACGGGTATTGCGATGGAAACCGCCGGCGATGTTCATATCAAGATTGATCTTATTAAAGCCCGATCCAGTGAATATTTGGTCTGCCCACAAATCGAATGCCCCCGCACCATCGGCTCAGTTGGCTGCCATTTCGGCCGAGCACTGGGAGAAAATGTACGCAGCGCCTTTCGGGACATGGTTAACCGGCTGAACCAGTTCCATGGCTTTGACAAGATGGACGCCTACCAGTTACTAGGCCAAGTCGGTGAAGTGGTGGTTCACCAGACCCTTGATGATTGGAATGCGGTACTTGTCAAAGTAAATCGCAAGTACCTCGTTTGACGGTCATTTTTTGGTTTTGTTCTTAATTGCAAACTGAAAATCATCCTCATTGCCAATGCATGGCGGCTTGGCTGTCACTGCGTCATTATGCATCTGTTGCGCAATACGTGAAGCAATCACTGAATCTCGTGCACTTGGCAACCCCAAGTTACGCCCCCCACCTAGACTGCGAGCAAACAGGTCCGTCATCACGTCAAGTTTCTTATCCCCGTAGGTGTCGATCTTGCGGACCGTCTCATGGGTGCCATGCATTTCCAGATTTACGTTCGTGAAGTCGTGATGGTAGCGCGCAATTCCCTGCGTGCCAATCGCCTCAAAGTAACATCGGCATGTCCAATCCTTTGCCGTTTGCCCGTAGACGAAGCCCACGGTGATTTCAAATGCAATTCCACTCTCAAATTGACCGTGAACCGTCACCCACCATGGTTCCGGCTCCGCCCACATGCGCACACCTTGCGAGTGCCAATGGTCGTATTCGCAACCAGCGTACCAGCGCAAGACATCCACGTAGTGCATGCCGCAATCACGGAAACAGGGGCCTTCGGGTTCGTGGCTCAAACCCGGCAGACGGCCTGATGTCATATGACAGACCCGCAAAACACCAACCTTTCCAATCTCGCCCTTCTCAATGAATGCTTGAATTTCGTGGTGATACCATGCATTGCGGTTGAATAGATTCACAGCAACTAATTGGTTGTGCGCTTCAATTTCCGAAAGAAGTTGTTTCTCGGTTTCCAAATCGGGCGCTATGGGCTTTTCGGCAATGATATGTTTACCAGCCGCAAGAGCACGACGGATCTGGCCAGGTCGATGATCAGCCAGCGTGAACAGTCCCACCACATCAATGGATGGCTCAGCCAATACCGCCTCGGCGTCATCCGTAATATGAGCATCGGGAGCAAGAATAGCCGCTTCACTTCGACGATCCGCATTTTTCTCACAAATACTGACGATTTGCCATCGAGAATCGGCGGCAAACTGCGCCGCCCATTTTGAGCCCATGTTACCGAAACCAATCGTGCCAATCCTGTATGGTGCCTGCTTTTGAGATATCTTCGTCATACTTGATTTCCTGATTCGAAATTATACAGGTTAATTTAACGGCAGATGTAACGACAACACCTTGACCACGATGCCGGACTGCGATTTTTTTTCCTGCCCGAACAGGAAACCCTCTGACACCTCAGACTCAAGACCCGAGTGTGAACAACCATGGAACTAGTTACCCTGCCGAATGGATAAACCTTGTGACACCGGGACGGTAGACGAACACTTCGACGCCGCATGGGGGTCCACACAACCTAACGCCTTCCCAGTACGCAGAACCCCAACCAGCAACTACGATGCAGGATGTGAATGCGGTGAGATTTATCGACGATGCTCGCAGGTATAGTAAACTGTTTTGAATCATTCTATGGCTAATCCTATTGCGAAAAACACATCCATCATGAATCATGATACGGTCAAGCTTGCATTTATCGGTGCTGGTGGCGTGAACTTTGGTGGCGCCGAGGGCCCCTGGGATCATGCCAGCCGGTTTGAAACAATTGAGGGCGTTGAATGCGTTGGCGTAGCTGATGTGGACGTGATA
>Ga0310125_10000170_pt1 | contig 27978 bp, 25 predicted proteins | sample CB11b_Tmax_Bot8__FD_203508 | JGI IMG/M metagenome (GOLD analysis project Ga0310125, IMG submission 203508) | Marine microbial communities from Western Arctic Ocean, Canada - CB11b_Tmax_Bot8 | ecosystem: Environmental > Aquatic > Marine > Oceanic | place: Canada: Western Arctic Ocean | collected... | reverse complement strand
TCACCCGTCGCCTGGTAGACAACGCGTTCTGCAATGTTCGTCGCTCTGTCAGCAATGCGCTCAACGTTGTGAGCGGCCCACAGAAGATAAGTGCCACGCTCTACGTTCGCCGGATCGGCCTTCATCAGGGCCAGGAGATCGACGCGGACCTTTCGGTATAGGTCGTCCACCTCATCGTCATCGGGTCCGATAGCGAGGGCTTCTTCTCTTGCGGCGGTTTCGTCACGTGTGAGAAATGCGTCAAGACTCTGCTTGAGCATATGTACGGCGCGCTCACCCATTGCAGGAATGTCGACCAGCTCCTTCAGCGGTGGCTCCGGACCCATCATCAGGCTGATCTTGGCAATACCCTCGGCGTAGTCCCCCATCCGTTCCAGTTCGCCCGCTATGTGGAGCGCGCTGATAATCCGTCGCAGGTCACTCGCCACCGGCGCTTCCCGGCGGATCAGATCCATGCAGGCGTCCTCGACGAGATGGCGCTTGTCGTCGATCAGATCATCGTCTTCGATAACCTTCTCCGAAAGTGCAAGATCGCGATTCTTGATCGCGTTCATTGCATTAAAGATCGAACTTTCAACAAGGGCGCCAAGCAACACAAGCTCTGCTTCAAGCTGCTGAAGATCATGGTCAAATTCTTCTCTTGCCATGGCGTGCCTCGGGAATCCAAGTTCGGGCGGGTCGCTCAGATAACCGTTATTCAGGTCAAAAGACCAACGGCAAGCGGCAGCGTAACGAGGATGAAGTGAGAAAGTATAGCAGTGGACGCGCTGGACTCCTCACGGGAGGCCATTCCGAATTTCCTCTAGATGAGGTGAGTCAGCCGTTTCAAATATGAATTGAACCGGCAATGCACGGCCTTCCCGTTACGAATTCTGTCGCTTCCGACGGCCCGCAGTCGTAGAATTGACAACTCGTTCCGGGCTAAGTGACCGTAAATACGCGTCACCGTAACGACCCACGTTACGCGACGACGAACGATTTTCGTGCTTTCCAAAAATTCCGCCAACCGCACAACACAACTCCAGCACCTCTCAGAACCTCTCAGAACCTCGCCGCTCTTCTATCAGCGACCAGAGTTTCCGTCAGGCATAAAGGACCTCCCAGACCGTGACACTCGCCTCCCAGAACTCCGACCCGGAAACCACGGCCGCTCCGGACAGACTCGCCACGCCCGACGTTTCAAGTGATGATCCAGCATCCGATTCACCCGCGGACACATTGCTCACGTCCATCCTCGACGTGAGTGAGGACGACCTTAATTACCAGGTGTCGCAGATGGGCCAGCCGCCGTTCCGCGCACGGCAACTGTGGCGATCGCTCTATTACGATGGCGCACAGTCTTTCGACGAGATGACGACACTAGCAAAACCATTCAGGGCGGCCCTAGAAGAGCGCTACAGAATATCCCCGATTGTGCCAGAGGTTGAGTTACGGTCTGCGGACGGATCTACGGACAAAATACTGTTCAAACTCCAGGACGGAGAGTTGATAGAAACCGTCCTCATGCGTTACGGCCTCGACGGTCACCGTAGAGCACGCCGCACCGTTTGCATCTCAACACAGGCGGGATGCGCTCTCGGCTGCACCTTCTGCGCCACCGGCCAGCAGGGGTTCCGCCGTCAACTCTCCCCCGGAGAGATCGTGGCCCAGGTTCTGCACATGCGACGCATCATCCGGTCCGAAAACGCCGAGCTAATTGCCGCCGGTTCCGCCAAGAAGGACGAGGTGACCGAGATCACCAACGTCGTATTCATGGGCATGGGCGAGCCGCTCGCAAATTACAACAACACCCTGAGTTCGATCGCCGTGATGAACCACGCCCAGGGCATGAACATCGGCGCACGGCACCTCACGGTTTCCACCGTCGGCCTGGTCCCGGAAATCCGGAAACTGGCCCGCGAGCCATACCAGTTGAACCTCGCCGTTTCGTTGCACGCCCCGGACGACGAGTCCAGGTCGCGCACAATGCCGGTGAACAAGCGCTACCCGATCGCCCGGTTGATGCACGCGTGTCGTGACTACGTGGAGACAACGAACCGCCGCATCTTCTTCGAGTACGTCCTGCTCGACCACGAGAACGACACGCCGGAACACGCCAAGAAGCTGGCCGAACTGTTGAATGGCCTGATGTGCCATGTGAACCTCATCCCGGTCAACCCGACCGAGAAGGGGCCGTACTCGCGCCCGAACGACAAACGTAGCTCCCTGTTCCGAGAGGTCCTCACCAAAGCCGGCATCCCGAACACCGTGCGCCAGGAAAAGGGCATCGACATCAACGCCGGATGCGGGCAGTTAAGGGCACGTGCACTCGACGACGCGGTGGAAACAGCGGAGTAGCTCGTGACCCGACGTTCCTAAAACAACGTCGGGCGATACGGCCGCGAAGCTATTAATCGGTCGGCTTCATTCCTACGCAGCCATCGCCCAAAAACCGTTGTTCCTGCCTATACTTGCGCTCCTACCTCCCCTTGAAATAGCCCAAAGCTCTACCTGGATCAACATGAACAACTCGCCCACCATCATCTATACATGGACCGACGAGGCGCCGGCACTGGCCACACACGCCTTCCTGCCGGTTATCCGTGCATTTGCCGGAGCCGCCGGGGTGAAGGTCGAAACCCGCGACATCTCCCTAGCCGCCAGGATCCTCGCTCAGTTCCCCGATGTACTTGTGGACGGGCAACCGATTCCCGATGATCTGACCGAGTTGGGTAGCATGACGGAAGAGCCGGAAGCGAACATAATCAAGCTTCCAAACATCAGCGCCTCTGTTCCGCAGATGAAGGCTTGCATCGCGGAACTGCAGGCACGTGGGTACGGCCTCCCGGACTACCCCGAGGCCCCGGGCAATGACGAGGAAGCTCAGACAAAGGCACGCTTCAATGTCGCAATGGGAAGCGCCGTGAACCCCGTTTTGCGGGAAGGCAACTCAGACCGACGCGCGCCGAAAGCTGTGAAGGACTTCGCCAAAGCGAACCCACCGCGCATGCGTGCATGGTCCAGAGACTCCCGGACTCACGTATCGACGATGGCCGCCAACGATTTCCAGCACAACGAGAAGTCCGTAACTATCCCGGCGGATACCACCGTAAACATCGAGCACGTCGCGAGCGATGGCACGGTGACGGTACTGAAAGAGTCTCTCCCACTCCTGACGGACGAGGTGCTTGACGCCAGCTTCATGAGCAAGAGCGCCCTGGTCGATTTCTTTCGTGAGCAGGTAAAGGACGCCAAAGACAAGGACGTTCTCTTCTCGCTCCACCTGAAGGCCACGATGATGAAGGTGTCAGACCCGATCATTTTCGGGCACGGCGTAGAGGCGTTCTACCAGAAGGCATTTACGAATCACGCAGCCACGTTTGAGTCTCTTGGCGTGGACGCAAACAACGGGATTGGAGATCTTCTTTCCAAGATCGCAGACCTTCCGGAAGACCAGCGCAATGCGATCGAAGCCGATATTCAAGCCGCATACGATGAAGGTCCAGGCATCGCGATGGTGGACTCGAACCGAGGGATCACGAATCTGCACGTTCCCAGTGACGTGATCGTCGACGCCTCCATTCCCCCGATGATCCGTGACTCTGGTGGGATGTGGAACGCGGCCGGTGAGCTTCAGGACACCAAAGCGATCATTCCCGACTCAAGCTATGCCGGGATCTACGACACGACCATCAAGGACGTCCAGAAGCACGGCCAACTGGACCCGACGACGATGGGCAGCGTTCCAAACGTCGGGCTGATGGCACAGAAGGCTGAAGAGTACGGCTCGCACGACAAGACTTTTGAGGCCGCCTCCTCAGGGGTCATCCGCGTTGTAGACGATGAAGGCAACACGCTCATCGAGCACTCGGTGGAAACCGGCGACATCTGGCGTGCATGCCAGACCAAGGACGTTTCGGTTCGTAACTGGGTGGAGCTAGCCGTGAGACGAGCTCGAGCCACCGGCGCCCCGGCCATCTTCTGGTTGGACAGTAATCGCGCCCACGACGCACAACTGATCAGCAAGGTGAACATTTACCTCGATGACCAGGACACCGACGGGCTCGATATCCAGATCCTTTCTCCGGTGGAAGCGATGCAGTTTTCGCTGGACCGCATCCGCAGGGGTGAGGACACCATCTCCGTAACCGGCAACGTCCTCCGTGACTACCTGACGGACCTGTTCCCGATCCTCGAACTTGGCACCAGCGCACGCATGCTGTCGATCGTTCCCCTGCTCAACGGCGGAGGTCTTTTTGAGACCGGCGCCGGTGGGTCTGCGCCTAAGCACGTCCAACAGTTCGTGCAAGAGGGGCACCTGCGCTGGGACTCCATCGGTGAGTACATGGCACTTGCGGCCTCACTCCAGCATCTCGCTGATCAGTTCAACAACACGGGCGCCCGTGTTCTCGCGGACGCTCTGGACACGGCTACCTCTGACTACCTGACCAACGCACGGCTACCCTCGAGAGTGGTGCACGAGATCGACAGTCGTGGCAGCAACTTCTATCTGGCGATGTACTGGGCGCAGGCGCTCAAGGCGCAAGACGCTGATGCTGATCTGTCCAGCCGATTCGAGTCTGTAGGCGCAGCTCTCAGCGAGAACGAAGAGTTGATCCTCTCCGAAATCGAAGAAACGCAGGGACCAGAACAGGACCTCGGGGGCTACTACATGCTGGATACCGGACTCGCGGCCGCGGCGATGCGCCCCAGCAAGACCTTCAACGGGATCATCGACGGGATCTAGTCCGACTTTAGACACAGGTATCAGACGCGAAGTGCGCCCCGTGAAAACAGGGCGCACTTCGCGTCCAGACATAGAGCAAGTCTGACGGCCTAGATCGGCATCACATCGGAGCGCTTCGTGTGTGCACGGCCCGTCTCGGCCGTTGCTTCAAGGGAGCCGGCGATCATCACGCCTTCGTCGATGCGCGCCGCAACGGTCTCGGGTGGTCCTCCGTCAAGGAACTTGATGCCGTTTGCAAAGCAAGCGTCTCGGATCCGTGTCCGTGCGTCTTCCAACTCCGGCGGTCGAGGCGGCTGTTGGGCCGAGTGGTATCCGTGCGACAGCGCCATATCGCCCGGTCCCCACTCCGCGAACGAGATGCCCGGAACCCTGAGCGTGGACTCAACGGTGTTCAAAGCCCGTTTGTTCTCGATCTTGAGACCCAAGATTAGCTCCCCGTTGGGATTTAGCGGCCACGGCTCTGCCTTTTCCAGGTACTCCTCGTTGGAGATGCCCCAGATCGGCGCCGCCGACGCCTGCCCACCATTGCCGCGCTCACCGTGGTCCAGCCCGGCCCCGACGCCGAGCGGATGGAACGGGTAGCGGCAAGCCTCAACAAAGGCCTTCACGGACGCCGGGTTCTCGGCTTGGCAGAGAAGGATGCCGTGTACGCCCCTGGCAAGGATCTGCCGGAACTGCCACGCGTTGTACCTGATCGATTCGACCGAGCCGCCATCGACGGGCGCTTCTACGATCACCGGCGGCGTGCGGTGTCCACTATTGGTGGGTCCGCCGTCAACAAGTCCCTGCATGAAGCGGTCAAGCCCGGCCATGTCGAATGCGCCGTGCTCCATGCCGATGTTGATGTAGTCAGCCCACGTCTTGGACATGCGCTTGCCGGCCTCGTAAGTGAGTTCATTGCCGGTATGGCTTCCGACGTAATAGACCGGCTGCTCAGCCTCCCACAGCTCGATTACACGATTGATCCGGTTCGGCATGGATTTCCTCTGTCCTTCGGTGTTGTTTGGAACGTCGCCTCTCCCAGCGGGAAAGGGGGCCAGTGGTTTAGAGGCGAGGCATAAGTCCTGTCCCGTCGATACGCTGATTATCGGTCACGCCTTACACCCAGCCCGGTGAACTACCCCACTTGTCCAACGACACAATTTCCTTCAATGGATTACGCGTGACCGGACCGAACCGGCCCTGCGGATAGCCGAGCGGAATGCAGTACACCACGCCCGCCTCATCCGGCAGATTTAGCAATTCCTGGACATCGTCCTCCACGTTCGCGTGGAGTGAGGTGATAGTCCCACCGATGCCTAGCGCCCTTGCCGCGAGCAGCAGGTTTTGCGTAGCCGGAATCACCGATTCTCGGCCTCCGGGAGACGTGGTGCAGACCAGTACGATCGCCGGAACCTCACCAATATTGTCGGCGAGCGCCATCGCCAGCTTGTAGTGATCCGGGATGTCCTCCGGCTTGAAGAAACCCTCGTCATTTCGCTTTGCCCACCACGCCACGCGGTACAGCTCTCCAAATCGTTTTCGGACGTCGGCGTCCTGCAGCACCACAAAATGCCACGGCTGCCGATTCGCCCCGTTCGGCGCCTGTCGGGCCGCGTCGAGGATACTATTCAGATCAGCGTCCGGGATAGAATCCGGCTTGATGCGCCGGATTGCCCGCAGCGAGAATATGGCGTCTCCCAGCGTGATATCGAGTCTGTCGGCTGTGCTCATTCAATGCTCCATTCATCTGGGTCGATATTGGGAGGTCCAGGACGTTCTGATAACTAGCTGATACGGCGGGGATCAGTCCCCGGCAACTCCAACATCGGACAGGGATCCGAGAAACTCAAGGATCCGAGGCACTGCGATATCCACAGCCCCGCCCGCGCCCCCGTGATCTGCCCCCTCGACCGGGAAGAACCTGGAGTCGTTAGCCTCGGTGCCCGCCCGTCTGGAGCCTTCAAAAGACGGATCCTCGGTTCCGCAGAACAACATCTTCGGTACCGAATTCTGGAGGACTTCTTCCGGACTTTCAGATCCCGCCCAAGAGGCAATCGACGCGTGCAAAGCGATCACGTCATTCCTAAGCAGACGGGTGCGGTCCTCGTCAGAGAGTCCGAAGCGATTCTTGACCTCATCGTCGTACTCAGCCTGGGTTGCAGGTGGTTTCGCGAGGGATTTAGGGTCGTACGGGCTATACCCCCCAAGGGTGACACTTAGCAGGCGATCCGGGTGGTGCTGAAGTACCGCTGCGCCGATCAGCCCGCCCATCGAGTAGCCAAAGAAATGCGTCCTATCGATACCAAGATCGTCCAGCACGGCGATCACATCAGATGCCCTTTTGACCTGCGAGAACGACTCGACATCATGCGGCTTGTCGCTCTGCCCTGCACCCCGGGCATCGATCAAGACAAGCAGATACTTGTCCGCCAGTCTCTCGACAAAACCCCGGTCTCGCCAAGTGTTCAGATCGCCCGAAGTACCATGTTGCAAAACCAGCGGCGTATTGCTGGGGTCACCCACGATCTCGTAGTTGATGCGTATCCCATCGTTGTCTACGTAGGTCATCAAAATCCTCCGTGCCAAAGTGCGGAAGCGACCATCAAAACCGCCAACCCGCACGCATCTTCTTAAGTAATTGTCGTTAAACAGTTTCCGGTACGGCGACCGAATCTAGGAACGCCTTCACGCGTGGACCAACATAGGCCACATCGGCTATGGAACCCTGATGGTCAACCCATGGCACCACAAAAAACTGCCCATTTGCCGCCTCTCCCGCAGCCTGCTTAGCTCCTTCAAGGGGAGCGTCTTTCTCCCCCGAGAACAACAATATCGGGAGAGCATGGGCCAACGCTCCGTCAGCCGTCGCCGGGCCGTTCGAGCCAGCTGTCGAGGCTTTAAGAGCTTCCAGATCGTTCGCCATCAAACGCGCACGCACTTCCGGCGTCACGTTGGGACATTCGTTCATACGTGCGCCGCACTCTTCCATCGTTTCAGGCAACGTCGTGGCAGCTGCGGTTACGTACGGGTTGAAGCCGCCCATAACGGCACAGTTCAACCGATCCGCCACATGACTCAAAAGCGCGCAGCCGATTCGACCGCCCATCGAATAGCCAAAGTAGTAGGTCTTTTCAATGCCCAGATCGTCCAGAACGGAAACCAATTCAACCGCCCGCAACTCGCGGACATGGGCCGACGGCTTGTGGGGTTTGTTGCTGAGGCCGTGGCCCCGAGCGTCGATCAGTATTAATCTATACCCTTCACCCAGTACCCTGGCGTAGCCACGCTCCCGCCACGACTCCAGATATCCGGTCAAGCCATGCTGGAGAAACAAGGGCACTCGCGTCCTCCCAGGCGGTCAAAAAGCTTCAGAACCGGTCAACTTTCATCACGTTGAACTCGCCCAGATGGTAGCAGCCAATACCCCCAAACGCCTCAGTTCATATAATTAGCGACACAGCCAATCGTGAAAGAAGCATGGACGTCCCCAGAACGGACCTCAGAAAACGACGCAAGTTTTGAATCCGAGGGCCATTAGCCCCCAAAGGACACACACATGGTCGCTTCGACATCTGATCCTCAGGTAAACATGGTCCTCGAGAACATCGAGACGATGGTCGCCAGCGAAGGCGGACGGCTGGAACTGGTCGATCTCGGCGACACCTCGCTCCACGTGAAATACCTGCCAGGCGTCAATGAAGAGTGCCCGGAGTGCGTGCCGACGCGGGACAACGTCGAGATGTTCATGACGATGTCGCTGAAGTTACACGCGCCGCAGATCACGGATGTCACAGTAGAAGAAGGCCCGCCGAACGCCTAACCGCCCGCGAACGGGTTTTGTCGGCTGCGGCCGGGAATTATCCGGGACGGGAAAACCCAGTGTAGGTACGCCCACTACCCAACGACAAGCGGTCCTAGCTGACCGGATGGGTCACTCACGTCGGCGAATCACCCCTCACTGTCACGCCGCTCAGCACGTACGACATTGGTGAAATGGGCGGATTTGTGGCTGTGGACATCGATGAACTCATCGGGGTGCTCACCTACGCGATCGAACACGAAACTTGCGAGATCGTCACGATCGACGCCCATATACAGGGCCGTGGAGTCGGTTCGGCACTCCTGAATGCAGTGAAAGCATTGGACGGGGGGGGCGTGCATCCGTCTCACACTATTGACCACAAACGACAATCTCAGAGCACAGTGATTCTTTGAGCGCAACGGGTTCTGCTTAGCCGAGTTCTACCCGGATGCACTGGACGACGTGCGACTGGTCAAGCCAGACGTGCCAGCCATCGGCGACTGAGGAATCCCAATCCGAGACATGACCTAATTCGATCTGCGCCTCGCACAACCCTGAAAATTTGGATATTCGGCACCCATGAGCACCCGCAACGGTCACAGGCGCGATAAGCTCGCCGTGAACTTGGCACAGACCCGACAAGGTCAACTGACAGGAGACCGTTATCACGACAGCAATCAACCCCGGCGCAAAACTTCGAGAGGCCGTCGCCGCGGAGCGCCCCCTTCAAATGCCGGGCGTGATAAACGCCTACCACGCCATGATGGCGGAGGCCTCCGAATATCGAGCCATCTACCTGTCAGGCTCAGGCGTTGCCGGCGCTTCTTACGGACTACCCGACCTCGGCATGACCACGCTCAACGATGTTGTAGAAGACGTGCGCCGGGTGACCGGAGCGAGCAGCCTGCCGTTGCTGGTCGACGCAGACACGGGTTGGGGCAATGCCTTCATGATCAACAAGGCCGTTAAGGAACTGGCACGCGCTGGTGCGGCCGGTGTCCACATAGAAGACCAGGTCCAGGCAAAGCGCTGCGGCCATCGACCCAACAAAGAGGTAGTCACACTGGAAGAGATGGTGGACCGCATCAAGGCCGCCGTGGACGCCAAGCCCGATCCGGATTTCATTGTAATGGCGCGTATCGACGCCCTCGCGGTTGAGGGCATGGATTCGGCGCTCGACCGTGCAAAGGCCGTTGAAGAAGCTGGCGCGGACATGCTGTTCCCGGAGGCGATGCCAGAACTGGACGACTACCGAAAGTTCACGGACGCCGTAGATATTCCGGTACTGGCCAACCTCACGGAGTTCGGCCTGACCCCCGCATTCACCACAGACCAGCTTTCCAGCGTGGACGTTGCGATCGCCCTTTACCCGTTGTCAGCCTTCAGGGCGATGAACGCAGCGGCTTTGAACGTGTTCAGGACCATACGGTCCGAGGGAACGCAGGCGTCCACGATCCAGGATATGCAGACCCGTGATGAGTATTACGAATTCCTGAATTACAGGGAATTTGAAGACAAAATAGACGCTCTGTTCGCAGAGTCGGACTCAACAGAAGGGAACGATCAATGACCAGCGGATCAAGAGCCGGCGGGCTTGCGGGCGTCGTCGTCGGTGAGACACAGGTTTCAACGGTCGGACAGGCCGGACATGGCCTCACATATCGCGGCTACTCGATCGAAGATCTATCTTCGCACTCGACGTTTGAGGAGGTTGCGTACCTCCTGATCCACGACCAGTTGCCGAACGCATCCCAGTTGGCGGACTACAAGGCCGAGCTGGTCTCGATGCGCGCCCTTCCGGCGGCCCTTAAGACGGTACTTGAGCAGATACCGGCGGACGCCCACCCGATGGATGTCCTCCGAACCGGGTGCTCTGCTCTCGGCACTATGGAGCCAGAGGGCGGCGAGCGCAGCCAGACGTGGGTCGCCGATCGCCTGACCTCCAGCATGGCTTCGATGCTTCTCTACTGGTATCACTTTTCACGCGACGGAAAGCGGATCGATGAGACGGCCGGCGGCGACACGATCGCCGAGCATTTCCTGACACTGCTCGCCCAGAGCGCGCCGTCCGAACTGGCACGTCGCGCTCTCGATTCGTCCCTGATCCTTTACGCCGAGCACGAGTTCAACGCATCAACCTTTACGGCCCGTATCGTCACCAGCACGCTGGCCGACCAGCACTCCGCGATCGTCGCCGGGATAGGCGCCCTACGTGGACCACTTCACGGCGGCGCAAACGAGGCTGCGATGGAGCTTCAGTCAGCTCACGCATCCCCCGATGCAGCGGAAGAGGCGGTGATGGGGATGCTGGGACGTCGTGAACTTGTGATGGGTTTCGGCCACCGTGTTTACCGCGATTTCGACCCGCGATCGGCCGTGATCCAAGAGTGGGCCCAACAGCTGTCTGAAGACCGAGAAAGCATGCAGCTTTACGACACGGCGCTGCGGATCGATCAGGTAATGAAACGTGAGAAGAACATGTTCACGAACCTGGATTTCTATTCCGCCGTGGCCTACCACCACATGGGAATCCCGACCGATATGTTCACCCCGGTGTTCGTAATCGCCCGGGCGTCCGGCTGGTCCGCACACGTGTTCGAGCAACGAGCAAACAACCGCCTCATCCGGCCAGCCGGCGAGTACACCGGCCCGATGGAACGACCGTACGTGCCGATCGCGGACAGGTAGGCGCAAAACGCAATTCACGGTTGAGAGAGAGTTGATTCCAACTGGGACGGCACACTCCTTCAACAAGTCTCCCTGAGTCCCGATTTATCGGGCGAAGGATCTCGCCGGTAGTTCCCAGCGATACGCTAGGTCCTCCCAGGCGGATTTGTCGTTTCTATCAACCCCATCTTTCGTGCGCGTCGCCAGCCTTTTATCTTCTTCTCCCACTCGATGGCGACAGAAGGTTCATCAGTTGAATCGAATCACACAAGACGATCCAATTTGCATCGGTCGCCAGACGTGGAGATGGGAGCGGCCCGATCCTGGATCAGGCGGCGCACCAGGTCATTGGCCACGCCGACGTACAGCACCCGCGTGCGGCTGGAGAGGATCTAGACGTAGTATTCACGATCGGTAATGACGTTACCCTCTGAATCCACCCATATGGACAGCAACCGGCGAGATTATTCATCACCCAACTGCGTCAGCCTTCCTCAGAATGACATGCTTAGCCATGAAATCGAATTCGCTTTGTCGCATTGTGACGGCGGCGGCCTTTGCCTGATCACCAGTTAAAAGCCGTTCTGTTTGATCTGGACAAGACGTTGGCCGACTGGCCGTCGTTTCTCCAGCACATTGGCCTCATTCTCCGCAATGCCGGTGAGGACACAACTCCCCGTCCGGGAGATCAAGGCGGCACGTTTCCACGCGGGTTCCAGTGGTTCGAAAACTGGATGCGCCGGACGCAGGCGCCCGGGTACAAACCGGAGCTGCGTCTTCTGGACACGCTGGCAAAGCTTGCAGACGCAGGTATCCCCTGGGGCATCGTCACGAATGGGACCAAATGGCAGCACGTCAAGCTCGTCAACATGGGGATTCAGCCGGAGCCTGAGTGCGTGGTGATCTCTAAGGAATTCGGTCATAAAAAGCCGGAACTGGAAATATTTACCGAAGCACTTCGACGTTTGGGTGGGCCACAACCGTCCGAAACCCTGTTCGTGGGCGACAATCCCCGCATGGACGTCCACGGCGCCAGCAATGCAGGACTTGTCACAGCCTGGATGCGTCGCGGTCGTAAGTGGAAATGGGGATCGCCAGGACCGGATTTCACAATAGATCACGTAGACGAAGTGCCGAAAATATTCGGCCTTCGATCGTAAATACAGTAAGTCATATATCAATAGTCAACACCCACCTATTTAGCATTACGAACCTAACCCAAAATAAACGACGCTGTGCGTCCGTCCCGTCCAAGGAGTCGAATTGTCTGCCTCTATATCCAACGTCCGGCCTGATCCAGACCAGCTTCTTGCCGATATCGCCGACTACGTACTGGACTACTTGGTAGACAGCTCAGAGGCGATGAGCACGGCCAGGTACGACCTGTTCGATACGATCGGCTGTGGTCTGCTCGCGCTGAACTACCCCGAGTGCACCAAGCACCTCGGCCCACACGTCCTCGAGACCACAGTTCCGAACGGCTCCCGTGTGCCGGGCACCAACTTCGTGCTCGACCCTGTAAAGGGCGCGTTCGACATCGGGTGCATGATCCGATGGCTGGACTTCAACGACACCTGGCTCGCTGCTGAATGGGGCCACCCTTCGGACAACCTGGGTGGGATCCTGGCCGTGATGGACTGGCTATCCCGTACACGAGTTGCGGCCGGGGCAGAGCCTTTCACGGTGCGCGACGTCCTTACGGCTATGGTCAAGGCGCACGAAATTCAGGGCGTGCTGGCGCTCGACAATAGCTTTAACCGGGTCGGAATCGACCATGTACTACTTGTGAAGGTCGCCACGGCAGCCGTAGTCACAGGACTGCTCGGCGGAAATCGGGATCAGGTGATCAACGCTCTCTCAAACGCCTGGCTCGACGCCACGCTACGCACATACCGGCACGCCCCGAACACCGGTTCTCGAAAGTCGTGGGCGGCTGGTGATGCAACGAGCCGCGGAGTTCGGATGGCGCTCATGGCGATGACGGGCGAGATGGGCTATCCGACGGCTCTGTCGGCACCCGGATGGGGTTTTTACGACCGGTGGTTCGACGGCAAGCCCTTCTCTATGCAACGACCACTCGGCTCGTACGTAATGGAAAACGTGCTGTTCAAGATCGCCTTCCCGGCCGAGTTCCACGGCCAGACTGCGGTCGAAGCGGCTTTTGCGCTTCACCCGCAAGTTCGGGACCGACTGGACGAGATCGACACGGTCACGATCACGACCCAGGAATCGGCAGCGAGGATCATCGACAAGTCAGGCCCATTGGACAACCCGGCCGATCGTGATCACTGCATCCAGTACATGACGGCGATCGGCCTGATCTTTGGAGACCTGAACGCCGATCACTACGAAAATGAGGCCGCGGCCGACCCGAGGGTGGACGCCTTAAGGGCTGTGATGACGGTCGTGGAGGACCCCAGATACACATCGGAGTATCTCGACCCAAACAAACGCTCGATAGCGAATGCGATACAAGTCACGTTCAAGGACGGTTCGTACACGGATAAGGTCGCAGTTGAGTACCCGCTCGGACACCGACGCCGCCGAGATGAGGCGATCCCGCGGTTAATCGACAAACTGCGTGACAACCTTGGAACGCGCTTGCCTTCGGAGCGTGTTGAGCGCGCCGTGGCGCTCGCGGAAGATGCCGCCCAGCTTGAGTCGATGCCGGTCCCGGAGTTCATGGAGTTGTTCTTGGCGTAGACGTCGTAAGTACCGTTTATCCCAGATAGGTCTTCTCGCTCATCGTTCCACGGAAGGACAGGCTCTCAGCCATCTCCCACTGGGCGAGGGGCCTTTCTTCAAGACGCGAAGAGGCCCGGGAATGTTCCCGGGCCTCTTCAATTTGTTCTAGTACGTTCAGCCCATTACGACAGAGGCAGCCCGACCTTCTCGCCGAGGTCGAGGGCGTGCGCCACGGCGTCCGTCCACTCCATGTATTTCACACCTGTCGTGAAGTCGGTGTGGGTCACCGGCTCGATTCCTCGGATCGCGTTGATGAACTCTTCCTCAACACGCCAGCCGCCGACCTTGTCCGCCGGAATGTCTACCTTGCTCATCTGAGCATCATCCCTGCGTCCGCTGTAGAGCACCAATGAGCCGCCCTCGTTCACCAGCCGTATCGTGCCCTCGGTCCCGTGAATCCAAACATCTGACGCCGGTCCGAAACCTGAAACATTGGAGACCTGCATGTGGAGCTGGCCGCCGGCTTCAAGTTCCGTAACGGTATCGATGTGATCCGGAATATTCCCGGTCGAGCGGCGTCGGCCGTCGGCGTCAGACTTGTACTTGACCACCGTTTGGCCGACCGCAGTCACAGAGGCGTAGTCGCCTACCCACCGCATCATGGCCTCGGCCCAGATGCCCATGTTCATGATGTTGTTTCCGGAATAGTCACGACGCTCCCGCCAGTGCAGTTCCGAGTCCCAGTTCGGGAAGGTGCCGGTGCCGATCCGGGCGTCTACGCCGATAAGATCTCCGACGTAGCCATCAGAAATCATGTCCACAATCTGTTGGTCAAATACCAGTGTGTGCGGCGCGGGCACGATCTGGGCTACGAGGTCTGGGCGCTCTTTCGAAGCGTCCAGCATCGCGTGGGCTTCAGAAGAGTTCGCCGCCATTCTGGCCTCGACAAGTACGTGCTTGTCGGACTCGAGCGCTGCGATCGTTAAAAGGGAGTGCATGTAGGGCCACGTGCCGATGCAGACGGCATCGATCGACTCATCATCGATGATGTCCATCCAGCTTTCGACCGGGTTCGGGATGTCGAACTCGTCAGCAAAGCGTGCCGATGAGGCCATGCTGCGGTTCGCAACTGCTACCACTTCAACGCCTTCGATTGCCGCCAGTTTGGGAGCGTGGTGAAGCCGAGTGTTGCCACCAGCGCCAATCAATCCAACTCTGATCGTGTCCAATGTCACGGTAGGGTCTCCTTCATCATCACAGGGTTGTCGTCGTCGACGGGTTGACGACAGTCCTTTCGCCAACCCCAATAATTCCTTGAGACGCTCCAGCGTAAGAGTCCAGAGGTGGCGTGTCGAGTCCGACAACCGTGTACGAATAGAGGTCATGGGCACCCGGCCACCCGTGCTAGCCTGAATGTCCCCGAATATCTCACCCGCCAAGGAGCCGAATCTACGTGCCCGACGAGCTGTCCCTGAGAGACGTTTCAATTGATGCCGAGCATGTTGTGATCGAGTGGGGAGACGGCATGACCTGCCGCTACCCATTCCGCTATCTGAGGCTCCAGTGCGGATGCGCCGGCTGTGTGGAGGAGATGACGGGTCGCCAGATCCTAGCGCCATCAACCGTTCCAGACAACATTCTGATCGTCGACCACATGCCGGTCGGACGCTACGCCATGGCGTTCATGTTCACGGACGGACACAGCACCGGAATCTACCCGCTAAAAGACCTGCGAAAGATGTCACAGTTCGATGCGGTACTGTGCGAGGGCGGGAATTAAGGCGATTTGGCCGGGAAACTAATTAACTTGCAGTGGCCGCTCGTTCATGCGCGTCCTGCAAGTTCCATCGCTTGTCCTGTGGATATCGAGGGATTGCCTGAGCGATCGACTTGGTATGACGAAGTTGTCATAGAAGCGAAGTAGCCAGCCTCACCAAGCACTGAGTGGGAGGCTGCTAATACCCAACCTGAGGTCTCGAAAGGCGGGCGTGTCTCGCAGCTACGCCGGGACGCGGACCTCTAGCGCGGCGAGCAGGTGACCGGAAGTGTGGGCGATCTCTCGCACGGCTTTGTCGAAGGCCTTCTGGTTGGCCTTTGACGGCTTCCTGAATCCGCTGACTTTGTGGAAGTACTGGAGCGCAGCAACCATTGTGTCGTCTTCGGTGACGTGATCCAGATAGGGCGGTCGGAATGTCTTGATGCGGCGGCACATGGTGGACCTCCTGTGGCTCCGCCATTTCAGAGTCGTCGGGAATCCAGAATACGCTTGTGTTGGGGTTGGTCGGGACGCGAAAAATCAGCGTGAAGTTTGTGGGTGAACCTTTGACTTCACTCGTCCCAGCCCTCTCCCACCGGGAGAAGGGATCCTACCTGCCTAATAGCGCGACTGTGGTCGCGACTACGTCTTCGGGAGATGGGACGAAGGCGTCTTCCAGCGGCTTGCTGTACGGTACCGGCGTGTGAGGTCCGGTCACACGCTTGATCGGCGCGTCCAGGCTGTCAAATGCTTTATCAGCGACCAGCGCCGCGATGTCCGTCGCCATGTTGCATCGAGGTGTGTCCTCGTCAACGATCACAATCCGGTTGGTCTTGGTGACCGACTCCAGAACGATGTCTTCGTCGATCGGAGACAGGCTCAGCATGTCGACAATCTCGGCGTCGATTCCCTGTTCCGCCAGTAGCTCTGCCGCAAGTCGGCACACCTCGGTGGTGTAGGACATGCCGACAAGCGTCACATCCGAGCCTCGGCGGACATATCGACCCTTACCCAGCTCGATCGTATACGACTCATCAGGTACGAAGCTGCTCATGTTGATCAGTTTCTTGTGGTTACAAACAATAACGGGATCATCGTCTCTTATTGCTGCCGCCAGAAGCCCCCGACATGTGTAAGCGTCGGACGGAACGACGCACTTCAACCCGGGGATGTGGGCGACTATCGAGTAGAAGTTCTGGGAGTGCTGCGCCGAGTAACCGGCTGCCACGCCTGAACGGGCGAACAGTGTGAGCGGGACCTTCCCCTGTCCGCCAAACATGTAACGATTTTTAGCAGCGTTAGATAACAACTGGTCCCATGCCACGGTGATGAAGTCGAAGTACATCAGATCGACTACCGGCCGAGATCCCGTGAGGGCCGCGCCGATCGCAGCGCCGACAAACCCGGCCTCGGAGATGGGAGTGTCCCTGATTCGCTCGGCGCCGAACTCCTGGATCAGCCCCTTGGTGGCGGCGAACGCACCTCCCCAGGAGTCGATGATTCCGAGGTGCTCACGCCCTGCTCCTCCCGCTACGTCCTCGCCCATGATGAACACATCCGGGTCACGACGTAGCTCGTCGAAGAGAGTCTTGTTGAACGCTTCCCGGTAGCGAATTTCACTCCCGGGTACGTCGAATCCAGGGCCGAGCGGGATAGATTTCGTATCTGTTGCCATGTGGTTGGCTCTTTCTTACTGGAATAGGGGGCGGTACATGCGTTTACCGAGAGAAAGCCTTCTCTCCCGCAGGGCGAGGGGGACACGTACTCTCTACGGTCTTTGGATGCAATCAGGCCATTCTCACCATCAGAGAATCCAAATACCGTCCAGGCGAGCCAGGCCTGGTCACCTCAGTCCCCGGACCGAGTTTGGGTAGTTCGTGTACACATCGGTGTATAGCTCATCGATCGGCGGGAGAGGACTCTCGTCCGCAAATTTGACCGCATCCTGGATCTCCTCGTCGATCTCATTCCGGATGCGCTCCAGCTCCACTTCATCCATCAGATCTTGCTCGATGACGCGACGCTCGAAGTTCGGCAAAGGGTCACGGGCCTTCCACAACTCTTCCTCTTCCGGAAGTCGGTACGTGTGGGGATCATCTGCATGATAGTGGCCGTGGTATCGATAAGTCTTCAACTCGAGGAACGTTGGACCCTCTCCGGCTCGTGCTCGTGCGATTGCCTCCCCTGCCGCGTCGTATACGGCAAACACGTCCATCCCATCAACCACGACGCCTGGCATCGAGTACCCGGCCGCACGATCTGCGATGTCCGGTACGGATACCGCGTACTCCACCGGTGTGGACTCCGCGTAGTGGTTGTTCTCGCACACGAAGATCACCGGCAACTTCCACACGGAAGCGAGATTCATGCTCTCGTGGATGGTGCCTTCTCCAGTCGCGCCGTCTCCAAAAAAACTGACGCCGACGGTGCCATCTCCCTTGAGTTTGGCGCTGAGCGCCGCGCCCACGGCCAGCGGTATCCCGGCCCCAACGATGCCGTTTGCCCCGAGCATTCCTTTTGTGAAATCCGCGATGTGCATCGAACCGCCCTTGCCTTTGCAAAGACCGGTGTACTTGCCGAATATCTCAGCCATCATCCCCGCCGTATCGACCCCTTTTGCGATGCAGTGGCCGTGGCCTCGGTGGGTACTGCCTATCCAGTCGGTATCAGTGAGATGGGCGCAGATCCCGGTTGGTCCGGCCTCTTCGCCATCAGATGTGTGGGCGACACCCATCGATTTACCCAGCACGGTTTGCTCCAGCAACACCTCTTCAAACCGCCGGATGCGGTACATGGTGGTGTAGATCCAGCGCAACTTTTCGGGAGTGATCTCCATCTCAGTCTCCGCCCGTATCGACCACCACAACAGATCAGGGAGGGTCAGTGCGGGCACTGCCTGGTGTCCAGGAACTCATGAGGAGTTCGAGTTTTGTTTTTACTCTACACGGGCCGCGCGCGCATGAGTGAGCACGTGAGACGCGATGCGACGCATCCTAGCATCGGGAGCGTGATGACGAACTCAAGGTTCCCGCTTATAGGGCCGTGCCATCCACGCCCGCACGATGACCTGAGGAGTTCGCAGGACCGATGCACGCGATACAGGGGAGCATACGAACTATAGAATCCGGCGATTATGGGCCTCATAAGGCTCAACACAACCCTCAGAAGCACCGCCAGACGCTTCCTGGATGGGAAACTGGGATATCGCCGCAACCCGTGAACTTCAGAACAACAAGGGGCCAGACCGGAATGGGACGTATCTACATAGACGTTGAGGAAAGCCCGAATTGCGATTATCACCCGATGCAGACGTTTGAGACCCGGACGTCTGAACGTGAGGTGGATGAACTGTGGATATCCGGAGTACCTGGAAAAAACGGCGGGCACTTGATCGTCGGGTGGTCCAGTGACGAGGACGGAAGTCCGTGCCCGTTGACACTGGTACAGGTCACGGATTCCGGAGCCGCCGTATCGCTCCTCGTGGCGGGGGGCGATTTTGGGCTTCGGATCAAGCCGGAAGACTCCGGCGTCTGGTCACTCTCGGCTGCAGATCAATGGGGAGAACCGTTCATGCTGCTGGATCCAGAGGCAGCGATCCGCGATATCGAGATCGAGTAAAAACTGACGCCTGCCCGGAAGTCTGGCGCACGAGCGCACAGGTCGTGCCGGGGCGTTTTGATTATTGATTCCGAGACGATGGTCAGGGTTGTGGATCACGCGGCGTGAACATCGAGCCGCCTTCAGAAATGGATCCGATGGTCCGTTTCTTGCCAAATACCCGGCCGATCGGATTCTTACTTCCCGACGCAGCGACCGCTATCGCACCGGCTATTCCCGCGGCCGCTAGGCCGACGAAGCTGCGCCGTGTCACGCCTTTTGGTTGCGGTTTGGTCCGCTCTTGCAACTACTTCGCCTTGTTATGTATATGCGGCTGTGTGGAACTCCCCTGAGCATTCTTGCTTAGACGTCCTGAAGATGTCCCTGGGAAGGAAGAAACGGGGGATAATGTGGATGATTGATCCGCTCACGAGATTATAGGATCGAGGAGACGTCACCCGCAAGGATTCGAGCTGTATCGGCCCAGCAGTTCCCGGCAATTAATCCCATGTGTCTCAGAAAGAGATACCCAAATGTTGGGTGCATAAGCGATAATTGTCTCTTGACCGCGAATCCTGCAAATGATAGTTTTCACAGGTCGTTTGGCGAGGTGTAAATTTCGTCTCGATTCAAACGTACGTTTTGCACCGTCACCAACCCACCCGATCAGCTGATTGCGTCGGGTGAACCAACAGGATGGACCGCCGAAACCGATGCCGGACCCCGCCCCCCTTCTACAAGGCGACTGGTCGGATAACGGAGCTGCCCTAAAGCTTCTGTGGATCAACCTCCTGTTGATGACCACGGCCGCTATATCGCTAGGGTTCGCACATGCGATCATCCCATCGGCCGTCGATAGCGGCACTTTCTCCCGGACAGCGTCTCGCTTTCGTCCTTATCTCTACGTGATCGGAACGATCGCGATCATCGTCGCCCTCGCCAATGCCTTCCTCATTATCGATATAAGCCGAGGCTGGATCGAAGACATTTACCCGAGGTGGTACCAGTAACGCCAGGGGTGTTGCTAAAACGCGTAATTAACGACCGGCCGCTTAACCGGCCAACCTTCTTAAGAGTCGCAGCTTGCTGCGAGTGGTGAAAAGAAACTGAACCAGCAACCTAATACGGAAACCGGCCGGCCCGCATGGGTCAAGGTCCTGATCCCTGTGCTCGCGCTCGGTGGTCTTGGGGTCACCGCCGTTATGGGATTCGTGATGGTATTCATCGTCACGGCGTGGTTCGGTAACCCGTTGCCGGTTTTAGGTTTCGACCAGAGTCCTGAACAACCAATTGCATTCCCCCATACGGCGCACGCCGGCACCGAGCCTCTTGTAAACACAAACGGCAGCCCGAAGTTGGACGCCGATGGCAACCAGCTCACAGGTATCGGCCTGGACTGCACCTTCTGCCATCGCACGGTGACGAGCACCAACGCCGCCGGCATCCCGCCGGTTGAAACATGTGTCACCTGTCACCGAGTCATCGGCGCAACCGACAGTGAGCCGCTGACTTTGCTGAGGACCATCGGACTGGGAGAAGATCCCGGGCCGATCCAATGGAAGCGGGTTCACCGCTTACCGGATCACGTCCGCTTCGTACATGAGCCGCACATACGGTTCCTGACGGCGGCGGGCAACACTGATGTAATTGCTAACCGGGACGAGGCAGCGATCCTCGCCGGTACGCAGATGGACGGCTCCGTCGTGGCGGCCGTCACCTGTTCTACCTGCCACGGTGACATCAAGTCACAGGAACAGGTTGCACAAGTAGAACCGTTGAAGATGGGGCAGTGCGTCGACTGCCATCGGAAAAACAACGCACCAACCGACTGCACAACCTGTCACTTCTAAAAAGAACTATTGGACCGTGTCTGCAGGATTTTCTCGGGCACGAAAATTTCGGACCTAACACTAAGGAAGAGATGGCGACCCGAATCCCATGAAGCTCTCCAGACGGGAATTCATGACCCTCGCGGGCGGCTCCACTGTTGGAGCTGTCATTTTTACCGCGTGTGGCGTCCCTGCGGATGAACTACTTGTCGAAGCTCCGCTCGATCTGCCTGAAGACCTTGTCACTGGAATTGACAGCTGGTTTGCGACGACAGATGACTCCGGACTCGGCGTCATCGTTCGTGTCATGGAAGGCCGGGCGAAGAAAATCGCCGGAAACCCTGACTACCCGATCAACGTCGGCAAGCACGCCGTGCACTCAGACTTTGCGTTGCAGGCGCTTTACCACCCGGATCGAGTGGAGGGGCCGATGCGGCGCCGGTCAGCCGGCCAGCCCCTTGTTCCGATCTCATGGGACGAGGCGAGCGACCTTCTGGCACAGTGGATGACCGACGCAGACGGCAATCTTGCCATCGTCACAAACCCGATTCGTGGCGGAGACGCCAGGATTGCCGGAGACGTGGCATCGGCCTTCAACGGCCGGCTGATGTTCTTTGACCCACTTGAACAGGGTGTTCTTCACCAGGCGATCAAGACGGTGTTCAACCAGAACCGCATTCCAGAATTTGATATCGCCAACGCGCACACCGTGCTTTCGTTTGGTGGTGACTGGCTAGGGACCTGGCTCTCGCCGGTTCGCTACAGCACGAAGTACGGCGACTTCCGGGGCGGCGATCATCGCGGCTTCATGATGCACGCCGAATCGCGCATGTCGATCACCGCCGCTGCGGCCGACCGATGGCTGACGGTCAACCCTGGATATGAGGGTGACCTCGCCGTCAGCATCGCCAGCGTCATCGTCAAAGAAAAGCTGGTCCCAGACGCCAACATCTCTGCTTACACCGCCAACATTCCTGAAGGCGAACTCGACAACTGGGCGCCCGAGCTTGTCGCTGACAGGATCGGCGTGTCCGTGGAGCGCATCAACAATGCGGCGCACAAGTTCGCAGGCGAAGGCCCGAGCATCGCATTTGGTGGTGGTTCGGCCGGAGCACAGACAAACGGCGCGTTCAACCTGACCGCTATCTACGCACTGAACATCCTCGCCGGAACTGTCGGCAAAGCGGGCGGGATTCAGTTCAACCCTGCCGGATCACAGGGTCTACCGGATTCAGCCACCGGCGCATCATTTGAAGTCTGGGAGGAGGAGCTCTCCCAATGGCGCGCAGGCAATGTTAAGACCGTGATATTGCGGGGCGCTGACCTGGTCCACGGACTGCCTCGATCTGTAGACGCCGGGGGCGCCTTGGATAACGTCGACAACGTTGTCGCTTTCACCAGTGTTCTGGACGAAAGTTCCACACACGCCAACCTGATCCTTCCAGAAAACTCCTACCTGGAGAACTGGGGACTCGACGTGCCGGAACCGGCGCCCGGGTATGAGGTGGTCGGCATTCGGCAGCCCGTCGTCAACGCTCCGTTGGACGGCGAAACAAAAGCACGGCTGTACGACAGCCGTAACTTCCTCGACACCCTGATACAGGCAGCTGGATCACGGGTACCAGTGAACAGCGTAAAAGAGTTCGTCGAGGACACGGTCACAGATATTTTCTCTGATGGTCGTGGATCCGTAACCGCCGGAGACGCCCGGCTGTTCATGAACGGCGTTCTGCAGCGCGGCGGCTGGTGGGACGTGGACGCCAAGATGGTCACCGATTCACCTCCCAGCATCCCATCACCCATCGCCAAGGCGGCGGGACCGGGACTATCCGAACTTGAGGACAGGGTTGAAGGACACGTGTTCACACTCGTCCCCTTCGCCCACCAGTCTCTTCTTGACGGCCGGAACGCCTCGACGCCGTGGGCCCAGGCCACTCCGGACCCGATCACCACGGTGGCATGGTCGACGTGGGCGGAGATTAATTTCGACAAGGCCAAAGAGATGGGCATCAGCGAAGGCCAATGGATCAAGGTCCGAACAACAGTCGGTGAGATCACCGTCCAGGCGTACCCGCATCCTGGGATTTCGCCTGACGTAATTGCCATCCCGATCGGCCAGGGCTACAAAGAAGAAATCGGCGGACGGTACGCCGAAGACCGCGGCGAGAATGTTTTGAACATCCTTGTCGACAAGAAAGAATCAGAGACCGGCGCTCTAGCATGGGCCGCAACGCGGGCCATTGTGAGCAAGTCCGGTGGCAAGAAAGAATTCCCGAAATTCGAGGGCGACGCGAAGGACATTATCCGTCCCGCCGAACACGGGGTTCCGATCCTTATCGTCGAGCCGGGTCAAACCGCGCACGAGGCCGAGGAACACAACCACGAACTTCATCTCCGTTTCATCTCGAACGACGAGTAGCTGAGGGTTTCGAACTCAAATGGTTACTGAAACAGCTGCAGAGAGGGTTTCCAGCCACAAATGGGGGATGGTCGTTGACGTCGACCGTTGCACCGGATGTCAGGCGTGCGTCATGGCATGCCAGGCTGAAAACAACATTCCACTCTCAACGGAAGACATATACAGGCAGAAGCGAACCTTCGCCTGGATTCGGGTAGAACGCTACTGGTATGGCGACTTCCCGGATGTGAAGGCGCGGTTCATACCGATAATGTGCCAGCACTGTGAAAACGCGCCGTGCGAGCCCGTATGCCCGGTGTTTGCCACGTACCACAACACTGAAGGCATGAACGTCCAGATCTACAACCGCTGTGTCGGCACCCGATACTGCGGAAACGGTTGTCCTTACAACGTCCGGTTCTTCAACTACTGGGAGCCCGTCTGGCCAGTTTCCCTACGTAACCAGCTGAACCCGGATGTCACGGTGAGAAGCCGTGGAATCATGGAGAAGTGCAGTTTCTGTGTGCAGCGGATTCGCCGCGGCGTCCGAGAGGCCGCCCGCGATGGCCGTGATCTGCAGGACGGGGACATCGGAACGGCTTGCACCGACGCTTGTCCGACCAACGCCCTTGTATTTGGCGACTACAACGACGAAAACAGCCGTGTTTCGATCATGGCAAAAGACGACCGCAAGTACACGCACCTGGACGCCCTGAATACCGACCCCAATGTCCTTTACCTGGCGCAGGTAGACGCTACCGGAGGAGCAATCGGTGGCCACGAGTAGCCTGATAACGGACGCTCCGGATGACCGGCCATCCAACATAGAATCCACGGCTCTTCTCGCCGGCGAAGGCAGGACAGCTGCCGGAACTGGCCTGAAGCGATTCATGTGGCTGCTCGCTGCACTGTCTGTAATCGGCTTTGTCGGAATTGTCTTCCGCTTCATCAACGACGATGGCAGGCAGGATTGGGGTTTCTACGCCGCAACACTCGCCTGGATGCTTACCATCTTCGGCGGCGCGCCGATGGTGGCTATCGCCCCCGCGCTCGCCAAGGCCGACTGGGTAAGGCCAGTGGCGCGTATCGCGTCGCTTGGCGCTATCGTTACGGCGATCATTGCCCTGTTGATGATCCCGCTGTTGTTCAAGTTCCCAGCGCTGACCGAATTCTCGGAAGTCCTCGGCGACGACGTGCGACGCAGGTCGATATGGTTTGACTCCCCTAGTTATGCTCCGCATTTCTGGAATGTCCTAATCCTGCTGACGCTGGCCCTTGTTGGGATAGCAATGGCGTACGTGATGGCTATCCCGGACTTCGCTGCGATACGAGACCATGGCACCGGCTGGAAACAGCGCTGGGGCAAGAAGCTGGCACGCGGGTTCTACGGCCGTCCGCAGCAGTGGGAATGGCTGAAGATGCGTATCGGCATCACGGGCGCCCTCTACTTTGCGATGCTCCTGTACACGAACTTCACATTCAGTCTCGATTTCGCCGTGAGTCTGGTTCCCGGTTGGAAGGACTCTCTCTTCCCCTTCTACCACACGATAAGCACCTTCCAGGCAGGCATCGCCTTCACCATCATCGGTGTCTGGGCGGCACGGCGCTGGGGAGGCATGAACAAGTACGTAGGCCATGAAGAGATGTGGTCCCTTGGCAAATTCATGCTCGCAACGACACTGTTGTGGTTCTACTTCTTCTACTCCAGTTTCATAGTGTTCTGGTACGGACGATCTGAGTCTGACTCGGCCACGATCAAGTTGCTCGTGTCCGGTCCCTATATCTACCTGTTCTGGGCGGTCTTCTTCCTGGTGTTCATCATTCCGTGGTGGATCATGATCTGGAACAAGGTCAGGGACAGCGTATGGGGACCGCCAATTGCGGCTTTTATCATCCTGTTTGGACTGTTTCTGGATCGCATCAGGATCTATGTATCATCCTGGAGCGCGGTTCCGGACGATCTCGAACTTGCAACAACCAGCATCCTGCAAGAGATGCCGGACACCATGTGGCCGGACGTGTTTGACGTGTTCATCATGGTCGGCCTCCCGGCGCTCGGCCTTCTTTCGATCCTATTGGTGACCCGGCTAGTTCCGCTGGTGTCTCTCTGGGAAGTCCAACAGTCACGCCTGATAACCAAACCGGTACGGTTCCTGAGGAGCCACGTCAAGTTGGTGGGTAAACCCGACTAATGCAACAGCGACGCATACTCGATGAATTCACCATAAACCGCGAGCTTCTGCGCGGGAATCTGGCGACGCCCAAGTGGTGGCTGCCTACGGTTCTTGGCCTCCTCGTGGTCGTGCTATTCGGCTTCACCCTGATGGGAATCATGTTCAACCGTGGCCTTGGTGTCACCGGTCTGAGCAGGCCCGTCTACTGGGGATTATTCATTACCACCTTCGTGTTCTGGGTTGGTATTAGCCACGCCGGTATCATGATCTCGGCAATTCTCCGGCTAACTCAGGCGGAGTGGCGCAGACCCGTGACTCGTGCGGCAGAACTCCTTACGGTGTTCTCGCTGTTGACGGCTTTGTTCTTCCCCCTCATCCACGCTGGACGACCGTGGAGAATCTTTTACTGGATTACACCGTACGACTTCGCACGCGGCATCTTCCCGAATGCCCGCTCTCCGCTGGTGTGGGACCCGTTTGCGATCGGCACCTACCTCACGGGTAGCACGCTGTTCCTGTACGTTGCGCTCCTCCCAGACCTTGGCGTGTTGCGTGACCGGACGACCGGTTGGAAGCGCGCCTTCTACACGGTTGCATCGCTCGGATGGCGCGGTAATCCGCGGCAGTGGCGGCTCCAGACCGTGGCGGGAATCCTCCTATCGGCTCTGATGCTTCCGATATTCGTATCGGTCCACAGCATTGTGTCGTGGGACTTCGCCGTCACACCCGCAGTTGAAGGCTGGCACTCCACCGTCTTTGCCCCCTACTTCGTCGTCGGCGCGGTCCACTCCGGTGTATCTGCTGTTGTGACGATGATGGCGCTGATGCGCTGGCTCTGGGGCTGGGACAACTACATCCGTCCAGAACACTTTGATGCGCTTGCAAGACTGCTCATCGTCGTGGCCTGTGCCTGGTTGGCTTTGACATTTGCCGAGCTCATCTTCGGTGTCTACAGCCTGGAGGCTCCTGAACGTGCGCTTCGTGAAATGCAAATGTTCGAGTGGCCCTGGAACCTCTTATTCATAATCTTCTTCTTAACGGGCTTCGCTATACCTGTGCCGTTATGGTTCTTTAAACGTGTCCGGAACAACATCGCGATGATGTTCTGGACGTCCATCCTGGTGAACATCGGGATGTGGCTTGAGCGTTTCTTGATCATCGTCCCGGGACTCTCAAGAAAACAGCCGTTCGTATTCACGTGGGACTCGTATCAGGTCAGCCCCCTGGAATGGGGTCTCCTGTTGTGGTCGTTCGCATGGGTAATGATGTTGATGCTGTTGTTTTCCAAGTTCTTCCCGTTGATACCGCTCTTCGAGACCAAAGAAAGCCAGGTTTTCACGACTGATGTCCAGATCGGGCGCGTGACCATGCCGGCTGTAATCAGGGAATTGGATTAGGTAACGCACGATGGCAGCTTCAAACAGCGTTCTAGGGCTGTACGACACACCAGATGCAGGCGCCAACGCCATGGACGGACTCAAGTCCGCCGGGTTTGAGCTTGGCACCTTCGACGTGCTCACCGGCACGCCGTACCCGGAGGGCGCGTTCGGCGAATACGTCCCCCAGCACAGGCTATTCCGGTTCCCGTTCTTCGGGGCGATGGTGGGCCTCACTCTAGCCATCCTGTTTACGGCGGGCACACAGCTCGCATATCCGGTGGTCACCGGTGGTAAGCCGATTCTGGCTGTATTTGCCATGCTGATCATTGCTTACGAACTGACGATGCTTGGCGCGGTCATAGCGACCGTAGTCGGCATCATCTTTGAGTCTCGTCTGCCGAACCTGAACCTCGGCGCATACGACACACGGATTACCGAGGGTTACATCGGTATCGTCGTCGAGTGTGAGGACGACCGATTGGAAGAGGCACGCGGAGTGCTACAGACAGCCGGCGCTCTGGAGATCAAAACGGCTTGAGTCTTCGAACGACAGAAATCTCGCGCAACGTCCGATCCGGCTTCGCGGGCCGTCGTCTGCTGATCGCGCTCGCATCGTTTGCCCTTCTGGCGACGGCATGTGTGCAGGAAAGCGGCACGTACCCGATCGAGATCTTTACCGAGATGCACTACTCGCAGGCGTATCGTTCGCAGGAGATTCCACGCCTTCCCGGTGTTGAGTCTGCGGTGGCGTACAACGGCGAAGGCAACGCCCAGACCGTATCGAACATCCTCCCGGCGCGAGAGGCACACGCCTACGACGCCGGAGCCGGAGCCGAGTTGTTCCGGGTTAACTGTTCCGCATGCCACGGCCTGTCGGGCCTCGGCGACGGACCGGCCGCAGCGCACATCACATCACCAAATTCGGCATGGATCACAGACAACGGATCTCCGTACAGCGGACCGCCCAACCTCCAGGTGTCGCG
>Ga0310125_10000169_pt1 | contig 28054 bp, 21 predicted proteins | sample CB11b_Tmax_Bot8__FD_203508 | JGI IMG/M metagenome (GOLD analysis project Ga0310125, IMG submission 203508) | Marine microbial communities from Western Arctic Ocean, Canada - CB11b_Tmax_Bot8 | ecosystem: Environmental > Aquatic > Marine > Oceanic | place: Canada: Western Arctic Ocean | collected... | reverse complement strand
GTCTTGCGTGATCCAAAGCACCTTTGGGTATTGAGTCCATGATGGGTACTTCTGTTCCAATTCAGCCAGTGCATTTCTCGTGATGGTTTCACGCGCCCCTTTACTCTGCACGCAGGGTTGTTGCGGCAGGCGGCGCGTCTTCTTGGCGATCTCGATCCATTCCGCGATTTGGTCAAGATCCGTGCGTTCGGTCTCGGTTTCGATCGTTCGTTGATAATTCCGCAGCGTGCTCTTGTAGCTGTACTTCTCGTTGGGGTAATCGTCGTCTGGGCAGTACATGAACCAGTCAGGGTGCTGGGTAAATAACTTTCTGGGCAGCAGATGGGGGATGCTGTGAGTGCCCGGGTCGAATTGGAGATCGAAACTAAGCCGATGCCAGACCCTTGTTTCGTGTTTTGAGCCAATCAGACCGGAGAAGACACGAAATTCCAATGGCGGTTGGTAACGGATATTAAGCAGCGGCAATTGCAGATTGGGGGTGCGGGGGATATGGATTGCGTCCGGTTCCCAAAACCGGCATCCCAACTGGTCCTGGAGAAACGTGTAGATCGCATAGATGTAGCCACGGGGTCGACCGCCCGACAGGACCAGGTCGTTGCCCACCGTCCGAACGAGGATTTCGTCGGCGCCGAGGTGTTGGAAGTCCACATCGGGGCACAATGCGCGGATCGTCGGGGTGTCGCCCACGAAGATCCGCGACATCCCCCCGGGTGCCTGGTCCTCGGTCACGGCGAGGAAGGGTCCGCCCGTGATCTGCTCAAGCCGCATGGCCAGGTCCTGCGCGGCCGACACCAATCGTTTCGCCTCGTGGTCGCCGGTACTGTTGTCGATGTGATTGGACGAGGTCAGGCGCACGCCTGTAATGGTGGGCGGTTCGACGACACCCCACGAGGCGATCGACCGCCATGGCTCATCCGTCCCGTGCGGTCGCCACGACCACGTAACCCGTTTTGCGCCCAACACCATCTGTAGTTCAATGACCGAGCCAGAATCGTTCGGGATCGGCACACGGTCGGGATCGTTCGGTTCGGCTGCTAGGGCGAACGACGCCGTTGTTCCCTGACGCCCAATTTCAATTTTGAACCCATGTGTCCAACGCTTGCCCTCAGCCGTGTGCAGGCGGACGTACGTCCACGCCTCTTCCTTGCGGGCGCCAGGAAGGTGCAGGACGAAGCGGAGCGTGAGGGTATTGTCTTCCGTCACGCGGTGCGGGATGGGTAGTGGCTTGTCGGCCGTGGCGCGGAACTGGTTTTCCTGTCCCCGTTTCGCGCTGATGATGCCGCTGGATCCGATGACAAAGCTCCCTTCACGGGCCTGCCATCCACGGGGGGCAATCGATGCTCCCCGTTGCCCGTCGAATGATTCGTGCAGCAGCGTCCCCGATCGCGTCGACGACAGCGACAGCGTTGCGATACCTACCGCGCCGGCAGGCGGGGCATTGACCGGGTGCGGGGAGACGATCACGGCCTTTGCCTGGCCGTCGGTTGCTAATTCAACCTGTCCACTTGATATGCCAGTCATGATCAGGAGTATTGAACTGATAACCGGAAACTTTGACCACATGTTGTAATTATCCTTGATAAACCATTGCTGAACTAGGTGGAACTTGGATCCTGTGTTATGGTGAGCTTGGTATTATGTCAATGATCGCTTGGGCCAATATTTCCGAGGACTTGGTGGCATCGAGTGTCAGGTTGGCGCACTTGATGTATGTCGGCTCGCGTATGGCGAGCATTTCGACCACTTCCTTGAAGCCGCCTTGGCTCAGGTTGGGCCTGTTCTTGTCGGTGTCCGGGTCGAGTTGCATGCGACGCCATAGCTCTTTGGCATCAGCCTGCAGATAGACAACCAGGGCGTCGCGTTGGGCGTGCACTTGGTTTTGCGCGCGCATGATCGTTCCACCGCCAAATGCAATCACATGTCGGTCCTGCACGCACATTTCTGACACGACTTGTGATTCGATTTCACGGTAATAGGGTTCCCCGTCCTGCTCGAAGATTTCCTTGATGGTCTTGCCGCACTTGGATTCAATACCACGATCCACGTCGAGCAGCGGCCACTGAAGACAGGACGCCAACAGGCGACCAACGGTGGTCTTGCCTGAAGCGCGATAGCCAATGAGAACCACTTTCATTTTCAAAAAACACCGCCGTGCGAGGGGGTGTTGGTTGATCTTTCACTCAAGTGGATCTCGGTTCAGTCAGGTTCGGCGTCGAGATCCCAGATACCCAAGTCCGATACCCAGCAGGGATATGGTAGCGGGTTCTGGTATCGCCGTGTTGGCGGTAATTTCCAAAGCCTGGGCCGCAGACCAATTTGCACCGACGATTCCGACATCTGCAATGTCAACCGCACCATCGCCGTTGAAGTCGCCATCGCTCGCCGATGCGTCGGTCTTGTTGAAATTTGCGCCGACGATTCCCAGGTCACCGACGTCGATCACGCCATCACCGTTGGCGTCGCCGGGTATGGCAGCGGACATGAACTCAAGGACAATTTCAGGACGCCGGTCGATATCGGGCCAATCACTGAGGAATATTCCAGTTCCCTGACCAGCCTGGGTAAAACGGCGTCCAACAAAAACACCTGCGCCAGTCACGGCGCCAGCGTTGTACAGGCCGGTAATATCCAGATCAATGTATGTGCCCAGGTCATCTGCGATATCAGATCCAGATATCCCCCTTAGGGCCATTTCGACCGCCATGGAAAAATTCACACTGTTCGCATCATTTGAAAAATAGTCCCTGTTATCGATCGCGTGGCAGTTGTTTTCAGTACTGCAGGGTCCGAAGGTGTTGTCCGCAGTGATACCAATTGATGCGTCGTTGGGCATATAGGCTTGGTTGGCATCCCCGAAATTTGCATCTGGATCGATCGAGGTCAGTGCGGCAACCGACCAGCCGTGTCCAACACCTTGTCCGAGCGGATTAAAAATCCGTAGCCGCAATTCGGCGCTCTCAACTGTACCCGGTGCGGGGACCGGTACCCCGTCTCCATTTTGGCCGTTTGGGTTAAGTTTGAGCAGCAATGAGTTTTTTCGCCCACTAAAAGCACCGATCGTATCTGAACCGGTGGCCCCCCGATTTTGCCTGCTACAATCTTCCGAACCGGAGTGATCGCCGCCGGTACCGCTGCAAATCACGGTGTCGGAAATCAGGGCATTGAAACTGGGTGCGGCGTCGGATACGGCAGAGGGTCCTGCCCCGCCGGAGGTGTCGCCTGCGTCACCGCTTGTCAGTTTCTTGAAGGTGGCGGTCTGTAGGTCATTGGCCCACACTGACAAGGATGTGGTGGCTATCAAGGTAGACATTGTGATTGCTAGTAAAGTGCTGCGGTACATTGTGATTCTCCTTTCACTTTAACTCGCCACTGGATTTCAAAACTCCGGTTTACCTGAACCCTGTGGCTACAGCGTACGAGTCAACTGGATCTCCAAAATATGCAATTGTGATGCCAATCGGCACAAGAAAAGCGATCTGGGTAGATGTTTTGATTTGACAAGGATTTAAGATCCCTCCAAGCTGAAACAATAGAAGTCGCCTTCAGATGCCGTGGTTCATTATGGACCGGTGAGCCGGGTTGATGCAGAACTGATCGGTCAAGTGGTTTTCTGCTATCGGGTAAACCACCCTGTTAGTCCATTGTTTTCCCCTCCATATTTTACATCGTTTTCCTCGCGGGGTTGTAGCGTTGTGACATGACCATCAACAAAGAGGAAATTGTCCACCCCCTTGGCATCAGATCCCCACCGCGCATCGACATTGCCGGTTCGATCATGCCGGTTTGCCCGCCGGGTCTTGTGGTTCGAGTACCAACTCTTGATCCATTCCTTGGCCCACCAGTCCACAACCGGTGGATCTCGGTACCAGTCAAGGATCATGGGTGTTGACGTTGGCTCGCGAACCTTGGAAAGTTGGCGCCATTGGGGACTTTTGTAACGCGCTGTATACCATGAATTGTTGTAGAAATGTGTGGAGAGGCTGATGGGCATGGCATAGCTGGTGCCGGTTTCGGAATACATCACGTCATCGTGTGAGGGGCAGGCATAGGGCATAACATTTCTGTGCCACCAGGAAACTTGGGTGGGTGCCGCGCCAGCGTGTGTTCCAAGTGCACTGTCCTGACTAAGAAAATTACCCATGTAATCAACGATCATTCCCGGCCACGCCCAGTTGTAATGGTTGTATGGGATATCTGCGATCCCGCTGGGATCTTCGTAGACCGATCCATCCGGCATTCCACCGGCGACCCCTGTGTGTGACGTCCATCCCCAACCTGGTGGAATGGCATCGTCGTTGTCTGCTGCATAATTGTAAATCGCAATACCAATCTGTTTGAGGTTGTTTGCACAGACAATTGTTTGTGCCGCTTTTCGGCCACGTTCGAGGTTCGGTAAAAACATCGCGATAAGCAGTGAGATGATCGCAATAACCACCAGCAACTCGATGAGGGTGAATCCCCGCAGGTCAGGAGTGGAACTAGATTTGACTCTATCTGGACAGATAACGTCTCTCCATAAAGAGAGGAAATGTGACGGCTACATTATATTTAGTATTTTCAACTTTTGGCAACTCTTAAGCAAAAAAAAACACCCCCCGAATTGGGGGGTGTTTAGTGGCTGTCCTATTAGATTGACTGCCTGTGACGTCGCTGCCAGTTAGGCTCGGCGTCGTTTGAGAGCCAGCATCCCGCCGATAGCGAGTAGGCTGAGCGTTGCAGGTTCAGGAACAAAGTCAATCGTCAGCATGGGCCGCATTGATTGATCTGCTTCACTTGAGAAGTAGGCTGTACCGTAGTTGTTAAACTCGGCTTCAGCGGAATTGGAATAACTCGGGATACTTTCTAAGACCGTATCACCTTCGTTTAGGTTGGCCAAATTGATGCCATCAGAATTGACCGCTGGCCGGCCACCGTTTGTGGAATCGCCATTGGCATCCAACTTACTTCTTGAGGTGATGAACACGCCCGTATCGATCAATTCCTGGAGCATGCCCGTAACGTCATAACTGTGGGCACCTGAGCCACTGGCCATCTGGTCAACGACTGAACCGGCGTGAGCCGAATCATAATCCGTGCCATCAAGTGGACCACAATCTATTTCCGCGGTAACCAGGCGGGTCGCATCTGGCGTGTTGCCACCAAGTTTGGGATCACCACGGGGTGTACTGTTGGCTAAAAGGCCACCACAACCTTGTCCCCAATCTATTGAACCACGTTTTATTTGCTGGCCTGTCGTTTCGCCCTTTGAGCCGGTGCCGTCGGACGAGCCGAAAGTGGTCGAGACCAACATCGGGTGAATCGAGATCGGGCCACTGTTTAGCTTGGGTGGTTGGCCCGTAGCAGGTCGGTCGACAACACCTGAGTTGGCGCCATGAGCACCGAGATCTTCTGTGGCGTGAAGAGTCAATGTCGCACTGTTGATGGGCGAGCCTGCGGGCACCTGGCCAGCACCGTCGCCGAATACATCCTTGAACCTTACGATCATCCGGCTGTAACGGATGGTCGGGCCGAAGCCACCGGCAAAGCCGATTTGGTTATTGAGGAATGAACCAACTTCCAAGACCGTTGAGTTGCCACCGTTGGTGCTATAACTCTCATAAGCACCAAAATCAGTGCCCTCGCCAGTACATTCACCATTGGCGACCACTCCGCCGTTTCCGCAATTGTTCTTGCGGCTTGCAAATGCCCAGCGGATCGAGGTGTCCTTGGCTCCAGAATAGCCATTAGCGCCATTTTGGAATGTTGCGATATCACCGAGTGCAGGTACCGCCAATAGGGCGACGGCCGCCAGACTCAGTAGTCCAGTTACATAATGTTGCTGCCTCATGACCGGTTCTCCTTCTTCTTCCTAGTACTAAGTAAATTATGAACGAATTGACACAGTGAAATGTCGTACACGTAAATAGCAAGAATGCCTTGCAACCTCCTTTGTGCGAGACCAAGTAATCTGAGGGGGCCTTCTCCTAGATCCACTCGCCTCGTTTCTGAACTTACCATAAAGGATATAGTGGTTATAGGTCGTTGTGCAAGCGGTTTTATAGATTTTAGAAAAAAAAACAAAAAAACTTCCAGGCGTGTTGTATTCATAAGAAAGTATGTTTAAATGACTTATAGGTATAGACGTGTTTTTCACTGTTTCCTTGGAGGCGATATGGTCGTTTGCCGATGAGATTTTCAGCACACGGTTCAAACGATCGTGCCCCGTCGGTTCCTGGGTAAAACCATGCAAGGTGTTCGTGAACTGGACGCAATCAGGGAAGGCCCCAATGCGGTTGATGACAGGGTGTGTCGTGGCAGGATCGCGCAAGGAAATGGCCGGTTACCAGTTGTTATGTTTGGGAACGCGTCCGTCGTCCCAGCGGTGTCCATTTTCGCCGGCGCGGTGCCATTTGATCTGGGTCTCCCATTCAACGTGGCCGTCAATCAATAACGCGTTGGCGCCTTTAAAGTGTCGGTCGCCGATCGGGTACTGAAGTTCATCCCTGAATTCCGGGAGGGGATTGGCGGTACCCACTTCCATGTCCCTGTTAATCAGTGGCCAATAGTTGCCGACATGACGCTTGCCCTTATATGAATAGCCAGTATCAGCATCGGAGATCATATCCCCTGGACGAGGTACCTCGGAGAATTTGCGATAGACCCACGATCCGGGGCTGCCCCAGATGACGTATTGCCAACCCATGAACCAGAAGTTTCGCCCGTACGAGGCGAGGCCATGTCCAACGGCCCTCCCGGTCTTTTCAGGGATGAGTGGTTGACTTGGCCAATCTGGATCCGCCTGTCCTTGGAATGAGTGACAGACCATCCCTTGGCTGGTTAGGAATATATTGGCAAACCCATCATTGCCAGCGGCCAAGTAGGTATTGATGATAGCGCCAAGGTCGACGCCCTTGCGATGAAAGTACCAGTCATCACCTGTAACGATGATCCGCGAATTGTTGTGGTCACCGTACCAGGCTTCATAGGCGGGCATCCAGTCATCCCACTCGTGGATGTATGCTTGTTGCGCAATGCCCATGTGTCTCATGTTGCTTTGGCAGGCAACTTGTTCCCCTGATTCACGCGCCTTTTCGATGGAAGGCAGCAACATGGCAATCAAAAGTGAGATAATTGAGATCACCACAAGTAACTCGATCAATGTAAAACCGGATCGACAGCTTTGCCTGTCCTGTAGGGTGGTGGAACTTACGCCGCTCCTCAAGTGATAGGCAAGCATGAATAGGCTCCTCGGTTGAATGGGTGGCGATTAAACCCTGAATCACGGCCCAGATGCGGTCGCGGTAGTCTGATTATAGCTGTTCCGGGGTGTGTGGCATCAAAACCATCAAGCAAATTCGGGGTGACAGTCGGTCCATTGTCCTCTGGGTTCGTCGTGTTTGGCTTTTTGATTGTTTTGAGGCAGGTGTTTTCACGGTATCAGTGCAGTCTGCTGTGTGACCAAGCCGTCATTGGTGCAGCGGCCTCTACGTTCAAAGGCCGCTAGCACCAGGGTCAGTTGGCCACGTAATGTGGCCGGGTCGACAAAGTTCAGGAGATTCGTTGCTGCAAGGGCGTCATGGGGTCGAATGCATCCCCGTGAACATCCCCGAGAAGCAGCAGCCATGACCCGAGATGATAGACGTAAATGATCTAGTGCGTGATTGTTACGGGGGCGTGATATTCGACACGTATTTGTTATGGCCGTGGTTGGGGTCTATGATAAGACCTCATTTATTGGCTTGTTTTTGAAATAAGATTCGGAGGACGTAAAAATGTTTAAGCCGAACAAGATTTCATTTAGTAGGTCGTCATTTAATCGGGGATTCACCCTGATTGAACTCTTGGTGGTGATCTCAATTATCTCACTTTTGATTGCCATCCTGCTTCCCAGCCTCGAGCGAGCACGGTCAGCTGCCCACACGATTATATGCGCCAACAACCTGAAGCAGATCGGCGTCGCCTTTTATACCTATGCGGCCGACAACGACGATACGCTATGCCCTGGTTGGAGTTGGGCGGCGGGCGGTGTATACGGCGGGATGCCAGATGGGACGATGTATGAGGATCCTAAGTATGGCACGTATTATGAGGGTGCTCACTACAACCACGCCTGGAATGGTTACCTGATTGACTATCTAGGTAATGTGCATAATGCCAATCATCGCGATGCATCACCCGAAAATCCCCATTTTTTTGACGTCCCACCGGATCGCGCTGACTGGTGGCGCCATCAGATCCCGGTATACACTTGCCCGGTTTCCATTCCCGACAATGATCTGACAGTGAATGGAGGCGGGTCTTCTTATGCCATGCCGAAACAGCTGTCAACGAGTATCCCCAATGATCCTTGGCAGCCGTACGGGAATAAGTATCGCGCCTCCCAATGGCGTCAGATCTCAAAAATCAAAGAGCCAATACTTACGATTCTGGCGTTTGATTACTACAACAATCCCCCGATTGCTGATTGGTGGGTTGACCGTTGGCTTGTCAAGATTGGATTTACAAATGACAAGAATCGTCGGCCCGTTCGTCATGATCGAACCGGCAACGCCGACTCCCGATGGAACAACAAGGCGAAAGGCGTGGACAACTTTTTATTTGTTGATGGCCATGTGGCACCGCTGAAGAACAAGGCTGAAGCTGCAATCCATCCGACGACAAAAATAAGAGGCAAATACCCTAATTTCTTCTATGGAAATGGTTTTTAAAGATCATGGTGGTCATGCGTAGGGTGGGCTAGCAGCAAAAACCTCCTCATCTATTATTGTTCTGTCTAAGACTGCGGCCGTCGTTTGCGGCTTCTTCGTCTTAGGAGTGAATTCCAATCAAGAGATACCGACCGCACCGGCTTGTGTGGGTGATCGCCGGCATTGCGGTGTTGGTGACGCTCGCAGTGATTGCATTGAGCCGGCAAGAGGTATCGGGCGATGATAGCTCGGCCTTGCAGATCAGCGCGGCTGTAGAGGTCTACCACGCGGCAGGCGGCAACAAGCCGGGCAACGTTATTAGCCAGGACATCATGGCCCGCAACCCCCGGGTGCAGATCACCCAGTGGGCACCACTTCAAATGGAGGGGAGACGCGGTAATACGAGTCTGCTGCTTGCCTTTGCAGGTCGAACAGGGCCGGACATCTTCTATAACGAGTTCTCCTCGTTGCGCAAAAATGTCAGCCAAGGTTTTTGCGTTCCACTCAACGAATTCATTGGCGATGATCTGGATGGCAACGGTCAAATCGATCCACATGAAGCGAAGTGGCCGTACTGGAACCAGTTGCCGGAAATCAGCCGTTTTTGCGCGACGGTTGATGGGAAGGTGTATGGCATACCCTACGAGGCCCCCATCATTCAAGGGATTGCCTATCGCCGGGATCTGTTTCGACGTGCGGGCTTGCCTGATAAGCCTCCCAAGGATTGGGACGAGTTTTGGTTCTATTGCAAAAAACTAACGGACGCCGGTCGTAAAGTGCCCGGGGCGCGGTTGGCACGTGGGCAGCGTGGTTTTGCGATTCCGGTATCAGGGTGGCGTTGGCTGCAGTGGCTGTGGGCGGCGGGTGGTGAGCCACTGATGCAGGGTAAAACCAATCCTCGAACCGGGAAGACACACTGGTTTACTGAATATGAAACGAAGTTTATCGACCCACAGACGGGTGAGAGCCTGGCGCTTTTCCCGTCGGACTGGCGGGCAACTGTTGCACGTGAACCGGGTCAGCGATTGCTGGATTTTTTCCACAAGCTCTGCTGGCAGAAATGGATTCGACATCCATCCACGGGTAAGCCCATCGATGTGATGGACAGCGACGTGGCCAAGGGAAGTGTTGTCGATCCAGCAACGGGTGAACTTGTACATTTTGAGCCTGAGCAGGTGACCGTTGGCGCCACCCGTATTGCGCTGGGAGAAGAAGTTGCGTTTTCTGAGATGTTTCGGCTAGGCGAAATCGCCATGGTGATGTGTGAGTTGCACCAGTTGCAGGGTCGCGAGGTGCCGCCGGAGAACCTTGGTTTTTTCGCCATTCCACCTATTGATGAATCGCAAAAGCCGGTTGTGAGTTTTCACGACCATTTTCTTTCGATGGGGCCAGAGTTGGGTGGTCCTGATAAAAAGGCGCATCGCGAGATTGCGTGGCAGGTCATGTCACGAATCGGAGGGCCCGAGGGCCGGACGCTGAGTCAGCGTTACAAGGCTGAGCAGGGATACGCGAGATTCATGACGCCAACGCAGTTACGTACGGCCGGACTTGAAGAATACATTGACCAGATCCCACCGCATTGGCGAAGTCGCTACGAAGAGGTACTGTCCAACTATCACGCCGAACCCTTCATGGGGTACTGGACGCCGGTCGAGTCACAGATCAGGCATAAAGTGCTTGATCTGCTTACCCGCGACCCAGAATTCGATTACATCGCGGCATTAAAGCGGGTGGAAGAAGGTGCGAATGCAGGCATCATGTTCGGCCTGCCGGAAAAGACGCTACGCCAATACCGGCCGTGGGTTTACAGCGGCGTGGGCACCGGTGGCTTATTTTTCCTTATTGGCATGATCGTCGTGATTCGGCGTTACATGGCCCCGACGCAGACGCAAGAAGGTACCGTGCAGGGAGTACACGCGCGGTTGGTGCCATGGCTCATGCTGGCACCGGCGGTGTTGCTCCTCATTCTTTGGCAGTATTACCCGCTTGCGCGTGGTACCGTAATGGCCTTCGAGGATTATCGGATAATGGGGCCGTCGAGTTGGGTGGGGGTCGACAACTTCGTGAACGTACTGGTCAACCGAGACTTTTACATCTTTTGTGCCAGAACGGTGAAGTATGTCGTGCTTTCTTTGGGTTTGACGTTTGTCACGCCAATTGTCCTGGCAATATTGCTTTCAGAAGTTCCCCGTGACAAAACATTTTGGAGAACCATTTATTTTTTGCCGCAGATCTCCAGTGGCCTGGTCATTCTGTTTATATGGAAACTGCTTTACAACCCCACGGAGTACGGACTTCTTAACCAGATTTTTCTGGCGATGAACCACCTGGCGCCGCCCATTGCATTTTTGATCAAGATCATACTATTGGCCGGATATGGCGCAACCCTGGCTGTCCTGGCACGTATTGGGTTTGGGCGTGACCATGAAACCACCTCGCGAGCGGTGTGGGCTACAGCCCTGTCGCTTGGGCTTTTTGGTTACCTGGTCGCACAGGTGGTGACTTGGTGTCTGCCGGAGACCGTGGGAGGTGGGGGTCCCATCGGGTCTTTCACTGCGGAGGTGTTTTCCTGGTGTTTAGTCTTGAAAATGATGTTTGCATTTAACCGTGAAGGTTTGCGTCCTGTGCGGTGGTTGGCGGCGCTGACTTTTGGTGCCCTTGTCGCGCAGCAACTGACTATACGATCAGACAGCGGTGCATGGCTCAGTGCGGCCCTGCCGCTGGGTGGTATTGTCGGCCAACTCTTGGCCCTCGTGGTCATGCCGGTAATCGCGGCGATTCGATTGGGAGATGGGTCGGTCAGTGGCCGCAGGGGGATGCTCATGTGGTTGGTAGGCGGCTTGCTGATTTTACGGTTCGGCCATGCATCTTTCGATCACGGGTTTCACCTGGCGGCCACGCAGGTGATCCGGGTGGTTGGTATGTGGCTGATTCAGCCATTCAACTTCGAGGCGCAGAATTGGCTGGGCTCAACACGGTGGGCCATGATCGCCGTCATTCTGCCCGGCATGTGGCAGAGTGCGGGTATGAGCAGCCTGATTTATCTGGCGGCTCTGAAAACGGTTGATGATGCATCGTACGAAGCCGCAGAAATTGATGGGGCGGGGATTTGGCACAAATTGCGTCATATCACGATCCCTTACCTCAAGCCATTGATCATCATTAACTTCATTGGCGCGTTTATCGGTACGTTTCAGACGATGGAGAATATTTTTGCCATGACCGGTGGCGGCCCCGGTGATGAGACCATGGTTCTGAGTCTGGCCATTTGGTACGAGGCGTTTACTTTCCTGCGGTTCGGTATCGCGACTTCCATGGCCTGGATCATGGGTGTGGTTCTTATCGGTTTCACGTTGTACCAACTGAGGATCCTTCGGCGGGTTGAGTTTCGCGCCGCTGGTGATTGACAATGCCCATTCTTCCCACAACAGGTCGACGCAGGCCAGGTCCTTTAATGGCAATTGGCCTGATCTATTTACTGCTGATTGCTGGCGGTGTCACGATGGTTTACCCGTTCCTGATCACGCTGACCAGCGCGGTGTCGAACGGTTATGACTACGAGCGTTTCAGTGCCTATCCGCGTTATTTGTTTGACGGTCGTGAGCGTTACCTCAAGTATCTGGCCGAGAAATACAGCGAGCAGGAGGGACGCACTTTCAGGCACTTTTTGGCAGCGTATGGCCTCCCGGAACATTTTGGATCTTTCCGTGAAATTGCAATGGAGGACGAAGCGGCTGCGACGTGGTTCGGCCTGTACGGTGCACAAGAGGATTCACGTCTTTGGCGACAAGTCCTCCGGCGGGCGGAAGATCTTGAATCGTTTGTGGCGAAGATGTCTTCCACGCGTCGTGGTGCCGAGAATTTGGTGCCATTGTTTCAAGTGGATAGCGAGGTGACCTATCAGCAGTTTACGCGTGCGCGGTACCGGCAGATTGCAGCAGCGGCCAACTCCGAAACATTCGCTGCGGCGGATGATGAAGAACGGGACCGACTTGCTCTGGCTGCCCTGATTGAATACCGGTCGGAGACTTATCCCGCATTCGATTACATGAGAAATGATGTGGGGTTTCATTTCCCCGTTGCATTGCCGAGATGGATTCTGCCATACCGTGTGCAATTCGTGGACTATAACGACTGGGTCCGCACGCTAGCACCGGCGCAGAAGATGCCGGTGACACGTCAATACTTGTGGTCGACGTACCTGTTTGAAGTGGGCCTGTCACCCACCCAGTACAACGAGATGGCGGGTACCCGTTGCGATTCCATCTGGCAGGTTCCCTACCCCGTCGACGAGCCGGAACATCACCAGTTGGCCGCGCTGCGCAGGGCATTTGACCTTACCAAGTGGCCCGTGCGGTTGTCGAAACTCACTGATCTTGACCGCGATCCATTCGATGATTTTTTGATTGATCGTTTTGGTTCCGTTGAAGCGTTGAATACGGTTTACGGCACATCGTTCGCCAGTTTTGGAGTAATCCCCCTGGAGGCCGAACTTCCGGTTCTTGATATCAGGTACGAAGTATCGGCTGATGTTCCGGAACTGATGAAGCGGATCAAGGCTCGTCGTGATGTGTGGCGCGACTACATGTTGACCCGCCCCCCGGAACTGCGTCAACAGTTGGTTGCTGAAGAGGAGTTTGGCCGCTTCCTGCTGACTCGCTATAAAAATCTGGATGAGCTTCTTCAGATATATGGTGTTTCTGATCTTGCGCAGATCAAATTACCGATCGCCGAACTGGATTACGTGCATTACCAGCGTGGGGCCGGGAATTTCTTTGGCAAGTATCTATCGCGTAATTTTTCCAGGGCACTTTTTCATATCACGGTAAGGGGTCGCGCACTATGGAACACGCTGGTTCTTGTGGTGCTCACGATTGCCTTTACCTTGACGGTAAACCCCCTCGCCGCCTACGCCCTGTCGCGGTTCCGTTTACGCGGGACAAACAAGATCCTGGTGTTCCTGTTGGCGACCATGGCATTTCCACCGGCGGTTTCCATGATTCCCGCCTTTCTGCTGATGCGAGATCTGAATCTGCTCAATACATTCTTTGCCTTGGTTTTGCCAGGTGCGGCAAACGGATTTTGGATTTTTCTATTGAAAGGGCTTTTTGATTCCCTGCCAAAAGAGCTCTACGAGGCAGCCTCGCTGGATGGAGCGAGCGAGGCACGCATGTTTTGCACAATTACCGTCCCTCTATCCAAACCGATCCTTGCGGTCATCACCCTGGGCGCCTTTATGTCAGCCTACGGCGGTTTCATGTGGGCTTTTTTGGTCTGCCAGGACGAGCGAATGTGGACGCTGATGGTGTGGCTGTATCAGTTTCAGCAAATGTATCGCGGCCAGCCATGGATTGTCATGGCAGCACTGGTGATTGCCTCCATACCGACGCTGATCATATTTCTCACCTGTCAAAAAGTAATCCTGCGGGGCATTATTATTCCCACGATGGATTAAAACGGAGATTCCATGAACCCACTGCCAGCGTATTCATTACGTATACACGATATCCAGATCGGGTTGGGAGGCAGGGGACCGGTATCTTTTAATCCATAAGCATGGGAGTATTTTTGCGCCATGCCATGCTTATTGCAGCGATCTCTGCCAGGACCAAGTCCGTCTTGGGTTGGGGGTGTTTTCGACCATCGGTCAGGAGTTTTCCCAGCCACCGAACAGGTCATTCCAGTACATGTCAATGTCATTTTGTAAAGCAGTGGGGATGGTGGGCGGAAAAGGGAATTGGCTGGTGGTGGTGAGGTGGTCGATGAAGTGAATGACCCCATTGAGTAAGGTCGCCATAGTTGAGGTGCTGACCTTGTCAAGATCATCGTCGGGACGATGGTGGAAAAATCGACCGCTTGTGCAGTTGCTACGGATCAGGGTGACCGCGGGGACACCGGCAACTGCAAAGGGAAAATGGTCTGCGTAGGGGATGACCTGGTTGAGGAATCGAAAGTAGATCTCCCTGGGTTCGAAGCAATTGCGGACCTGTTGTGCCAATGTGTCGGGCCCGTTGCAAATCAGGTCATTCCAGCCTAGCGGTGATCCGAAGCTGTCGAGGTTGAACATAAACCGTCCGTGCTGTTGGAGTGACTTACGGTGGCTACGGACATAGGCGGCACTGCCTACGCTGAGTTGTTCTTCTGCCCCGAAACTGATCAGGCGGATCGTGCGTTTTCGGGGTTGTCGTGCGAGTGTACGCGCGCATTCGAGAATGCCGGATACCGCGGTGGCATTGTCGTCAGCACCCGGGGAATCCGCCTGAGTGTCATGGTGGGCGCCGAGGAATACAAGGTCATGTTTTGCATCAGGCACTTGGTCCGTTTGTTCACCTGGCAATTCAGCAATCACATTCTGTGATACGCTCTGCTGCATGCCGCCTTCAATCATCAAGCGAGCGGAAGTGGCGCCGGCCACCTTCCATCGCCAAGCGTCCATGTACGCCACGTTCACCGTGGGCACGGCCCCCAGCGCAGTGGTATAGGTGGGAAACATGCCGTCAGCGAGCGGGACTGAACCGGGATACCTGACATCCACCATCAAAAGAAATGCGGGCTTGGCCTCAACCAGGCGGCTGTAGGCGTCCCTCGATTCAATATGGCATCCCAGGTGGACAACCGCTTTGCCGGTAAGGTGTGAAAGATCAGTTCGTTGTGACTCTGCAGGCGACTCGAAGAATACCACAGGCGCCTCGACAGTCTGTCCCTCGGTGCCGGGTGTGTTGCTGAACAGCGAGCTGGGAAATGTCTGCCAGCAGCCGTCGATATTAATTTCCAACAGTTCCCTTTTGACGGATCTTTCGCGAACCGCGAATTGTTCCACGGCGACATCCGCTCCAGCACGCTGGAATTCCTGCGCCACGTAGTCGGCGGCCTGTTGTTCACGATCCGATCCGGCCAGCCGAACACCAATATCCTTCGCCAACACCTGGAGGTGACGCTGAAGGTTGGACTGCTTGATCATATTAATCGTATTGTGCTTGGTGCCATTGCCGGTCACAACTTGGCTTCTTTCCGTTCAATTGGTGGGTTGAAAATCTGGATGGCTCAATGGGTAGGCTGTAAGTAGGTGGTCGTGCCGACTTAACCTGAAATGGGCGATACAGGACTCGAACCTGTGACTTCTTCCTTGTAAGGGAAGCGCTCTAGCCAACTGAGCTAATCGCCCATGATGATCAACGGATGATGATCTGTGCAGGACCGTGTCGTGGCATGCCATTTATTGTACCGTCCGATTTTAAATAGGATGCCCGGACATATCAGTCGTGTTTGGTAACTGCTCATCAAGTTGCCATGATGATGATGGTTGCGGTAACGTTAGATGTTGTCGCCAGGGTTAAGTCAGATCCTTATGCCTACTTGGCATGAGGGTCCCTTTAATACATCGAGGTAGATCGTCGAATGTCAAAACTTGATACCACGTCGAAAACACATGTTTTGTTCTTGGACATGCAGGAAGTTACCGATTTATGGAATGTTCGCATGTCGGTCGTCGAGGCGGAGAAGCACCCACTTAATCCATCGCTTCCATTAGGAGATATCAATGAGTGGGATAGCCGCCAGGCCGCTCCATGGGAGGTGCGGACGGTGCTGTATGACGAGCAGGAAGATATTTTCAAGGCTTGGTACGGGGGCATAGATATCGACTATGAAGTGCATTATATCAACGGGCGTCCCAAGCCGAAGAAAGAGTATTCCATGGGGTATGCAACGAGCCGGGACGGTGTCAGGTGGCACAAGCCCAATCTGGGGCTATTTGAGTTCAACGGGAATAAGAATAACAACATGTGCCACCATTCATGGGGCGCCGTGATCAAGGATCTTTCGGAGCAAGATCCGCAAAAGCGATACAAACTTGTGCGAAAGAATCGCAAACGTAATGAATTGGGAAAGTACTCGCATGTTTTCCTTGACTATTCCGCGGATGGCATTCACTGGGAACAGGGGCCTCAACTTGGGGTGCCCGGGGTGCCCGAATGGGACGGCCTTGCCCCGGACATCATCGCCTTCATCCGGGATGAGCAAGACCCGGATCCGCAGCGCCGGTATAAGTTGGTGTGGCAGACTAAGGGTGAATCGAATAAACACGGTCCACGCCGTGTACGCATCAAGCACATGGCTTGGAGCCCGGATGCGATTCATTGGACAGCGTGTCCAACCAATCCATTCTTCAATCCTAATGACTCAACCGAAATAGAAAACCATTTTCTTCTGATCTTTCCGCATCGCGGTTGGTACATCATGCTCTACGAGTATGGTTGGTACTACCCCCGGAATATTGCCCGTGATGTAAGCATTTTTGAGAATCAGGAGTTTCGTCTCAATGAAGAAAATGCCTACTATTGGGATTATGGTCAGGACATCCGACTCGCGGTAAGTCGTGATGGCGTGAACTACACGAGAATTAATTCACATCAACAAGTCATCACCCGGGGGATCCCTGGCGCCTGGGATGCCGGATCACTCATTATTACCGACAAGATTCCAATCAAGAACAATAAGATGTACCTTTATTATGCTGGCAGTGGTATGGAATGGGGCGGTTGGCGGTCACGACGGGGCAGTCGTGTGAACCGAATGGGCCTGGCGACTTTGGATCTTGACCGCTTTACCTGCTTGGAAGTTTGTGATGGAGATTCCTACGGTTGGGCATATACGATTCCCATCGAGGTGCGCAAGCCTGATGAGGCGCAACTTGTTGTCAATGTCAGTGATACCGACCCCAATCGCAGTTGGGTCGAGTTTGATCTTTTGGATGCAGACACTGGGGATGCGGTGCCTGGTTATGCCCTTGATGATTGTGCCCGCGTTGACGAAGATGGTATTTCTATCGTGGCACACTGGAAAGGCGGCGCGACTTTAAGTGGCGTTAAGGTAAAGAATGTTCGCTTGCGCATACGGCTGTATGGCCGTGCCAAGTTGTATTCTTTTGGATTTAAGAGCAATAAAGACTCTGCATAGATCTGCAGGGCAGGATGTGAAGGGCATTTGAACGGTGCCAGAAGGGCTAACCTTGGGATCACCTAGTACAGTACGTGTGGCCGGTATCGTTCTTAAATGGATTCGAGGGGACAAGCAACAAAATTACGACCGCTTTGAGGCGATGGCTCGCCAGGCGGCTGCAGAAGGTGCGGACTTGATCTGTTCGACGGAGTGTTTTCTAGATGGTTACGCCATCAAGGACAAGTCAATCCCGGCTGATCGATACTATGCCATGGGCGAGAAGATTCCAGGTGGGGAGTATTACAACAAACTTGCGAACTTGGCCAAGGAGTTGGGTGTGTTCTTGGCAGCCGGCATTCATGAGATAGATGGGCCAACTCAGTACAACGCGGCAGTTCTCATTGATTGCCAGGGTCAGTTGGCCGGCAAATACCACAAACACAAGCTTGGCCATGAAGACATGAGGCACACACCAGGCAATGACTATCCAAGCTTTGCAACTTCATTTGGAACGGTGGGCATGATGATTTGTGCAGATCGCAGCCGACCTGTTCTTATCCAGGGCCTTTGCGACAATGGCGCGGATGTTATTATCTGCCTGTCTGGGGGTGCTTTTGGCCCGAGAAATGATTTGGCTATGCAAAATAGTGCGCAGGTGTATGGCAGGTACATTGTCTTTGTTCATCCGGCCCAATTTCTCGTGACGGCACCGGATGGTTCAATCAGTAAAAACCACATGCTCGGTGACCTGTCTTTGCCCAAGGGGATTCGTTACGATCAACTGTTCGTTTTGCCGGATGAAATCGGTACGGATACCGATCGGGGTGGCGTTTTCAACTTTGATTTGCCCATGGGTTAATACATCGGTCCTGGTTTTCCGCCGTTATTTCAAGAATTGAATGGCGAGCGGGTACTTCCAGACTTCGCCATTATTCGCCTTGATGCCAGCTACTATGGGAAAGATCATGCCCAAGGTGAATAGTACACCGGCCAAGAGGATTCCAATAAAGATGACAGAGAGCATGATGCACACGACGAGGTAGATAAACGCGCTGATGATCCAATTTACCGCGTTTTTACCATGGGCATCAATCCATGGCATCTCATCCTTTTTCAATTGCCAAAGTATAATCGGGGGAACGACTGTACCAATAACCGGGATAATAAAACCGGCCAACATGGATAGGTGCAGAAACATCGCCCACTGCTTTGCCTGCGTGGTTATTTCCGTTTGCGGCTCTGCTTGATGGATTTCGTTCAATGCCAGATACCCCTTTTAGATGGCGTTGGTCAGTCTAATCGGAATCACGAGGACCTATTCTAAACACAGTTGGGTTTGGGGTGGCAAGATGACTAATAGTCGACCTGCTGGGAATGACGTGGGGGATTGCAGGCCAGTACCCCCGGATCTTTTGATTGAGTTGTCCACAGGGTGTTTTTAATGGTGGTCTGGGGCTGGTTGGCCGGTTCCTGCCCGGAGTTTTGGCTGTAACATTGCCAGGTAGCATGCCGCCGAAATTCCCGCAGCACTGAACACCATGGCCATGACCAATACCTGGTAACGTGCAGCGATCAGTGGTTCGGTACCTCCCAGGATCTGGCCGGTCATCATGCCAGGTAGTGAAACCAGACCAACCGCAAACAGGGAATTGGTGATCGGAATCAGCGCTGCATTGAATGCTGTCTGGCGAGCCTGGGCATATAGGGCACCCCGGTCTTTTTCAGATTCAAACCGTTCGGCGGCCAGGCTCACGCTGTTCATGGCGCTGGCAAAGATCATGCCGGCGAGTGGGATGACGAAACGGGGCTGGTACCACACGTTAAGATCCAGGACGAACTGACTGATGATGATCAACGTCGGCACAGCGCCAACAGTGATCGCCATGAAGGCTTTGATTAGGACCTTTTTACGACCTTGCCGAACTGAATGCAGGCTGATCCAGCTTGCAGCGAGGAGCATGATGGTCAAGACACTGATTACGATCAGTGCGTTGTCCGATTCAAAGATGATTTCCAGTACGTACCCGATCAGGGCCAGTTGGATAAGCATGCGTGCCAGGGCATAGACAGCTTTGGGGCCATTGGTCCGCCAGCGAAACTGGAGGATCAAGACGACTACAACCGGTGCAAATGCAATGGATAGATGCGGGATTGAGATAGTGGGGATTGGATTATTCATTGTTTTGTTGAATGGTTGTGTGGTACAAGGATCATCCTGGTTTTATGCTTGATCGTATCAGGTTGATGGGCATCTTAATTGGATCGTGGCAGTGGAGCTGTATTGGAATAGATGTTGGTTGTTGAGTTGTTGGCGCATGACAAAGCCGCGACTCCCGCCGCGGCTTTGTGGTTGAGATCTGGATTATGGTCAGCGGATCTTGATCTTACGTGGTTTGACCTCTTCACGTTTTGGTAGTGTGAGTTGTAACACGCCCGCATTGAGGCTGGCATCAATGTTCTGGCCATCCACAGTTTTGGGCAGCGTGAAACTCCTGGCCACCTTGGTGTAACGCCGTTCGGTCAGATGCGCGTTACCTTTCTTCTGCTGTGGTTTGCGCTCGGCGATGATGGACAAGACTTGGTTCTCGAAGGTGACATTAACCTGCTCGTTGGTGATTCCTGGTAATTCAGCTTCAACATGCACCCCGTTTTCATCTTCGTGGATATCCACGGGAAATGACGCGGTTGGTTGGTGTTCCAAGTCGCCGAACCAGCGGTGTAGTACACCGCCAAAATCGCGGGTTGCCAGATCAAATGGGCTGTCCCAATACATCCTGGCTGGTTTTTGAGTTTGTATGGTTACCATGGTTGTACTCCTTTCTTGGTTGGTGCCGCCCTAAGTTGGTACAGGACGGCGGTTTCATTGATTACCTCATTCATAGAGCAAACGGCGAGCCAAGAATGTGTTTCATAAAGCCTGTGACTTAAATGAGTTGCAATTGTTTTTGCCGGGTCGTGACTGCCATAATGGCACCTTTGGCGTTGGGTGCTGCACCCTTGGCAACGTGTTTGGGGGGCATCAATTTTGATCCAAAGGCGATCGCCATCAACAATACGGGTTATGAGCATACGCATTGGTATCATCGCTCCCACCGGATACACCGGGTTGGCCCTGATAGAACTGTTGCTGCGTCATCCCGGTGTTCAGATCAATTACTTGGCCAGTCGTCGTGATCCACCTCCGAACATGGTCGAGGAATTTGGACAACTGTTGGGCCGCTTGCCCGAGTCTGCAGTAACTTGCGGACCGATTGATGTGGGTGCGATTTCCAAGAAGGTTGATGTGGTGTTTTGTTGCCTGCCGCACACGGTGGCGATGGACTATGTGCCCGCACTCCTTGATGCGGGTTTGAAAGTGATCGACCTGTCGGCGGACTATCGTATTCCCGATGCAAAGATCTACGAAAAGGCTTATGGTCATCAACATGCCGATGCTGCCCACCTGAATGATGGTGTTTATGGTTTGCCGGAATACTTTCGAAACGAGTTGCAGGGTTCGAATCTTGTGGCCAACCCCGGTTGTTTTCCAACCGCTACCATCCTTGGTATGGCGCCACTACTTAAAAGAGGAATTGCCAAATCGACGGGGATCATCGTCAATGGGGCTAGTGGGGTGACTGGGGCCGGCCGAACGGCTAAAACAACAACGCACTTTCCCGAACTCAATGAATCGTTTTACGCCTATCGCACGATCGGTGGGCACCAACATCAGCCGGAGATGATTCACTTCTTGTCTAAGGTGGCCGGCAGCAACGTGGATCTTCTGTTCGTACCGCACCTGCTTCCGGTCGATCGCGGAATTCTGACAACGATTTACGTTGATTCCGTTGACGGCAAGATTACGCAGGAAGATTTGTTCCAAGCCTTCGAGGCGGATTATGAAGATGAGCCGTTCGTGCGTATTCGTAAGGATTTACCGAACATCAAGTTCGTCCGTGGTACGAATTATTGCGATATCACGGTGCGGCTGGTGGATACAGCCGATGGTCCGAAGATTGTCGTGTTCAGTGCCATTGACAACATGATCAAAGGTGCCAGTGGCCAGGCGTTGCAGAACATGAATATTCTTTTTGACCTGGAAGAAACTGCCGGGTTGATCTGAAGCGGTCAGTTGTACTCTTCAAAATCCGATTGATCGAGGCCGACCGACAGTCCTGATTCGGTCAGTTGGCTCCACGTGTTATCGTCAAGTGGAATGCCTTTTTGTCTTCGTTCAGCGCGGGTTTCAAGTTCAATCTGGCCTGGTAACAGTACCCGCCCATCCGGTTGGCTGGGCGGTGAGCCGGTTACCCAATCCGAGAAACGTTTAAGTTCCGCGATGTAGGCTTCACGATTTGTGAATTTACTGGGATTGATCGCGATACTTGTCATGGTATTGATCAGTGTTGTGGTTCCTGGTCGGGTGCATCCGGATCCGGAAAGGGCGCCACACAACATGTCCGCAAGAATATTAAAACCATGGCCTTTATGTCCAAAGAACGGAAGAATCGCACCGCCGTCGTAAAAGTCATTGGCATCGGTTGTGGGGTTGCCATCTTTATCCACGATAAACCCTTCGGGGACAGGTACCCCCTTGTTCCTGGCGACCTGTAGTTTCCCTTCCGCCGTCGTCGTTGTGGTGGTATCCAGTAATATGGGATCTCGACCGGCAACGGGTACGCACATGCAAATGACGCTAATGGAAAGTCGGCGGTCACTACCGCCAAATGGCATGGCCAACATGCCCAGCCCGGTACTGCTGACGAAATGGATGGAGATCAGGTCTCTTTCGGCCAGTCGTTCAGCCCAAGCTCCCAGGCGCCCCACATGGCCGGTATTACCCAATGTCATGAGGGCCAGACCTTGCTTGGTCGCCTTTTGGGTGAGCAGCTTCATGGCCTGCTCGCCAATGGTTTGGCCAAAACCCAGATTCCCATCGACGACCGCGATGCAGTCATTCTCAAAGGTCACCGTGATCTGCTGTCCTGGTTTTAGGGTATTGGCTTTGACGTAGCCTAGATACTGGCCTACGCGGATCACACCGTGTGAGTCATGGCCACAGAGATTGGCATCGACCAGGTGATGGGCAATGCAGTGGGCCTCCGCGTCATCGCAGCCGCTTGCAGCAAAAATACGCGAGGTCAGTTGTGTGAGCGGTTCAGCCTGAATCTGCATATGGCAATGGGGTTGGGGCTTGGAGATCCTGGTCCGTCTTTTCAGGCATCGTCACGGGTGTCCACCTTATCTGTTAGCCTGATCAATAGCCATTGCTGTTGAAGAAATAAGGGTACTTGCTTCCTAGGACTTCGGCCTTGTTCTTCAACGGTTCCACGTGACCATCGATGAACAGGAAGTTGTCCACCCCCTTGGCCTTGTTGTTCCACTTGGCACCGGCGTTGCCGGTTCGGTCATGACGAACGGTCCGGCGGTTCTTATCCATGGTAAAGCCGATTTTCACAAGCCAGGGGTCAACCCACCAGTCGGCGACTGGTGGGTCGTGGTACCAGTCGAACAGCAAGGTGCTCGTCATCGGCTCCTTGATCGAGGAGATCGGTCGCCACTGGGCAGCATGATACTTATTCAAGTGCGGTTTCCATGAATCATATACGTCAAAACACGTGGAGATCGCCCTGGGCATGGCGTATGAGGTGCCGCCAGACTGGAGTGTCAGCTCATCCGAGGGGCAGGTGTAGACTTGCATTTTCTTGAAATACCAATTGGCTCTGTTTGGCGGGTCGTGACCTGTTGTCCGTCCTTCCTGGTAGTCAGTGGTGTCGTGGATATTGCCCAGATAATCAATAATCATCCCGGCCCAAGCCCAGTCATGGTAATTCCAGTTTGGTTCGTACAATTCACCGTTTGGCATCCCCCCTCTTTGACCATTGGCAGCCCACCCCCAACCTGGTGGAAGCACGTCATTGTTGTCGGCGCAGTATGAGTAGGTCGCGATGCCAATCTGCTTGAGATTGTTAGCACATAAGACGGTTTCGGCAGCTTTTCTTGCCCTTTCCAAGCTTGGGAGCAACATTGCGATGAGCAGTGCAATAATCGATATGACCACCAGCAATTCAATCAGAGTAAAGCTTCGTATGACCGGCGGCGCATGCGGATATTTGGTACGTGGCATGGAGCTACTCCTGTAAGTGAGGTCGTACTTTTCAGATCGATGCAGTGGGGCAATTGTGGCAGTCAATGCATTAGAAATAAATCATTGGCTCGTCATGTCGCGGGGCTGGTTTTTAATAACGATAATGATCGGACTTGAAGGGGCCCTCGATGGGAATGCCGATATAGTCAGCTTGTTCCTGGGTCAGCGTTGTGAGTTTCACCCCCAACTTGTCCAGGTGCAGCCGTGCCACCTTTTCATCTAAAGTCTTGGGCAGGATATAAACCTTGTTTTCGTACTTTTGTGGATTGGTAACCAATTCAATCTGCGCCAGAACCTGGTTGGCGAAGCTGTTGGACATGACGAAACTCGGATGACCCGTAGCGCAGCCAAGATTCAGCAGGCGGCCTTCGGATAAAATCAATACGCAGTGGCCGTCGGGGAACGTCCATTTGTCGTACTGGGCCTTAATGTTTTCCTTTTCGATTCCCGGAAAATTCTCCAGGCCCGCCATGTCAATTTCATTATCAAAATGGCCAATATTGCCGACGATTGCACCGTCTTTCATCTGTGAAAGATGCCTGGCGGTGATCACGTGATAGTTGCCGGTCGTCGTGACGAAGAAATCAGCTTCATCAATCACTTGCTCAATCGTCTTGACCTCGTGGCCTTCCATGGCGGCTTGCAATGCACAGATTGGATCGATCTCCGTAATGATTACACGGCACCCTTGGCCGCGTAGAGATTGAGCGCATCCTTTGCCGACTTCACCAAATCCACAGACCACGGCGACCTTGCCGCCAATCATAACATCGCTGGCACGGTTCAGGCCATCAATCAGGGAATGGCGGCAGCCATAAATATTGTCAAACTTGCTCTTGGTAACAGAGTCATTGACGTTAATGGCAGAAAATAGCAAGCTGCCGTCATTTTCCATCTGGTACAGTCGGTGAACACCAGTTGTGGTTTCTTCACTGACACCACGGCAACAGGAAGCCAGTTCACCCCAGCGAGATGGTGTTTCGTCATGGATGGCCGCCAGACATTGCAATAGCTCAGCGAAATCCTCCGGGTCGTCTGCCGCCGGCTTGGGAACCGATCCGGCGTGCTCGAATTCGACGCCCTTGTGGATCAGTAGTGTGGCATCACCACCATCGTCTACGATCTGCTGTGGCCCGAGCCCACCACCAAAATTCAAGGCCCGTTGTGTGCACCACCAGTAGTCCGCAAGTGTTTCGTTTTTCCAGGCGAATACGGCCACTCCCTGTGGGTTTTCTGCCGTGCCCTCGGGGCCAACAGCCACTGCTGCGGCAGCATGGTCTTGCGTGGAATAAATATTACAGGAGCACCATCGGACGTCTGCACCGAGATTACGCAGGGTTTCAATGAGTACCGCCGTTTGGATCGTCATGTGTAGGCTGCCCATGATCCGCACGCTTTTGAGTGGTTGACTGGCGGCGTATTCCCGGCGAACGGACATTAATCCGGGCATCTCCTTTTCCGCTAGGCAGATTTCCTTGCGACCCCATTCGGCAAGGGTTAAATCGGCTACTTTAAATTCTAAAGCGGTCTGCGTGGCTGTGGTCATGGGTGTCTCCAACCGTTTCCTAGAGTGACTGTTCTATTTCTACCTGGATAGAGTTTTGTCAGGTTAACCGATCACTTTACGATTGCGCAGGTGATTTACATGCTGTGGCCAGGATCAAGGCCGGACCCTTTGCGGCAGCTTGCGTGGGTAGCGGTCGGCACCGAATATCCTGGAACCCATTGTCCCGAAGCATGCATTCCATCTCGGCAGGTTCAAAGCCCGGCCAATGCTGGTCCATTTGACGGCGAAAGTCCTCCCGGTCGTGGTGCATTAGATCAACAATCACCACTTTGCCACCATCCTTCACCACACGGTGGGCTTCACCCAGCACGCCCCGCACATCTGCGGTATATGTTAGCACGATCGATAACACAACTGCGTCAACCTGCCCATCATTGAGAGGTAATGCCAGCAACTCACCGATACGCAACTCAACGTTCGGAAATTCTGCGGTGCGTTTTGACGCTGCATCAAGCATGGATTGTGATTGGTCAACACCAATCACGGTTTTAACGTGGGGAGCCAGGTGTGCTGCAAACAGTCCAGTGCCACATCCTAGATCTGCGATGATCAAGTCGCTTGGCAATAGAGAACCCAGCGTGTCAGTTGTCAATGAGTTGCCGTAAAGCTGACGGCGCAACTGGTCCCATTCGCCAGCGATACCTTCAAAAAACTTCTTGGCACCGGACTGGCGTTGGCGAAGCCGACGAGCCAGTCGCAACTGGTCCTGCTTGATTGATGGGGCGTTTGCGAACTGATCGCGGGCCAGTGTCCACAGGTGCCGTGCCGGCTTATTGAGTTCACGTTCAAACATGCGATAGAGATTTGCCGAACCATTTCGACGTGATGTCGTCCATCCTTGATCCAAAAGGATACGCAGGTGCCGACTGACGGTTGATTGGGGCAGTTGAAGGATGTCACATAACTCGGTCACGCCCAGTTCGTCCTGCTCAACAAGGTGAAGGACCCGCAGGCGGGTCATGTCACATAATGATTCCATCTGGCCCAACCACTGTTGGGGTCCTGCGGCATGTTTTGAAAAGGCATTTATCATCCGTATATCCGGATAATAGGATATATATACTCGGTTGGACCGTCAAGTCATTGGCGGTGTACAAAAGGGGGGTAAACTAGGCCGATGCCCTCTAGGAGCAGTGCTACAGGACCCCGTTGCCATAACATGCCAAGTTGTTTTCCATTATTTTCAATTCTTTTTTGCCTCATGATGGCGGGCTGTTATCACCAGCAGCTCCACAGCACATGGGGTCATTTTTCAGAGGGCTTGGCAGAAGACCATCCTGAGGCATTTGGGAAGTCTCAAGGCTCACGTCAGTCATGGTCCGCGACAGAGGGTAAAAAAGAGACCGAATGGTCGATTCAGCTCAAATCCCTGTCGGGTCCCAACGCTGAGCAACAGGCGACCATCCTCCTGCAGCGGTTACAGGTCGAAGCTTATATATCCGGGCTTTGGATGGATCCGAAGGAAGATGGCTGTCGCCTTTTCCGAGGTCGGTATACAGATATTTTTTCCCCGATCGCCATCAATGAACTGGATCAGACACGTTCCATTGTCCTTGGTGGTCAGCAACTATTTTTGGATGCGCAATTTATCAAACCAAGTGCCCCGATCGTGGCTCAGTCATTGGATGTACGTCAGCTGCGTGGTCACTATGCGTACACCCTGCAGGTTGCGGTCTTTGATGAAACCCATCGCAATTATGGTCAAGCAGCCCAACAGGAAGCCAAGCGTCTGCGAGCAGAAGGACATGAGGCTTTTTATTACCACGGCAACAACATGTCGATGGTGACCGTCGGTTTATTTTCCGATGCAGACCGTCAACCACGTGAGGCGATCGACGCCAGGGGGCGTCGGATCCTGATGTACTACTACGGCCCTCGCATCAAAACACTTCAAGAAACATTCCGGCATAACCTGGTGAACGGCCAGATCTATCATGAGCCGGTGGGCAATGGAAAGAGGCGTCCACAGGCAAGTTTATTGATCCCAATTCGATAGTATGCCTGTTCTCCGCGACGTAGAAGGGGCTTTCTTGTGAGCTGGTCAAATTGGATGGAGGGCTTGATTATGTTGCTCAGTACCAAGGTGTAGTTAACACACGTTTGGCTCATAGCGGATGATACAGCCATCATGGACTCGTGGGGCGACATCCTGATTTTGGTGATGGTGTGTAGGGATAAAAAAACTGCCAACGCAGGTGCGTTGGCAGTTTTTTATTTCAAAATGTCGGAGAGGTGGTCAGACTGTCCGGCGTTTGTCTAGCAGGTGCAGAATGATACCGACCGCGATCAATCCAACAACTCCCTGGCCGCCCAAGTTGCCTATCAGGGCAAGCAGGTTGCCGGTCACACCACCCACGAACGGCAAGTCGCCGCCAAAGATGATTTCAGCCACGACGCCAAGTGCAATAAGCCCAAGGCCAATTTCCGTAATTTCTCCGATCCAGCTTTTAGCAGTACTGATGACACTCATAGAACCACATCCTTTCGGTTAATTATGGATCTGGGATTAATCTAATCTTAATTTGACTGGCAATTCCCATCGGAAAGATGAATTCGAAATCATGACAAATAACTGGAAAATAATAAAATTCTGGATTTCCTCTGCAAGTTGGTGGTATGGCGATTCCATACCGGGTAGTGCCGTGCTATCGATCTGGGGTTGAATATCCAATCACGGAGATTTTCATGCTTGGCGATAAGATGGGTGGAAATTGCTTCTCAGGCCCCTTTTTAAAACGTGGTGGAAGTCTTTTC
>Ga0310125_10000168_pt1 | contig 28060 bp, 38 predicted proteins | sample CB11b_Tmax_Bot8__FD_203508 | JGI IMG/M metagenome (GOLD analysis project Ga0310125, IMG submission 203508) | Marine microbial communities from Western Arctic Ocean, Canada - CB11b_Tmax_Bot8 | ecosystem: Environmental > Aquatic > Marine > Oceanic | place: Canada: Western Arctic Ocean | collected... | reverse complement strand
ACGTCTCCGTAGCCGAGAAGGGAATCCTCAAGGTCGGATATACCTCGGGCTATCAGATTATGAACACCGTCGGCGACGACGTGGGCGTTTGGTTCCGTCAAACAATGATGGACTCCGTAGTCGAAGGAATCCCGGTCGACCACCACAACCCGAACGTCGACTCGCTTAAAAGCCGTTTGATTGCAGGCGGGCGCATAAAGCCGATTACGATCAAGTCCTCGACGGGGAAGGTTATTCACCGCTCGATAAAGCAGCGAGCGCAGGCCATTGCCCGAATCGAGTCGACCCGCATTATAAACCGGACTCACGAGCAGCTGGCCGAGGACTCTATCGGCGACGAGGCCGTATTCCGCAATTCGAACCCGCAGGATTCCCGCTCGACGTACATCTGCGAGCACGCTTCCCAACAAAAAGCGATGTCCCTCGAGGAGTGGGATAATACCATCTATGGCCGGCCGCCGCGGTTGAGCCCGTTCCATCTGTGCCGCTCTGTTTTGATCGCCGGGCGCGCGGAATGGTTCGAAGACGTTCCCGAGTCGGAACTCCAGGGCGCCGGGCTCGCAAAAACGGCAAAGGCGAAAGCTCCGACCAAGGATGCCAAGCAGAAGGCCGCCCAGGCCGCCTCAGTCGTCGCTCAGGCGGCGCTACAGGAAGCGGCGACCATTGCGGTCAAGGAAGTCGCACAGTCCACCAAGGCAGCCAAGGCGGCCACGATGGGCAAGGACATTGACGGGTTGCTTGCCAGCCCGAACGCGGCGGCCCTCGATACTCACATTCAAAAGCTGTTAACCGAGTTCCAAGCCATCGCACCCGCGGCCGAGTGGGCAGCGAAAAAGAAGCTTGCGACGGCGGTCGTTAAGAAGGGCAAGCTTCAAGACTTGGCGGGGCAGTTCGACGCCCTCACCGTGAACGCCGCCGATACCCTCGTCGACGACGTGGTCGAGGCCAATTTGAAAGCCAGCACGCCCGCGCCGCCGCAGGTGTTCCACTTCGGGCAGTCGAAAACGCTGGCGCCGCTTATAAAGCAGGTTGAAGACCTCGATATCCCCGAGGGGGCGAAGCTCCTCGACGACGCCGTGGTCAAGTACGTCAACGCCATTGATGCGGCCAAGGACAAGCACAAGCTCGAGGCTTTGGACCTCTGGGTCACCGCCGAGAATGCCGAAGACCTCGCGCAGCAACTCGCGGACAAGCAGCACGTTTTCAATGACATGTCGAAGTCGGGACTCTTTACCCCGGGGTCATTGGCCGCAAAACAAGGGCTCCTTGGCGATCTGGCCGACCAGATTAAAGCCTCTTCTGTAGTCGCGAAAATCGAGGAATACGACGCGCTCTTATTCTCAGTGGGCGAGGGCAAGCTCGGCCCGAAAAAGCTTATCACGGTTCAGAAGAAAATTAAGAAGCTCGGGGGTGAGATATTCGACGCAAAGCCGACTTCCGGCGCGTTCGCCCCGATCAACGTCGAAGGGGATTTAGCCTTTGCGCTAAACGAGGCCGCGAACAAGGTGAACCCCGAAATACTCGCGTTCCACGTTGAATATCAAAAGCTCGTTACGACCAAGAAGATCACCCCGGTTCAGGCCGGCGAGATCCTCGAGAAATACAAGGCCGGGGCGCTCCACGGGAAAAGCTCGGCCAAGGCCAAGCAGGCCGTCGACGCGATCAAGGAAAAGCTCGACCCGCCGCCGCCGATCGTTCCCGACGCACCCGCGCCGCCGCCATCGCTCACTGGCGACGCCTTCGCTCAGGTGGACGAAAACTGGCATGTGATTGACCCGACATTCGAGGCAGGCTGGCAGTCGCAGGGAACCGCGAACATCGGGGGCGCTCACTCTAAGGAGTTTTGGCTCGATCCTCTGGGTTCGCGCTGGATGTTCAAGCCGTTCCCCTCGGTATCGAAAAAAGAGGCGACATTCCGCGGCATGGCCGACGAGTTCGCCTATAAAATGCAGCGCCTCGTCGATCCCGCCGCGGCCGAAGCCCGCTTCGTCAATATGCCCGACGGTCGCGCCGGATCCATTCAACGTTGGATAGACGGCGCCGACGGCACGCTCAAGGGGGTTCCGCTTTCCGACCTTACGAAAGCTCAGCTGGGAGTCGTCCAGCGCGAGCACGTCCTCGATTGGCTGATATCAAACCACGACGGACACTCGGGGCAGATAATCACCTTCCCAGACGGTCGGCTTGTGGGCGTCGACAAGGGGCAGGCGTTCAAGTTCCTCGGCGACGACAAGCTCGACTTCGATTACCACCCGAACTCGGCGTTCGGAGAGTCGGAGCCGATTTACAATACGCTTATGAAGGGGCTCCGCGACGGCGACCTCGACCTCGACCCGAACGTCACGCTCGAAGCGATCGAGAAGTTCGAAGGGATCGCCGACGACACTTACCGCGCGCTCTTGGATGGCTACGCCGCAAACCGCTTTAACAGCGCCGCAGCTCGAAAGAAATTCCTCGACGCCGCGGTCACCCGGAAGAATTCGCTCCGCTCCGACTTCGAGCAGTATTACCGCCGCGCTCTTGGCGACGACACGTTTACGTTTGGGCAGCAGGCCGCCCCGGTCCCGGCAGCGCCAGCGACGGCCGCCGTAAAGATCCCGCAATCCTTCGCCGAGGTTGCAGACGCGGCCGAAGGGCATGGCTTCCAGGGGCGCTCTATCGACCTTGGGGGCGAAGACGTGGAAGACTTCAAGGCGCTAATCTTCGCCGACGAGTTCCAGGGCAAGACGCGAACGAATATCGACCTCAAGCTCCGCGCGTCCGGCGACGCAAAAATAATGAAGTGGATCAACGCCCAGGATATCGAGGACATTGCACCGTCCACGGCAACCGCGGCGCCTGAGGTAATCGGGGACCCGCTTAAAGCCGATATCTTCGCGCCGAACATCCAGCAGGCCGTTATAACGTTGAACTCGCACGTCAAGAAGGGCGACTTCGAGTTTAATCAATCGACGCTTGCAGATATGCACGGGTTGAAGCCGCAGCTTAACGCCCTGCTCTCCAATGTTGACCCCGACGTGGCGGCGATGGCGAAGGCGTACCTCAAGGTGATCGAGGACGTTGACCAAAACGTCGGCGCAAAAACCGCTTTAAATGACTTTGGCCCCGACGTGGCGGGCGGGCTCGGGTTCAGCCCCTACAAGCGCAAGCAGCTTTTCGACCCCGACGCCGGCAAGGCGGTTGAGGCAGCGCCGCCCGCCGCTAAGGTGAAGGTTACGAAAGAGGACTTTCACGTCACCCACCGCAGGCCGGACAAGGGCAAGCTGGTTGCCACCGACGACCGCTTTCTCGCTCAAGAGGTTCACTCCGACTATTACGGCAAGAAGGGCGTTCAATACGCGATTGAGTTCGAAGACGGAACCCGCATTCGTTACCGTCCGATCGGCCACCAAAATGACGATTGGTTCGCGAAACAAGGCTCGCTCGAGGTTATGATTCCCGAGAAGCCTTCCGGGGCCATGCTCGAACGCGCCCTCGCTCACTTCGACGAATTGGGCCTCGAACGTGCCGCATCGGATCCGCTCGACCTCGAGCTTATGTATCTGACCAAACAGGCTTACTCGACGAAGGAACACGTTACGGCCTCCTATAAGGCTATGATTGAGCTTCTCGACGAGCAGGGGGCCGATAAAGCGACGCGGGTCGCGGCAATGGTAAAACACTGGGGCAAAAAGAAAGCGATTAAGGACAGGGTTAAAGCCGCAGGAGTGAGCAGCTTGAAAGACCTTCCCGAATACAATCCCTCGGGCGTGTTTCGCGAATCCATACACGGCACAGGCTCAAGCGCCGGGTATCGCGCGTGGTCCCGGTTCGACGTGACCGACGGCGACGTTTCCGACTTCGTATTACAGCACAACTTGACCGCGAATGAAGCCGGCGGAATGGGCGGTTTCTTTAAACAGGTTTTGGCGAACAACGGCGTAATGGCGTCGAGTGTAGAGAAGATGCGAATCGGCGTTCCGGTTGGCGGAATGTCGCCCGGGGCCGATATGACCTCAGGGGGCGCGAGCTACTTCTTTACCCGCATCCGGCGGCGAGCCCAGATGTCGTCGGGCCATATGTATTTTAAGGGCTCGTCGTTGCGGCGAATGGACGCGATACCGTACGCGGAAGACTCTTACGGTCGCGTCACCGGGCAGTACGTAACCGACAACCGCAAGCCGAAGCCGTCTCAGTGGGCCTCGATCGCCGAACATTCGGGCAACGAAACCAACTTCAAGGCGTCGCTGTCGCTAATCGACGATATTGATTCCATACACGCGCCAGCTTCGCAGCACGCCGCAATTATAAAAGCATACAAGGACGCCGGATACGCTATATTACCCGACGGCCGCAAAATAGAGGAAGTGGTAAAATGACCGACGCCCAGGATATGTTAAAGCAGTATGCCCGCGAACTCGCGCCGTTCACGGACGGGGCGGCCATGATGATCGACGACGGGCCATCCTCAACCTTGATTGAAAGGCTCGTTGTCTTGCGCGTGGCCCCGGAATACAAGGCCGGCGAAATCAACGGTGCGGCCGTCTGGCTTTTGGCGATGGCGCTCGGGTACGAAAACGACGCCGAAGCGGTTCGCACTATCCGCACGGAAACTTGGCGCACAGACGGCGACCGGCTGATAATCGCTAACGCCCTCGGCCGAACGTTTACGTTCACCGCTCCCGACGACCGAGGCTTAGGGATCCTCTCAGGCGCCGCAGATACGCCAGAGCTCGACGCGGAGCTCATAGCGCAGCATACAGCCGCGGCCGAGGCGTGGGTCGCTCCCGAGGCCGTAGAGGACGCAGAGGAAGACGAAGACCCCGCCTTGGTGAGCCCGTGAGATTCATGTTAGAGTGGACAGGGCCGCAACCGCATTACCGGCCGGTCGGCGTTTGGGTCGAAGACGGGGCCGCCGTGCAGGTCGCATTTGTCGGCCGCCATGAAAGCGCCGAGGATGCGCGCGAGGTTATGGTTCGAATGAAACAGGTCGATGTATTGCCGCGGGGATTTTTGGAGTTCCACCTCGACGGGCTCGCGCCGCAGCTTGGCGACCGCGGGCCGATCTTCGATACAGACCGCTTTAAAACGGTTGCACAATGCGTCGCGGCCGTGCTCGATCACATCCGAAGCCATTGGAACAACGCCGAGCGCCGATGGACGAAGGATATCGCCGTCTTAACCTGAGAGGTAATGGAAAATGCCACGCACACCGACGAAGACCCGCCGCAGTTCCAGCCCGCCAAAGCCGCCAATGACCCCGCCCCATCGCAAGAAATCGAAAAAGCCAAAGCGCCGCGGCGGAAGGTGAGCGAATCGTACGAATCATCGAATCATCGAATCATCGTAAGCGCGTCGTAATCGTGCCGTAAGCAGAAAGCGGGCAACCCTTAAGGTAAAAGCTTAAGGGTTGTCCCTTTTGCGTTGTGAGCCCGTTTAAGCGCCTTCAATCTTCCTTCCCCCCGGGGATCCCCCCGGGGGAATCGTGTTCCCACCCTTTCGGCAGCTTTTTGGCCTTCTCGGCTTTTACCGGTTTTTCCTTCACGAACAAGCCCAACTCGAACAAGCCGTATATCAAGCGGCCGGTCATATTCACCACGAACGAGGCCGGCTTATGGTGCGTTCCCCACTTCGACGGGCAGACGACCGCCCGCTTTTCCTTCGCGAGTTCGACCAAGCGCTCTAGGGTGTAGACCGATTCGGCGGCGGCGTTTTTATTGAAGACCTCGACTTCGTCCGGCGCGAACCACGGCCCGACCGGCAACGGGACGCCGGCCTCGTTCGCCTTGAGCATGGGCGGCCCGCCGCCCGCGTCGCAGGTCGCCTTCGAATACAACTCAACGCCTTGAATATCCAACTTGCCGGCGGCGGCAAGTTGGATATTCGTAATTGCGTACGTCGTTCCGTCGACGGTTAGCTTATGTCCAACCTCGGGAATGGGCTCGGGGGAATCCAAGGAAACGGCTATCGTTTTCGCGAGGCTTCCGTTTTTGTCGTAGTTGTAGCTAGCCATTCGTAAGCCTCAGTTTCGGGGTTCCATATCTGGACGTGCTCCTTGTCGCCGATCCTACAGGTTATCCGCTTCGCCCGCGGCCGGCTCGGGCTCGGGCTGTAGTCGCCCTTGAGGCGCGCGCAGACGGCCGAGAATTCAATCCAAGCGCCGTCGGTCATAATCCCACCGCCTTTAATAGAAGCAACAGGGCGACGATTCCGGCGACCACAATGGCAAAGCCCTGAGCGGCCCCCTTGGTAAGTTCCTTGGCGGCTCGGATCCCTGTCATTTTATTCCCATCTATGGAGTCACGCTCGGCCGGCGCGGAGCTTCTGTCCGTGGCCGGCTCGCTCGAGGGGATGCCGTCGAGCGGTTCCCGTAGCGCTTCGGCTTCCCCACGCATGAGCCCCGCGACCACTTCGCCGCGGGGCTTGATATTCAACCTCAATTTTCGGTATCCTCTCCGAAGATATCAGCGGCCGAGTGCAGCGGGCCGATATCGGAATCTGCCGCCGCCGCAGCTGCAAAGTCGGCCGCGTTCCTCTTTCTCTGCTCGGCGTATACCGCGTCGACCATGTTGGCCGCCTTGACGGCGACCTCTGCGACGTTGGAGTTCGGGCTTTTGGCTAACAGCTGTCCGGCGATCTGATTTACATTAAACTGCCAAGTTCGACCACGCATTAGATTTTTCCTCTCAAGTTGGGGGTGACTTAGAATGCCGTTTCGGTGAGCCCGACTTTAACCTCGGTCACGGGCTCAGTTAAGCGCTCGTCGTCGAGCGCTCTTAGGATTGCTCGGGCTATCATAGGGCGGCCGATTACGTGGGCTCTTACCTCGCCACAGGCCGAGCAGAGGGAACGGTTCGGATCGGGAACGCAGGTTCCGCAGATGTGACAACGCTCGTCCTCGTCCTCGTCGCAGACAATCAAAGCGCGCACCGCGTCGGGGCCGACTCGGACGATATCGCGCCATTCGTAAGCCTCAGGATCGCGGCTGTTCTGCCGCGATCCTTCCAAGCGAACCGCGATTTCGGTCACGATTCCTTTGTCGTTTTCGCAGATCGCGGCCAATACGGTTCCCGAGGCTGTCCGCGTAAATTCCTTGCTCGGAGTCCATTCGGTGTATCGAATTTTAACCTCGTCGCCCGGCTTAACTGTAAATTCCGACATTTTATTTTCTCCCCTCGCCGCCGGCGCCTTATTGCCCCGGCCACAGTGAAGAATATAGCGCATGTGATATAGAGAGTCAAGCCTTTTTCTGGCCCCCGGGGGGAATTGGCTTGATTGGAGAGAGGATTTTCCGGTATATTTCTTTTCAACACTGGCGCTCACCGTTCCGAATCGGGGATTCGGGACAATCTACCGGGGGTAGAAATGGCGTATAAATTGCAGGATTTCGAAAAGGGCCTCGCCAATCTTAAGGCGGCGGGGATGTATCCGATCCGTGGCGGGGCCGAGGAGCCCACAGTCGCAGAGCTTCAAACGAAGCTCGGGGAGATGGATACAAAGCTGACCGAGTTCCGCGATAACAACGTGAAGCTGTCGGCCGCCCTGGAGAAATTCGGCGATATCACGCCCGAGGACGCCGCGGAAGCGGCCGACCTCAAGCGCCAGCGCGAACGGAAAGAGCTTGTCGATTCGAAAGACATTGACGCAGCCCTCGACGTTCAAGAGAAAAAGTTGAGCGACGACTTCACGCGCCGGAACGAGGCGATGCAAGCCGAACTCGACACCACGAAAAACCTGTTGCGGGAGGTTTCCGTAACTAACGTCCTCAAAACCGAGGCCATCGAGGCGGGGGTTCGGCCCGAGGCAATAGACGACGTGGTGGGCGCAATTCAAGCTCAATTCGAATCCAAAGACGGGCGGCTCGTTCATATGGTGGACGGTAAACCCGTTTTATCGGAGAAAAACGCCGGCGCCGACGAGGCCCCGGGGGAATTCTTCGAGAAATACGCGCTCGCCAAGCCCTTTTATTTCGATGGATCCGGCGGCGGCGGCGGGGAGGAAACGCGCCGCAAAGCCGGGGGCGGGCGAACGATCACTCAGGCAGAATTCGAAACCGGCGACTTTAACGAGGCCGTCCGCAAGGGCGACGTTCAGGTCGAAGGGTTCGAGAAGGCCGCATAGCGGCCACATCGCACGACCAGCCGTGAACGGCCCCGGGGGGGTCGCTCAGGGGTCCGGGGGGCTCTCAGGATGGGCGTAACGCAGTTAAACGCCATTTCAGGGAGTCTTTCTCGTGAAGAATCTATTCTTCGCCGTAAAGGGCTATTTCTTGGCCCTCTTTTCCGCAATCTTCACCACCGATAAGCCGGCCAAGGACGAGTTTTCGTTCGAGGCTTTCAAGGCCGGTCTTGCCAAGCTCGCCAGCGCGGGGCTCCATCCGATCGCCGGCGGCGCGAACGCTTATTCGGCAATCATTCCAACCATAATGACCGAGGCGCTCGAAGTGCTTCGCGAATCCTGTGCAACCTTGAGCGCCGTTAACAAGGGTTATTCGAGCAACGCCAAGGAGGTTGGGGACACAATCACGATCCCGGTACCCGTCGCCCAGACGACTACCGCGGTCGTGCCGGCCACTACGCCCCCGGCGAACACCGATCAGACCCCGGCCACGGTCACGATCGCGCTAAATCACTGGGAAAAGACCGATTTCCATATGTCCGACAAGGACGCCAACGAAATCGAGAAGGGCCGCTTCAAGAATACCCAGAGCGCCGAATCGATCCGAGCGATCGCCAACAAGATCGATACTGACACCTTCGCCGCAGCTTACGACGGCGTCGACAACACCAACGGCGTTGCACAGCACGTCGGGACGGCCGGAACCACGCCGTTCGCCACCGAGGCCCTGCTCGCGACCGTCTGGCAGAAGGGGGCTCGTAAGCTCCTGAATACCGCGCTCGCTTCGAAGGCCGACCGCTTTGTCGTCCTCGACGAAGACGCCGAAGGCAACGCGACCTCGTTGGACCTGTTCGTCAAGGCCAACGAGCGCGGCGACAAGGAAGGAATCACCGAGGGCGAGATCGGCCGCAAGCTCGGCGCAACGTGGCTGATGAACCAAAACGTTCCGACGTTCACCGGTGGGACGCTTTCAAACGGTTCCGGCAAACTCGCCGACGTGGACGGGGTAGTCGCCGCCGACGCAACTACGATGGCGATCGACGAGTCGACCCTCACGGGAACGCTGTTGACCGGCGATGTCTTTACCGTTGCCTCAGTGACCGGATATTTCATGGTCACCAACGGCACGCTGACGGCAGCCGCGAACGCGATTGCCGCGGTCAACTTCTACCCGGCCGCCCCTGTCGGGGGCTTTGCGGACGATGCGGTAATCACCTTTGCCGCCGACCACGTCCTCAATATGGCCTTCCATCGAAACGCTTTCGCCCTGGCTTTCGCTCCTGCGAAACCCGACGACGACGGCGGGAATACAATCGTAGCGCTTACGGACCCGCAGACCGGGGTAACGCTGCAACTCGAGATTTCGCGCGAGTATTTCCAAACGACTTGGCGCTTTTCGGTCCTCTACGGGGTAGCCTGCCCGCGGCCCGAGCTTGCCTGTCGTATCATGGGGTAAAGCGCGAGGATTTCTCCTCGTGCGAACGAGGGGTTCCGCGTTCGTGGAGCTCGGATCTTCGGGTTCGAGCTCCGCGGGCGTCATTTAAACCGCTTTAAACTGGGAAGGCCCTCAAATGCGAGATTGGCAAGGCTCCAAGAGGCACCCGGCTTGCGTCGCCGTAACGCGGATCACCGACGGCAAGCGAAAGGTTATTCGCGCCACCGATTTCGACGAGGCCGAATACGAACTCATCGGCGATGGCACGGTCGAAGGCTACGACCCGACCGAATCCGCAGAGCAGGCCGCGGCCAAGAAAGCCGATAAGGCCACCGAGAAAGCCGAAGCCGAACAAGTCGAGGCCGCCAGACCGAGACGCGGCCGGCCCCCTGGATCGACTAAGAAAAATTGACCGCCCTCTATTACTGTTCCGACGCTGACCTCACCGACCAGCTTCCCGATAGTCTCGTCGGTAGCCCGATCGATACGGCCGCCAAGCGCGATATAAAGCTTCGTGCGGCGGCTCGGGCTTGGATCGACTCTGTATACCCCGGGGCCGCGCCCTTCGCTCAGATCGGCCCACAGACGGCAGATTGGCTAGTCAATCAAGCCGACCACGCCGCCGGCGATACGACCGTCACGATCGACGGGGGAACCGGCGACCCGACCGTCGGCGACGAGTTCCGCGTTGAGGAACAAAACACTTGGTACAAGGTCACCGCCTACGCGGCCAACGTTATCACCTACGCCGCCGACCCGCCGCAATGGCTCGGCAGCGGCAAGGCCGAATTTCCCGACGACGCGCGGATCCTGCTCGGCACGCCGGACTTGATTCGCACCGCGGCCACCCATTACGGCGCCGCTCTGGGCGTCTTGATCCTAAGGCGCAACCCCGCCGATGTGATGGCGAAGGAAGCCTTCGACATGGCTTACCGAACGCTCGGGGTCAAGGGGAGCGGCATCGCCACCAAGGAGCCTTATCCGTACAACCCAAATGCCCTGGACGCTGGATACACCGCGCCGATTTTCACCTCTGGAATGGCCGTTTTAAAGCGCTGACATGGTCGCCCGGTTCACGCTCGAGGATAAGAAGCTCAAGCAGCTACTCGATACGGTCGAGGAAAACCTCGGCGGCGACGTGCGCCCGGTCTTCCGTGAGTTCGCCCAATACATGCGAACCGTAACCGACAACACCTTTAAGCGCCTTCGCTTCGGCGGCACCTACCGCGGCGTCTCGTGGGACTACTTCGCGCCGCAATATACCCGCAAAACCGACGGCGTCACCGTGCCGGCATGGGGCGGCGTTTCCAAGGTTCACGGCAGCGGCAACGTAAAGGGCCGGAAACGGGCCTCAGGCGCTCGCGTCAAGGTCGGCGACTCGGTAGTCCAAGACCTGGGGACGTTGCGCGCAAACGCCGCTCTCGTGCTCCAAATGACCAAAGACCGGCTTATCCTCGGGAACCCGAATCTTAGCTATGCCGCGGAGCAAGCCGAGATGCGACCGTTTCTGTTTTTCACGCCCAAGGACGCCAAGGAGCTTGTCAACATCGCGCTTCGCCGGCTCCAAAGGGGCTTAAAGTGACCGCGTACCAAACGGACGACTATTACAATGTCATTGCCGAACACGTCCTCGAAGCGATCGAACTCGACACCAAGCTCGCCGACGCCGGCGCCCTCGACGTTACGACGTGGGAGCAGGAACTCCGCGACAACGGGATGTATAACGAGAATGAGCTTCCGTGTATCGCCGCCACCTGCGACTTTTCCGCCCAGGACGAGGCGGCGCTCGGGGCTGACCGTCGCGTCTTCGCCGTTACCGTCTGGGTTATCACCGACGGCGGGCGCAAAACGAACGTGGAGAAATCCGTCAAGGCGTATGCGGCTCGCGTGGAACGAGTTATGCAGCAACAGCACGACCCGACAAAGCAACTCAGCGACGTTACAACCGACCTTCTCGAGTCCGTCCCGGGGTCGGTAGTCGTGCAAGCACTTGGGACGGCCATTACAGAGGGTCCGGTCGAGGGAAACGCCATTCGAGGCGTCGCCGTTTTAACCTTTTCGGTTTCTATCGACTTCACTATAACCATTGATTAGGGAGATGAGGAAATGGCTCTTGCCAAAAACTTAGTCATACAGGTAGCGAGCGCCGCGAAGGAAACCGCGTACGACACGGCGCAGACCGTAGACAATCGAATCCTCGTGAACCTCGGCAGCGTTCCGCAGGAGTCCTTGCAGGTGATTTCCGACGCCGACAAAGTGGGCGGGAGCGAGGAAGCCACCGACGCCGTTGTCTTCGCGCAGAGCGTAGCCTTCGACCTCGGGATAAATCGCGTAAAGCCGTTTGCGCTCGGCTTCGTCGGCGCTTTCGGACTCGGCGCGGTCGCCTCGGCCTTGGCCGATACGTCGACCCCGGCCACCGTGGTTTATCACCACGCTTGCACGCCAGTATCGAACGACGGAACGATGTCCTCGTTTACGTTCGAAGCCTGGAAAACGGCCTCGGTCAAAACCGAGTACGCCGGCGGGCTCATTGGCGGATTCTCTCTGTCCGTGAACCGTGGCGCGAACCGAATGGTCAACCTGAGCGCCAATATCATCGGCTCTGGGACGACCGCGGCCGGCGGGGCGGCAATGACCGAACCCACCGAGACGCAGCTTAACGCGGCAACCGCGGGCGTCTGGCTGGACGATACCGCCGTCGCGGGCGGCAAGGCAACGGCGGGCAGTCGCTCGCAAGACTTGGATACCACCACGTCGGACCTTACCAGCCCGACGGATATCGCCTCGATATGCCGCTCGATTACGTGGGATTTCGACAACGGCGTAAACCCTGACGATCTGTATCGCGTCGGCGGCGGCAACGTCCTGGCCTTGGGCGAGCGTTCGGGCCGCAACCAGACCCTTACGATCGATTTCGACTACAGCGACGACACCTATATAACGGCGCTGAAAAATCAGACCGCGTATGCGTTCGAACTCATGGTCCGCGGCGCCGTCTCGGGAACCGACGCGGGATACTTTCACGGCTTCAATCTGATTTTCCCGATTATGCAGCTGTTGACCCTGGAAGTCGCCGACGACAACGGTTCGCTTGTCAATCGGACAACTTGGCAGATCATGGAAGACGCGGCCGGCACGTTCGAGAGCGTTTATTTCGACGTGTTCAACGAGGAAGCGGCTTACATGGCCTAAGTTGGACTCATGGGCCTTACTTACGCCATTTCGGAAAGGGGCAAACGTGAACAAAAAGAGCACCGGCAGCGCGTGGAAGGCCGAGCACCGATACGGCGACGTATACGAATGCTCGAACGGCACGCTTTCGCTTTCGCACTCGGTCAAAGGGCTCGAGGTCGCGATCGCCAGCCTAGAAGTAGACGGCAGCGATTCGGCCCTTAAGCAGCTTTCGGTAGTCAATGCAAAGCTCGACGCGATCAAGCGGGCAAGGACGCCCGCCGCGGCAGTGGAAGCGCCGACCAGCGAGGAATAGGCTCGTATCGGTCGACCACCGATACGAGGACGTTTACAACGTAGTTTTCGAGAAGGTCACCGGCGAGGTAATGTTCACTTGCCGGCGTTCGACGCTGGAATCGTCCCAGAGGGCGCTTAGGCGCCAGCTGAGACGCACCGCCGGCGACATGCAGGAAAGTACTAGGCTTGCGCTGTTATGTGTTCAGCGGAAGCTCGCGGCCATCGAGGGCCGCTGGAACCCTTCACTCCACGCAGGAGGTTAGAATCATGGCTGTACGTTTGTCGGACGAGGTTAAAGTCGGAATCCTGATAGGCGACGAGGAAGTTCGCGCCGTCTTCCCGGGATACGCTAACCCTGAGATGGCCGCGGCAATCAAGAAGCTTGCTCTCGGTCGGAACACCGTCGGCCGTGGCGGGCAGGTAAAGGACAAGTCGTACGAGGCTCGCGTCGGGTTTTTCAACTCGACTTGTATTCGCGTCGAAAACGTCGAAGGCGACGACGGGCAGCCCCTCACGCCGGACACCGCCGATTGGCGGCAGAAGATCCCGGCGAACTGGAAGCTCTCATTCGCCCTGTTTTTCGAAGAGAAGGCGACCCTCAGCGATGAAGAAGTGGGAAACTAAAACGGGCCGTCCGCGCCCATAGGGAACGGACTCAGGGGGATTGGCCCGACTGTATCGGCGGGGAATGCGACTTCTACCCTGAGGAGTCGGCCCCGTGCGACGAATGCCCGCTTCAATCTGACGAATACCGCGAGCTTCACGTCGTCGAGCCCCTGTTCGACTTCGCTTTAAACTACTTGGTCGAGCACGAACTAGGGATTTCAAGTGGCGAGGAACTCACGTTCAAGCAGATTGAGACGATTAAGTTTGTTCACGGCTATACGCGCATTTGGGACGATAAGAAGCGCGAGGAAGTAAAGGCTTTAGTTGGTCGCAACCACAGTTGACGTAAAGGTTCGCGCCAGATGGGACGGGCGCGATGTGAATCGGGGCGTCGAGACGGTCGACCGCAACCTCCAGGGGGTTCGCGGGACGCTTTCTCGAATGGCCCCGCTTTTACGTACGATAGGCGGGCTCATGGGCGTTGCCGTGGGCGCCCAGATGGCCCGCCAAGCAATACAGGTTGCCGACGCCTGGAAGGGATACGAAAACCGGATAAAGCTGTTTACCTCCTCGGCCAAGGAAACCGCAGAGGTTCAGGAGCGGCTTTTTAAGATATCTCAGCGGACCCGTTCGGCCGTCGGCGGCACCGTCGAGCTTTACCAGCGTTTCTCGATCGCCAACAAGGAGTTAAAGCTCTCTCAAGAGGAACTCGGCCGCGTCCTCGAGACGGTGAACCAAGCGCTAATTATCTCGGGCGGCTCCGCGGAATCGGCCAACGCGGCTATTGTCCAGCTTGGGCAGGGCCTCGCGTCCGGCGTGCTCCGTGGCGAGGAACTGAATTCGGTCCTCGAGCAGGCCCCACGGCTCGCACAGGCGATCGCCGCGGGAATGGGGGTTCCGATAGGGAAGCTTCGCGCTCTTGGCGCAGAGGGCAAGATTACGGCGCTACAGGTGATCGAGGCGCTACAGTCGCAGGGGAAGACCGTACAAGAAGAATTCGGCAAGATGGAAGTAACCGTGTCGAGCGGCTGGACGGTCCTCAATAATGCGATTGGCCTTTATATATCCAACCTGAACGAAAGTATCGGACTTACGAAGACGCTCGGCGAGGCTATGGTTTCCGTGGCGAGCACGATAAACGCCCCCGACCGGGAAGGGCCTCGATCCGAGCAAGACGCGGATATAGCAGCCCTTTCCCGAGCCCGCAGGCTCGAAAGCTCTCCCGGGGTTATGTCTTTTAACGCGCCTTCCCCATTGGACCCGGGAAGTTCGCTGATTAAGGCTCTCACCGATCCCGCCGAAGGGCGGCGGGTGCTCTCGGGCGGCCAAGATTCCATGCGGGCGCTTGGCGGCGCTATCGCCGAGGCGGTCAGAGGGCCATCCGGGTTCGGCTCCGCGGGGTTCCCAGAGATTTCCGGCGCCAAGCGATTTAACATAAAGAGCCCCGATACCAGCGCGGCCTTTTTTCATCGCAGCAATTCGGGGCTTCGTGGCGGCGCCCTGGACACCGGCGGCGGCGCCCCTCGATCCCTCGCAGACCAGCGGCTTTTAACTGGCCTCGCGGCCGGCGGGCAGGGGATGTCGGACGACAACCGGCAGCTTATGCAGCGGGAAGCCGAAGCGCTGGCTACCAGCGAGCGGAACCTTCTCAGGGTGCGGCAGGAATTCGAATTTTCGCAGGCGGATCGGGCGGGGAGCTCGGAGACTGAGCTCGGCTTCTTAAAGCAGGTTCACAGCGCCGAATTGATTCGCTTCGATACCCGCGCGGCCTTGCATGAGCAGGCCAAGGCAAACGCGATTGCCGATAAGCTTCTTCGGGCGGACAACGCCAAAGCGCGAGCAGAGGAGGCGCGCTCGCAACGTGATTTAAATCGCGCTATCAATATCGGAGTGGCGGGAATGAAACAGCTTGTTCCCGAATTCTCGACCTTCTTCGACGCGGCGGCGCTGGCAATCAGTGGAAATCCCTTGAGCGCCTTGGCGGCCGGGATCACTGGCGTAATCGGGCTTCTGGGCGAGAGCGGCGACCAGCACGCCAAGTATCAAGACAGCATCGCGGAGACGAACCGCGCCCTTCGCGAGCAGATTGAAGCGCTGAACCAAGTTGGCCTTTCCCTCGGCGGCGAGTTCGCGGTCGAGGTGCGGCGCGTGCAACTCGACGCAGTCCAGCCCTTGCTTGACCTGTTCCGCGAGTTCCGCGGCGACAACTTCGGCAAGGCTGAGGGCTTCGTAACTGATTTAAACAGCTTCATCGAGCAGATCGGAACCCAGGCTCGGGGCCTCAATGACGGCAAGACGCGAGCGGGTCCAGGGCGGCAGGCGCAGTTTATCGCCGGGCTCAACCTCGACGAAATACGAGCGGGAATAGAAACAGCGTTCGGCAGGGGAACCCCGATCGAAGACGCGATTCGCCGCATGTTTTCTATCCGCGACAGCTTCGAAGACGTTTCCGACGCCGCAGCCAAGGCGGTTGAGAATTTAAACCCGCTTCAACGGGCCGTATCCCAGACGTTCGACGCTCGCGAGATGGGGCTACGCCGGCAGGCTCAAAGCGCTTTTGCCGGCGCCGGGGGCGACGTTCACGCGCAGGCCCAAGTATTTTCCGGCTTAAAGGACTCTATCGACGCGCTTCAACGCGCGGAAACGGCAGCCCTCAAGCAGGCAACCCATGCCAAAAACCGTGGCGGCAGCGGCCCCACGCCCGCTGGGAAGGCGCTCGCCGACCTTGACGCCGCAGGCCCGGGCGGCGGGCGGCAAAGCTTGGGCGTCGGCAGCATTCCAGGCCCCGAGACTTTCTCGAATATCGTCGACCTGTCCGCAACTACGCCGATTGAGATTCCGTGGTCCCATGCGGTCGATATGGTTGTCAACGAGCAGTTGCGACATAAGCCGACGCACTGGGGCAATATGGTGGACATACCAAGCACGCTCAAAGCTTACGAGCGCCCTTGGTATCGGGCCGTGCAGATGAACGTCGAAACTGAATACCGGCACCGCCCGAGCCATTGGGGGAATCTGGTTGACATTCCGGCCGACCTTAAACGCTACGAACGAGATTGGGCGCGAACCGTCGAGTTTACTACGAACAACCGGCAGACCCTCGGCCACTGGGCGGACGTACTGGATGTCTCGGCAGCGGGCCGGATCACCGTCGACCTGAACGACATTATCCGAGTCACCGGAAACCCGCGGCGTATCTCCATAAGCGATATCGTCGACCTCAGCGGACTTGAGGGCATTATCGAGGGAGTGGTCGCCCGCTCGGGCGGAAACCGGACTTCGGGCGAGTCGCACGACAACCGCTTGCGGCTCGACGACTTGGCCGAATCGGTGAGCAAGGTTCAAAGCGCAATGCGGCGACGGCCGCCCGTGACGCCGACCTACACGGTCGACAAATCCGGCACCGTCAACGACCTCGAGGCGACGAACTAAAATGGCTTCAACCTTCAACGACCTCTCGGCTCCGATCGTTTCCATTGCGGATCACCTGTTCCCCGAAGACCCGGGCGAGTCCTATCCGATGCTCGTCGGGCGCACGATGGGCGGCGCCGTGAAGACGGCAGACCTTGGCGACGGGTCGACCGATCATATTGACATGATCGTAAGCTATCGGCTCGACAATACCGATTTCGAGGCCCTGAGGGACTTCATACAGGATACCGTCAAGTGGGCGTCGCTTCCGTTCACGTTCACCGACTCGAACGGAACCGCGTTTACCTCCATGCACTGCATAAGCGGCCTTGAGAGCTTCCGCCGGAATAACAATCTCTGGACCGGCGCGATTCGCCTTTCGAAAGATATGTCCGCGTGAAAACGCTCTCCGCGCTGGCGCTGGCCGAGAAGGTCAAAAACGCAACCTCGATTGTCTGGCTTCTCGAGATCGACGCCGACTCGCCGGACGAGGCTTCGGTCACGTTGTATTACGGTTCGCGAAAATACACCCTCTCCGCGAATGCGTACCTCGACTTTTTTACGCCCACCGGATTACGTCTGTCGTGGGACCGAATCCGCACGGGCGGCGGGTTAGCTTCGGTGGCTACCGTTCAGGCGGCCATCCGAAACGAAACCGTCGAGTCCAACGTGACCGATACCTATTTCCTCGAAAACGATATCATGCGGGTTTACCTCGGGTTTGTGACCGGGGCGGAAGTCAAATCCGACGCCGTTCAAATAGCGAAATCGTTTATTGAGGACACCCCGTTCGACATACGCGCTTGGCTCCTCGACGGGATCGACGGCACGGATAAGGATTTCGATTCGATTCCGCGGGATATCGTCAACCTCGTCGACTATCCCGACGCCCCTTACGATCAATACGCCAAGCCGATTCCGTGGGCCGTGGGCGCTTTAAACGTGGGACCGCACGACGACGCCGGCGCTTTCGCCTTCCTGGCGCCGTGCCGATGTACCAACGGGTTTTTAAGAGAGTTCACGCCGGGGAAGCGGTGCGACGTATACGGCACGCCCTACCAGTATTACGAGGCGGCCAAGCGCTACGCCGAGATTCCGGTCGCCAGCTACACTCAGGCCGCCGAAATCGTTTCAATCGACGACGCCCGCCGTTCCATGCGGCTTTATCCCGTCTTGCCGTCGGGCACAAACGACGTGACCGACTACCCGAAGGTGTTCGACGGCGACGCGGCGACCTCGGTCGTTGTGGGCGCTGGCGCGAACCTCGACGTTACGATCGGCGGCGTTCCGAAGCTTGGAACCATTGTCTCGGCGCTGATACAGATAAACTCCGCGCCGGCCCTGAGCTACGGCTACGATATCCTTTACAACGGGGCCTCGATCTTCTCGAACGCCTCGGTTTCCGGCGACCAGACTATTACCCTAATCGACGCCGCGACCGATCACGCCGACGATTGGGATTTCGAACTCTACGAGGTGCGAATCGCCGGCCACGGCGATAATCCGACCCTGGAACAGATTTACCTCGAGATCACGTACGACGACCAGTTGACCTCGGACCGGCAGGCCCTCAGCGTTCACCAAAAAGTAACCGGGTGGGAAGACCTCGCCGCCAATTACGAAGACGGGGCCGTGATCGACAATTCGGGGGATCCGCTCGACAACCCCGCTCACGTCCTGGCGGCTGGCCTTCGCGGTAAAGCGCTCATGGAGCTTGGCACCGCCGACGTTGACGCGACAGCGGTCGCCACAGCGGCCACAGCACGAACCGGGTGGAGCTTCCGCTTTTCCGAGGACAAGATCGTCGACGATATCGGCTGGCTCAATCGCTATTGCACAGAAGCGGGGATGCACCTGTTTAAGTCGTTTGAGGGCAAATGGAAAATGGTCGCGATGGATAAGTCGCGGACCCCTGAGCACACCTTTCTTGAGGACGCCCATATCGCCGTAAAGAATCCCGAGGCCCCGCGGGCGAACTGGGAGCCCGATATCAATTTCGGCAAGACCCCGGTTCGGGATCTGATTAACGAAGTCGTCCTCAAGTATCGCAAGGATCGCGGCACGAACGAGTATTCGGCCATAGAGATAGCTTCCGGCCGCCACCGGGTTACAGGGACGTGCTCGACCTCAACGTCCACGGCCAAGCTTACCGACGCCTCAGCGACATTTGTAACCGACGGGGTAAAGGTTAACGACTCTTGCTACGTGGTCGGCGACAAGGATTACACCGTCTCGGCGATCGACTCGGAAACAGTTTTAAGCCTCACGGCCGTAATTGGGGGCGTGAACGACAACGCCGCCGGCACCACCTACTACGTAGGACCGAACCTCGTTGGCGAAATGAAGCGCTCTCAGCTGCGTTACAAGACGACCAACCCGCTCGGCGAGGAAACCAAGGACTTCCGCAACGTCGGCGGATATGGCTCCGACCTTATCGGCGACGCGACCACGGCGGCGAATCTGATTGCACACTTGCAGGATTGGCGGGCAGAGCGCCGGTTGACGGTCGAGTTCGCAACCTTTTTAAACGCCATCGACGTTGAACTCGGCGACGCCTGCTTTTTCGATCACTCCTGGCTCCCGACTTCGAAGCGCCCCGTTAAGCTTGGCACGCTCACCAATTCGGAAACCGCGGGGTCGACAGCCTTCGAGAGTGCGACGAATACCCTCTTCCGGGCGAACGATTTCGTCCTCGTGAACGACCTCGAGGTTGTTAAAGTGAGTTCGGTTAACTACTCGACGACCGATTTCGTTGTCGTCCGCGGCCAATGCAATACGGTTGCCGTGGCGCACGCTTCCGGGGTGAGTTTAAAGCGGCTTAATACGATCAAGTGGGAAGTGACCGGAATCAAGATCGAGGTAGAGACAGCGCAGATCCGGCTCGAGATTCAGGAGATGCCGCCCAATTACAAGCCGGTCGGGCGCGTGGTTGCCGCCGGTTACCCTGTTTACGACACCGCCACCGCGGCACAGCGAGCGCAATCGGGATGGGCGACGTTGCTCTCGGGCCGAGTCGAGGAAAACGACGTATATTCGGCGATCAGCTATGTTGGCCCCGATACAGGAACGTACTAAATGAGCTTCCCGAAGCCTGAGGAAACGCTGAGCCTCGCCCTTCGCAGCGGCGAAGTCGTCGAGGTGGATAGCGTGCGCGTGACCGTTTTAAATCAAGCCGTGAGCTTGACGCGCGTCGAATGGGTTCCCCGGGAGTCGATCAACCAGCCCGGGCGAGTGATATACGGCCAGCGCTGGGAGGGATCCCGTAAAATGCTCGTGAACATGGCCGCCAAGCTCCGCGAACTGACCCCGCAGGAAGATTGGCTTCTCGATAAGGTACTGCCCTAATGGCGAATACATACGCATACACCGGCCCCGGGACGCGATGGGCCGAGGAAGACCCGACCGCCGAGGATTATCTCAACGTCTCGCGGATCAACTGCGACCATCTTCACGAGGCGCTCAATACGATCACCAACAGCGCCGCCGCCGATGGCATCATGACCGGCAGCTGGGGCGCCGGGGCTGCGGGCACTCCGTCTATAGCTCCGAATGGCGACTCAAACACGGGAATCTGGTTTCCAGCGGCAGATACGGTTGCGATTTCAACCGGGGGCACCGAGCGGATACGGGTTGCCTCTGGGGGTGGAACCCTGCATGTGCGTACGGCAACAGCAGGGTCTGTAACTGCCAGTACCAGCCACGATGATTTGGTTGTTGAGAACAGCGGCGCAGTGGGCATTACAATGCTTGGAGGGACGAATGACACGGCCACTCTTGTTATGGGTGACGCGGATGACAATGACCGAGCATTTATACAAGCCGACTTGAGTGCGAACACCTTGGCTTTCAGCAATAACGGCGGAGCTGCTTTTACAATGTATGGCACATCCGCAAATCTCGGCCTACATGAGACAGCCAATGCCAATATGACTACAGGCATTACAATCAACCAGACATCCAGTGACGATAAACTCTTTGCCCTAAAGTCCTCTGACGTAGCACATGGGTTTACTGGTGTCATGGAGACGGATTCTTATTTCACCCTTGGAAAATATAATGGGGCGAATGGCGGCACTTACCTTAATTCGGTTCGTGAAGATAGCGCCGGTCCATCGTTTTCTATTGACGCCTACGGCGGGACGGCTGACACAACGCATAGTTCGGCGGTGGTTGGCTTGTTTGACCATTATGTCTCTGAACACGATGGGGCGAATTCATCTACAGATATTACTGCAAATGGCATGGTGTATACTTTTCGTGGCCGTGTTGGGAGTGCAAATCGAGCCTTATTTGGAATAGATGAAGACGGCGACTTCCAATACGACGGTGCCGATGGCGGCGCGTGGGATGCTTATGATGATGCTCATATCTGTAGGGCAATGGCTACCGCAACGCTGGACCCCAAGACTATCGTCCGTAGCAAGTGGGACGAGATGGTGAAGTATGACAAGCAGACCATGATTGACATTGGCGTGCTGGGATATTGTTCTCCAGAAGATGCAGCCGAGGGCCATGCAGGACTTGTCAACGGATCGCAGCTACAGCGAGTTTTCATGGGGGCGCACTGGCAGGCATATATGGACCGAATGGAATTGCGTGAAGTATGCGATCTCCAGCAAGAACAGATTGAATCCATCAGAGCAGAACTCAAGCTACTATCGAAGGAGAATTAAGATGGCACTGCAAGCAGATGTGTTAGAAGGGCCGACCAGTGCCTACATCAAAGTGATAGAGACAGACAAGATCACCAAGTCTCCAGTCAACGTTGCCACAGGGGAGACACTGGAAACTGTTACCTATCTCGTCTACGAGGTGGCGGTATACGCCTCTGCGGCAGACCGCCAGGCCGACGAGGAGCCGTGGGGTAAGCAGTTGGAAGCGGTGCATGTAGACAGGTTCAAGATCAATGACTACACCGGCACCGATCCGGTGGCAGATGCCTATGCGGACTTGAAGTTACGGGTGGAAAGAATTTCGAATGCCGTTGATCTCTTATGAGAGAAAGGGGTTGAAAATTTGTGAGCGAAGAAAATAGGGCCCTTGAGGCCGACAGGATTACGCTGGAAAATGACATCAAAAGCGCGGAGAGTCAGATGTCTGAATTGCTCAATCGGCACATGGCACTAAAAGAGCAGGTTGAACTACGAAAAAGGTTACTCGTGCTGTTCCCGCCCAAGGCTTAGCAGCGCTTGAGCGCCTTCAAGGCGCTCTGTCCGAGTTCGAAGGATTTTTCGCATAGGACGCTACGAAAGCAGGCTCTAAATGTTCGGAAATATTCTAAAACTCGCGGCACCCGCCGTCGGTAAGCTGCTCAAGGGCAAGGCTGCAAAATCAATCGCCATCGGGGCAACGGGTCCGACCGCGCTCATGGTCGTGCTGGAATGGTGGCCTGGACTCGCGGAAACCTTGGGCGACAAACCCGCCAGCTACGCTTACGCCGCCGCTCTGGGCACCTGGGGAGTCAACCTGGGCAAGCTCTGGGTTAAACGGCTGCTACGGGGGTCGCATCAGCGCCACGAATGAATGAGGATTTATCGGGCTGGATTAAGAAGGTTCAACAGGACGGGGAATCGAACGCGCGCCGGATTCTATCACTGGAAAGCGAAGTGTATCCGCTAAAAGCCTACATGAAAGTAATCGCGGCGGTTAGCACCATTGGCGCCGCCGCCGCGATTACCGTACTCGTCAAACTGCTCGCCTAAACAGCCCACCGGACATAGGCGACCAGCGGCTCGTATCCCATCGTGTCGCGAAAAGCCTGGAGCGCTTTCTTCGAGGGCGGCGGAATGTAGATTTCGCCCCGAGCCCAGCCCTATTTTGCCGTCCTGGCATGGACAACTCCCGAGGGTCGTAATGGCCGATGATGAATGAACACCTCTGTCCTAACTGTGGCTTCCTGATGATTGCCCTATGGTGTGAGCTGATCTGCTTCAACTGTGGTATCAAATTCACCTGCGACGAGTAGCCCCTCCCGATCCCCTATCTTGTAAGCCTATGGAGGACTCATGGCGCTGCCCAGGCGATGGTGATTTGGATAATGGGGTCGCGCTCGAGGATGTCGTGAACCTTGCCCAGGGCCTTTTTGGACGACGTGATCATGTGTGAACGCCGGTTGGATCCTGGCCGACCTATGTGGTTTTCAATCTTTGCCATCCCGAACGCTCCGCACCCTTGAAGCTGATAGTGCCAGTTGGCCCCGTGCCCCGCGATACATGCGAATCGGGTGGCCCCGTGGCTTAGGTCATAAGAATTCTGAACCACCGTCCCACCGAGCAAGAAATAGACGTCGCCGTACTTGGGCGAATTATCCCAGATTCCCGTGTAGACCCCAGGTGGGACGCAGGACTTGTAAGGCTCATTATTGGCCCACGGGGGCTCCAAATAGGGGAACTTGGCGTTGGTGCTTGGTATCGACGGAAAGCTGGCCATCGACAAGGTGCCGAGATCGCGGTGGGTGGTGAAGCGTTCGATTAGTAAGTGTTTCATTCAGTCGCTCCCTTCATCCTCCACGAGGGCTCCTGTTCCTACGGCGTGAGCCATCCACTTCCCAACCTTCTTCCGCTTGTCTGGATTAGCAAGGGGCATCCATATGCCAAGCCCAAGCCCGCAAGCCATATCCATAACTGCGCGGAGGTCTGCGAGTTCGGAAATGATGTCCTGCCGGTTAGATGTATTCGGAGGACGGTCGGGGTAGCGATCTTCCAGTCCAAATCGCAACGCCTTGGTGGCTGCTTGTTGGACCTCGGCGCACTCTTCGATGATGCAGGCGAGGATGTGTTCAGTCTTATTCATCACTCATTCCTCTTGCGACTAGTCGCACCGCTTGAACCTCCACATAAGCTTGAGGTCCGGGCCTTCGATGCAAACCAGCGGCCCCGCGGGCTCTACGACTACCCCGTCGATCGTCCAAAGCGGACCCTCGGTAAGGGAGTTCGTCATTTCGACGACCCCCTCGTCGATTCGCTCGTCGTCTAGGTAGATCAAAATGTCGCCGGGCGTCATTCGGTCGGGAAAAGCCCGGTAAGCAGGGCGCGGTAAATTTCGATTCGCGACTCCAGGGCCACTTTAACCAGCTTTAAAGTCGTCGGCCCCGGGGGCAGCGGAAACTTCGGGTCGAGTATTATCCCGTGCTCGGCGAGTTCGTCGAACGGGATATCATGCGGCGGCCCCATTTGCTCGATAAGGCGCTCGGCGTCTTCGGCTTTCTCGCGCCAGTTCATAGGTCCAACCTCTCGTTTTTATCCTGCTCTTGAATCCAGATTAAAACCGTGGCGGGCTCCTCGTTAAACCAGACCGGCGAATAATAATCTTTGCCGGGGAATCGGACGCGAGTTCCGCCAAAGCGCCCCGGCGTCAAGACTGACCCCCGACTATACAGCCGGCGGGTTAGAAAATACGTACGATTACTCATCATATTAGTTCGATCCCTGCTTTTATTTCGGTTCGCTTCACGCGCCGCCAAGGCTCCGTGCGCGGCTTCGAGTTAATCCTGACCCAATACACGAACCCGCCCTCGGCCGGCTGATATAGGCACACCGTAGCGGCTTCACCGTCAAGCTCGCAGTGTGTCCCGGGGCTGAGCGGCAAAGCAGCCCCGCCGCGATTGACCCGGGTTCCGCCCCAAGGCATTATTCGCCATCCTCGACGGAAATCTCCCAAGTGAACACGTAATTCCCCGGGTGGGTCGTTCCGCCGGACTCCATCTCCGCGGGGGCTCCAAACGGACCGCCTTTGGGAAAGGCGTCGTCGTTATTTGAAGCCCAAACTCCCACGGCGCGGCGGACTTGCTGTTCGGTCAAAACAATGCGCCGGCGCTGGTGCATTGTTGTTATATCGCTAATTATCTTGCTCATGTTCCCTGCACTTGCTCGAGGATGGCGTCGAAATGCCCATCGTCGGGAACGGTCATTGTAACCAGCCAAGCGGCCAAAACGAGCGCGTCCTCATTCGACATTGGAGCCATTGGCGGAATCATCATTACAATCCCCCCGGCGCCGACAGATACGCCGTGCCTGTTCATAAGGTCTACGTTGTCTGGATCCATTATTTCCCTTTCCCCTTTCGGTTCCCGCCGTGGCGTTTGCCGTTACGGGCCATGAGCTTGCCGTAGCGGCTCACTTCGACGCCGCTTGGCTTGAGTATGCCGCCGCCGTCTTCGCGGGCCTTCTCGGCCGTGATGCCGTCCAGCATCCCCGCAGCAAAAGCGCCGTGGCTCCGTCGCGGGATCTGTAAGGCCGTGAACAGCGCCGACATGAGTTCGGCAAGGCATTTTTGAGCCTGGACGTAATCGGACGCCAACATATTCGGGACGAACCCGAGCAGCGCGATTGACGAAACCAAGGCGTTATTGTGGGCGTTCGGATCTTCGAAACAGTTATCGTCGGCGCTTTCGCTGGCCTCCTTGAGGAACTCGGCGAATTGGTGGAGCGCCTGAGATACGATTTCAATCGGCAGCGGTGGCGCGTCGTCGTCGGGCGCTTCTGGCGGTAACGTTGGTTCGGTCATTATTTCCGTTCGTCCCATCTCGTCGGGGCGTCGTGAAGGTTTAAAGCGGTTACGATCATGGCGAATAAGTGGCCGATCGCGCGAAGAATGGCGGACCGATGCAGGAGGGCCAGAAAAGCGCCCCCGATTGCACCGGCCGCCAAGTAGAGAAGGGGTTTCACCCGTCCTCGTCGGCGAAGACGGGTATTCCGTGGGCGCTATCGATCCGCCGGCGCCTATCGTTCCGCGCAACCTCGGCTTGAAGCTGTATCAGCCTGTCCGCGGCCGCTTGGGGGCCAACATGCTGAGGTCCGTCGATGAAGACTCGCCGCGCAAGGTCTACCGCCTCGTTCACGACCTCGACTTCCGGCCGCGGCGGCTTCGGCGGTTCGATTCTCGCCGTGAGCGACGAAATGAGGTTTTCTGTTTCCTCTCCCATTACCACTTGGCCGGTCGTGTGGGCCATTGTGAAACGCTCGACTTCCGTCCGCAGCATTTCCGCCGCGTGATTGTGGGCGCGAACCGCGAACGCCTTCTCGTCGTCCGTCTTCGCGTCGTTCCCGCACTTGTTCGGGCGCCCGGGCAAGCGCCAGCCCCCGCCGTACGCGCCGGCAATAAAAGCACAACGGTACTGGCGGTAGGCGTCAAGGATTGCATTCGATGTCAACTGCATTTTGAGGGGTTCCTTTCGTGCGTCCGCTCTAATCTTCCGAGCGGAATTTGAGCCCGAAACGCTTCGCCGCTCTGGCGAGCGAAGACGGCGGAATGCCGCTCGCCTCGCCGGCGTATTTCGGGGTGTGATAAATCCGCGTTAAGCGCGCGATGCGCTCGCGGTTCATTTGGCCGTGCTCAACGGGGCCAACCCGCCCTTTCGGCGACATATCAATCTCCTCTCCTGAGCCCTTTAAATGCGGATCGTGGCGACCTCGGGCTCGCTAATGCCATATTGCCCGCCTTCCTTGGCAAAGCGTTTCTCTGCCATCTGGCGCGCTTCCTCGATCGTTATGTAACAGCGCCGATCCCGGCCGGCTATCTTTTCCGCGACGTGCTGTGTCGGATGCTTGGCGCGGCGCATCTGGCCGGCCTTGCAATCGCACACCGCCGAGTATCTACGGAAGCGGGGCCGAAGCTCGGAAGGCATCTTTGCGAACTCGCTCGCCAGAAACACGCGGTATTTGTCCCGTGGGTGGTCGAGCAGCTTCGGGATGTAGTAGGGGGAAAGGCCGGAATCGGCGCACTCTTTACAGGCCGCCGAGCTAACCTCAAGGCTTGCTGGCAGGCCATATTCGCCGCCACCCGGGAAGGCGACGGTCTTTTTCGGTTTCGCCTCTGCGATCGCCCGGAAGCGGGCTTCCTCGACTTCAAGGGCGGCCCTCCATTGGCGATCGCGAATCACTTTAAAGGCGTTGGCGTGGAACCGGAGTCGGGCGGGCTTGGGAAACCACTCGCCAATGAGGCGACCGCCGTCCGGCGTATCGTCGTCGCAATGGCGAGAAATGGCTTCGAGCAGCTGTTCGTCGTCTAGGTCGTTTAAGCTTCGATACAATCCTCCAAGGGCTTGACGGCTTGCAAGCTTTCCGTACGTCATTTGCAAGACCGCGGCCCCCTTCTGCCAAGCGGCGTCTGTTGCCAAAAGTGTTTCCTCCTCAGGAAAAAAGGGGCCGCTAATATAGCGCATTGGAACCGCGGAGCAAGGGTTAAAAGTAGTCGGTGCAATCATGCTGGCCGCCGAGCCATTCGCCGCAGCCGAGGCAGCTTACGAGTTCAGTTTCGCAGTTGTCGCAAGCGCCCGTTGCCCTAAATGCCTCGGGGTCAACCTGTTCGGAGCAGTGCGGACAGGCCCAATCGTCCCACTCTTCCGCGGCTGTCCAAGGTTCAACAGCCTCAGCGACGCCCGCCTCGGTAGCGCCGCCAAAGCTGTTTGAAAAAGGGAGATGCGTTTGACCGCCCCCCCCTTTCGGTCGATTGCCGCTCGAGTAGGCGCCGCCGTCCTGCAAGCGAGACATGGCGCCCCAAACGGACGAGTAACAAGAGGCGTGGTCGTGGAGCCCTTTCTTCGCAACGTCCGACTTGAAATTGTCGTAATCAATCCCGCCGATAACCCGGGCAACGACGAGCCCGACTTGAGTCCGCGGAACGCGAACCCGCCAAGCGTAGTCGGCTCGGTCGTCGAACTCGATAAAGTCGGTTCCCTCGGCCATGTGATCGGCCCGGGCGCTCGGAATGGAGTCAAGCGCGTTGTCCTCGATAAGCGCGAGGAACGCCTCGATGTCCGACCGCCGGCGAGCGCGAACCGTGAGGGTCGAATCGGGCTTGTCCCACGGCTTCTCAACTATGCTGTAAAACCCTCGGTTCGTCATTAACCACATGGCCGACCGCCTTTAGTAAGTGACCGTTAAGTGAAGCTCGCCGGATTGGACGGCACAAAATGCCGCGAAGGCGTCCATTGCCGAGCCGGGGTCGCCGACAATCTGGAAGGTTTTCTTCCCGACCTTGTGGGCTTCCTCGGCGACCAGAGCCTCGGCGGCCTCGAGGTCTTCCTCCCCGGCCCCATTCGGC
>Ga0310125_10000166_pt1 | contig 28205 bp, 31 predicted proteins | sample CB11b_Tmax_Bot8__FD_203508 | JGI IMG/M metagenome (GOLD analysis project Ga0310125, IMG submission 203508) | Marine microbial communities from Western Arctic Ocean, Canada - CB11b_Tmax_Bot8 | ecosystem: Environmental > Aquatic > Marine > Oceanic | place: Canada: Western Arctic Ocean | collected... | reverse complement strand
TCAGTGTAACAACGTGGAGCAGATGTTTCTCACCGGAAAACCTTCCTATCCGGTGGAGCGTACCCTGATGACGACGGGCCTTACAGCTGCCGCCGTCGACAGCCTGCACCAGGATGGCAAACGACTCAAGACGCCGCACTTGGCACAGGTCACCTATCAGCCCAATCCTGAATCCACTTTCTGGCGGACCTGAACGACAATGTCTGAAAAGAAAAAAAAGCCCACTCCCGAAGGGGCCGTCAGCGCCCCGGTAAAACGCTCCCGCAGTGCCAAGGCTGCGCCCAGAGCCCGGACCAAAGCCGGGACTCGGCGTCTCTCGGCGCCGCGTCCCCCTTCTCCGGCGTCCCGCAGCAAAGCCAGTGCAGCCCAGACGACGGGCGCAGGTACTGCGCCGTTGCGCCTCGCCGTGATTGCCACGGTGTACCGGTATCTGTCCCATGCCCAGCACTTCGTCGATCGATTCCTGGTGGGATATCCCTACGAGGGAGAGTGGCGCCGCTCGAACACGAGGGTCGTCTCCCTCTACGTCGATCAGACACCGGAGGGTGATCAGAGCGTTGATCGCGGACGCGAGTTTGGTTTCGGCGTCTACCCCAGCATCTCACAAGCGTTGCGCTGCGGTGGTCGCAAATTGGCGGTGGACGGCGTACTCATCATCGGCGAACACGGCGACTACCCGAGCAACGAGCTCGGTCAGATCCAGTACCCGCGCTACGAGATGTTCAAGGAATGTGTCGAAGTCTTCGAAGCCGATGGCCGCTCGGTGCCGATCTACAACGACAAACACCTGTCTTACAGTTTCGATAAGGCGCAGCAGATGGTCGCTGATGGCCATCGCCTCGGTTTCCCGATCCTGGCGGGATCCTCACTGCCCGTCACCTGGCGGCTACCGGATCTCGAGCTGCCCTATGACTGCGACATCGAAGAAGCCTTGATGATCGGCGTCGGTGGGTCTGATGCGATGGACTATCATGCGCTGGAAGCGATGCAGTGCATGATCGAACGGCGTCGTGGGGGTGAAACCGGCGTCGCTTCGGTGCAATTGATCGAAGGGAAAAAGGTCTGGAAAGCGGGGGAGGATGGTCGTTGGTCGAAGCGCCTGCTGGAGGCGGCCCTGTCTCGTTCGGACTCGCCTCAGGGACTGACCCACGAAGACGGCCGTACTCAGGATCTTTTGGGTTCAGGGGAGTTGATGAAACTGGTGAAAGATCCCGCCGCGTATCTCATCGAATTTCGCGACGGCCTCAAAGCGACCCTGCTGATGATCAACGGCGCCGTGTCAGATTTCAACTTTGCCGCCAAGTTGCGAGGGCAGGCCAATCCGGTGTCCTGCCAGTTCTTTCTGACACCGACACCAAATGTCACCTATTCGGCCTGTCTCGTGGCCAAGATTGACGAGATGCTGACCACCGGTGTCGCCCCCTTCCCGGCGGAACGCACGATGATCGTCAATGGCATCCTGGAAAGTTGCCTGCGCTCAAAACATGGCGGCCACAAGAAGCTGAAGACACCACACCTCAACGTCTCCTACCGTGGCCCGAAGGAGTCCCACCACGGCCGGCGCTAGCTCCTATATGTGGCCCTTCTGTCGCATCCAGACCTCGACTTCATCGCCACCGACATCGGCCAGCATGTGGCCATCGATCTCAACGCACGGGGAGGAGTACTGGCCACTCTTGTTGACCATCTCGCGGTAGGCGTCCGGGTCACAGATCACATCGCGATACTCGAACTCAAATCTGTTCGATTGCAGAAACTGCACGACCCCGCGCGTCCATGGACACATGGGGCTGAGATAGGCGATGATCTTTGGTGTCGTCATGATCTCGAAGTTCGTCATTCGCCGTGACATTGTCGACGGCGGAATTCTTCGCCCTCGGCTGCGCCGCCATCTGGGCAGTCAACGCTCTGGTGCTGCGCAACCTGGCTCATCAGATCCCACCGGCAACGATCAACGCGGTTCGTTGTGGCGCTGCTGGGGTCATTTTTCTGCTCTGCTTACCCCTCACCGATTCGTTGTCCAGCCTGGTCTTGGTTCCCTGGACGGAGTGGGGTCTGTTGTTGCTCTCATTGACTGCGGGTCTCGTCATCGGTGACACGCTGTATCTCGTGTCCCTACGCGAGATCGGTGTATCACGTGCCATGCCCCTGTCGGGTACATTTCCCCTGTCGACATTGCTGTTCGAGCGTCTCCTGCTCGGAACACCCCTGCAGCCAAGCCTGCTACTGGGTTGTCTGCTCGTCGGCCTCGGTGTGGTTCTGCTCGCCCTGGACCGGACCCCGACAACGACGCCCAGTGCAGCCCCGACTCGATTGCTGCGTGGCGTTCTCTGTGCGCTGGCGGCATCGTTGCTTTGGGGCCTCGCCGTGACCCTGCTGAAGCCGGCGCTGACACACTTGACGATGGTGCAGGCCAACGCGGCCCGAATGCCCATGGTCGCCGTGTTGCTCTATCTGTTCGTCATGCGGCCAACTGGTCAATCGGTCAGGCAGTTGTCCCGACGCGCCTGGATCTTACTCATCGGCTCTGGTGTGTCAGGTATGGGCCTGGGCGCCTTCATGTTCCTCACTGCCCTGTCGCAGATCGGCCCCGCCAAAGCCGTCACCCTCACCAGCGTCTCCCCCGTGTTCGGAGTCGTGCTGGCAGTACTGTTTCTACATGAAAAAGTCGGCCCACGAGCACTCGTCGGCGCCGCGTGCTGTCTCGCCGGGGTCTACGCCGTGTTATGAAATTGGGACTCGGTGGTGGCTGATATCCCTGCGCTCATGATCACCTAAATGAATCGGTGATGGCGCCCCGCCACCAGAGGATATATTTGGCCCGGTCCAGCGGCGAGATTCCCTTGTAGGCACGCTCCACGCCCTGTTCGGGGGGACAGTCCTGGTATCCATCGAAGCTCGTAAACAACGCACCGCGCCCTCCGGTGACAGAACTCAGGCGGATGGCGTACTCCATGGACGTCGCCAACGGCACGCGACCCGTCAAGGTGAATTGGCCTGAGTCGATGGTGGCCGGTTCGAAGCTGCCACGCATGCCGACGACATCTCCCGTCACTTTGCCGATGTACTGTTCCGGCGCCCTGATGCGGAAAGCGAGCATCGGTTCCAACAGTTTCGTCTCCGTCGCCACCAGCCCTTTCAGGATCGCCATGTCCGTCGCCAACTTGAAATCGCCAGGGCGGCTATGCAACAGATGGTGACAACCCTCGGCAAGAGTGATGGATAGGTCCGTCACTTCCCAGCCTTTTGGGCCCTGCTCGAGGGCATGTGCAATGCGGTTGGCGATCTCGTTCTGGTATTTGGGGTCGATGTCGCTCTTGCCGACCTGTGAGCGGTAGCTGATGCCGGAATCACGCAGCGCCGGTTCAAGCTCGAAGCGGACAATCGCCCAGCATGGCTTCGGCATCGTGTAACTCTCCGCACCCTCCCCGGCGGTTGCCGGTGTCTCCTTGTAGATCACCGTCGCCGCGCTGAACTGTGCCCCGAGACCGAAACGGGTCTGCAGGATCTCGGTGAGGATTTCCGTCTGTACCGTACCCATGATGCGCACATGCAGTTCGCGTTCGTCCTGGAACCAGCGAAAGTCGAGATGGGGATCCTCGCTCGACAGCTGCTGCAAAGCTGCCGCCAGGGGAGCGAAGTCGGCGGCATCGTCCGGTGTAACCTGCACCGATAGCAGCGGCGCGCTCAGCGTATACCCGCCCGGCACGGCCGACGGATCGCCGAGGATATCACCGATGCGCACCTCCGGCAGGCCACACAGAAAGCCGATGTCACCAGCGCCCAACTCGGGGCTGTCCTCGTAGCGCCCCAGCCTCATCCGCTTGATCTGTGTCACCTGCTCCTGACGTGCGGCGGTAACATTGTCGAGGCGGTCGCGGGTGCGGATCTTGCCGGCAAACAGCCGCACGCCGGCGACGCGGCCGAGTTTGGCATCGTGATCCAAGCGGAACACGACTGCCGACAACGGGGCATCGACCGCGGCGGGCGCGTCTGGCAGGTAGCGCACAATCGCATCGAGAACGGCCTCCACTCCGAGGCCGCTCTTGGCGGCACCGCAGACGACGGGAAACAATCGCCGATCGGCAACTGCATCGGCCAACACCGGTTGCCACTGCTCGGCTTCGAGATCACCATCGTGCGCCAGCCACTGATCCAGCAGTGGCTCATCTGTGGCGGCGACAGCCTCGATCACCTCAGCCCATTCAGCATCATCGAGATCGATAAGGGCAACGCCTCCGTCTCCCTCACCGACGGCCCGGTTCAGCCACACGAGATCCGGCGAAAATTCAGCCTTCAGTTGCGCCACCACCGCCGCCGCATCGGCGCCAACGCTGTCGGTCTTGTTGAGGAAGATGCACACCGGCAGGCCGCGCGCTTCGAGGGCACGCCAGATCGTTTCCGTCTGGGTCTGGATGCCGTCTACCGCGGAGATCACGAGTACCGCACCGTCGAGCACACGCAGCGAACGTTCGACCTCGGCTGAAAAGTCGACGTGACCCGGTGTGTCGATCAGTTGGAAGTGGACCTCGCGCCAATCGAAGGACAGCGATGAGGCGCGCACCGAAATCCCCCGCCGGCGTTCGACATCGAGTCCGTCGGAGTGGCTTGTACCTTTGTCGACCCGCCCCGCCTCGGCGATGCTGCCACTGACATGCAACATCGCCTCTGTCAGCGTCGTCTTGCCCGCATCCACATGTGCCAGGATGCCCACGTTGCGTATCCGTGGCCTCGTCGACATCGTCACTTGTCAGCCTCTATATGAACAACGGCCCGACCAACAATTCCGTCTCCGCCGCAGGCGGCAGCCCGTAGTCAGCGGCGATCAACTCGCGGATTGCGAGCAACTCCCGTTTGCCTTCCGGCGCCAGGGTTGGCAGCAACAGCCGCGGCATGTGATTGCGCAGCCATTGGTCGAGAAAGTGTGCTGGCACCCCAAGACGGCGACAGGGCCAGATAATCTTGTCGGCAACCAGACGCCCACGATCCAATCGACCGAAGGTGGAGACCGGTTGTTCGTTCAGGGTCGTGCGATTGACGAGGGCCAACTCCGCCCCTGCCAGATGCGCTTCCACCGTCATCACCGCTTCACAGCCGTGACGGTAGTACGCCGTGTCGCCCACGTCACACAGGTCCGGCTCCAGCAGGAACACGGACTCCATGATGTTTCGTGAGAATAACTTGAATCCGGAATGAAAATCCGGATACTCCTCCATCGTCGTCGCCAACGCCAGACGCAGGGGGCGATCGCTTGTGGCGGCAGCGTAGGCCAACGCATCGAGCAACACACGATCTGCCAGTTCTTCCAACTCCCCACGTAACCATCCCATAGGCCGGTGCCTGGAGATGCGACGCCCAAGCACGTGGACGCCAGCGACACCCCGCTCGGTGCGGGCGTAGACTCCGGCGCGCACCAGATTCACCAGTTCGTTGGCGAAGTGGTCACCATCGGCATCGATGGTGGCAAACCAGTCCAGTTCCTGGCGCTGCGTCAGCCGCTCCATGCCCAGTCGCAGGGCATGGAGCTTGCCTCGATTTGTCGGTCCCACAACGAGGTCCACACCATGGCGTCGCGCCAGCTCATCCGCCTCGGGAGCGCCACTGTTCTCCCCATCGACGGCAAGACAGATGGACTTGGGGTCGTCTACGGCGGCGACACAGGCAGCCACATTGTCATCGAGTAGCAGCACACCCATGGAGTTGTCGATGCCTGGCGGCAGGTAGACGGGAATGACGATCCCCGTGGATCGCCTGCTGGCTTGTCTGGCGGCGGTTGCACTCGCCGCTGGAAGGGACTGGCTCATCATATCCTGCTGAAAGAGGCACTCTTTCTGCTCATCTGCGCCCGTACCGACGTGAGGATTTTCCTGTTGCGTTCTGGGGGACAAAAAAGGGTTGTTGGCAGTTGCTGCCCCTCGCTATTACTTTTCGGCGATGCTTCGAGCGCCCGAAACGCCACAGCTATCCACAGCTGAGCTACTTGATGACGCGCCGATTCTTGTCGTCGATGATGACGCGTCCCTGCGCAACCTGTGCTTGCGCGTTCTGACGGCACAAGGTCACCAGGCGCACACCGCCTGTAACGGCGAGGAAGCCATCGACAAGGTTCGGGCTCAGGCCTACCGCATCGTCTTGCTCGATCTGAAGATGTCTGGTATGGACGGCATCGAGTGCATGAAGCGGTTGAAAGCAGAAGGCTGTCGGGCAGATGTCGTCATAATGACAGATTTCGCCGTCGTGTCCACCGCAGTGGATGCCATGAAAGTCGGCGCTCGCGACTTCATAGAAAAACCGTTCAGACCACAAGACCTGCAGGCACTCGTGGAGGGCATCCTCCAGCGGCGGTCTCGAGACTCACGGTTATCGACAGACCCCGTCGGCGCCTTCATCCAACAGCACGCCACCGAAATCAGCTCACGCAAAGACGTCGCCAACCGACTCGGCGTCAGCCTCGAGCGAGTATCGACGCGGGTTCTGGGGGAGACCCAGATGTCCTTCCGCGAATTTCTCCATGGCTGCCGTCTCGAGCCTGGCCAAACGACTGCTGGAAACAACCGAACTCGACGTCTCCGAGATCTCGACCCGCACCGGCTTCCAAACCGTACAACACTTCAGCCGCGTCTTCAGCAAAAGAGCCGGCGTGTCACCCAAAAAATACCGCCTGCAAGTAAGATCCGAAGCCTGACCAGAACGCCCTTGGTCCCACCACGCCCCACCGCAATCAGCGACGGGGCGTTTTTTTCCAAGTTGCGCGCAGCGAAACGAAGCCGGCCTGGCTCGCCAGCCTATAACCAACCCGTCAGACATTGCACCACCGAAAAAACCGACACCGGAACGCCGAAGCGCCCCGGCCGCCGCCACACAACCCAACCAACCAACCAAACTACACAGAAACATCTCCAGTAGACCAACCCCCATCCACCAATCGCGCCACCCCCCCAGGATTCACATCCCGCAACTCCACAGGCAATCGATCATCGCGCACATTGTCATAACAAGCCAGCATACCAAATCGCAGCATCGACGCAGGAATACCCACGGCGGTAAAACCAGGATGCCCCGTCGCCGGATACGGTCCCCCGTGATTCATCGAGGGCACAACGGCGACCCCCGTCGGCATCTTGTCATTTAGCAACCGACCCACTTTGCGCCGCAGCAATGGCGCAATGCGATCATAGGCGCCATCGTCACTCCCACCTGAATCGGTATAGACGCAGCCTGTCAGATTGCCCTCGAAGTGGCGCGCCACCTCGCAACCCTGATCCAGGTCGTCGACGACGATGAACAGACTCTCATTGCCAAAAGCTTCGGTCTGCAAGCTCTCCGGATCCTGCAGGAACTGCGCCCCACTGACCGTCAGCAGCGTGTTGCTGTAGCTGAAGCCGGTGCCGGCACCCGCGCTGCCACCCGTCAGTAGTTCAGCCCCCGCCTGCTGCAGCGTGGCGACACTCCTGCTCATGCCACTCTCCACACCTTCGGCCAGCAGCGTGCCCACCGGCGCCGCATCAAAACGTTCCTTTACCTGACCCATGAATTCGTCCGTCGACGGCCCTTTTTGCAGAACGACGATGCCCGGGTTGGTGCAGAACTGGCCGGTCCCCATCAGACAGGACGTACCAAATTCGTCGGCGATCGCCTCGCTGCGCTCAGCGAGGGCCCCCGGCAGGATGTACACCGGGTTGATCGAACTCAACTCCAGGTAGATCGGTTTGCCGGCGACATCCGCTGCGGCTTTCAGCGCCAGTCCCGCAGCACGCGAGCCCGTGTATCCCGTGGCGCCAATCTTGGGATCAGAGACGAGCTTTTCGCCTACATCGTGACTGGTACGATAGATGAGCTGTACCGTCGCCAATGGCAGACCCGTTGCCTTGAGAGCCTCGAGGGCTTCCTCAGCCAGTAGACGACTCGTGCCCGGGTGGGACGAGTTGGCCTTGCCGATGACGGGACAACCGGCACCCAGGGCAGCGGCGAAATCACCGCCGGCGACGCTGTTGAAGGCGAAGGGGAAATTGTTTGGCCCGAAGACGGCGACCCCACCTTCGATGGCGCTGTACATCGAGCGGATATTGCTCGCCGTATCGATCGTCGGCAACGACCATGTGCGGCCTCGCGCCGCCGCCGCCGCCTGCCGCAGTTGCCCCGTCGTCCGTGGCAGTTCGATGGCGGCCAGGCGCGTGGGGGCGGGCAGACCCGACTCCGTATTGGCCATCGCCACCAACTCGTCCGCCCGCGCCTCGATGCGATCGGCGAAGGTTTCGAGAAAATTGGCGACGCCATCGGGGTAGAACGCTTGCAGTTGTTCAGAAGCAACTGCCGCCGCTTCTACAGCTTCCGTCGCCTCATCGAGACTGCTGACGGGGTAGAGTTCACCCGTCGGTTCTCTGGTGCTGGGATTGTTTGGTTCGAAGGTGCCCGAGGCGTCGGAGTCTCTCCAGGCGCCAGCGATGAGGACCTTCTGTGCCTTCGACATGCTTTTACTGTCTCCTGGTTGCGTAACGGAAAAGTTCAGGTATTGCGCAGTACTTCCTGGCCATCCTGGCGGTCACGATAGCCGCGCACCATCAAACCGGGACGACCGTGACTCTGACCTGCGGTTTGCGTGTTTTGCGGGTTGCGATAACCGACACGAACCATGCGACGAGCCTTGTCGGTCTGGTTGATATGCGAGCCGTGAATGGTGTGGATGCTGAAAAACACGACATCCCCACGCTTGGCGGGCACAGCGACGGTCTCCTCAAGACTGTATTGGTCGGTCGGCAGATGTGGCGTGCAGCCCGAGCCATCCTCCAACTGGGTGATGTGTTTTAGAGCGCCCTGTTTATGCGAACCAGCAAGGAAACGGATCTCACCATTTTCGTGACAGGTGTCATCGAGATGCACGAGTACGTCGATGTACCGCCCGTCGTCATGCATATAAAACGGGTGATCCTGGTGCATTGGAAAAGGATGACCCGCCGAAGGCGGTTTGATATGCAACGTCGAGTGATGCAACTCGACATTGGAGCCGAGAATGTCACTCACCGCTTCCGTGAGTCGCGGCTCCGTCACTCCCTGCATCCACGCTTGCGAGTAAAAATAGAGATCGTGCATCGCCGTCAGCGTCGACGCCTTCTCCGTTTTCTCGTCCATATAGACGCGGCGCCAGGGGCCCGTCCATCCCGGACTCGTCATCGCCCATTCGGCGACCAGGCGCTCGAGGTCTTGGTCGAGCGCATCCATCTGCTCAGGCGTGAACATCTGAGGAATCCGCAGATACCCCTGTTCGTTAAAAGACGCGACTTGCTCAGAACTCAACATATGGTGGCCAATCTCCTGTGGTCGATGCGAGTCAGCTAAGGTAACGACTGCTCTTCAGGTAATAAAGAGAGTGGCCCTGTACCTGCGAGCGATCCCGTGTCCTCATCGTAGACTGGGGCTGACAACGGCGTGCCGAGCACTTGTTCTACCACCGCAGCCGTGATGTGTCCCTCCGGCCACCTGAGCACGAGTACGGGTTCATGCACCCACACGAGGGCGAGCCGGTGCAACTGTCGCGTCCCCGAACCATTGCGTTGTGTCAGCAGAAAATTTCGATAGGTATGCTGTATTCCCCAACCGTCGGTGACATATGGCGCGTCAGACATTGTCATCCAGCGCAGGAGCACGCCCGTCTTGGACGGCTGCGACAAGGTGGGCGGCTGTCCAGTGATGGAATCCACCACCGTGCCGTCCTGCCCCATGCTGGCCGCCCGCACCAGATTCGTAGACAGGTTGGACCGGCGGCCTGCACGCGCATCGACAGAAGCCGCTGCACCCGTCGGCAGGGCGAGGCGCCAGAACAACAGCACGCAGAGCACGGCGTTGTGGTAGTCGGCGGTGCCACGGGCGGCAAACTGGAAGGCGCAGGCGCTGACCCATGCCAACGCCGTCATTAATTGTGTCCGCCAACCGAGGACGAGTAGCAAGCTGATGCAGACGACGGCGGTCGCCGCCAACTGGAAGGTCAGCGTCTCCGAGCCAAGTACCAACCACGTCGGCAGCTCGGTTCGTTGTAGCCCTGCATCGCCCACCAGTCGGCGGTGACAGACAAGGCCCGCAGCATGTCCCACGCCAGCACGATGGCCGTGCCAATGCGCAGACACGCAAGGGAGCGGGGATCGAGCCGAGCCTAGTGCCGGAAAGAGGCCAGAGTTGAAATTAGGGGCATAGCGCAAAACAATAACACCGGCCTCAGCGATGCGAGCGGATTCAGTCCCTGACGGAGAAGATCATTCGCCGTTTGCTGAAGTGTGCGCCCCTCGCGCGCCGCCTTCTCTTTCAGACTTCGCAGGAGCCCATCTTCAAGGGCCAGTGTCGTCGTTTCATACATCAAAGTGTATTCAAAAAGCACAAAGATGCAAAGTTTCGCCGCGGCGTCTCAGAAGGTGGTTTCCTTGTTCGTGATCGGACACCAGCGAGAGGTCTCGAGAAAATCGAACAACGCCGAGGTCGCCTCTGGTGTACCGATGATCTTGAGGGCCTCCATGCTGTGATTGCGCACGTAGCGATTTTCATCGCCGAGGGCGCCTACGAGGGCATCTGTCGCCGGCGCCGCAGCCGCCCCGTGATGGGCCAGGCCATAGGCGGCGTCAAATCGAACCTGGCCACTCTCATCCCCTATCAGCGTCGTCAACGCCGGCACGGCGTGATCCGCGTGGGACGTCATCGTCGCCAGCGCATCGGCGACATTGCGACGCACAAACTCTGACGAATCCATCGCCAGACCCGCCACGACAGCCGCCGCCTCGGAACCGACATGCGCACCCATCTCGCCCAGGGCGAAGGCGGCATAACCACGGCGCGATTCGGCGCCATCACCACAGGCGGTGACGAGGGCGGATTCGGCGTCGAGGCCAAGAGCAGACAGACCGTAGGCGGCATCTTTGCGAGCTGCTTCCAGATCGTCGTCGAGACATTCCACCAGCGCTTCCACCGCCGGCGCGCCGCTGGCTGCCAGCGCGTAGGCAGCGTTGAGACGTACCGGTTCCGCCTCGTCCCTTAGCGCGTTGCGCAACGCCGCCAACGCCTTGTCACTCGCCGCAGCACCACCAAGAGCCTCGGCGGCAGCCATACGACCTTCGAGATCCTCACCCTGTAATTGCGCCAGCGCGTCCGCCTCCGAGCCGGCGGGATTTTCGATGGCGGCAAAGGGTTCGCCACGATGCCAGTTCCACAAGTTCGTCCACATGCGCTTGTGGCGATCCCCTGCTCCGTTGCCACCCGGCCAGACCGCTGACCGGTTGTTCCACGTCGGCGCCGTGGGTTCCGACATACGGGTGAATTGAAACTTCATCATGAAGCGCGTCTTTTCCAGCGTGTTCGGACACGCACGGTGCCAGATGTCGAAGTGCACGAGTACCGCCGTACCCGCCTCACCGACGCAGGGCAGGATTGACTCGAGAGGCTCCCACGATTCCTTTTCGGCAAAGGTCTGCGACCCTGGAACAACCCCTGTGGGACCGATCTCCTCGGGACAATCCTGCGGGTAGTAGAACAACATCGCCCAGCGTGTGCGGTGATTGCGTACGCGCTGAAAACCCCAGTAACTGTCCCGGTGTACACCACCCCCTTCGCCGGGTCCACGATTCACGTGACAATGGCGATGGGAGTGCATGATGTGGCCCGGCCCGAGAACACTCGTCAAGGGGCCACGAAAGTTGGGATCATCGAAGACCTGCCTCAGCTCGGGCACCCGCGGCAGAATGTTGTTGCCTGGATTGCCCTCCTTCTCCATCACCTCGGAAGTACGCTGGTAGATCTGCTCGTGCACACTCTTGGGCAGACCTGACTTGAGCACCAGGTATCCGCGGGTGATATAGTCGCGCATCTGCTCGTCGGTGAGCAGGTATTTGGGATCGATCATGGGGGTCTCCGGCGATCTTGTGTTCTGAAGTCTCGGAAGGGGCGGCGCTACCTTAAGTCCACCTGCAATCACCGGCAAGGTCTAAGTGATGCCTTATTCGCCGGTATTGGGTCGATCCAGGACGGCATGTTCCCCGAGGGTGGTGTTTACAACCCTCGTTCTGTGTGAGTCGATAGGCCTTGCGCTAACCGTTTGATTAACTGTCCCTTACACGATATGATAGAAAGATGGCCAGTGATGTGTCCACTTGGTGGCATATTCACCGGCCATACTGCAACAGGCTTTTCGTTTTGTCGTGAGTGCGGGGAGTTTACTCGAACTGTTGGCGGAACGTCGCCAGTTCCTCACGCAAAGATGTCACCTCGGCGTGTAGCTCTTCCACGGACGCCTCGAGCGTGGCGATCCGTTCGTTTTCGGCGCGCACCTCCAGCGTTGCCGCTTCGGGAGGTGCGTCTTGTTCGCCAGCGTCTGCAGGTTGACCGGCGAACAGGTGCGCATAACGCGATTCCTTGCGACCCGGTTGCCGTAGCAGTTGGACGACCCCAGCTGGATCCCGTGCCGCCAATTCCTGCAGCACGGCCTTCACCTGCGACAACTCGTCGAAGGGGTGCATGCGATTGGCGCGTCCTCGCAGTTCTCCCACCGTCTGTGGACCCCGCACCATGAGCTCGCTCAGCACCGCCGTCTGTGCCGCACTCAAGCCCATGGCCTCGTCGAACACGTGGCGATGTTTGGGAACCCGCTGATCGGCACCGGTTTTGACCCGTACCAGACCCTTGTCCCGCATCGACTCCAGAGCGCGGGCGACCATCTTGTCATCAAACTCGACGACGGGATTGCGATTCGTCTTCTGATTGCAGGCATTGGTCAGGGCATTGAGCGACATCGGGTAATATTCCGGTGTCGTCGCCCCTTTCTCGATCAGGGAGCCGAGGACTCGTTCCTCGATGGCGTCGAGTAGCGCTACTGGGGTCTCGTCGGTCGGTGATTCCGTCATCAATCGATTCGTCAGTGGGGTGTGGTTGAAATCTCTGAAGCACTACCCAGAGTGGGTAACAATCTCTGCAACACCAACACGACGTCGTGTACACTCTGCCCCTCCATGTCGACGACGTGGTCCGCTGCAACTGCCACGGGGCGGAGACTTTCGAGCAGGGGCTGCAGATCCTGTGGCGCTTCCAGGCGGTCTGGCAACCAGGGCTGCATGAGCACGCCATTCCGTTCCACGAGCCGGCGGCGCAGCGCCCAGTAACACGCCGTGGGTGGCAGGTGGAAGAAGACGACAGCCGCCTGCGCCAGTACACGCTGCAACTGCTCCTGGTTACGCAAGGCGCCCTCACCGAGGAGGATGATTCCCGATGGTGACTGCGAGAGCAGTCCTGGCAACAGCACCCTTTCCAGCCGCTGCAATTCATCCTCCCCATGTTCCCGTACATAGGACCACAGATTTTGCCCGACTTCGTGTTCGATGCGATGATCCAAGTCGTGCAACGTCAGACCGGTGAGTGCCGCCAGGTCGTAGACGACTTCACGATACGCACATCCCGGGTGACCGATGCAGGCAATGGGGCGCGCCAGACTCACCGTGGGCGCATAATCGTAGTAACCAGCCTGCGTCATTCTGCGTGCGGCCCGTCGCGCCAGAAGCGCCGCACCAGTTCAACATGCATGGTGACCCCGAGAGCGATGCTGTCATCGTGGAAGTCAAAGTCGGGCTGGTGCAGCACCGGATAGCTGTCCCGTCCTGGGGGGCGGATACCCAGAGCGAAGAACGACGCCGGCACTCGCTGCGCGTAGAAGGCGAAATCCTCCGCCCCCATGACAGGTGGAATGTCGAGTGGCACCGTGCCATCGATGATCGTAGCGACGCGGCGCACGTAGTCGGTAGCAGCCGGGTCGTTTTCGAGGACAGGATAACCGTCGTCGATCGCCACGATCGCGGAGCCACCAAAAGCGCGTGCCGTTTCGGTTGCGACCCGTTCGATGCGCTCGAAGGTCAGCCGCCGTATCGCGGAGTTTAACGTCCGCACCGTGCCGGAAAGTTCAACCTCGGTGGGAATGATATTGTCCGCCGTGCCACCGTTGATCTGGCTGACGGTGACGACGACACTGTCGAGGGGATCGGTGTTACGCGACGCAATCGATTGTCGTGCGACGATGATATGAGCGGCGACGAGCACGGTGTCGACGCCCTGGTGCGGGTAGGCGGCGTGAGCGCCAACTCCGCTCACCGTGATTCGCAGCCGGTCAGCGCTGGCGAGGGAGCCCCCCGTTCGCACGCCGATTTCGCCCTGCGTCAGATCAGGCCAACCATGCAGGCCAAAAATGGCTTGTACGGGTGGATCGTCGAGAACGCCTTCATCACACATCTTCTTGCCACCGGCACCCCCTTCTTCGGCAGGCTGAAAAAGAAGCTTCACCGGTCCCGCCAACTCGTCACCCAGTTGTGCCAACACGCGGGCCGCCCCTACCAGACAGGTGACGTGGCCATCGTGACCGCAGGCGTGCATCTTCCCTGGCATGGTGGAACGATGTGCGTGCTCGCCCTGCTCCTGAATCGGTAGTGCATCCATGTCGGCGCGCAACGCGACACAAGGACCCCGGCGCTGACGACCGAGTGTGGCGACCACGCCAGTGCCGGCGACACCGGTGCGCAGTTCCATGTCCGGAAGGCCCTGCAACTGGGCGACGATACGTGCCGCCGTCTCGATCTCTTCGTAGGCCAATTCAGGGTGACGGTGCAGTTCGTGACGCAGTTCGACGAGCTCCGGTAGTATGGGATCGATCAGTGGTTGCAGCTGGCGCATGCACTCTCTCTATCAGTGAGGCGAATTGATTCGTACAATCTCTGAACGTACCACTGCAATGTATCCGTCGATCGACCCACTTCAAAGTGATACGACTGCATGACGAATAGCTCTTCGACGTCGGACACTGGTCCCTGGTCCTGGCTCCGCGGCGATCTGCACACGCACTGTGAGGACGCCGCTCAGATCGGCGACTACGTCGACCGCATCGATCCACGCCTCGACTTCCTCGCCCTCACCAACCACGGGCAGAAACCAGTCTTCTTCGAGCAACATCACATGGTCGCAGAGCTGCGGCAGCGTTGGACAGCAGGCCTCGTGCTTTCTGGCGTCGAGTGGAACGCACCCGGTGGTGGTCACGCCTGCGTCGTGTTTTCCCCCCACGCGGACGAAGCCGACCACGCCTACGCCCTGGCGCGCGGGTTTGACCGACATCTCGATGGGGCTCATCCCGACATCACCGCCGGCATGAGGCAACTGGCCCAGATCGTACCCGAACACCGCCCCGTGCTGTGCTTCAACCATCCGGCACCCGGACAGTGGTCGGCGGACACGATTGCCGAGTATCGCCAGCATGACCCGGGCGACATCGTCATCGGCATGGAAACCGTGCACGGTCACCAGGGCTACGATGCCGGCGCCTGCTGGGACCTTGCCACCTACCCGGGATGCATGCCCGGTGGACTTGCTGATGCCGCCTATGCCGGTGCGGGGCCCTTCAGCCTGCTCGCCCACTCCGATTTCCACATTCACAAACAGGACCGCCTGTTCGATTATGGGCCGGGCATCTTCAACCACACGCTTGTGGGTGTGAGGCCAGGGGAACACTCCGCCGAGGCCATCTTCGCTGGCTTGCGTGCCGGTCGCACCTGCGCCGCCCAGGGTCACTGGTTCGAGCTCATCGATTTTGCCATCGCGGCAGGCGCTGATGTGGCACGTGTGGGCGATACTTGGAAATCGGGGGCCGCAAGGGCCGCCTTCGAGTTCGACAACAGCGAGCCCCTGGCTCAGGTCGATTGGATCGGCAGTCTCGACGGCGGCGCACCAGGTGTATTGTCAGCGGTAGGTCCGCAGCCGGTGGGACATCAGCGGCTGGAACTCGACATACCCGCGGGAGCCCACGGGTTTCTGCGCCTGCGGGTGCTGTCGGCCAGCGCCACAAGACCCACACCAGGGCCCACCGCGCCGAAGGGCTTTTTCACTTCGGCGATCTTGTTAGCTGCCTTTAGGTAGGTGGCTGCCGCGGGTGCAGTACCACCAAGGTCGCACCCCAGCCACCACCTCCCATGCCACCGGGGGAGTATGAAGCGACATAGGCGAGACGATCCAGCACGGCGTGCACGGTTTTGCGTAACACCCCCGTGCCCTTGCCATGCACAACCCGCACCTGCAGGATGCCACGGGCACGACACTCTTCCAGATAGTCGGGCACCAACTGCTTGACGTCGCGTGGGTGAAAGGTGTGCAGATCGAGGGTGCCATCGATGGGCATCTCGATGGGATCTTCCGCCTCGTCAGCGTCGTTCGCCATGGCCACTGATCCGTTGCGACTCGGCGTTATCGGCGCCGGCTGGTTTGCCTCGCGACGTCATTGTCCCGACATCATCGACCATGCCGATACGACTCTGACCGCCTTGTGTCGCCGCAGTCAACCCGAGCTGGAACGCATGGGCCAGGCCTTTGGTGTCAACGCTCTGTTCACCGATTACCGCGAATTGCTTGCCAGTGGCATTGTGGATGGGGTCCTCATCTGTTCCCCCCATGACTTGCACTACGAACACACCAAGGCGGCCCTGGAAGGCGGTTTGCCCGTGTTGCTGGAAAAACCCCTTACCATCGATCCCGGGCACGGACGCGAACTCGTGACGCTGGCGACGGCTCGCGATCTCGTGTTGCTGGTGGCACAGAATCCGCCGTATTGGAACCACTGCCAGCGGCTGCAGCAGATCATCGCCGGCGACGGCATCGGTGCGCTGGAAGCGGTGTCGATCTCGTGGGTCGGCAATGCCATGGGGGTGCTCGGCCGTGAACCGTTGCCCGAGGACCTGCCCGGGGTTGTGCCGCCGACACTGTTTCGCGGCGACAGCGACGCCAATGGCGGCGGCTTTCTCACCGACGGTGGCTCCCATCTGCTGACCGAGCTGGTGTGGTGCACGGCACGACGGGTGACTGAGGTGACCTGTCTGATGGATGACGCCAACGCCGATGTGCGCGCCGTATTGTCCATGTGCCTCGACAACGGCGCTACGGCGACGCTGTCGAATACGGCGGACTCGGAGGTCCGAGCCAAGCGCCATCACAGCCTGTATTTTGGCGCCACCGGTACGGCCGAGATCCATGGTGTTCCCTTCTCGATCAGCCTCGATGCCAAGGGTGTGCAGGAGACGATTGGTGAAGCAGATCTGCCGCCTGCACCGACGCCGGTGCAGGACTTTGTCCAGGCCGTGCGTGGTCATGGGCCGCTGCAGATCGACGGGGAGACGGCGTTGCACATCGTTGAGATCCTCGATGCCGCGTATCGCTCGGCGCGCGACGGACAAGCCGTGAATGTGGCCACAGCGTAGTAACCAATGTTAGCTGCTCTTCAGCTAACAGGACAGGCGGTCTTGGCCCGGATGTCGGTGTGTGATGCCAGCAGGCGGCAGTCATCGCGATCGCCGAGTACGACATCGACCTTACACAATTGAGCATTGATGGCGGGGACCAGGTCGTCGGATTTTCCTTCAACGCCAGCAGGCGTGGCAGCAACTCGACGAACACAGCATTGAGCCGCGAGTCGATGGAGACACCCTCGTCGTCGACGACCTCGGCAACCTCGTCGATCAGAGGGTTGGTGGCGGTACGATATGCACGTACGTCGACGGCGTCACCGAACCTGGTGTCGTCATCGTCGCCACAACCGACCAGCAGCAGACACAACGCAGTGGCCCCGAACGTCGATCCGGTTCATGCCCAGACCCCTGACACAGCGCCACCACGCTCGACCATTCGTTCCAGACCGAGCAGACAGCGCATGACACAACGCGGATGATGGTAGTGTTCCTTGCGTGTCACGTGCGGTTGATGGGTCATCGTACGATCCCCTGCGCTCTGATATAACGGGTACCCATGTGGTTTGAGAGAGCAATACGTCTCGATCCAGTCGAAGATCCGCGCAAACCAGGACCACGCCCACTCGTCGTCGGTGGCAAACTTGAATGTCAGACCCTCAGCCCTCCCCGCCACGGCGAGTTCCTCCATCTTGCGCTCTGCCCCATCCCGTTCCGAGTCAAAAAGAATGACGATCTCGTCGCCGGAGTACCACCTGACGACGATGTCGCTGCGGCGAAATGGCACCGAAAATGTTGACTGCACGCGGCGATCCACTTCGGTGTAACCGAGCTCCTGATCGCGTCCCAACTCAATTCGCGGACCTTCTCGCGAAGACCAAGGATCTCGGCGTCAAAGCCGAAGAGGCGTCCCACATAGTCACGCAGCACGTCGATCAGACCCCTGCTGATTCGGTGGATAGATTCAAAATAAAGGCCGCTGGTCCTGCAGGGCTGGTGAAAAAACTGCTCTTGCTGACATGGTTGGGGAATCTGGCGTGATACCCATTGGACCATCTCTGCAAAAAGTCAGCCGCCTCCCCCGCGCATACGAGGGCCCAGACACAGCCGCCAAAGCCGGCGCCGAAAGCGGAGGCGGCGGCAGCGCCAAAGTCGCGGGCCGTGTCCGCCAGCATGACTGTCTCCGGTACCTGATTGCCGAGGACCTTCTCCGTCCACTGCTGCGAGCGAGCCACCCACGTGCTGAAGGTATCGAGGTCGGCGGCGGCAAGTGCCGTGGCCGCTGGTTCGATGAGGGCATCCTCCGTCTCGAAGTGACTGAGTCGCAACTCGAGTTCGTCGGCCGTAAACTCTCCGTGGCCATCGGTGATCGCCTGCCGCAGCCGCTGGGGGGCATCCCCTGCGGATGCGAGGATCGGCGCCAGATAGACCTGATCCCCTTCGCCGGCCGCATTCCAGGCGTCAACGAGCGTGCGGGCCTGTAAGGAGGCACGGTTGTAAAGCACCTGCGCTGCGCCGGTCTTTTCGGCGACGACACCGCTGACGCCGAGAGCGAAGAGCCAGCCCTGTGGCATGGCGGCGTTGGCTTCGAACTTCGTCGGACAGTAGCGGAACTGGCCAAGGGTGTCAGGCTGGGAACAGAGAATGGCGGTGTGATCCTCGCTGCCGCCAAAAGTGCCGACACCTCGATCCCCTGCGAGGCCGCCGTAGGACTGGCCATTCTCATGCGTGCCGAGATACTCGGCCAGGGCCAGCGGGTCACCGATCTCAGCGGTGAATTCAGGCGTCTGCTCGACTTCTTCGATATCTGCCAAGGCGCGATAGGAAGCGATCACGAGGGCACTGGAACTGCTCATACCCGACGCCTGTGGCAGATCGCCACCGAAGGCGATGTCCGCACCCCGTCGGCAGGCCTGCGGAAAATTGCGGGCCAGGCGCCTGGCTACCGTCATCGGATAATTGGACCAACCCTGTGACGGCACCTGCAGCTCCGGATCCCAGCCAAAGTCGACTTTGTCCTCCAGATCGAGGGACCGGATACGCACGCGCCCATCGGTGCGGGGTGCCGCCACCATGCAGATCCCACGCTCCACGGTGGCTACCAGGCTACGGCCGCCGCAGTAGTCGGTATGCTTGCCGAGGACCTCGATCCGACCGGGCACGAAGTAGGCACGTCCTTCACCCACGGTGCCCTCGGCAGCAAGTTGACTTGCCGCACGGGTGATAAGGTCCGCCTTTGCGTCGATACCATCGCGCAGCCCGCCCGCACGCAGCGCCCTTTTGACTGTGTCTGTGTTGGCGAACTGTTGCAGCTCGGTCATAGGTGAACCGGCAGGCCTCGCAACCGTTCGACGATACTCTCGATGTCATCGCGACTCGAAAGATCGAGAACGGGCGCCTCGATCGGTACCACTTCGAAGCGGGCGTCGAGATGTTCGATGGCGTATTGCACCGCCGTGGGGATTTCCAGCTCGCCCCGCTCAGAGGGTTCGATGGCGCCACAAGCAGCAAAGATGCGCTCGTCGAAACGCCAGCAGTTCATGCTCACGCCGACATTGTCGCCAAGACTTTCGATCACTTCCGCTGACGGTTTTTCAACCACCCGCTGCAGACAGCCATCGGCATCGACCTGGACGACGGCGAATCTTTCGATGCGCTCTGCCGGGATGTTGCTCTGCGCCACGAGCGCGGCACGATCGAAACCGGGCAGGCCTGGACCGGACAACTCACACAAAGCCTGCAACGCGACAAGGGGATAGTGATTGTCGGAGTTGATCGTCATGAAGGGCTCACCGTAAGCGAACTCGCGCGCCGCAGCCAGAGCATCGGCGGTGCCAAGGGGCTCTTCCTGCACGGCGAACTCAAACTGCAAGCGCTCCGTCTCGAGCTCTCCGTAGTAACGGCGAAGTTCTTCGTGATCCGGGCCGATGACGAGACAGACACGACGAAAACCGGCGTCAGCCACCGTGGTCAACACATAATCGAGAAAAGGGCGATCGATCGGCACCAGCGCCTTGACCCCTCGATCCGCCATCTGCGCCTGCGCCGCCGTGAGACCTGCAGCCTCACCGACACGCATCCGCTTGCCCAACCCTGCGGCGAGCACCACCACCTTGTCCATAGTTCCTCCACATGTGAACAGGCCACCCCTGGAATGACCTGCCTTACGGCGGAATATTTTTCGCTTTTTTGCCGTTCCCGACCACACGGGCGTTGCTGCTGTAACGTAAGGCTATACAGGCTCTTGTGGCACAGATGGCAAGGCCACGGTACCAATTTTGCAGGGATCAGATCGGTTGTTGGACTTGAGCGGGTTCATCGTGTGGATATCATCAGAGGCTGGACGTGGCACCGCCCGGTACCCTGGATATTGTGATTCGAGGTACCACCCTCCCCAATGTGTTGTGCAACGTCCTCTCCCTCGTTCACCACACGGCCCCTCTCCCGGGGGCCAGAGCGCAGTCGTGTCAGCCTTGCAGGTGCACGACATGAGAGATGGAACCATGTTGAGTCAATCTCGCAGGACCCCTTCCCGCTTTCCCGCCATTATGCCCTGGTTGCTGTTCACTGGCGGTCTCATCCTTTGCGGCCGCATCCTGCCGGCCTTGTTCTGAAAACAGCGACACGCCGCTTGACGTGTCAGGCAGAAGCACCGGAGTAATGACGAAGGCCGACCTTCCAGAACCAGCGTGAGAGGGCCAGCAGGAGCGCGGCGAGAACAATCGTGCCCACCAGCCAGTGCAGTGGTAGACGACCCACCAAGGCACCAGCAGGCACGGTGACGGCAAATGCCACCGGCACGAGGAAGGTCAGCATCGCCTGCATCCACCCGGGGTAGATCGAGATCGGCCAACGCGCCGCATCGTACATGCTGTGGAATATCATCAGGATATTGTCGATGCGGATAAACCAGAACGACACGGTCGACAGCATCAGCCAGAAGCTGTAGAGGATTATCGACCCCGACAACAGGGTGACGGCGAAGGCGATCGACTCCTGCCACCCCGTCGCCTTGCCCATGTGGGCGAGGGCGAGGGCGATGACGATGGGTCCGACGAGCACGTCTAGCAACCGCCATACCTTGACCTGACTCAGACTCACCAGGATCTGTGCGTCTTCCGGCTTGGTGAGACAAAAGTCGAGAGTGCCCTCCCTCACATCCTCGATCAGCTTCTCCATACTCGGCTGCACGACCACCCCGACGAGCCCACCCATCAACGTCCACACACCCATGAGTACCACCAACTCCGGCATCGTCCAGCCATTGAGATGGGTCGTCTGCTCGTAGACAATGAAGACAGCAAACAGGGCGAAACCCAGATTCATCGCCGTACGCACCAGTTGAATCCAGAAGTTGGCCCGATACTGGACCTCGTTCATCGCGCCGAGACGAAAGAACAACAGCAGTAGACGCAGGGCATTCATGCGCCCACCGCCGAATATCGCGATGACGCCCGGACCCACGTCAACTGCATGACGGCAAAACCGATGGCGATCCACAGAACCTGCATGGCGAGACCGTGCATGGTCTGCTCCGGCGTCAGTCGACCCAGCAGAAGTTCCACGGGGAAGGCGACCATCCACTCAAAGGGGGACCAGGCGGCGATGGTCTGCAATATCGGTGGCAACAGATCCAGCGGCGCCAGACGACCGGAAAAGATGAGAATGAAGGCCATATAGAGATTGTTCAACCCCGACGTGTCCGTGATCCAGAAGGCGAGCAAGCCCAAAGCCCACTCGAAAAGGAAGCGGGTGAAAAAGGCGAGTATGACGGCGGGTACAAAGGCGGCAACCGCCCACAACGGTGGTTGCAGGGTGGGCTCGAAGTACCAGGCCAGCAGTGCCGCAACAGGCAGGATCACACCGAGGGCGAGCACCTTGTAGGCGACATTCGCCAATACGTCTCGATGCCATGGATGCAGCGGTTGGACGAGGATCGCGTTGTAAAATCCTGAGCGCACACGCCAACCCATCTCGAACATATGCCAGGTGAAGGTGGCGTGATTGACGAGCATCATGACCAGGAAGTAGGCGACGATCGAACCGGCGTCGAAGTCACCGACCTTGCCGCCCTTCGCTTCGGCAACCCGCAACCAGACAACCATATAGACGACGGGTTGCAGCACGAGGCCGAGAAGCCAGATGACGACGGCGGCGCGGTATTGGAACATCACCGACAACTCCAAACCGAAGAGTGTCAGGTAGATATCGCCGAAGCCGCGGCTCACGTCGATGTGTGTTGCTGGCTGAAGACCTGCTCGATGACCTCTTCGATGGGTGGTTCCTCTACCGTCAGATCGACGACGGGCAATTCCGCCAGCAGACGGCCCGTCGTCTGCGCCGCTGCCGACTTGGGCACCAGCAAGGTCACGCGGCTGCCGTCGACGCTGACCGAGTCGGCATAACCGCTCAGGTCGAGACCTTCCCGTTCGAGATCGACGACGATCGTCTTGTGCGGTGCAAACTGTTGCACCAGATCGACGAGGGCGCCATCGAATAGCAGTTGCCCCTGATGGATGACGATGACGCGTTTACATAATGCTTCGACGTCCGCCATGTAGTGGCTGGTGAGCAGAACCGTGGCGCCCACACGCTGGTTGTACTCGGCGATGAATGTGCGAATGCGCCGTTGCATGGTGACATCGAGACCGAGGGTTGGTTCATCGAGAAACAGGATCTGCGGCCGGTGCAACAAAGCGACTGCGACTTCACACTTCATGCGCTCACCGAGCGACAGGTTGCGCACCGGTTTGGCCATCAACTCGCCGAGGTCGAGCAATTCCGTCAACTCTGCGACTGTCTCGTTAAAATCCGTGCGCTGAAGTCGATAGATGGCACGATTGCGGGCGAAGGAATCGGCCACCGGCAGGTCCCATACCATCTGGTTGCGATTGCCCATGACAAGCGTGATCTGTTGCAGAAAACCACGCTCACGGCGGAATGGCTCGTGGTCGAGGACTCGCACCTGGCCGCTGGAAGGGTTGAGCAAACCGGAGAGCATCTTCAGTGTCGTCGTCTTGCCGGCGCCATTGGGTCCGAGAAAACCGACGACTTCGCCGGGCGCCACTTCAAAGGACACAGACTGCACCGCCTCGACGTCCCGAGTGCGCCGGTGTATGAGACTCTTGGCGGCATTCCACAGGCCGGGCTCGCGCTCAGGAACACGATACGTCTTCGACAGGGCATCACAGCGGATTGCAGGCATAGACATCGATCTACGGTGAGGACCGCGGCATTGTCAACGGGTTCAGCCCGAGATCAGCGAGTACGACCTGCGCCGCGTTATACCCGGGTAGACCGGTGATATTCCCCGAGGGATGGCAGCAGGAGCCGCACAGGTAGAGTCCGTGCAGGTGGCCGCGGTAGTGTCCGGCCCCCGGAAAGGGTCGATCGGCGCCGACCTGTCCGTCACCGAGACTGCCCACCAGCAGGTCGGCGTCGCGCATGTTGGGCAGCAACTTCGGGATGTCGTGAGCCGGGCGCAGCAGGGACTGGCGCACGGCGCCCTCCAGATTGGGGGCGTATGACCGCCATTGCGTCAGCATGCGTCGGCCATGGGCCTCGGCTTCGCCGTCCCAGTTGTCTGCTGACCCATGCAGCCGGTATGGTACCTTCTCCCACATGAAGGCGGTGTGCGCCCCGCCTGGCGCCTGTGTGGGGTCAAACTTTGTCGGACAGCTCCCCCACATCACCGTTGGTGGAATTCGCCCTTGTTCGTGGGCGCGCACCATTTCATCGAAGTCCTGCACCGAGTCCAGCCCGAGGATCACCATGAAGGCGTTGTCGATTTCGGGATACGCTTCGGCGGCACTGTACCTCGGCGGCTCGTCGAGATTGAGATACAACCCAAACAGAGGTGCAAGCAGGTTGTAACGGAAAGCGGCGGCGGCGGCGCGCCAGGCCACCGGCAGGTGCTCGGCGTCGATGAGTTCGAGAAAGGTCTGCTGCGGATTCAGTCCCGAGACGACGAACTGTCGCGCCTCGAGCCGCTCCCCGTCGGTGGTCTCCACACCCACGGCTCGCTCCCGGCCATCGGCGCCCCGTTCGACGACGATTCGGGCAAGATCGACGCTGGTACGCACTTGTCCACCCGCCTCTTCGATCGCGGCGACAAGGGCGTCGGCAAGACGAGCGGAGCCACCAAGGCACATCTGCGCCTTGCCATCCGAGGCCAGCAACGCCGGGATGTGATGGCCAAATCCGGGGGCCCGCAGATCGACCTCACGTAAGCCGTTGAAGAACAGGAGACCCGCCTGCACGGCGGGATTGGTGAACTCCCGCAGCACGAATTCACGTGGCGACAAGGCGCTGGTCTGCAACAACAGACGACCAGCGGCTGTCTCTTGTAGCTTGCGGCGGCGTTGTTCAGACGGCAGCGGGGGTGCCTGCGCCTCGGGCACCAGGATGTCGCGTACCACCGGCACGAAGGCCTGTCGCCAACGCCGCAGGGCCTCGGCGTCACGCTGACTCACCCGCGCGAAACTGGCGACGGTGCGTTCAAACTCCGTCCACCACTCCAGCACGCCGCCATTGGGTAGCAGCATGGCGACATTGAGCTCGGGTTCCACGTAGCTGGCGCCGTGTCGCTGCAACTCAAGGTCTGCATACCAGGGCTGGCTGGTCAGGGCCCGATGGTAGAAGGAGTGCGTATTGTGCCGAAAGCCGGAGCCGATCGGCCACTGCTCGGTACGCAGCCCACCACCGACGGCGTCATTTCGCTCCAGGCATATTACCTTCATGCCCGCACGGCAGAGATAGGCCTGCAACACCAAGCTGTTGTGCCCTGACCCCAACACGATACCGTCGTACATGGCTGCTGACATTGTCGGACAAGATAGTGCAGTCTCGCCGCCCGAGTTATTCGTCTCTGGCGCAAACATTTATGGGGTTGGCCAACACCCTTGAGCCGACCTTATTCAGCGGTGGATGATTCTCACCGGCTTACTTTCATCGCCAGGATGAACATGTCCCGTAGAAATTATCTGACAGTGGCAATCCTAAGTCTGACTTGGATCCTGTCGCAGCCGCTTCCTGCAACCGCGCGGTCGCAGCACGGTGTCGAGGTCTTTCCATACGGCACCGTCGGCCTGCGCCTGGCCAAACCATTTGAGCGGGAGGACGTAGAGCGGGTGCTTGCGGAGGCGATCGTGTTGTGGCAACAACGGCGCGGTCCTCAGACCGGCGTTTTGTCCATGTCCTCGTAGAATAGCATCGGCTCCTGCCCAAGGACTCGTTGGCGTAACTCGTCGAGTGGGAACGCCGGTCCCGGGTCGTGTTTGCGATCGGGGGCAATCTCCTCGTGGCCGAGAATCCAACGCATCTTGTATCTGTCGACGAGCAGGGCGCACAACAACTCGACCCGATCCAGTTGCGGCTGCGGATACCGGTGCCACCAGGAAGGAGCCCTCTCGTTGCGATGCGTCGCCTGCACAACGTCGCTGTCGTCGTACCCCGCCCCCCGCCAACTGACGAAGTGATCTGCCTCTGGTTGCAGGCGGCCTGCATTATCGATTTCAATACCGATGCTGCACTGGTTGAAGTCGGTACGTCCCCCCCAGGCGGAATGCCCGGCGTGCCAGGCGATGGTGTCGAAGGGTACCAGTTGCGTGACGGCGCCATCGCGATGGACGACGAGGTGGGCGGACACGCGTCCCCCTGGGGTCGGATCCCGCAGCGCGTCGATCGCCCAGGCGGCATCGTCACCATTGGTGAAGTGCAGGATCAACGTGTCCGGCGCGGCCGCTGCAAAGGGTCCGCCCTGATTTGGGGAGGTCCGTTGGCTGATGTCGTCACCGATGAGTCGGTGGCTTTTGATGCGCATGAGGCTAATATAGGATGGTGATGGAGACGGGACAGATAGCGCCGGAGGCGCATGAGCTACAGTTCGAGGCCGTTGTGCGCGGCCAGAACTTCGCGTTTACGACGACATGGGGTCTGTTTCATCCAAAGGGTATCGACGCCGGGACCAGCCTGCTGCTGGAGCGTCTCGAAGTGCCTGAGGACGCCGCCTGTCTGGATCTTGGCTGCGGCTGGGGCCCCATCGGCGTCACCCTCGCGCACATGGCCCCTTCTGGTGTGGTACACATGGTCGACAAAGATTTCGTCGCCGTAGACTACGCCCAACAGAATGCCGTCGCCAACGGCTGCAGCAACGCCCGGGCCTATCTCTCCAATGGCTTCAGCCACGTCGCCGAGGACGAACGCTTTGATCTGGTGGTGTCCAATCTCCCCGCCAAGGTCGGGGGAGAATTGCTGCAATACTGGATGACGGAGAGCCACCGAAGACTGCACCCCGGTGGCGCCTTGTGGGTGGTAACGGTGGCGGGACTGAAGGATTATGTTAAACGTGTATTCCGCGAAACCTTCGGCAATCACCGCAAGGTGAAGCAGAGCGGCACGCATGTGGTGGCTATGGCGACTCGGAGCTAGTCTTCAAGCAGAAGAATGTCGATTTCGGTCAGCATCGCCGACACCTCTTCGTATAGCACCGCGAACAGACGCCCACCAAATACCATCAGCTCCCCCGCAGCCGGCCCGGCTTCCACGTCGCAACGCGCCGCCAAGGCGATACCGAGTTGCCTGGCGAGACCACCGTGGCCACGTTCGACGTCACCGACGATGGCGGCATAATCGAGCAGCCGCTGTTCGAGAATTTCCAGTGTGCCCTCCGCTTCGGCGTCGATCCGTTCCCAGTGTTCGTAGTAGCGGGACAGAATCTGGTCCTTCGCCGGCGAGTCGCCGAGACTCATCAGAACAGCAAAGTCCACGGCGAAGGCACGCAGGTAGAGTAGTTCTTCGGCCAACACATCCGCGTTGACCTGTAACGCCGCCGCCAGTTCACCGACCGCCTCCTGCTCCCCCTCCCCGGGAACACAGACACTTTCTGCCAACAGCGCCGCCAATTCCACCGGCGAAGCCTGTTTTCTACTCGTGTCGTTGCGGTTCACGAATGCTCCTTACCTGCAGATCGGGCGCTGCTAAAACACAAGACATCGGCAGGTTGACACCGGTCGCCGTTTTCTCCTGCGAGAAGTCGAGAATAAAGCCTTCCCGCACCCGGACGCCTGGAAACAACGACAGCAATGTGGCTGCCTCCTGGGTGGTCGATTGTCCAGCTTCGCGCTCGCGAAAGTTGAAGACCTTGATGAGCAGGTCGTTGGCGGCATCGCTTGATATCAACTCGAACATAGGAGTGGTCGAAGATAGGGAGGGAGCACGATGACAACAAGCACGATCCTGGATAGGCTTGGCCGTTCCTACACAACCAGTTACACCGGAATCGAGATGATCATAGTCGGGTCCACCGCCGAGGCCTGCAAGTCGACTCTGGACCTACCTGTCGCCGACAGTCTTCGACGTGCAACGCACCCACACGCCCACGTAGGCGCTGCCCGAGCTACAACAGAGTCAGGAGCCGGCCGGGAGTGGTTGGAGGCGTGACTCAACATGACCGTCGATGTGATGGTGAGAATCTCGTGGCGCGCCAGGTCACTGGCGGATTGAGCTATATCCGTGTCGCGGATCGTCGATTCGGAGGCCGTCATGTTCTCGATTTTATTCTGTGAAAACGCGATGGAGTGCGTCATCCGGTGATGAGAGCACCCACCTTGCCGCGCTCCGCCGACACCGCATTGATGGCCAGATCGATCTTGGCGATGGGGCTGCGCGCGCTGGCTTGGCTGGACAACGACACCCTGTCGAGATCGAGCAGATCCCCGGAGGAGCGCAGGTCGGGCGGATCGAGACCAATCTGATCCGAGGTCTGGCCACTGCTATCGTCGCTGAATGTATACGTGCCTTCATCAGCCCCGGACAACGAAATCTGGACCATGCCCGTGGCGGCGTTGACTGCCACCGCCGTCGAAGCGGCTGTGTCGATTTCCGTGAACCCTTGGAGATGGACCGGCACACGTTAAAGGCCATGATGTTAATGTTCGTCGAGAGAGGTATGAGGGGAAACCCTCCTTA
>Ga0310125_10000164_pt1 | contig 28478 bp, 19 predicted proteins | sample CB11b_Tmax_Bot8__FD_203508 | JGI IMG/M metagenome (GOLD analysis project Ga0310125, IMG submission 203508) | Marine microbial communities from Western Arctic Ocean, Canada - CB11b_Tmax_Bot8 | ecosystem: Environmental > Aquatic > Marine > Oceanic | place: Canada: Western Arctic Ocean | collected... | reverse complement strand
AGAACCATGAGAACCATGAGAACCATGAGAACCATGAGAACCATGAGAACCATGAGAACCATGAGAACCATGAGAACCATGAGAACCATGAGACGGTTTTCAGTCGCCCCCCTGATCAGTGTCTCCAAGAACGTGCGACAGAGTCTCGTCGCAGTGCTGCAGGTCAAACTTGAACATGGCCTGTGTCGCCAGGTCGATGTCGATGTCGGTCACGAGCAACTCATCTCGCTTCAGTTCGGTCTGAGCGTGGATCTGCCCGTCGGGTGAGATCACCAGGGATCGGGAGTTCTGGTGCGGAATCAGGCAGGCATTACAGGAGGCGAACCAGATGGTGTTCTCGGCGGCGCGAGTCGTGATCATGGAGTGGTGCAGCGGGATCTTCCAGTCGTTCGGATGTGTCGTATTATTTTGCGGATGCAGCACCAGCTGCGCTCCCTGGCGGACGCACTCGGCGGTCGTTTCGGCAAAACGAAGTGCCTCGAAACAAATCACGACCCCGACCTGCACCCCGCACAACTCAAACGTGTCGATCGAATCGCCCGGCATGTAGGCCACCGCGTCGCGGGGGGTGAGTTTTGTCTTGTGATGCACACCCAGCACGCGACCGTGTTCGCTGATGACCAGGGCCGAATTGTATGGCTTGCCGTTTACGGGATCCGATTCCGAGGGAGTCTCGGTGCCCAGCACGCAGGCCATTCCCAGATCTCCACAGCGTTTGGCGACGGTCGCGTGCAATTCGTCCAGCCGCTGGACCGGCACCGGCGCGTGCGGTTCCGAGATGTCCACGCGGTAGCCGACCGTTTGTGTTTCAGGGAAGCAGAGGATCTGCACACCCTGTTTGCCGGCTTCGTCGAGGGAGTCGAGAATCCGATCCGCATTCGCATCGAAGTCATCTGACTGCCTGACCTGGGCAAGTCCGATTTTCAGGAGCTTCATGGTTACCACCTGTGTCTGACGGTGATTTCGACACCGCGATTCTCAAGCTCCCGGGATGGATGGCGGTGGGTCGCGTGTGTGGAGGTTCAAGCCCGTGGGCGATCGGGATCACGGGCCGGCCAGCCGGGCCTGCGCATCGGCGAAAGCCCTGCCGATCCGGGCCAGGATCTTGGCGGACCCGAGATAGTGGTACTCCGCATTGGATTGCCCCGCACCCAGGATCTTGAGTTCTCGCTTCGAGAACAGTTCGGAGGTGTAGGCCTCGACCAGTGCCTTGCGTGTTTTCGCATCCAGCGACTTGTCCTTCGAGAGTTGTCGCCGCTTGGCTTTCACCTTGCCCATCCGGGTGACAAGCCCCGAGAGTTCGAGATCCCAGTAGTTCTCGGTCCTGACGGCCAGGACATTGCCCCGGAATTCGCCTAGTGCTGCCGGAGCCGCCATCGCCTTTCGGAACTCGTCGTGAATCGGCTTGTATCGTCGCTGAGCGGGGCCGTACTTGTCTGTGGGTCCTCCGGCACCCATCACTCCAATCACGAAGGGGAGCTTGGGAGCGGAGAGGTCCTTGCGGACATCACGGATGAAGTGCGTCATCACCTGGCTGTACCGGTCGTAGCCGCCCGGCTGGCTGCGGTTGGGATAGGTGCCTCGATCGACCATGTCGTTCCAGCCCTGGAACCAGACGAAGCCGGCGAGCTTGTGTCCTCGATTGGCGTCGTAGTCGGGAACGACTCGCTTGATGTCGCCGAGCACATGTTTGATATGGGTCATCATCAGCCGGTAGTAGACACCGGTGATCCTGGCCCGATCGGCTCGAGCCTGTTCGATGTCCTTGCCCTGTTTCTTCAGGTTGTCCAATTGCTGGTCGTTGAAGCGATAGGGACCGGCAGCGGGAGGACGAAAGTCTGTGTGCAGCGACTTGCCGCCCCAGGCGGTCTTGATTATCAGGACCGGTGCCCCGACGTGCTTGTGCATGAAAATCCCAAAGGTCAGCTCGGGACCGATTTTCTGTTCGCGACCCGATGCTCCGTATCCGGTGGTCAGTCGGCCATGCCGTTCGGCGTCCTTCGCGTTTGAGTCGATCGAGGAGATCCACACATCCTGGTGGACTCGTGGCGTGCCGTCGACTTTTTGGATCTCCTTGAGAATCGGTGCCGTTTTGGGGTCCATCCCGATGTGGCCCAGGGTCCGCACGTGGGCGTGGCCCTGCATGTTCGACTGCCCGGCCAGGATGTAGACCATCAGGGGCTTGTTGGCCGAACGGGCCGATACACCCAGCGAAGTCGAGAGCACCAGGGCCAGGGCCAGCGTGAACTTGTTCATGGCAGATGACTCGTGTGTAAATGGATCAGGACGAGAACGGGGTGCCGACCTCGCGTGCAGCACCTGTGATGGCATCAGCGTATGTTAGCATCTCTAAAGCAGTCGCCTGATGTGGCCGACCCAACTCGCCGGGCTGCTGATCCGCAGGATGCAGGGATTGACCATTCGGTCGTTTCACCTCGCTTTGTCGGCGCCTGCCGCGAGCAGCGTCGTGCGCGAAACCGGGCAGGCCTACAATGGAACTCTGAGGAGGCATTCTGACAGTTTCCCAAATCCCAGGTTCCGACGAGTGTTGAGCACCGATGCCTGAAGAGCAGCCGAACGGGCGTGTCGATGAGTCGATCCCAGTTTACGATCACGAGTCGACCGAAACCGAGTCGGCGAATCCCACCGAAGAGTCTCGCGGCGTGATTGAAGCGGGCGTGGAAACCGTCGCATCGGTATTTCGTGCCTCTTTCATAATCCTCGGTGCTGTCGCACTGGTGGTAACGGTCTTCATCGGCGTGGCAATGTTCACCACAGTCGATCTCGCCATGCTGGGCGATACCATTGTCGCGAGCGGAGCCGGTTTCCTGGCAACCCCTTTCCTGACGATGGCATTTATGGTCGCATCAGCACTCGTCCTGGTCATAGTCGTTCACTTCAAGAGGCAGCTGAGCGGGAATCGCCAGTTGCCACAAGTCGATGTGACTCCCGAACCGTGGGAAGTCGTCGCAACACAGTTCATGTCAGTCTTCTCCTGCATGAGTGGGGGATTTGGAGGTGCAATGGTCTGTGGTCGTGTGGGAGGGGCGAACCCAATCTGGGAATCGTGTGGCTTGGTGATCTCACTGGTCATTTTTTGGGAGGTTGTGTCTTTGAGCCGTTCACGCGGCAGCGAGCCGACGACCATCCCGGTACTCCGAAAGTTGACCGCACGAGACGCCGTCGCCAATGTCCTGGGCGCCGTTTTGGGCGGACTCGTACTGATTCAGGCACCCAACTGGTTTGACTTTTGACCTCACCGGATCGGGAGGCGGTCAATCCGGGGGGCGAGACTCGAAGAACCATGCCGGACCTGAGTGAAAAGACGCTGTTCATTACCGGAGCCAGCCGCGGCATCGGCAAGGCGATTGCCCTGAGGGCCGCACGTGATGGGGCCAACATCGCCGTGGTGGCCAAGACCGACCAGCCCCATCCGACGCTGCCAGGCACAGTGCATTCGGCCGTCGAGGAGATCGAGGCCGCCGGGGGATCGGGGCTGGCCTGCATCACCGACATTCGTTTCGAAGACCAGGTGCAGGCGGCCGTCGATGCGACTGTCGAGACGTTTGGCGGGATCGACATCCTGGTCAACAACGCCAGTGCCATCCAGTTGACCGGAACACTCGAGACCCCCATCAAGCGGTTCGACCTGATGCACTCGGTCAACGTCCGCGGCACGTTTGTCTGCTCGCAGACCTGCCTGCCGCATCTCGCCCGGGCCCCCAACCCTCATATCCTCAACCTCGCTCCCGCTCCGGTGATGCGGCCCGAGTGGTTCGAGCACCACCTGGCCTACACGATGTCGAAATACGGCATGAGCATGTGCGTGCTGGGGATGGCAGAGGAATTCCGCGAACAGGGAATCGCCGCCAACGCGCTGTGGCCCAAAACCACGATCGCAACGGCCGCGATTCGGAACCTGCTCGGCGGAGACGACGCGATCCGGCGGTGCCGCACGCCGGACATCGTGGCCGATGCGGCGTATTGTATCCTGACCGGTGACAGCCGAACTCGCACCGGCCAGTTCCTGGTCGATGAAGACGTGCTGCGTGAAGCAGGCGTCACACAGTTTGATCACTACGCGATCAGCCCCGACGAGCCGCTGCAGCCGGACCTGTTCGTGCCGATGACCAAGTGACCGCCGGCCCCGGTGACCGAGACCCAGTACGAGACCCAGCACGAGGCACACAAGGCGATGAAATCCAGGCTATTGCTGCTACTGCTGCTGTTGCTGTCGATGGTTGCTCGTGTCGATGCCGCCGAGCGGGTCAACGTCCTGTTGTTCACGGCCGATGATCTGCATGCCCAGTCACTGGGCGTCTATGGCAGCAAGGTCCGCAATCTGACTCCTCACCTCGACCGATTCGCCGCCCAGGGCATGTTGTTCCAAAGGGGGCATGTGAACGTCGCGATCTGTGCACCCTGCCGGGCCGTGATTGCCACCGGCCTGTTGAGTCACAACTCGGGTGCCATGGGTTTCATGAAAGCCCGCCCGGGCACGCCGGACATCGTGACCGCCTTCCAGAGGGCCGGTTACCTGGCAGGCATCCTCGGCAAGGTCGGCCATTCCACTCCGACCACGACCATGAAGTGGGACTACTCGTTCGACCGCAAGGACCTGGGAGATGGCAGAAACCCCGAGGTCTACTACCAGCGGAGTGTGGCCTTCTTCAAGCGGTGCCAGGCCCAGGGCAAGCCGTTTTACTTCATGGTGAATTCGCACGACCCGCATCGCCCCTACTGCAACCCGAAGAAACTCCGACGGGGTGCGGCCATGCCCAGCCGGGTCTACCGGCCCGATGAGGTCGAGGTCCCCGGTTTCCTGCCCGACCTGCCCGGTGTGCGGCAGGAACTGGCCCAGTACCAGAATTCCACGCGACGACTGGACGACACGTTTGGCAGGGTGATGCAGGCACTGGATGAGTCGGGCCAGGCACAGAACACACTGGTCGTGTTCATTTCTGACAACGGAATCGCCGTGCCGTTTGCCAAGTGCAACACATGGTTCCACAGTTCGCGGACCCCGCTGCTGGTCCGCTGGCCGGGCCGGGTCAAGCCGGGCAGCCGCGACGAGACGCACTTCGTCTCGGCGGTGGATCTGAAACCGACGTTTCTCGAGATCACCGGTGCGCCGAAGCCCAGGCGGCTGGATGGTCGCAGTTTTGCTTTGCTACTGAGCGGCAAGTCGCAGCCGGGACGAGAGGTCGTGTTCACCCAGATTGACAGCAAGGCCGGCGGAGATGGCGTTCCGATGCGATGCGTGCAGGATGCGAAGTACGGCTACATCTACAACCCCTTCAGCGATGGCAAGCACGTGTATCGCAACAACAACGAAGGGAGAACGTTTGCCGCCATGGCGGCGGCAGCCAGGTCGAATCCGGTGATCGCCGCCCGGATCAAGTTGTTTCGGATGCGGGTGCCCGAGGAATTCTACGACCTGGAACAGGATCCCGATTGCCGCAAGAACCTTGTCGGGAACCCGGACTTGCAGGAGACCATCTCGAGGTACCGCAAGCGTCTGGAAGGCTGGATGAAGCAAACCGGCGATCCGATGCTGGCCGCGATGCAGAACCGAGGCGATCGGCAGCGAGTCGACGCGATTCTTCTGAAGACGTACGGTCCACCCAAGGTCAGGAAGCGAAAACGGGGTAAGGCGAAACGAAAGAGCGGTGGGGGATAGGCGAGTTGTGTCCCCTACTTGTCGAGCTTCACCCATGAGACCTGGGTGACGAGCTGGTTGAGAGCGGCAAACGATATCGAGGCATTGACCGCGTGCCGCGGCGAGGTGTTTGACGGGAAGGTTGCCAGCGAGGCATCACCGACCAGGAAGACGTTGAAGTCTTTCGAGAGATTCTTGTAACCGGCCGTGGTTTCGCAGAAGCACATGTCGGTGGCGTAACCGGTCAGCAGGATGTGCCGGATGCCCTTCTTGACCAGGAACTCTCTGAGCGGTGCGTAGCCCTCGGAGTCGTAGATCACCACGTCGTCGTGATGCACGTCGACATCCGCGGTGACCGGAATCGGCAGTTTCCAGAATCCGTCGTTGTTGTATCGCGCCCCGGCATCCAGGCCGGGGAATCTCTTGAAGTAGTCGACGACCGGCTTGTCGCGTGAGAGCACCAGCTGCTTGGGCAGGGGTTGTCCGGCGTACTTGAAGCGGGTCAGTTTCTGCTTCAGTTCCTTCGCACCGGCCTGCCGCTGTGCGGCGGTGGGCTTGTGAGTGAACGAGCGATAGAGCTTGTGACGGATCGGGTCCTTGCTGCCGGGCAGGCTGTAGAGCACGGCGCCGACGCGGTCGCGGAGGCGGTTGATGAAGGGTCGGATGATCTGCCGAGTGTGACGGGCGGCGAGGTGGTTCTTTTCCTTGGTGCAGAAGTCGGCCACGCCGGCCGGCTCGGGCGTGTCCCAGCCCTGCCCATCATCGATGCCCCATGGGTGCACCATGATCACGGCCGTCTCGGACGCCTTCAGGTGGTTGGGCATCTCGATGATGCCTCGGGCGTTGTAGCTGAATCGCCAGGCCCGAACGTGGAGATCGGCGTCTGAGTCGACCACCAGCGGAGCGGCTTCGAAATGAGCCTGCTCGATGATCGGGGCGAAGAACTCGGGATGATCGGCCAGGATCGGCTTGGGGTTCTTGATCGGGGTGAGCACGTTGGAATACACGCGGGTGGGCATCTCCGGCGGCTTGGTCAAAGCCGGTGAGGCCAGCAGCGCGGCCAGGCAGGCGAGAACGAGGTGGAGGCGTTTCATGTGGGAACTCTCGGTCGTTGGGGTCTCGAGGCCATCAGTCCTGCCATGATGCCCTCGAGACGTCATGCCGTCGAGTCCGGCAGGAGCCGGGATTCTTGGGGACCACGGCGGTCAGTTCTGCGGCGGAGGGTGATTGCCTAGGATGGGTGACATGTCACAGATCCGCGTTTCGACCTACGACGGCCCGGGTTGTGAACCGGTGATTCACAGCGTGCCGCGGCCGAGTGTTCCGGCCAGTGCGGCACTGATTCGGATCGAAGCCTGCGGCGTCTGTGGCACCGACTTGCATATCCTCGAAGGTCACTGGCCCAAGCCTCTGCCGTGGCCGTTGACCCTGGGCCACGAACTGGTCGGCGTGATCGACGAGCTGGGTGCCGAGCTTGCCGCCGACTTCATGGGACATCGACTCGCCGTCGGTGACCGAGTGATGCTGCCGCCGCTGATGTCGTGCGGCGAGTGCTACTACTGCGTGCATTATCCCGAGCGGGCCAACAAGTGCCTGAACCCCACATATTACGGCCGCTACATTCCCTTCGACGAGGCTCCTCACCTGTGGGGCGGCTGGGCCGAGATGGTCTACGTCGATCTCGAGCAACGACCCGCCACCAAGGTCTACCGGCTGCCCGATGGACTGGGTGCGATGGCCGGCAGCCTGACCGAACCGCTGGCCTGCTGCATCCGGGCCCTGAACCGGGCCGTGGCGGTGGGCGGCTTCCGGGCCGGAGACACCGTGGTGATCCAGGGATCAGGACCCATCGGACTGCTGGCATTGGTCGCGGCCCAGGAGATGGGGGCCGGACGGGTCGTTGTCGTCGGGGCACCGGCCGAGCCCCGACTGGCGATCTGCAGGGCGTTCGGGGCCGAGGCCACCGTGTCGATCGATGAGCATACGAGTGGAGAGGAACGGATCGAGGCGGTGGCCGAGATCGTCGGCGGGTTCGGTGCCGACCTGGTCGTCGAATGCAGTGGGCACCCCTCGAGCGGTCCCGAGGGGATCGAGATGCTCCGCGATGGGGGCACCTATGTCGAAATGGGGCAGTTCACCGACGCGGGCAGTATCGAAACCAACTGGCACCGCATCTGCACCAAGGACATCACCCTGGTCGGCAGCTGGGCCTTCACGCCCAACGACATCCCGCTGGGTATCGACATGATGCGCCGCGTCGAAGAGAAGTACCCGTGGGAGCTGGTGCAGCAGAGATTTCCGTTCAGCGAAGCAGGACTGATCGAAGCCACGACGACAGCCCGGCAGCAGAAGTGCCTGAAGGCGACGATTGTGCCCGACTTGGCATAGAGGTTTCCGAGGGTGGTGATGCGGATCGGCGGTCAACTGGACGGGAAGCCACCGCGGATAATGAAATGGCTCCCCGGCTGCACCCTTCAACTGAACTCCGGAGTCGACACATGACAGGCCGTTTCATGAAAGGCCACTTGTGGTTTGCGGGATTTGTCGCCGGTGTCCTGCTGATGACCGGCGTAGCAGTGCGTGGTGAGTTGAACCAGGGGTCACCAGCGAAACAGGGTGTCCAGCAGAAGCGGAAGAAGCGCAACCCGGTTGTGCGGCGGATCCGGGTGGCGGTGTGGTTCGACAAGCAGTTCCTCGAAGACGGCACCGCGTATCGGCGTCGGTCGAAGGAGTTCAGAGACTGGACCCGCAGCAAGCTGCGGGTCGAGGTGATGAAGCGACTCAAGGCGCTCAGTGCCTCCTCGCACAAGGCCGCCTCTGCCGATCTCGACAAGCTGGTCGACGTCGGCACGATCAGTGACCTGAGGCGTTACTGGATCATCAACGGGTTCACCTGCACGACGACCACCAAGGGCTTGCCGGCGTTGAGGAAGGTGGCGGGCGTGAAGGAGGTCTACGTGGCGGGGCCGGCCCGGGCGAGTCGTCCGGCCAGCCGCGGGACGGCCGTGTCGTTTCCCGCCGGCGAGATGCCGAAATTCGATCCGGGCCGATACCAGCACCCCTGGTACATCCGCTACCTGCAGGCCGATCGGGTCTGGAAGGAACTGGGGGTGACGGGTCGAGGCACGCTGAACGTCGTGCACGACTTCAACTTCGTCTACTCGGAAAACGTCACCGGCAACCTGTACCGCAACCCGAAGGAAACCGCCGGCAACGGCAAGGACGACGACGGCAACGGGCTGGTAGACGATGTCCACGGTTTCAACTTCGACCAGCACAACGCCAACCTGACACTGGTGCCGGTTGGCCGCGGAGGCTTCAACCCGCGGGCCCAGCACGGGTTCATGTGTGCGGCGATCATCTGCGGGACCGGGGCCAAGGGTCGCAAGTACGAGTTTGGGATTGCGCCCGAGGGGAACTGGGCGGGGGTGATTGCCTCGGGGCGACTCGAGTCGGCCATCGAGTGGGCGGTCGAGCAGGGAGCGGATACCTACAGCATGAGTTTTTCGATCCCCGGTCTCGGCGAGTACCGCTCTCATTGGCGGAAGGTGATGGAGCACGGTTCGTTTTGCGGAATCTGCTTCGTGTCCGGTGCCGGCAACTTTGCCCAGCAGGCTCGCGTGCCGGTGCAGATGCGGACACCCGAGGACATCCCCGACGCGGTGTTTGCCGCCGCGGGTGTGCAGAGGAACTTTTCGAGGACTCCGTTTTCGAGCAAGGGGCCGGTCCAGTGGAAGACTCGGCACTACCAGCAGGGCCGGGTGCAGAAGCCGGAGGTGTGTGCCTTCAACATGGGGTTGCCTCAACTGTGGCTCAACGGCACGACCCGACCCGGGGGACTCAACGGCAACTCGTTTGCCGGCCCGATGTTCTGCGGCTCAATCGCGCTGATGCTCTCGGCCGACCCCGACCTGTTGCCCTGGGACCTGCAGCAGATCATCACCTCGACGGCCACCGACGTGGCGGCCGCAGGAGTGGACGACGAGACCGGGCACGGGTTGATCAACTGTTACCGGGCGGTCCGCGAGGTGCTGAGGCGGAAGGCGATCCGCGAGGGGAAGGACCCGAAACAGTTCGCCGGACGCCAGGACGGTGACACGCTGGACATCGAGTCGATCAAGTCGAAGTTGAAGAGTGCGAAGGTCCAGGTCGGTCGCCTGCAGCCGGGTGGACAGGCGGCCAGGCTCGGCGTGAAACCCGGTGACGTGCTGGTCAGTTATCACGGCCGGAAGATCGCCTCACGCCGAGACGTGATGGCGGCCAAGCGACAGGCGGTTGCCGACAAGGCCGACAAGGTCGCCGTGGTCTTCTCACGAGGTGACCAACTGATCAAGGGCGAATTCAGTACCGCGGCGATCGGCTTTGTGCCGCAGGTTGTCTTCGACGACCCGACCTTCAAGTGATTCGCAGCGGCGACCCCGCCTAGCCGCCCGTTGAAAAACCGGGAGCCGGGGGTCAGACGCCGCCCTTGGCGGGGCCTGAACCCTCTTGTTCCAACCCCCATCGCTCGAGTGAAGGGGTCAGGCCCCGCCACGGGCGGCGTCTGACCCCGTCCGGGCAGCGAACCTGTGTTTTTCAACCCGCCGCAGGCGGGCTAGCCGAACTTCTTTCTGAGCAGATCGAAGTAGGCGTGCTCGCCGGGTCGCTGGGGCAGCTTGACGGGTGTCTCCCAGTCGGCTGGGATCTCATCGAGCCGAACGGGATCTCCGTTCTTCACCAGGTGGCTGTAGAAACCGGCCAGGTAGGCCTGCTGCTTCATCAGGATCTGGTCATACGTCTGCGGCATCGGAGCACCTGTGGCGATTTGCTGGAAGGCCCACAGGCCGGGGATCCAGAACCCGGTGTCTCGGTACAAGGGGTCCGCGCCCAGGGTCAATGTGAAGGGGCGGCCGTTGCTGTGGCTCTCGGTGTGGATCTGTAGCATGCCGACCCCGAATTGTCCCGAGTGCAGCGTGCCGTAGAATGTCCGGCCCATGGGGTCGCGGTGCTCGAGAGTCAGGACCGCCGGTGGCTTGTGCCAGTCGGTGCCGCGGAAGGCGACCGAGACGATCGGGTTGCCCGCATCGGTGATCGCCCGGCAGAGGAAGTACAGGCCGTGAGTGCCGTGCGTCGGGTAGTCCTCGGCACCGGCGGTTGCGTGATATCCGGTCACCCGCTCCGAGTCGACAAACCGCCTCGCCTCGCTGACGACCTGGTTGTGACCCAGCGCCGAAGGGACCAGCAGTGGAGCCTTGTGCTTGCGAGCCAATTCGACCAGAGAGCGGGTCTTCTTCAGCGAGTTGGCAAACGGTCGGTTGACCAGGCACGGCAGGCCGGCCTTCAGATACGGCGCCATCAGCAGGTGGTTGAACGCGTGGTTGTAGTAGCCACCGTCGATCACCGCATCGACCTTGCCCAGCATGTCGTCGAAGTTCTCGACAGAGGTGCACCGGTTGCCTTGAGCGAAGTCCTGGGCGGCATCGGAGTTGATGTCCCAGCAGTGAGTGATCCTCATGCCGGTGTAGGACATCGATCCGTTGATCAACCGGGCCCAGTGGGCAGCCAGGTGAGAATAGACGCTGATGTTGAGCACTCCGACCCGCAGCGTCTTGCGGGGGTCGGCCGGGGTCTGTGCCGTGTCACCGGGGGCTGCTGCTGCGGTGGTGGCTGCGGTGGTGGCTGCGGTGGTTGCTGCTACGGCGGCGGCTGCGGGGGTATCTCGGAGGAAACGGCGTCGAGAGACCTGGGTTTTGTCGTTCATGGTTGCGAGTCATCCGGGGTAGTAGACTAGTCGAACGTCGTGTGGGAGTGCCGGCACAGGATGATACGAAATTCCCGCTGTCGGCTCTTGCGGAATCGTCTTTTTGAGGACATGGGAACGTGGCAGGTCAATTCGAGCCGAGGGGATACGATCGACGGCGGTTCATGGCGTCAGCGGCCACGATGGGTGGGGGCCTGCTGAGTCTGCCGGGCCTGGAGGCCTTGGTGGCCGGTTCTCCGACCCGCACACCCGGTTCCTCGCAGGTGGTCACCGGCAAGCGTGACAGCCTGATTGTGCACAAGTCAGAGATCCCCGTGCTCGAGACACCGTCGGAGCTGCTCGAGTCTCGTATCACTCCGCTGGACGTGCTGTTTGTCCGCAACAACCAGCCGCTGGCCGCTGCTGCCACGTTGAAGGGGGTTCCCCTGAAGGGTTGGAAGATCGCATGGACCGGCAAGATCGACAAGCCGCGGAGCCTGGATGCGGAGGTCCTGGCGGGGATGGAGCAGGTCGAGCATGAGATGGTGTTGCAGTGCTGTGGAAACGGTCGGTCGCTGTTTGCCGGCACGGTCCAGGCCAAGGGGACTCAATGGACGCGAGGCGGGATGGGCAACGTGCGAGTCAGCGGCGTGCGGTTGTCGGCGGTGGCCAGGAAGCTGGGTGTCCGCATCGGCGCCGGGGCCCGGTTCCTGACCGCTGAAGGCCGGGATGCTCCGTTGCCCGGCAAGCAGGATTTCGAGCACAGCCTGCCGCTGCACGAGGCGATGGAACATTCGCTGCTGGCCACCCGGATCAACGGCCAGCCGATTCCCGCGGTCCACGGTGGTCCGGTGCGGCTGATGACACCCGGCTACTACGGCACCATGCACATCAAGTGGGTGACGAGGCTGAGATTCGAGGGTGAGGAGACCGACAACTACAACCAGATCCCCCGTTACCGAGTGCCCCGGTCTCAGCTGCCTCCGGGCCAGAAGATCGAGTACACGTTTGCCAACAGCAAGGCCTGCTGGCGGATGAAGACCAAGTGCGTGGTGTTGAGGCCCGAGCCGGGTGCCGCCGTGGCGGCCGGCCGCAAGCTGTCGGTTCGAGGTGTTGCCTTCAACGACGGCAGCACGCGGATCGACTCGGTCCAACTGTCGACCGACCGGGGTCAGACCTGGAAGCGGGTCTCGTTGGAGGTCCCCGCCAGCCGGTTTGCCTGGTATCGCTGGTCGGCCGCCGTCACGCTGGGTGCCGGGAAGCAAGAACTCTGGGCCCGCGCCGTCGATGCACTGGGCCGCTCGCAGCCTCTGGACGGTTCGGTTCACTGGAATCCGTCGGGATACGAGTGGAACGGTGTCGAGAAGATCGCCGTGACGGTCGTCTAATCATCCGGCAAAGTGCTTGGTCGATTTCTCCTCGAGTCAGTTAATGGAACCCGGGGAATCCTGTAAGATCCGGTCATGACAGACAATGAAGCTCACGATGACCGACGCGGGTTCTTGCGGGATGCCGCGTCGATGGTGGTGGCCGGTTCGGCCGCCGCGGCGGCAGAACCGTCTGAGGCAGCGGTCCACAGCGATAAGTTCCAGCCCGAGTCGTTCTGGAAGGACCGCATGCAGGCACCCGAGGATGGCAAGAAGCTGGGCTGGTTCATCGATACCCGTCGTTGCTTCGGGTGCCACGCGTGCGAGGTCAGTTGCAAGTCCGAGAACGACGTGCCGCTGGGGAATTTCATCCGTCAGACGATTTACCAGGACGAGGGCGAGTACCCGAAGGTCGCCCGGATGTTCCTGCCGATGTCGTGTCAGCACTGCGAGGATGCGCCCTGCATCAAGGCCTGCCCGTGTGGAGCGTTGCACAAGGAGAGCGGAGGGACGGTCGCGATTGACTACAACACCTGTTGCGGGCACGGCACCTGTGTAGACGTCTGCCCCTACGGGGCCATTTACATGGACCCGGTGGCCAAGCAGGCGGTCAAGTGCCACAACTGCTACCACCGCACCGAGTTGGGCATGGAACCGGCCTGCGTGCCGACATGCCCCTCCGAGGCTCTCCATTTCGGCGACCTCAATGATCCCGAGTCTGAGATCAACCGGGCCATGAACGAGGCCCGTGAAGCGGATGTCGAGTTGACTCAACTGCGGCCGGAAAAACAGACCCGGCCCCGCATGTGGTTTGCCGGCCCGGCGGCGGAGGTGATCGAGGAACGGATTCCCAAGGAAGGCGAATCGTATTCGCCGGATGCCTACAGCATTTTCAACTGGAAGGGTGGCAAAGAGCGGGAGGCGTCGACATGAATCGCGACGTGTCTTCTCGCCGCCGGTTTCTCACGCTTGGCCTCTCGGCCGGTGCGGCTTTTGCTGGCGGACTGGTTGGATGCCGCGATTCGAAGAAGGAGCCGTCACGGCCGGACGGTGGAGGATCGGCGGCGCAAGAAGCTGGCGCGGGACCATTGCCCCAGGGGATCGACCTGGAGAAGTGGAACCGGATCAAGGGCGAACCGTATCGCCGGGGTTCGTTCGGGTTGATGCCCGGCGCCTGCGCCTTGCCGGGTCCCCAGGCCAAGCGGAACTGGCCCGACCGCGACAAGTACAAGGATGTCGAGACGATTCCCGGGATGTGCCAGTTGTGCAGCACCGTGTGCGGCATCGTGGGTTACGTCAAGGACGGGCGGTTGATCAAGGTCGAGGGGAACCCGAAGGACCCCAACAGCCGCGGACATCTGTGTGCTCGAGGCCAGGCCGCTCTCAATCATCTCTACCATCCCGAACGGCTGCTGTACCCGCTCAAGCGGGTGGGGGCTCGAGGCGAGGGACGGTGGAAGCGGATCAGCTGGGATGAGGCTCTGGACGAGATTGCCGAGAAGCTGAAGGCGGTCCGGCAGAGCGGTCATCCCGAGGAGTTTGCGTTTCACCAGGGACGTCAGCGGAGCAAGGATGCACTGAAGCGGTTTCTCGATGCCTTCGGCACCAGCACGCAACTCTCACATCGCTCGCTCTGCTCGGGAAACCGCCGCGCGGCCAACCTGAGTTACCTGTGGGAGAGCGACTGGGATCTGAATGATGTCGAGCATTCCAAGTACATCCTGAACTTCGGTTCCAACGCCTTCGAGGCGCACCAGGGTCATGTGCCTTTTGCCAACCGGATCCAGAATGGCCGGTTCCGCAACGGGGCCAAGCTGGTGACGTTTGACGTCAGGCTGTCCAACACCGCGGGTTCCAGCGACGAGTGGTTTGCTCCGTTTCCGGGAACCGATGGCGCGGTGGCCCTGGCGATGGGCCACACGATCCTCTCTGAGAATCGTCACGACGAGTCGTTCCTGGAGACCTGGACCAACGTCTCGATCGAGGAACTCCGCGAGTTGTACGAGCCGTACACGGCGGACTGGGCCGAGCGGATCAGCGGTGTGCCTGCCTCGGACATCCGCAGGATTGCTCGTGAGTTTGCCGGGGCGGCTCCGGCGGCGACCACGATGTGCAACCGAGGCAGCTCGGCCCACATCAACGGCTTCTACAACGACCGGGCCATCAACCTGCTGAATGCTCTCGTCGGCAGCGTCGGCCAGAAGGGTGGCTGGTGCTGGTCGCCCTGGGGCGGACTCGATCCGGTGGTCCAGACACCTCCGATGCCGCCAGCCGCCCAGACCACCAGCATTCTCGAGGACCCCCCCGAGTATCCCCTGGCCAACGTCTGGCGGCGGATGCGGGTGGGCGAAATTGTCTACCTCTACCTGCTGCAGGGTCGGGCCCGCTTGCAGGCCTACATGACCTACAACCTCGACAGCCCGGTAACGTGGCCCGAGGAGAGCCTGACGCAGCAGGTACTCGGTGATGAATCACTCATCGAATTCCACGTCTGCATCAACGCCTTCTACAACGAGACGGCTCATTTTGCCGACATCGTGCTGCCCTGGACCACGTATCTCGAACGCTGGGATCTCGATGCCCGGGCCTCGTACAACCTCAGACCCTACGTGGGCCTGAGGACCCCGATGATCGAGCCGTTGGGGGAATCGCGCGACGTCCGCGACTTCTTTCCCGAATTGGCGCGACGGATCGGGGGGGGCATGGAGAAGTGGTATCCCGAGCAGGACGTCCGGGACTACATGCAGCAGTGGGCCGCAGCCGTGCCCGAGAATCCGCAGACCGGGAAAAGTGGGCTCGATCGGTTGCTCGACGAAGGGGTCTGGGAATCCGACCTCGAACCGTTTTACCAGCCGTTTCTGAGGCCGTTGTCGGCCGAGGACATGGAGGGTTCGGAGGTCGACTCAGGCGGCGTGATTCTCAAGGACGGACACGGCATCGGCATCATGCTCGACGGCAAACCGGTACGTGGCTTCAAGACCCCCAGCCGCAAGTTCGAGATCCGCTCGGCCTTCATCCACAAGATCGGTCGCAACGAGGATTGCTCGGAACTGATCGCCCGAAGCGGCATGCCACGGACGAAGAACCGCCCCGCTGAACACCGCGGACATGATGTCGAGATCAGCGAGATGCCGACGTGGTTCCTGCCCCGGGAAATGGAGGACCTGGCCGACGATGAACTGATCATGACCAGCTTCAAGTGGAACGTGCACAACCACGGGCGGACGATGAACCTGAAGTGGCTGGCCGAGATCGTGCACTCGAACCCGGCCTGGCTCAACCCGAAAACGGCCCACCAACTGGGCCTGGGCGACGGAGACTGGGTCGAGCTCACCTCGTATTACTCCCGCGAACTGGAACACCGCTCGCCGCACCTGAAGCGAGCGGACCTGGTCGAGGAACGCGGACGCCGCAAGGTGGCCACGATGAGAGTGCCGATCGTCACCATGGAAGGTATTCATCCCCAGGCACTGGCCATGAGCAATAGCTGCGGTCATACGCACTACACCAGCGTCGCCCAGGCAAAACGAACGCCTGCAAAGACGGCCGGTCACCTGGTCGGCAGCGACAGCCAGAAGTTTGTCGATGCCGACTGGGAACGGAACATGTGGTGGGAAGACACCAGCTCGGGTGATCACAGCGATTGGACACCCAACACCGGAAACGGCTGGAACCAGAATCGCCTGATACCCATCGCACCGGACCCCGTCAGCGGCCAGCAATCGTATCACGATACGGTTATCTCGATCCGCAAGCTGTGAAGGACCGCTCGTGACCGGCCACCACGACTCGCCTGCTGGGGATGCCGAGGATCTTGAGGGCCTGGCCGGGTTCTACCGACTGCTGTCGCGGTTGTGGGTCAGTGAACTGGATGCCGAGTGGCTCGAGACCCTTGTCGACGGTTCGCTGGCCGACGTCGCCGAAGAACTGGAATTTCCCCTCGATGGACCCCGCGAGGAAGTGCTCGAGCAGCTGGCCATCGAGTACTGCGGACTCGTGATCGGTCCCAAGAACCATGTGCCTCCGCACCAGTCAGTGTGGGTCGAGGGCCAGTTGCACGGACAGACGGTCGTCTCGATGCAGCAGTTCCTCGAGGTGGTCAGGGAAGAGGTCGACGCGACGATGAGCGACCACCTGGGAGTTCAACTGGGGGTGATGGGGATCATCGTCGAGTCCCTGGCCGAGTCCCTGGCCATCGCGGAGACTGGCACGGAGAAGGGGGGCGATGTGACGGAGTTGACCGAATTGGCCCGGGTGTTCTTTGCAACACACGTCATGTGGATCACTCGGTTCCTGGCCCGAGCCGGTGCGGCAACCGACTCGAAGTTCTACCTGCGGTTGATCGCGGTGACGTCGGAGTTCCTGGCCGAGGAGCACGAGGTCTGGGGGGTCGACTGACCATCGCGGCAGATGACGTTGGGTCGGGATATGACGATTCCAACGGCTGCAGGCTCCTGGCCGGATGTGCGGCGTCGAATCGTCGCGGTGAGTGGTTTTGGGATCCACCGCGTGACCGATGGCGTCCGAGGTTTTTCCAAGGAGACCTCCGACCCGAGAGAGAACTGGTCTGATGCGTATCAGTGTGGCCTGTGGTTGTTTGCTGGTGGTGCTGGCCAGTGGCGTGGTTTCCGGCGACGAATTGTCATCGGTGGTCGATGAGGTACTGACAGAGGTGCAGGACGAGTCTCTCGAGCCGGCAGAAGCGAGACGCTCGTTGCTTGGGTTCCAGGTCACCGGCTGGACCGAACTGTCGGTGACGGCCGGAACGGCCGGTGGGGATCACCGCCCGATGGGATTCAATTACCAGTCCAACGAGTTCCTGCTGCAGCAGAACTGGTTGAGCCTGGATCGAGAATTCGACAGCGGCACCCGGTTGCACTCGGACTGGATTCTCCCCGGATCCGACTACCAGTTCACTCGCGCGATTGGCATCTTTGATAACCAGGACGTGCGTCACGGCATCGATCCCGTCCAGTTCATTCTCTCGCGGGAATTCGACAGTGTGGGCGAGGGCCTGGAGCTGACCGTGGGTCGGTTTTTTGCTCCGTTTGGCGTCGAGAGTATTGCGGGTCCTGAAAACACCCTGGTCTCACATTCCTACAGTTTCATTTACAACCCGTTCACCCAGACCGGCGGCCTGGCCCAGCTGACGATCAACGACAGTCTGACGCTGCGAGGTGGTGTGGTGATCGGCAGCGACGTGTTCATCCACCCCAGCAACACGCCGACCTTCCTGGCCGGCTTCCACTGGGATGATCCGGACGGGGGGTCGAGTGTCGACTTCCTGTCGATCACCAGCAACGGTCGATACGACGATCGGTACGGGGTGCACAATCCCCAGGTCTTCGACCTGGTGGTGACCCGCGAGGTGTCTGATACGGTCAGCATCACGCTCGAGGGCCTGGGCGGGTACGAGAAGGACTTTCCCGGAGTCGGCACGGCCTACTGGTTCTCTGCAGTGGGCTACGTCGACTGGTCTCTCGAGGACGATCTCGATGCGGCGGTCCGCGTCGAGTTGTTCAACGACGAGCACGGCAATCGGACCGGTTCGCCGGGTCTGTACACCGGGGTGACGGGGGGGCTGTCGTGGCGATGGACCGATGACCTTGTGGTTCGCCCCGAGTTGCGGTTCGACCACAATACCGAGTCGCGTCCCTTTGACGGGGACCGGATGCTGCTGACCGCCACTCTCGACGTGATCATCCGCTGGTAGTTCCCGGGCAACCGATCAGCCGGGATGTGGTTCCTCGAGTGCTTCGCCACCGGTGAACACCACCGGGACCAGCATCGGGTTGGCTGGCCCCCTGGTCTCCTCGACCAACCCGAACCCTCGGGCCTGGTAGTTGGGCAGGGCGTGAGGATGGTCGTGGTTGCAGGTCCGCAGCCAGACCCGGTTGGCACCCATCTGCCACGCGCGGTCCACCACCCGTCTCAGCAGCACGCCCCCCAGCCCCTTTCCGATGAACTGGGGCAGCAGTCCAAAGCAGACAATCCGCACGCTGCCGTCGTCCTGGGTCTCGAGCTCGGCGTACCCGACCGGGGTCCCTTCGAGAAACCCGACCCAGGTCTCAAACGTCTCCTTGCCGATCAACTCGTCCCACTTCGCCTGGTCCCAGTCGCCGCGGCCGCCCCAGCGGTGCTGTTCTCCAACGGCCTGGAACAGGAACCAGTTGAACGCGGCACAGGCAGGATCGACCGGCCGGAATTCCATCCCCGTGGCCTCATCGCCGCTCGCATCCCCGCCCTGGAACGACTCGGGGTCTTCCAACGCCAGTTCCCATGTGATCTTCTGCGACTGGTCGTAGGTCATCGTGGGTCTTCTCGAATTTTTTCGAAACACATCGAAACACATCGGGCCGCATCTGGGGGATCGCGGCAGACCCAGCACGGGTCGGGTGCTAGAATACAGGCTGGTTCCTTGCCGGGCGCCGTACACGTCTTTTTGACGAGAGCGTGATGTTTCGCATCCTGGGAAATCGCCGAAAACTCTGCGACGGGTTCTCGCGTCGCGATTGGCTCAATATCGGCAGCCTCGGCTTTCTGGGCCTGGGCCTGGCCGACGTGTTGCGACTCCAGGACGTTTCGAGCCAGAGGGCCAGTGCCGCGAGTCGTGGTGACCGCAGTTCGCTCGATGCGACCTTCGGCCGAGCCAAGCGGTGCATCCTGCTGCTGCCGTATGGCTCGCCGCCGCAGCACGAGACCTTTGATCCCAAGCCGGGTGCTCCGGACGAGATCCAGGGCGAATTGAAGGCGATCCCGACATCGGTACCGGGGTACCAGATCGGCGAGGGCCTGCCGAAGATCTCGCGGATCGCCGATCGCCTGACGGTGATCCGGTCGATGACTCACCCGTACCCGGTCCACTGCACGGCCTATGTCACCAGCGGCATTCCCGATTACTCGCCCGCCCTGGAATCGCGACCCCGCGACCCGAAGCTCTGGCCCTACATCGGCTCGGTGGTCGACTACGTGATGAGTCGTCGCGAGTCCGCGGGGTTGGGCACTCCGGCCCTGGTCCCGCGGAACATGGCTCTGCCCTGGAAGATGAATTCACGCGGCGGCCCGAAGGCCGCGGCGGTGCAGGCCGGACCCTACGCCGCCTTCCTGGGCCCCGCCTACGATCCGGTGCTGACCGATTTCGAGGGTGAGGGGAGCCGGGTCTCGATCAAGATCTCTCCGGCCGGCGGCAAGAAGCACGAGGTGTATGACCCCTACGCGGGGATGAAGCCCGAGGGCCGGTTCACCCTGGCCGGTGCCAAGCGTCGCGACAGCATGACGCTCGAACGACAGGACCGTCGCAACAGCCTGCTGGCCCGGTTCGGACAGGCCCGCAAACAGCTGGATCGCAACGCCGAATCTCTGAGCTTCGATCGCTACCAGCAACTGGCCCTGTCGCTGTTGTCGACCACTCACGTGCACGAGGCTCTGGACATCCATCGTGAAACCGATGCGATGAGGAATCTCTACGGCATGAACCTCTTTGGCCAATCGTGCCTGGCCGCCAGGCGGCTGGTCGATGCGGGCAGCCGGTTCGTGACCGTCTTCTGGGACGAGTACGCCTACCTGAACGCCGACTGGGACACTCACTGGAACCACCACTACCGGCTCAAGGACCGCCTGCTGCCCGGTTTCGACCAGGGCTTCTCGCAACTGATCCTCGACCTGGAATCCCGCGGCATGCTCGATGACACGCTGGTGGTCTGGATGAGCGAGCACGGGCGGACTCCGAAGTTCAACAAGAACGCCGGCCGCGACCACTGGTCGAGGGTCTACTCGATCGCGATGGCCGGGGCGGGCGTGGGGCGTGGGAACATCATTGGCGAGAGTGACCGATTGGCCGGCGACGTGAAGTCGCACCCGGTCTCACCCAAGGACATCCTGGCCACGATCCTGCACCTGATGGGCATCGACGCTCACACCACGATCCCCGATCAGCAGGACCGACCGGTTCCGGTGGCCGGCACCGGCGTGTTGCGTCCCGAGATCTTTCGGGGAGCCTGACGATGAGCGGGTTTCGGGCCATCGGCCTGGCGAGGTGGGCCATGCTGTTGCTGCTGGCAACGGCACAATCGGCCTCGGCCCAGAGTTCCGCGGTCCTGGTCCACGACGTCTCGCCCAGGGCACTGGTCCCCGGCCGGCTGACCCGCGTAACGATTCGCGGAGCGGCGTTGGAGACCGCTCGGTCGTTGTGGTTGAGTAGACCCTCGACGGTCAAACGCGTCACCGCTCCCGGCGACGGTGCGGGGCAGGCGACATTCGACGTGAGTGTGCCGGCGGTACAGGTTGGTCGAGCGGTGCTGCGGGTCATTGCAGATGCGGGAGTCTCGAATCCCAGCCTCGTCCTGCTCGACCCTTTGCCCGGTACCCCGGCAACCTCGGACGGCTCGCCAGGTCCGCTCACCGGTCCCCGCGGCATCGACGGGTTCGTAAAGGCCGGCGTGTCCCAGGGATTCTCGATCCTGATGCAAAAGGGCCAGCGGCTGACGGTGGATGCCTGGGCCAGGCGGCTGGGTTCGCCTCTGGATCCGGTGATTCGCGTGAGTGGTCCCGACGGCCGCTCGCTCGGCTCGGCCGACGATTCACCCGGCCTCGACGGCGACGCCGTACTGTCGATCACCGCCACCGCCGCCGGAATGCACACCGTCTCGATTTCCGATCTCAGCCGCCGGGGTGGTCCGAAGTACGCGTATCGCCTGCGACTGGGTCACTTCGAGCCGGTCCAGTTGGCCTACCCGTTCCGGGTTAAGTCGGGCCAAAAGAACTCCGTCCAATTGCTCGGGCCTCGTGTCAACATCACCCTGGCCCTGCCGGCCTCGACACCAACGGGCCTGGCCTGGGTGGGTGGTCCGGCCGGTTCCGGTGGCGGGAGGTCGTTTGTGTGTCTGGAGGTGGTCGAGGGTGAGGTCATCAACGAGCGTGAGCCGAATGATGGTCGCCAGCAGGCCACGGAATTGCCGACCGGCGGCCGCATCGGTGGACGATTCGAGCGGCCCGGTGACCGCGACTGGTACCGGGTGCAACTGAAAAAAGGGCAGAAGTTGCAGGTGATCGGAGACACCGCATCGGTGGGAGCTGCGGGGCGGCTGTACATGAGGCTGGTGGATCAGCAGGGACAGACCATTGTCGAGGCGGCTCCTTCGGTTTCGACCCGCACCACGCTGGCCCACACGACCGGATCCGATCGCGAGGCCTGGCTGGTGGTCGAGGAGCTTCAACGGCGAGGCGGACCCGAGTTCGCCTACCAGCTGGATTGTCGGCACGCCGCCCGAGGCTTCAGTCTCGTGTGCGGGCTCGAACGGCTGCACGCGTCGGTGGGTGGCAAGGTGGCGATCAAGGTCACCGCGCAGCGACGTGACTTCAAGGGGGCCATCGAACTGGCGGTCGAGGGACTGGGTGCTGATGTCGAGCTGTCGGGCCAGCGAATCGCCGCAGGCAAGAACGAGACCACGCTGACGATCACGCTGCCGGCGACGGCGGTACCGGGCAAGCCGCTTGCGCTGCAGGTCGTCGGCCGCGGTCTGCTCGAGCCACCCGCCGCAGGCACCACCGTGGTCGAAGTGGCGTCGGTCAACTACAGCCGCGGTGACCTGGGCAAGTTCGAGGGCTTCATCAGCGACAACAAGGGTGGGCTGAATTACGCCGAGTACGATGTTGAGTTGCCCGAGGCGGGTGAGTACCTGGTGCTGCTGAAGTACGCCGCCCTGAAGACTCGAGTCGCCGCGATGAAACTCAACGGCAAGGCGATCAACACGAGCATCATGACTCAGACGACCGGCAGTTGGGATCCCAACACCGCCCGCTGGTTCAATGAGGGCCTGGTGAAGTTTCCGCAAGGAAAGAGCGTGTTGAGACTCGAAAAGTCGGGAGTCTTCTCGCACCTGACCGCGATCCGCATCGCTCGTCCGGCACCGAAGTCTCGCGAGCCGGCCAAGTCGGTCCGGTCATCGGCGAGCACGCTGGCGGCCCTGAGGAGTGTGTTGGGGGGCATGACGTATGTTCCCCCCGAGCTGGGTGACGCGGTGCTCTTGAGTGTAGGACCATGACCGTGCCGAGTGTCCGCGTGATCGCCCGCCTGGTGCCGCTGCTGGTCGCAGTCGGGATCCCCGTCGGATCGGCGTGGGCGGCTCAGCCCTTGTCCCTGAAGCGGCTCGAGGTGGCTCCTTCGGAGGTGCGATTGACGGGCCGACTGGACCGGGTGCAGCTGGTGATCACCGGCGTGAGGCCGGATGGGTCGTTGGTGGACGTGACGTCCGAGGCGACCATCGTGCCGGGCCGCGAGGGCTTGGTTTCGGTTGTCTTGGGCCAGGTGGTGGCGAGCGGGGATGGAGAGACGGACCTGAGAGTGAGCGTGGGAGAGCGGACGGTGCGTGTCGGAGTGCAGGTGACTCGATGTGCCGATCCGCCGCGAGTGGGGTTCGAGACGGGACTGCTGGCGGCGTTGTCCAAGCAGGGATGCAGCTCGGGCGGCTGCCACGGTGCCCCCGCCGGAAAGGGCGGATTCCGGCTGTCGCTGAGAGGCTTCGATCCGAGGCTGGATGTGCAGACGTTGATCCGTGAGCAGTTTGGTCGGAGGACCAACACGGTCAACCCGGACCAGAGCCTGCTGTTGCAGAAACCCCTGATGCGGGTGGCTCATGGAGGCGGCCAGCAGCTCAAGCACAGCGACCCGGCCTACCCGTTGATCCGCGACTGGATTGGCCAGGGATGTCGTCCGGACGCTGCGGGGTCGGCCCGCTGCGTGCGGACCGAGGTCTTCCCTCGCGACCGGGTGATCAAGGCACCGGCCACGTCGCAGCAGTTGAGGGTGGTGGCCTATTTCGATGACAAGAGTTCCCGCGATGTCACTCACCTGGCGGTCTTCAGCAGTTCCAACGAGGGCCTGGCCCGGGTGGATCGGAACGGGCGAGTGCGTGGTGAGGGAACCGGCCAGGTGGGGATCCTGGTCCGATACCTCGACCAGATGCAGGCGGCCCGAGTGACCTTGATCGAGGACCGACCGGGCTTTGCCTGGCCGGATCCGGGTTCGGCCAACGAGGTGGACCGGCTGGTTCACCAGAGGCTGAAGGTCCTGCAGCTGCCTCCGTCGGCCTCGAGCAACGACAGCCAGTTCCTGCGGCGGGTGTCCCTGGATGTCACCGGGCTGCTGCCCACGGCCGAGGCGGCCCGCGATTTTCTGGCTGACAAGCGGCCCGACAAACGGGATCGACTGATCGAGAGGTTGCTGGTCAGCGACGAGCACGCCCTGTTCTGGGCCAGCAAGTGGGCTGACATGTTCCGCGTGACACGGGCGAAGCTGGGTGCTCGGGGCGTCGATAAGTTCCATCGCTACCTGGTCGCCTCGATCCGCGACAACCAGCCCTACGACCGTTTTGTCACAGATCTGCTGACTGCCCAGGGCGACACGTTTTCTCACCCGGCAGCCAATTACTTCCGCGCCACGACCGACACGGACGACGCGACCGAGACGACCGCCCGGCACTTCCTGGGGATCAGGATTGCGTGTGCGAAGTGTCACAACCATCCCTACGAGCGATGGACCCAGGCGAACTACCATGGCATCGCCGCGTTTTTCCACCGGCTCCAGAGGACCAAGCCGGACAAGAGCGGCAACCTGGTGGTGTGGGTCAAGCGGACCGGTGAGTTGAACGATCCGAACACCGGCCAGCCGGCGGTGCCCTGGTTGCCGATGACCGGGCCGGCCAGGATCACTGACAACGAGGCGGACCCGCGGGTGGCGTTGGCGAAATGGCTGGTAGAGGACGACAACCCGTTGTTTGCCCGGGTCGAGGTCAACCGCCTGTGGGCCTGGACCTGGGGCCGGGGCATCATCGAGCCGATCGACGACTTCCGGGCCTCCAACCCTCCGGCCAATCCCGAACTGCTCGGCTGGCTGGAAGCCGAGTTCCGCAGAACGGGCTTTGATCGACGGCACATCCTGCGACTGATCCTGCGGAGCCGGACCTACCAAAGAGACTCGTTGTCGACGAAAGAGAACCGGATCGACACCGAGTCGTTTTCGCACGCGCTGGTTCGTCGCATGACGGCCGAACAGATCCTGGACGCGATCTGCCAGGTGACGGGTATCCCGCAGACCTACGGCAGCATGCCCGTGGGAACCCGGGCCACTCAGTTGCCTTCGCCCGAAGATGCCCCCGCGTTCCTCAACGTATATGGGAAGCCCAAGCGTGAGACCTCCTGTGACTGCGAGCGACAGACCGGGTCGAACCTGACACAGTTCCTGATTCTGGCCAACGGCAGCCTGCTCAACGACAAGGTGACCAACCCGAAGAACCGGTTCCGGATCCAGATCGAGAAGGGGTGGTCCGACGAACAGATCGTGGCGGATGTCTACCGTGCGGCCTACAGCCGACTGCCTTCCGATCTCGAGAAGAAGACGGCCCTGGAGTACATCGACAAGCTGGTGAAGAACCGGCAGGAGGCTCACGAAGACATCCAGTGGGCGATTCTCAACAGCAAGGAATTTTTGTTCCAGCACTGATGAATGGGCAGGGGTCAGACGCCGCCATCGCCGGACGACAAGTCCGACGATGGCGGGGCCTGACCCCTTCACGAGGACAACTGTTGACGACGCTTGGAATGACAGAGCTTCACTCGCAAGGAACCCGCATCGTGTTGTCCCGTTGCCTGAGTCGTGTCTGCCCGGTGATGCTGCTTTTATGCGGCGTCATGGTCGATGCCCAAGCTGAGGAATTCGACCGGCACTGGTCGTTCGTTTCCCCTCGCGCGGCCCAGCCACCAGCGGTTGGCAACTCGGCCTGGCCACGTGGTGCCATCGATCGCTTCGTGTTGGCTCGATTGGAGCGGGAGGGCATGAGTCCCTCGCCGGAAGCGGGTCGCCGCACGCTTTGCCGCCGCGTCTCGCTCGACTTGCTGGGTCTGCCTCCGAGTGTCGAAGAGGTCGAGGCGTTCGTGGGCGATCGCAGGCCGGGAGCCTACGCGCGGCTGGTTGACCGACTGTTGGCCTCGCCGCGGTTCGGCGAACGGATGGCGATCCAGTGGCTGGACGTCGCGCGGTACGCCGACACCCACGGGTACCACGAGGACTATCACCGCGACATGTGGCCCTGGCGCGACTGGGTGATCGGGGCGCTGAACGACAACATGCCGTTTGACCGGTTCACGATCGAGCAGCTTGCCGGCGACCTGTTGCCGAAGCCGACGCCGCAACAGATCACCGCCACCGGATTCAATCGCAACCACGGAGTGACCGCCTCGGGGATCTCCGAAGAATACCGCGTCGAATACGTGCTCGACCGGGTCCGTACCACGGCCACCGCCTGGATGGGACTCACGCTCGCATGCGCGCAGTGTCACGACCACAAGTACGATCCGTTCTCGCAGCAGGACTTCTATCGGTTCTTTGCCTACTTCAACTCGGTCACCGACAAGGGAGTCGAGAACCGGGCGGGCAACGTGGATCCGCTGATCGAGGTTGTACCGCTGGACCGCGTGGCGGTTGAGCAGCGACTGAAGTCGGCGATCGACTTGCTGGTGCAGCAGCGGCAGGCGAGGTTGGCCGAGGCCGGAGAACTGGTCGCCGCGTGGGAACAGTCACTCGCGAAGAAGCCAGGCAAGGGGCCCAGGGTGCCGACCTTGGGGCTGGCCGTGCATTGTCGGCTGGACGAGGGCAAGGGGGGTTCGATTTCCGCCGGAGGTTCCTTGAAGGCATCACTGGTCGGTCCGCCGCAATGGGTCTCGGGAAAGCTGGGCGGCGGTCTGAAGCTGGCCGGCAAGACCTACGCCTCGCTGGGTGACACCGCCGGATTCGAACGCACCGACTCGTTCTCCTACGGTGGCTGGGTGATGGGTGCCCAGACCGGTGCAATCGTCTCGCGGATGGACGACGCCGCGAACTACCGAGGCTGGGACGTGTACCTCTCGGGCGGCCACGTCGAAGTCCACATGATCCACTCGTGGCCCTCAAACGCCCTCTTCGCCAAGTCGACCAGCAAGCTGCCCGCCAAGGGTTGGACTCACGTGTTCGTCACCTATGACGGCTCGAGCCGGGTCGAGGGCATCTCGCTGTACTTCAACGGCCAGAAACAGAAGGTCGGTTCGACACGCAACTCGCTGTCCGGGACGATCAAGACCGACAAGCCCCTGCACCTGGGACGTCGCAATCCCAGCGGCATCCTCGACGGAGCCGTCGATGACCTGAGGATTTACTCCCGGGCACTCTCGGCCGTTGAGGTCAAAGCCCTGGCCGGGGCCGATGGTCTGAGAGAAATCCTGGCGATCGCACCCCAGAAGCGAACGGCCCAACAGCACAAGGCCCTGAGGCTGGGGTACCTGGAACTGCACGATCAGCAGTACCGTTCGCTCGTCGCTCGCCTGTCACGTCGCCGCAGCGAGCTGGCCGCCTATGGCAAGGACCTGCCGACGGTGATGGTGATGCAGGATCTGAAGAAGCCTCGGCAGTCCTTCGTGCTGATGCGGGGCCAGTACGACCAGCATGGCGAGGCGGTCGAGCCGGGTGTGCCCGAGGTGCTGCCCCAGTTGCCCGTGGATGCTCCGGCCAACCGGCTGGGTCTGGCCCGCTGGCTGGTCGATGCCGACCACCCCCTGACGTCTCGCGTGGCGGTCAACCGCCTGTGGCAGCTGGCTTTCGGGCGCGGTCTGGTTGAGACAAGCGAGGACTTTGGCACCCAGGGCGAGCAGCCCAGTCACCCGAAGCTGCTCGACTGGTTGGCCAGAGACTACGTCGAAGGCGGCTGGGACACCAAGGCACTGCTGCGTCGGATTGTCACCTCGGCCACGTACCGCCAGTCGTCACGGGTGACCCGCCGCGAGTGGCTTCGCGACCCTCACAACCGGCTGTTGTCTCGGGCGTCGCGGTTCCGGCTGTCGGCCGAGTTGATCCGGGACGGGGCGCTGGCCAACGCGGGCCTGCTGGTCGAACGGATCGGGGGTCCCAGCGTGAAGCCGTACCAGCCCGGCGGGCTCTGGAAGGAGACTTCGAATCGTCCGTACGTGCAGGACAGCGGAGCCTCGCTGTACCGCCGCAGTCTCTACACCTACTGGAAACGCTCGGTCCCGCCGCCGAACATGTTCGCCCTGGATGCACCGACGCGCGAGATCTGCACGACACGTCGGCAGCGGACCAACACTCCGCTGATGGCCCTGGTGCTGATGAACGACCCGACGTTTGTCGAGGCGGCTCGTGCACTGGCGGTGCGGGCCCTGGTCCGGGACGCCGACAGCGAGGTGGCTCGAATCGAGTGGCTGTTCGCCAGCGTGACCGCTCGGCGACCGGCGACCGAGGAACTCGAGACCCTGGTCTTGCTGCTTGGGGACCAGCGGACTCGTTTTCGGGCCCGACCCGAGGCGGCCGGCAAGTTGCTGGCGGTGGGTGCCTCGCCGATCGACAAACGAGTGGACGTTGTTGAGCAGGCGGCGTGGACCGCGCTGTGCAGCGTGCTTCTCAACACCGACGAAGCGATCACCAGGGAGTAGCCGACGTGAGTGGACTGCCGCGATTCCCATGCGTTGCCATCAATCGCCGTGCGTTGTTCTCGAGGACGGCCGGCGGCCTGGCCGCAGCGTCGCTGGCGAGCCTGGGCCATTCGGAATCGGCCGGGGCAGCCAGCCAGGCACCCGGCCCGCACTTCCCGCCTCGCGCCAAGCGGGTGATCTACCTGTTCCAGTCCGGTGGTCCCTCTCACATCGATCTCTACGACCACAAGCCTCAGCTGGCCCGTCACCACGGAAAGGA
>Ga0310125_10000161_pt1 | contig 28641 bp, 41 predicted proteins | sample CB11b_Tmax_Bot8__FD_203508 | JGI IMG/M metagenome (GOLD analysis project Ga0310125, IMG submission 203508) | Marine microbial communities from Western Arctic Ocean, Canada - CB11b_Tmax_Bot8 | ecosystem: Environmental > Aquatic > Marine > Oceanic | place: Canada: Western Arctic Ocean | collected... | reverse complement strand
GATAAGATTCCAACATCTATACCTGTTAAAAAGGAAAATGAATATTAAATGAGTATATACGTTGAAGTTAGAGGTAATAATGTAGAGAAGGCCATGCGTGTGTTAAAGAAAAAAATACAAAAACACGGCCTTGTTAAAGAGATTCGGGATAGACAGTATTATAAAAAGCCGTCAGAAAAAAGAGTTGAAAGATTAAAAGAACGGACAAGAGTTCTTAAAAAATTACAAAAAGAAAATGATGAATTGTTAGGTTATACTAAGGTTAAAGGTGGTAAAAAGGTTAGAAAAATTTAAATATTCTGCGTCCGTTTTGTGTCTGGTATATATATTATTACTACAAAGCAATTCATAAGTCTTTGTAGGGGCGTAGAAGGCTTATAGGGTTGTGCCTGAAGTTTATTAGATAAGCAGTATTAAAAATAAACTAAAACAACCCCTTTTAAGGGCTTGAAATTCCAAAAAAAGTTCTTATATAAATAATAGAGTAATATGCCATTAAGGGTATTACAACATTAAACAATAAAGATAACTTTGCTTATAGAAGGAGGTTAATTATGACCAATAAAGCACTATCTATTTTTAATCAATTAAGACCAGTATCAATAGGATTTGATAATGTCTTTGACCATTTTGAAAAAATGTTTGAAGATGATTTTTTATCACCTATGGTACCAAATTATCCGCCATACAATATTGTTAAAACTGGCAAGAACAAATACGATATTGAAGTAGCTCTTGCTGGATATTCTAAAAAGGATATCAAAGTGGACTATGAGGATGGTCTGTTGACCATTAAATCTGTTAAAACAGAAAAAGACGAAACTAAAGATGACGATGGTAATATCTTACATAAAGGTATCGCTAAAAGATTCTTTTCTAAATCTTTCACAGTTGCTGATGATTGTAAAGTCAAAGGCGCTAAGTTGGAAGATGGTCTTTTAAGAGTATCTATGGAAAAAATCATTCCAGAAGGTAAAGAAGCAAAAACAATAGACGTTAAATAAACGTTAAGTAAGAGTAGAGAATGGCGGCTTGTTGACAGGTCGCCATTTTTTTTGTATAATAGTCTTTATAAGTAAATGAAAAGAATGTTAATAAGACAGCCTATTGACAATTGATAGAATTTTGATATAATAGATTCTATATATTATGAAATATAATGAAGATAAAATCTTAAAAGAAATTGAAGAATATATTAAGTCAACTTATGGTGAGCATTATTCTATAGGTAAAGATGGATTTCAAGTTCAAGATTTATTTAAGACTTTAGAAATAGGAAAAGATTTTTGTCATGCCAATGCAATTAAATATATGTGTAGGTATGGTAAGAAGAATGGACATAATCGTGCAGATTTATTAAAGGCTGTACATTATGTTATATTATTATTAAATTATGATAAGGAGATGACATGAAAATAAGTAATAGTACTTTAGGTGTTTTAAGAAATTTCTCGGATATTAATCAAAACATATTATTTAAAACAGGAAGCACTTTATCTACTATGTCCACAATGAAAACCATTATGGCACAAGCAGTAGTTAAAGAACAATTTGAGCAAGAGTTTGGCGTGTATGATTTGCCAGAGTTTTTAAGAGCATTAGATTGTTTTATATCACCTGTCTTAAAATTTAACGGGACATCTAATTTAAAAATCAAGGATGAAAAAACAACATTAACAGCAAGATATGCTTTTGCTGAAAAATCAACATTAGTATTACCTCAAAAAGAAGTTACTATGCCTGATAAAACTGTTTCTTTCACATTGAAAAATAGTGATTATGAATCAGTTAAAAAGTTATATACTAATTTAAACTTACCTGATATTGCATTTAAAGGTGAAAATGGTAAGATAAATTTAGTTGCTTTAGATAAGAAAAATAGTAATTCTAATATATCATCTATTAATGTAGGTGAAACTAATTTAGAATTTACTGCATATATTAAAGTAGAAAATATGAAACTTATACCAGGTGATTATGATGTGGCATTATCTAAAATGAAGATAGCACATTTTATAAACAAAAAAGTAAGTGTTCAATATTGGATTGCATTAGAAGCTGATTCAAAATTTTAACGAGGTATTATGAGTGATTTTTTATGGGTTGAAAAATATCGTCCTAAAAAAATATCTGATTGTATATTAAGTTATGATTTAAAAGATGTATTTTTAGAATTTTTAAACAAAGAAGAACTACCTAATCTTTTATTCTCTGGAACAGCAGGTACGGGTAAAACAACAGTTGCTCGTGCCTTATGTGAAGAATTAGGTTGTGATTATATAATGATTAATGGTTCGGATGAAGGTAGGCATATTGATACATTAAGAAATCAAATTAAAAATTTTGCATCTTCTCAATCTTTAGTTGCTACATCAAATCATAAAGTTGTTATAATTGATGAAGCAGATTATATGAATCCTGAGTCAGTACAACCTGCATTAAGAAATTTCATAGAAACATTTTATAAGAATTGTAGGTTTATTTTTACTTGCAATTTCAAAAACAAAATTATACCTGCATTACATAGTCGCTGTACAGTAATAGACTTTAGAATTGCTAATGGCCAAAAGGTAAAAACAGCTACATCATTTTTAGATAGACTTTGTTATATATTAAAAGAAGAACATATTACATTTGAGAAAAAGGTTTTAGCTGAATTAATACAAAAACATTATCCTGATTTTAGAAGAACTATAAATGAATTACAAAGGTATTCTATAAGGGGTAAGATTGATAGTGGTATTCTTGTATCATTATCTGATATTAATAATAAAGAATTAATTAAATTGTTAAAAGAAAAAAGATTTGGTGATATGAGAAAGTGGGCTATACAAAATTTAGATACAGATCCATCTTCTTTATTCAGTAATATCTATGAGGTGTTATATAAACATCTTGAACCTAAATCAATCCCACAAGCAGTTTTAACAATTGCTGATTATCAATATAAGAGTGCCTTTGTTGCAGACCATGAAATAAATCTTGTGGCTTGTTTAACAGAAATTATGGCACAATGTAAATTCAAATGAACAAATTGCTACAAAGAATACAAAAGTTTCATTCTAAAATATTTGGAATACTTTCAGAAAAAGCAAAGACATCAAAATTGTGGGCAATATTATTAAGCCTTGCTGTATTGTATGAGATTGTAGAACATATAGTTTGGCCGATATTAGTACCATATTTGGTGTATATGCAATGGTTTAAGTAATGAAAAAATACGAAGTAGATAAAATAACACCTTTACACGATTTGTCCTGGTATATAAAATGGATAAGTTCTTTTATTTTATTAGCAGGTATGATGTTAACTTCTTTTGAAGTAGCACCCTATAATTTATACTTTCATTTAACAGGAGTATTGGGTTGGTTTGTAGTGGGTATGTTATGGCACGATAGGTCATTAATAGTTTTAAATGCAGTTGCAGTAGCAGTATTCACAATGGGTATTGTTAAATATTATATTATATGATGAATCAATATAAATTATCAGATTATTTGAGTGCAATTAACTATAATAAGGTTAATCTTTTAGACGGTAATGATATTACTTGGCATAAGAAGTATCCACCATATGTAATAAACCGATGTCTTTCTCAACACGTGGATACAATAATGATGGCAAATGAGGTTAATCAAAGACACGGCTTGGATAAGAGGTTACAATTCCATTTTCTTCTAAATAGTATAAGAAAACGAAAACGATTTGGAGGCAAGTGGATAACTACTTCTAAATCTAAAAATTTGGAGTTTATAAAAAAATATTATGGTTATAGCAATTCAAAAGCAAAGGTAGCTCTTGACATACTTACAAAAAAACAGATTGAATTTATCAAATTAAAACTTGATAAAGGTGGGAGAAAAAAATGAATGAAGAAAATGTAAGTTGGTCACCTGAAAGTATGCTTGAGGTTACACTTAAGCAACCAGATGACTTTTTAAAAATACGAGAAACCTTATCACGTATGGGTGTTGCAAGTAGAAAAGATAAAACATTATTTCAATCTTGCCACATATTACATAAACAAGGTAAATATTATATAGTACATTTTAAAGAATTGTTTGCTTTAGATGGTAAGAGAGCAACTTTAATTCAAAATGATATACAAAGAAGAAATACAATAACTTCCTTATTACAAGATTGGAATTTATTAGGTATAGTTAAACAAGAATCCTCAGAAGACAAAGCACCATTATCTCAAATTAAAATAATATCATTTAAAGAAAAAGGTGAATGGACTTTATCTGCTAAATATAATATTGGTAAAAAAGTAACTAAAAAGGAACCATCTACTTCGGAAGTTTTGGCAAAAGGATTTGCTGAAGAACAAGAAGCTAGAAAAAAAGAAGAAGAAGAAGTTGAAGGGAATAAAATTGAATAGATAAGGAGTATATAATGAAAAGCAATTTATATTATGTTAATACGATTATTAAGTTATCAATATTAGGTTTGTTAGTTTATTTAGCTATAGGAATAAATGATATACGATTAAGTATAGGTAAGAATTTAGCTAAAGAAGCTCATGCTCATGTATTATTAGGAGAAAAAGATAATCAGTTATTTGAAGCAATAATAAATAATGCAACAATAGATAAGAATACAGCTAATCATTATATAATAGAAGAAAAAAATAACGAATTATTAATTGCAATATTGGATTTATTATCAGAAAATAAAAAAGATTATAAATCAAATTTTGAAGATGCATTTATGAAAACAGAATGAAAATAAACTTATATAATGAATTTCTATACCAGCGTAATTGAATTTAAAAATAAACTATTAGTAAGAGGTGTTACAAATGGCAAGTCTTATATTAATCGTTTTAATTACCAACCTACTTTATACATACCAACAAATACAAAATCAAAATACCAGACACTAGACGGCAAAAATTTAAAACCTAAAAGGTTTGGAAATATATATCAAGCAAAAAACTTTTTTGAACAATATAAATCAATGCCAGAATATAAAATTTATGGTATGAATCGTTATCCATATCAATATATTGCTGATGAATATGGAGAAGATATTAAATGGTCTAAAAATTATATAAAAATATTTACACTTGATATAGAGTGTGAATGTGAATTTGGATTTCCTGATCCAGATATTGCAAAAGAACCTATAATTTGTTTAACGGTAAAAAATCATAGTAATAAACAAATTATTACCTGGGGTACACATGATTTTATTGTTAAGAAACCAAATAGTAGTTATATTAAATGTCAAAATGAAAAACATTTATTATTAGAATTTCTAAAATTTTGGAGTAAAAATCATCCAGATATAATTACAGGTTGGAATGTTAAGTTTTTTGATATACCTTATTTAATGAATCGTATGCGATCTATTTTTGATAATGATAGTATTAATAAAATGTCACCATGGAATTATGTTAATGCTGAACGGATACAATTTGGACAAAAAAATCAACAGTATTGGAATTTATTAGGTATTTCTGTATTAGATTATTTTGATTTGTATAAAAAATTTACCTATGTAAGACAAGAGAGTTATCGTTTAAATTATATTTCAAAGATAGAATTGGGTGAGCAAAAACTTGAAAATCCTTATGAAACATTTAAGGAGTTTTATACAAAAGATTATCAAAGGTTTATAGAATATAATATCCAAGATGTAGAATTAGTTGATAAGTTAGAAGATAAAATGCGATTGATTGAATTGTGTTTAACTATGGCTTATGATTATAAGGTTAATTATATTGATGTATATTCCCAAGTAAGATGTTGGGATACTTTAATTTATAATCATTTAAGGAAAAAAGATATAGTGATTCCACCTAGAGAAGAGCATGAAAAGGATGCAAAATATGAAGGTGCCTATGTAAAAGATCCTCAACTAGGTTTACATAAATGGATTGTTTCATTTGATTTAAATAGTTTATATCCACATTTAATTATGCAATATAATATTTCACCTGAAACACTAGTAGGTGTGGAACCTAGTGGTGTTAATGTAAATAATTTATTATCTGAGCAGTTAGATTTAAAATGGGCAAAAGAAAGGAATGTTACTGTTGCACCAAATGGAGCTTTGTTTAAAAGAAATAAACAAGGTTTTCTTCCAGAGTTAATGGAGAAAATGTATACTGAAAGAGTTGTCTTTAAAGATTTAGCAATTAAAGCTAGAAAAGATTTTCAAAAAACAAATGATAAAATTTATAAAAATGAAATATCACGTTGCCATAATATTCAAATGGCAAAAAAGATTGCGTTGAATAGTGCTTATGGTGCTATTGGTAATCAATACTTTAGATATTTTGATGTAAAACAAGCTGAGGCAATTACTTTAGGTGGACAGTTATCTATTCGTTGGGTTGAAAAGGATGTTAATAAATTTATGAATAAGATATTAGGAACTAAAAATGAAAATTATGTAGTTGCGTCTGATACTGATTCTATCTATGTTGAAATGGCTCCTTTAGTTGACAAGGTTTGTAAAGATAAATCTACTCAACAGATTACAGATTTTTTGAATAAGGTATCTGAACAAAAACTACAAATAGTGATAGATGATAGTTTTAAACGTCTAGCAGAGTACGTAAACGCATATGACCAGAAGATGATAATGAAACGTGAAGTAATTGCAAATAAGGGTATATGGGTCGCTAAGAAACGGTATATACTTAATTTGTTTGATGAGGAGGGTGTGAGATATGAGCAGCCAAAACTTAAAGTAATGGGAGTTGAGGCAATCAAATCATCTACACCAGAAATTTGCCGAGGTAAAATTAAAGAAGCTATATCAATCATTATGAATAAGTCCGAAGAAGATTTAATTAAATTTGTGTCTACATTTAAAGAAGAATTTAAAAAATTATCTCCAGAAGAAGTTTCTTTTCCTAGAACTTGTAATAATGTTTTACGGTATACTGATAATTCTAACATATATAAAAAAGGAACTCCAATACATGTTAAAGGTGCTTTAATTTATAATTATTTTTTACATAAACATAAATTAGAATACAAATATCCTGTAATTAAAGATGGTGATAAAATCAAATTTTTAATGTTAAAATTACCAAATACATTTAAAGACCAAGTAATATCTTTTTCAACTAGAATACCACATGAGTTTAATATTAAGAGATATGTAGATTATGATTTACAGTTTGAAAAAACATTTACTGATCCATTAAGATTTATTTTAGAATCTATTGGTTGGCAATTAGAAAAAGAAGCAACACTAGAAAGTTTTTTTGGATGATTGATAAAAGATATAATATAATTTATGCTGATCCGCCATGGCATTTTCAAAATTGGAATAATGAAAAGGCACAAACTAATCCAGAAAATCATTATGAAACAATGTCAATGAAAGAGATTGAAAATTTACCTATTCAAAAAATTGCAGCTGATAATTGTGTTTTGTTTATGTGGTGTACAGACCCATTGTTACATAAACAATTACCTGTAGTAGAAAAATGGGGATTTAAGTATAAAACAGTAGCTTTTCATTGGATTAAAACAAATAAAGATAGAATTAAAAATTATTATTTTAAAGGTCCTGGGTATTGGACAAGAGCAAATCCAGAGATATGTATTTTAGCAACGAAAGGAAAACCAAAAAGAGTAGGTGCTAATGTTGATAGATTAGTGGTTAGTGTGCGTAGAGAGCATAGTAGAAAACCAGATATAATTAGAAATCATATAATTAAATTGTGTGGCGACTTGCCAAGAATAGAATTATTTGCTCGTACATCTATGCCTGGTTGGGATGTATGGGGAAAGGAAATTAATAAGTTTAATTGATAATGTTTGAAAAATATTTAAATGAAAATAAGTTACCTATTATGGATCAACAAACTTTTGAGCGGGTTACAAATGATATAGGTAAAGAAAAATTTAGGGAAGAATTAGCAGAGTACATTGCAAAATACAGACCAAAGTTTCCTTTAAAGGAGATTTCATATGATATAATGCGTCAAGCATTTAAAGGTTTACAAAAACAAGATGTTTGGGAATATGTAAAACCTATTGAACAATTAGAAAAAAATGTAAAGGAAAAATATGATGATTACAAATATAATTTTAAAGAATATGGTTTAGGTATTATAGATGGATCTTCTATTTACAATGATGTATCAAATTATTTTCACCAAGAATTAAGATTAAATTGTTCAAGTTATAGTTTTAAATCACCATTAGATGTTTGGTATAATGGTACAGCAAAAGATATATGGCGTTGTTTAGGTCCTATGTGGCGTGGCATTAATGGTATGAAACCTGTAATGGTTGCTGGTGAAGAAGAATTAAGAGGTGGTAAACTAGATGATAAAAGTTATATATCTGCTTTTAGATTACAGACTTATATTGCAACACAATTTAAACCTAATGTAGCAAAAACAATATATCAAATGACTAATGCTAAAAAAGTGTTAGATACAAGTTGTGGTTGGGGTGATAGACTTGCAGGATTTTTTGCTAGTGATGCTCAAGAATATATTGGGTGTGATCCTAATCCTAACACATATAAACAATATATGAAACAAATAGAAATATATAATAGTTTTCTATCTAAACCAAAAAAGGTTACAATATACAATGTAGGGGCTGAGGATATGCCTTGGAATGAAATAAAAGATATAGATTGTGCTTTTACAAGTCCACCATATTTTTCTACTGAAAGATATAATGAAGGTGGTGAAAAAGAAGATAATCAATCTTGGAAAAAATTTGATGAATATTCAAAATGGCGTGATGATTTTTATTTACCTGTATCACAAAAAAGTTTTGAAAGTTTATCAGATACAGGCCATATGTTTATTAATATAATGGATCCTACAGTTAAAGGTAAAAGATATTTTAGTAGTGATGAATTAGTTGATAGTTTAAAAGAACATTTTGTAGGTCAAATTGGCATGAGGATAATGCAAAGGCCTAAATCAGATAAATTATTTAAAAGTGAGGAAGAAAAAGCAGAATTTATGAATAGATTATATATTGAAAATGTTTGGTGTTTTTCTAAACAAAAATTAGATTACTTTAGACATGCTAGAAAAGCAAATTTAGATAATTTTTTTGGATGATAAAAGAAATACATAAAATTAATGCTGCTGATTTTATAATGTCTAGGCATTATTCACCAGTTATGCCTAGATTAACAAAACATTATTGTGGTTATTATATTAATGATATACTACAAGGAGTTATTACATTTGGTTGGGGAACAAGACCTAAACATACAATACAGAAATTGTTTCCTAGTTTAGATACAAAAGATTATTTTGAAATTGGTAAAATGTGTATGGATGATTCTATGGTAAAAAATTCAGAAACACAAATGTTATCAAGTGCATTAAGATGGTTAAAGGATAAAGAACGAAATTTAAAATATTTATTTACTTGGGCGGATGGCTTGGTAGGTAAGGCAGGTTATGTATATCAAGCATTTAATTTTTTATATGGTGGCTATATTTGGACAGAAACATATGTTACAAAGAAAGGTGAAAAGGTACACCCTAGAACAATACAAGGCTTGTTACCAAATCCAAAAAAATTCAAATATGGTAGTAGACCTAATCCTAAACAATTAAAAGAATTAGAATTAAGTAGAGTGTGGGGTAAACAATTTAGATATATTTTACCAATGAATAAAAAGATGAGAAAATATTTAAAGAATAGTACACAACAATGGACTATTAATTATCCAAAAGATAAAGATTTAGAATGGAAAATAAAAACCCCAGGTGAAACAACATATAAAAAAACAAAAATAATGCCATTTAATTTAACTAAAGAGGTGGAATATAATCAAAGTAATATTAATAGGTTTAAGGTAAAAAATAATTTAGAATCTTTTATGTAATAAATAATTGTACTATGCCAATTACAGAAGCACAATATAAAGATATGAAAGAATACTGGGATTATCAGCGGGTATTAGAATTTAATAGGGAAAAATTAAAGTATTTTTTATTTAAGGCTGAAGGACGAATTTTTAATCACTTCGGTCCTGTATCTGTACAAGAAATGTATGAACAAATGTGGCCGCAAGTAGAAGATACAGATTTAGAAAAACCTGATAAAGGATGGATACCACAAGATAAGGAATGGAGATTTGAATGGGAACCTGACCCAAATGCACCAAAACGATTAACACAATCAAAGGGACGACCAGTTGTATTACGGGCAAAAATACCTAATGAATAAATGCAAATTACAATTTATAAAAGATATAATAACTATATTACATATAGTTTTTTACCAGAAGCCCTTGACAATGTAAAGGAATTTTGTTATAATAACAATATAAAATATTATGTATTAAGTTATTCAGATAAGGAGATGATTGAATATGAGCGACTTTCTAAAAGATATAATTAAGGAAACAGGAAATGAATATGCAACACTTGTAAGTGAAGGTGTTGAAGCAGGTGATGTTCATAATTATATTGATACAGGTTCTTATAGTTTGAATGCTCTCTTATCAGGTTCAATTTTTGGGGGACTTCCAGGAAATAAAATAACAGCAATTGCAGGAGAAGCTGCAACAGGTAAAACTTATTTTGCGTTAGGAATTGTGAAACATTTTTTAGATACTAACGAAGAAGCAGGAGTTATTTATTTTGAATCTGAAAGTGCTTTAACAAAAGATTTAGTTGAAAATCGTGGTGTGGATAGTAAAAGGATGATTATAGCACCAGTATCAACTGTACAAGAATTTAGATATCAAGCAATAAGAGTATTAGACAAATATATCCAACAAGAAGAATCAAAAAGAAAACCAATAATGATTGTATTAGATAGTTTAGGAATGCTATCAACTACAAAAGAAATGGAAGACACAGCCGTAGGAAAAGAAACTAGAGATATGACTAGGTCTCAAATAGTTAAGGCTGCATTTAGAGTTTTAACATTGAAATTAGGTAAAGCAAAAGTACCTATGATTATGACTAACCATACGTATGATGTTATTGGATCAATGTTCCCACAAAAAGAAATGGGTGGTGGCCAAGGTTTAAAATATGCTGCTAGTAATGTAGTGTATCTTACTAAAAGAAAAGAAAAAGAAGGTAAAGAAGTTATTGGAAGTGTAATACATTGTTTAAATTGGAAAAGTAGATTAACAAAAGAAAATGCAAAAATAGATGTAAGATTAACTTATGATAAAGGTTTAGATAAACATTATGGATTATTAGATTTAGCAATCAAATATAATATATTTAAATCAGTATCAACAAGAGTTGAATTACCAGATGGAACAAAACAATATGCTAAAACAATCAATAATGAACCTGATAAATTCTTTACTAAAAGTATTCTCAATCAGATTGACAAGGGTGCCAAAAAAGAATTCCTTTATGGTGCCTATTAAAGAATATGTTTTTGTTCAAAAAGATGGACAAAAGATTTCTTGTATTAAAATTGTTGAAGGTGAATTTAAAGATGTCATATATACATATGGCCATGTTAAATTTGCTGATAAAGAAGATAAGAAAGGTAAGTTACCTTTAAAATTTGATTATACAATACAAAGGAATCCAAGTAATGTTGATACTGAAAGTGAAGAATTTAGAGATAAGATTGGCGATATATTAATAGAGGTAGTAGAGGAACAATTAGAGAATGATACCATCAAGTTTAAGTGAAAATTTTGAAACAACACTTTTAAGAAACCTTATATTTAATGAGGAATTTACTCGTAAAACTATTCCATTTTTAAAGAAAGATTTTTTTAAAAATAAAGAAGAAATAATCTTATTTAATATCATAAATAATTTTGTAGTAAAATATAATAATCTTCCTAATAAGGAAGCTTTGAATATTGAAATTGCTAATTTAAAGAATATTACAGAGGAAGAATTTAAATTAACAAAAGATTTGTTAGCTAATTTAGAACCACAAGAAGTGGATCAAAATTGGTTATTAGATACAGCTGAAAAGTTTTGTAAAGATCGTGCTGTATATAATGCTGTATTATCAGGTATAAGGATAATAGATGGCAAAGACAAAAAGCAAACTCCAGAAGCGATTCCGAGCATCCTTAGCGAGGCTCTTGCTGTTTCATTTGATAGCCATGTTGGTCATGATTATTTAAATCAAACAGACGACCGATTTTCATATTACCATAGAACCGAAGAAAGACTTAAATTTGATTTGTCTTATTTCAATAGAATTACAAAAGGTGGTCTGCCACCTAAAACTTTAAATGTAGCACTTGCAGGAACTGGTGTTGGTAAGTCTTTGTTTATGTGCCATGTTGCTGCTTCTATGATGAGTCAAGGTAAAAATGTTTTGTATATAACTTTAGAAATGGCCGAAGAAAGAATTGCTGAAAGAATTGACGCAAATCTTTTAGATGTAACTATTGATGAACTTTATGAAATGCCCAAGACATATTTTGATAATAAAGTTACTAAACTTAAACAGAAAGTTAATGGTCAATTAATTATAAAAGAATATCCTACAGCGGCTGCTCACGCAGGCCATTTTAAATCTTTATTTGATGAATTAGCATTAAAGAAATCATTTAAACCTGATATATTATTCATTGATTATTTAAATATTTGTTCATCAAGTAGATTTAGAGGTGGTAATATATCTTCATATTTTTATATTAAAGCAATTGCTGAAGAATTAAGAGGTTTAGCTGTTACTCATAATGTTCCTATTATAACAGCAACACAAACTACAAGAGCAGGATTTATGTCTTCTGATATTGGATTGGAAGATACGTCTGAAAGTTTTGGCCTTCCAACAACTGCTGATTTTATGTTTGCTTTAATTACCAATGATGAATTAGAAGCATTAAATCAAATGAAGATTAAACAATTAAAAAATAGATATAATGACCCTGCTATCAATCGTGCATTTATAATTGGTGTAGATAGAGCTAAGATGAGATTGTATGATGTTGAACAAGCTGCTCAAAAAATTGTAGAAAGTAATCAAGAAACACAAGAACAAGTTGAAGGAACTGCTTATGATAAGTTTTCAGGATTTAAAGTATGAAATACAAATATAATAAACATGACCAAGCTAGAAAAAGACAACCTTCTATTTACTATAAAGCAGTAATGATTAAGTCAGGTAGACAAATAATTTGGCGGGCAGTTGAAATGCCAAGTAAGTTAGTAGTAGAGGAAAGTTTTTTTGAGGAAGATGTTAAAAGAATAGTTAAGTTTCAAAATAAAAATAAGACCTTTGGTAGATATGGATTTCCTAAGTTTTTTGATAAAAGAACTATTGAGGAAAGAAAGTCAGACGTAGGCAGATCCTGCTATAATTATCGTTATTATTAATTTATAATGTTATTTTACCTGGTATTGATAGTGTCTTATATTCTAACATTATATTTGTAGGATAAACTTTACCACCAGTTTTACTTCTAACATTTAATTTAAATGAGAAATGGCTATTAGAAAATTCAACATCAATTCTTTTACCATTACTTTGTTTGCCGCCATAAAATACTACAACATTACTTGAAATATCTGAAAATTTACTATCAACATAAGTTGGATTCATATAGTACATATTAATTTTATCCTGTCCTTTATCCCTAGAATGAATCATCCAATAATCAGAACCTATAGCAGTTTTTACAAATTTCTTTAAAATATTTTTATTAACTTTTTTTGGACCAGAGTGTTTTTTATTTTTAGCTGTTTGGAATGATTTACCAAAATTATTAAACGTATCACAAAAAGCATCTTTATTAAGACCACACATTTCAAGTAGTGCTTTACCTTTATTTGTTTTGATATTATTATTTTTTATATCTTGATCTGAAAATAAACTTTTGGTTCCAGAATTTATAAAAGTTAAAGATGGTCCAGATTTTGCTGAAAGATGAGATTGAGGACCAACTTTATGAAAAACATCAATGTCTGTCAATACTGGTCCGTGTGATTTATGGTTTCTAGGAGCAACATATGGTTGTTTACCTTCAACTTCAAATGGTCTAGGAGTATTTTGTCCACCTAATTGTTTAATATCTGTAATAGGTTTTCTACCACCTTGTTCTAATTGTCCAACTAACCAACCTGCAGGTTTGTGATATTTACCTACACATGGTTCTCCATTAATACACTCTTTCATTCTATTAGTAAATTCTCTTTCAAATATATTTCCTTTATTTTCTTTTTTACTACCTACTGGTTTACCACCAAATTCAATTGTTTTAGTGATATGAGTATGTCTAACTTTATCTTTTGATTTACTACCTTTATATGAACCTATTAAAAAAGCTTCCTTTATCAATGAAGTCTTTTTTAGATAATTATTTCTTTCTGCAGCCTTTGTAAATATTTTAGATTTACCATCTTGATATTTGATATCAATTTTATCAGCACTAAACACACCTTTTTTAGTTGAAAAATCGTGATTATATTTTTTATGATCTCCAAAGACTTTATCAAAAAATAATTCAGTACTTTTGATATAATCTTTAGAAGCTATGTGTTTTAGTTCTAATTGTGCCATATCAATATTTATATATTATAAATAGTATTAAACTTGATTTATTAATGGATGAGTGAGTTTTTGTTTATGGAATTATTGGGAGAACAATGCAAAGTTTTAAACAATATTTGTCCGAGGCTAGAAATACACACCTTGAACATTTAGAAGATGATATAATCAACAATGGTTACGAAGGTGGCCTAAACGCTGTACAATTTCTTAAATCATTAAGAGATATGATGGTGGGGTCGTCTGGTGGCCGTGTTAATGTATCAGTAAAGTGGGACGGCGCTCCTGCTATTTTTTGTGGTATCAATCCAGAGAACGGACGTTTCTTTGTTGCTACTAAATCATTATTCAATGTAACTCCTAAAATCAATTATACAAATTCAGACATAAGTAAAAATCATGCAGGCGGTCTTGCTGATAGGTTACAGGTATGTCTACGGTATCTTAAAAAATTAAATATACGAGGTATAGTACAAGGTGATTTACTATTTGTGCCTGGTGATATAAAATCAGTTTCAATAAGAGGTGAAAAAGCAATTGCATTTAAACCTAATACTATTACATATGCTATACCAGAAAATAGTGTTTTAGCAAAAAGAATATTAAGAGCAAAATTAGGTATCATATTTCATACATCTTATTCTGGTAGGAAAATGTCAGATTTAAAAGCAAATTTTGGTGTTAGTATTAGTTCATTTACTAAAACAACAGACGTATTTTTTGATGATGCAGGATATAAAGACGTAAGTGGTGTTGCAACATTTACTAGTAGTGAGAGTAATAGTTATGATGCTATTTTAAGAATGGCTACTGGGTCATTAAAGAAAGGTAAAAGAATTTTAAATTTATTAAAAAGACAAACTAATTTATTATCTGTAGGGGCTAGATTAAAAATCTTCTTTAATGATTATGTTAAAAGAGGTGCAGAATTATCAAATGTAAAAAAAATTAGTAATGATTTTAGAAAGTATTATGCAAGTGCTTTAGATGATGAAGTGGGGAAAAGAAAAACACCTGCTGTTAAAGCAAGATATGAAACAATTAGAAATGAAGGTTTAAGATTTATAGACAAGTATTATGAGGAAATATATTTTGCAATTGCTACTTATTTAACTTTACAAAGAGCAAAGAATTTTTTAGTAGGTAAAATGAATCAAGTTAAATCAATAGGAACATTTTTACAAACAGATAAAGGATTTGAAGTTACTAATCCTGAAGGTTATGTTGCTGTAGATAGAATGGGTAATGCAGTTAAATTAGTAGATAGATTAGAATTTAGTACTGCAAACTTTACACTAGCAAAGAATTGGATACGAGGATGAAACAAGTACAAAGTTTTATACAATATATAAATGAAGGCCTATATGATAAAGGAATATTTAAAGCATTCTTTTTAGCAGGAGGTCCAGGGTCTGGTAAAACATTTGTAACTCATAGTGCATTTGCAGGTTTAGGTTTAAAAGTAGTAAATTCTGATAATGTATTTGAAAGAAGTTTAAAACAAGCAGGGTTATCTTTAGCAATGCCTGATAGTGAAAAAACAGAAAGGGATATATTAAGAGCTAAATCAAAAGTTGTAACTTCAAATATATTTCAAACTTATATTATTGGTAGATTGGGTATGATTATAGATGGAACTGCTAGAGATTATGATGCTATTGCTAGACAATATCAATTGTTAAGTATATTAGGATATGATTGTTATATGGTTTTTGTAGATACAGATTTAAATGTTGCTTTAGAAAGACAAAAATCTAGGGAGAGAAGAATACCAGAATATATTGTTACTACTTCTTGGAAAACAATACAAAGTAATAAAACAAAATATCAAAGATTGTTTGGTATGAATTTTCATAATGTAGAAAATAGTAAATCAAATTTAGAATTAGTTATGATGATAATGGGTAGAGTATCTAAATTAGTAAGGAGATTAATTAGTTTGCCAATAAAAAGTTTTACAGCTAAAAGATGGATAGTAAATAGAATGAAAGAGAAACGTAGCGGTAGTAAATATAAGTTTTGGCCGCTTAGTAAAGGAGTAGCATAGATGAATAAATTAAATTTATCAGACAGTACAGCCATAAGTATGCCAATGAGGAACTTATTGTCTATTCTGGCTGCAGTTGGTGTAGGAGTTTGGGCTTATTTTGGTGTGATTGAGCGTTTAAATAATTTAGAAACTAAATCTACTTTAGCAGAAAAAGATTTAACTAGTGAGGTGCAAAGAATTGATAAAGATATTGAAGGTTTAATAAGTGGTGATATTGCACAAAATAATGAATTTAGGATCAAATGGCCAAGAGGTGATTTAGGTTCTCCGCCTGCTGATTCTGAACAATTTATGCTCATAGAATTTCTTTCAGGACAAGTGGAAAGTCTTACGAAGCAACTTGAAGGAATGATGAACAATAAGGTAAACATTGAAAGGTTACAAACCGATATGGAGAAATCTTTATTAGATATAGAAAAATTAAAGGACAAAATTAGAGAAAACAAAAATGGTTTTACTACGGAGGGGAATTAAATGGACGCAACAACTTTAGTAACCATCATCACAATGTTTATTGTGACCAATACTTCAAGTGAATTTGTTAAGTATGATGGACTGATGGATTGCCTTAAAGACAAAAGAAAAATAGAAAAAATAAAAGATGGTCGTAGAGTTATTTGTGGTCCATCTATGGCAGAAATTGACGCAGAAGGTAACATTGTCAGTATTAAAAACAAAATGCCTGACCAATCTGGTAGTTTAAAACTAGGTGGTACGGCGAAGTCTTTAACAGAAAAGAAAAAAGAAAAAAAGACTAAAGTATTAACGCAATAGGATAGATGATATGAAAAAAATATTAATGAGTTTATTAGTTGCTCTATTTTTAGTTGGTTGTAATACAACAAAGAGTATTAAAATAGAACAAGAAGTCGGTCTCTTAAAAACCGTACAAGAAAGAGGTTATGTTATTTGTGGAGTTAATGCAGGCCTACCAGGATTTTCTGCTCAAGATGAGAACGGAAATTGGAGTGGTTTAGATGTAGATTTCTGTAAGGCAGTTGCCGCTGGTATATTTGGTGACTCAAGTAAAGTAGAATTTATAGGATTAAATGCTAGTCAAAGATTTCCAACATTGGCGTCTGGCAATATTGATGTACTTGCAAGAAACACAACTTGGACAATTAGCCGTGATGTTAATTTAATGTTTGAGTTTGCAGGTGTTAATTATTATGATGGACAAGGATTCTTGATACCTACTGATTTAGATATTAAGAGTGCAACAGAATTAGATGGTGCGTTTGTATGTATTACAAAAGAAACAACATCTGAATTAAATTTAAATGATTATTTTGCAGAAAACAATATGGCATATATGCCAGTATATGTTGAAGGTAATAAAGACGCAAAGGCAAAACTATTTGCTGGTGATTGTGATGTATTCACAACAGACGCTTCTGGTTTAGCATCCGCAAGAGCAGGTGCAGAAAATCCAGATGATTGGATGGTATTACCTGAAATTATATCTAAAGAACCATTAGGTCCACTTGTAAGACAAGGCGACCAAGAGTGGGAAGATATTGTAAGATGGACTCACTTCATTATGATTAATGCTGAAGAGGCAGGTATTACAATGTATAATGTTGATTTAATGTTAACTTCAAAATCAAAGGAAGTTAAAAGAATATTAGGTGTTGAAGGTTATATCGGCCCTATGTTAGGACTTGGTATGAAATTTGGTTATAATATTATTAAACAAGTAGGAAACTATGGGGAATCATTTGAGAGAAATGTAGGACCTAATACTCCACTTGCATTAGAACGAGGATTAAATAATCTTTGGAAAAATGGTGGCGTAATGTACGTACCACCAATTAGATAGGGAGAAATATGTTTAAAAACTTAAAGAAGTGGGCAAAAAGAAATAATGGAGAAACACAAGAATTAGCTAAATTACTTGTAGGTTTCTTTTTAGCTGCAATTTTAATTGCAGTATTTTTTCATACTACAAAAGCAAATGCAGATTGCACAGGTTGTGGAGATGACGGCCACGCAGTTTGTCCAGTAGAAGCTGACGCACAAAAACCAGAAGTAGTATTTGCAGTATGTGTATTTGCAGATGGTCAATTAATAGACCATAAAGGTGCAAATAGTATGAGTGATTGCTTAAAAACAAAAAGAGAAGTTGAGAAAAAGTGGAGAAACAAATCAGCAGAAATGGATAGTGTAGAAATAAATGGTATCACTTACAAGATAGATGGTGAATCATTAGCATTTATGTGTGATTTAGTTGACGCTCAAGTACATCATTACGCAGATGGTAGTTGGGAAATAGTAGAGATATTAGGCAAACATAAGAAGGAAGAATAATGATAGACGCAATAAAAAAATGGTGTATTGAAGTTTCAAAAGAAGTTTGTAGTGAAACTGTTGATACAGCAGGAACAATTTGTGATGAAACAAAGAAAGCAAATGCTAACTTTGTTAAAGCTATAATGGATAGTATTTAAAGAAAAAGGGGTACGAATAGAAGATGTTAAAAGGGTTTAAGGAACATATACAAGAGTCAATAATAGACATACCTAGACAAATGTATGCTACACCTGTATTTGATAAAGCAGATACAGATAGTCCGAAACTTAAGCCTTCTGTACAAAAACAGTTACTAGATGGTATAAAACAATTTACAAAATTTGGAAAAATAGTTAATACTACATTAATAGGTTCTATATTAACAAAGCAATATAGAGAAGATGCTGATTTAGATGTAACTATCTTATTTGACATACCTGGAACAAAAGCTGAACAAGAAAAGAAACATGAAGAAATAAGAGAGTTTCAAGGGACAGCTAATGGTGAAAAGATTGGTAAAAGTAATTATATAATAAACTATTTTTCTATCATAGATCCTGCCGTATTTGCTAGGAATAGAAGACTGGCTGATGGTACTTACGATATAAACAAAAATGAGTTTATTCGTAAACCAGACCCAGGTACTTTCGATTCTGAAAGATATGTGGCGGATTTTCAGAAACGTGTTTCTGAAATAGATGTTGTTAAGGGTGAACTTGTAAGAGATATGATTGATTATGAGGAACTAAAAAATTTAAATAGTGGAGATATTAAAAATTTAAATAATGTAGTTTCTAAAAAGTTAGCTGAAATTAAAGATTCCATTAACACATTAATTGATATGGGGGATAAAGTTATGCAGGACCGAAAAGACGCTTTCGATTCTGTTATGACACCCGATCAGATTCGTAATTTTGGCGTTAAAAATCGCCTTCCTAAAAATGTGATTTATAAAATGTTAGAAAAGTATCATTATCTCAAATTTTACAAAACTTTGGTAGAGATTATGGAGGATGGAAAGATAACACCAGACGAACTGAAAACATTATCTAAGATAAAGGAGGCCAGGGGTAGACATATAGCGTTTACCTTTGGCCGATTTAATCCACCAACAACAGGACACGAAAAACTTTTAAGTAAACTTACTTCTATAAGAGCAGACGATTATAGAATTATTTTAAGTAGGTCTGAGGATTCAAGTAAAAATCCATTGAAGCTTAGGCAAAAGGTTGCAGCTATGAAAAGGATGTTTCCTAGATATGCTAGTAAAATAGTTACAAGTAGAACAAATATTGTTATTGATATAGTAACTGAATTCTATAAAAAAAAGTTTACAGATTTAACTATGGTTGTTGGTAGTGATAGAGTAAGAGAATTTGATACATTATTAAAAAAATATAATGATGTAAAAAGCAGACATGGATACTATGATTTTGATAGTATAAATGTAGTATCTGCTGGCGAAAGAGATCCAGATGCTGAAGGTGCTCAAGGTATGAGTGCTAGTAAAATGAGAATAGCTGCAAAGGACAATGATTTTAGGAAATTTATACAAGGTTTACCTACTTCTTTTGCAAGGTCTAAAGACGCCGAAGATTTATTCAAACAAACAAGAAAGGGTATGAACTTGGTAGCAAGTTATGACCCTTCTTTAAATGAGAAAGTAACAGATTTACCTTACAGATTTAAAGTGTGGGAAAAAGGAAGTAAACTTAATGACTTTAGAGTTATATCTGCTAGGGACGAAGCTCATGTGAGAAAGCAATTAGGTCATGTTAAAAAAGAGCTAATAATTAAAAAAATAAATGCAAGCTATGATGCAGGTGGCGTTGTAGGAGGTCAATCAATTGGCGGAGCATTAAGATTTAAACCATTTATTACAGCTTCAACAAAGGAAGAATTAAATAATATGGTTTTAAGGGACAGATATTTAACTGAACACATTTATGATATTGGAGATATTGTAGATGATGTTAGTAATAACTTGACTGGTATTATCCTAAGACGAGGTACTAATTATGTAACATTGGAAGATACAAGAGGTAAGTTACATAAAAGTTGGTTATATGATATAGTTGAAACACCAGTATATTCAGTAGATTTAGAAAAGAAAGCTAAAGAAATAAAGAAAACAAAGCCTCTTGAAATAGAGTCGTATGATATAGGCCATGATTATGCTAAACATGCGTCAGCAATGACACCAGGAGAAGTGGGTTATAAACAAAATTATAAAGGTACAACTTACACACCTAGTACATTTGCAAACAATCTTAAAAGAATTATTAAAAAGGAATTATTACCAATGAGTAAAAAAGTTGAATTAAAAGACATTGAAGAATGGGCTAATGACAAAATAACAATAGATAAATATAAGGAACGTTATGGAGATGAGTGGCAAACTAAAATAGAAGAAACATATGAAAAAATGTTTAGTAAGGTTATTGATACAAGTGCCAATCTAATAGAAGGTAGATTGAAAGATATTGCTATTGATTTAATGCTAAAGGATAAAGGTGGTTTAGGTGATGAAGATTTTAAAAGAAAGTATGATAAATCTAAGGAAGAAATGAAAAAATCACTAGGTAATCCTAAAGAAGTAAAATCGTTTAAAGAATTTGCAGAAATTAAGAGAGATACTAATGAGTAAAGATAAAAAAACGTGGGTAGAATTTAGAAAAAAAATAGAAGATGATATTAATTGGGCTGGATTAAAAGAACAATTAGATGATAGTGGAAAAAAGAAAGATACACATTTTGATAAATTGAGGAAGGTAAAAGACCAAATAAATAAACAAAAAGAAAAGATTGGTAAGATTGATGTTACTGATCCAAAACAAAGAACACCTCATGCAATAGCAACGGCCGATTTAAAATCAATGAATTTAAAATTAAAAGATATGCAAGTAACAGATAATGAACCTGAAACAGATGACAAAGGCAAACCTAGTAAGAAAAAATATATTAAAGAAGAACCTTTAGTTGAAGGTTTACAACTGGCTAAATTAGTAGGTAAAAGTATAGCACATTTAGAAATGTATGTAGAACTTGCTAATGATGTAAAGAAAATTCCAATTGGAGATATATCATCTTGGTTAAAAACAAAAGCACAACAAGCTTCACAAAGTGTGCCTCCAGTAATAAAAGAGTTAAGACGACCAGGTATTTGGAATGAACAAGTAGAAAAAGTATTTAAGGCTGTTAAGTTTTGGGAAGCAAAACAAAATGAGGACCACGATTGTGAAAAAGTACACCCTAATAAATCACACAAAGAATGGTTGATGAGTCAATCGCCTGTAGAAGGATTAGAAGAAGCTTTAAGAGATATGGAAGACTATAGAGAAAAATCAAAAACATTACAATCTATTCAAAATGATCCTAAACAGATGAGAGATCCTCAAATGAAAGCAGCTGTAATGAAAAGAAAATTTACATTAAGTAAAGAACTATCAGACCTTCAGGCAAAACAAGCAAGACAAAGACCAATTGCTGCTGAATTAGAACCTGATACAATTAAAAAAGAAGAAACTGATAGGCAAATAATAGAAGAGGAAATACAAATGGATAAAAAATATCTTAAAACCAGAAGAGGCAGCGTGGAAGATAGTATTACTAAAATACGAGTTGAGCAGCCTACAGTTAAAATAGAAAAACCAAAAATTACTTTACAAGCTAAATCATATTTTGACCAAAAAGAAGGTTCACTTGCAGACGCAGCTGCTAAACTTGTAAGTGAAGAAAGTAATGTTAAGTATAAAGTAGTTGATGCTAAAACTAAAAAACCAATTTCTGATAAATCACTTTCATATAATGCTGCTTTACATATGAAAAAACAAAAAGGTGATGGTTATGAAGTTAAATCGGTTGACGCTTTTGGTAAAGTTGTAAATGAGAAAGTTATAAAAGAAGATGATAGACTTATTAATATATTAAAAATAAAGAAAGCTATTGAGATTGCTAAGAAAATGTCTGGTGATATGACAGGTGCAACAAAAGAAATAGAAAAACTTGCAAAAGGATTGTCAAAAGAAAAAGATGTTTCAACAGCATTACTACAAGCAAATGAAGAAATAAAAATTGAAGCTCGTTCACCAGAAGAGCAAAAGAAACAAGATAAAATGATGAAAGATTTTTTAGCAAAGGGAGGTAAAGTTAAAAAGTTAAAACCTGGTATTGCTAAAGGGGCTGGGTATTTAGACCATCGTGGTGAATATAAAAAAGATATGCTTGCTGCTTCAGCAGTTTATAAAGCACCAACTGCAAAGTATAAGAAGACTACATTAGCTGCTCAAAAATCTTTTAAAAATTTAAGGTCTGAAACTGACCAGAAAGAAGTAGAAAAGGATTTAGTTGCTTCTAAACATGGTGGAAAAGGTAAGACGTTAACAGGTAAAATACCTGCAGTAATTGATACAGAGCCTAAAGTAAATCCAATTTAAGGTTATAATTAAATGACAATGTTACCAAGAATATATTGTGATATGGATGGTGTTCTTGCAGATTTCAAAACTGCGGCTGAAAAAACTACTGGTATGTCCATTAATAAATGGATGAATATACCATCATCAAAAAAGAAGTGGGAAGCTATTAGTAATAAAAGTAATTTTTGGCATACACTTCCTTGGATGCCAGGGGGCAAACAGTTATGGAGATTTATTGAAAAATATAAGCCACATATATTAAGTGCTTATGTAGAAGAAACAACTGATCCTAATTGTATTCCTGGTAAGACAAAGTGGTTACAAACCAATACAGGTATTAGTAATAAGCGTAGAATTAATTTAGTGAGAAGGTCTGAAAAAGGCCTTTATGCTAAAATGCATGCTCGTAATGGGGATAAGGTTATATTAATAGATGATTATCCTAAAAATGTAGAGGATTTTACACGTTATGGAGGCATTGGTATATATCATACAAATTCTAGTAGTACTATAAGTAAATTGAAAAAACTAGGATTTTAATATTATAAATAGTAGAGAAAATATATATTTTAATAAATTAATTAATTTAGAAGGAGAAACACAATGAGTTTATGGGGAGCAACGGACGCAGACGAGTCCAAACCTAAAAATTTGACTACAGCAGAAAAGAAATTAGTTTTTGCTAGTACACGTGGTTGGGTACAAGAACCAAATAATGTACGTACTGGTAGCGATAATGCTTCTGGTCAGCCAGAAGTGTTAGTGGCAATGAATAAATTAACAACTAAACTAGGTGCTGCTACAATTACATCTTGTGAATTTATAACTACAGCTTGGGACGCAAGTGCTGGTGGAACATTACAATGTAGAGTTCGTTGGAACGAAGCAGTTGATGTTGTTGAAGGCGGTTCAGGATTGAAACTGAATGTAAATAGAACACCAGATGGTGGTTCAGCAGCTTCGCATACTTTAAGGTATGCTAGTGGAACTGGAACACATGAATTAGTATTCTCACTTGCAATTGCAGGTGGTTCACCAGTTGCAGCTCTTGATAGCTTTGCTATTACTGAACAAAATCTTGCATTTGGTGGTGGAACTACTTTAAAAGATGCTGGAACAGCTATAGCTTCAGAATTTGCAATTACAGTTGCTCAATCAGTAGCTGCTGGTACATTAGTCGCAACTGCATAGTAGTAATATTATAGTAATTAATATAATAAATATTAGGGGTAGAAGATTAACACAGACAATTCTACCCTTGATAAATAGTAATAACAAGTGATGTAGGCAATTACCTACAGTAGCATTCCCGAAAGGGTTTAAAGGAGAAGAAAATGGCAGACAAAAAAGTAACGGCATTAACTGATCTCGGTGATTCATTAGCGGCCGTAGATTTATTTCACGTAGTTGATGATCCCGCAGGCACACCAATCAATAAAAAAATTGCAGCTCAGGACGTATTTAATAACATACCTTCTTGGCTTGGTTTAGCACAAACTTCACAAGCAATTACCAGTTCAGGTTCAACTTCAGCAGCAGATGTAACTAGTGCGATTACGGAAGTAAATGGCACAGCAGCTGTAGAAACTATAACACTTGCTGATGGTTCTGATGGCCAAGTAAAAGTCGTTTTGGACACAGCAACAGCAGGTACATATGCACAAACAATTACACCTTCAAATTTAAGAGGATATACAAGTGTTCTTTTAAATGCACCAGGTGAAAGTGTTACATTGATATTTAAAAATAGTAATTGGAATATTCTTGGTGGGAATGGTTACGCAACAGCGTAATTTATATTATAAGGAGATATTATGGTAATTAATGAAAAAATATTACAACAAGAACGTAAGCAATTAAAAACTGATTTTGATACGTTGAGTTCTAAAGTAACCCAAGTAGAAAAAGATTTGGGCGGTATGAAAAGTAATTTAAATGCTGTGTATGGAGCAATCCAGCAAGTAGATAAATTAATTAAATTAGATAAAGGTTCAATTAAAGAGAAAGAAAAAGAACCTGAAGAAAAAGAGTTATTAATGGAAGAAAAGAAAAATAAAAGGAAGGGAAAATGAAAACATTTAGACAACACATAAAAGAAAAAGTAGATGGTGTTGGAACTACACATGATGGTAAATCTGTAGAGGATGGTTCTATCGGTGTTCACAATATACATTTACCTGAAATACTTAAAAGAGTAAATGCTTTTGTTGGTTCAGTTGCTGATAGAGAATATTTACAACCTCAATCAGCTCTTGCTGACATGGTAGAAAAATTAGGTAGAATTGGAATAGTAATGAAAGATGATGTAACAGTTGATCAAAAATCAGGTTCTTTTGAAACTGGTTTATCACAATATGGCGGTCGCTTTGGTAAAGATACTGATGGTTCTGATATAAATGATGATGGAATATCACATAGATTAGGCAGAGAATTAAAACTAAAGGGGAAATACGAAACATTAAGCAACGGCGCTGTTAAGTTATATGCAGAACTTGTCTAATGTTTTCAAAGATAACAAAAAACAATTGGTTATTTTTTGCCATTAAAAATTATAATATTCCTAATTTAGATTCAGAAAAGGAATTTTATGAAGATGTGAAAAGGTTTAAGTATTTGAAACGATTATTTCGCAAATATAAAATGACTGGAGAATTAAAACCTAGATTGATATTAAATCATATTATTGTACTACAGAATGTTTTTGGTATTGATGCTGCTTGTACTTTGTTATTTTTTAAAATAGAAAAAGAATTTTGGGGATTGTTAAAAACAATTTTAATTTATTTAAATTATATGACATCAGAAGAAATGGAAAATATTAGAGTAAATAAAACATTGTTAACAAGTTTGGAGAAATTATAATGGGAAGAGCTATAGATTTATTAATAACTTATAGAGTAATTAAAATGCTAGTAACTCCATTTGAAAAGCATAAAGCATATAAGTTAGGTATCATTGATAAGGATGGTAAAGTTTTAAGAAAAGCAAAAACATTAAAATCATCCGAAGAAAAAGATTCTTATACTATACTACATAGATTTGTATTTAATATGAAAAGATTAATTAATATGATACCAGGAGGTAAATCTAAAATAGGAACTTATGGAGCCGCTTTAGTTTTATTGTTGAGAGAAAACAAAGAAATAAACAAAGAGGAAATTGAAAAAACATTATACAAATATTTAAAAGATAATAATTTATTGCTTTTAGATGATGATTTAAAAGAAAATGTAGGCTTTGATTATTTACCAAAAGGTAGATATACAATTTTGGATAATTTAACTGATTTAGAAGGTGCACCAATTACTAAAGTTGGTGATGTAGCTTATACTATGGTAGATGAGAGACCATTAGATACATTTTTTGGCACACATTTATACAAAGTTATAAATGAAAATACTAAAAAGGCTATAACTGTATCAGAGGATAACATAGAGAGAATACAAGCATGAAAACCTTTAAAGAATTTAACGAAAGTTTTACTACATCCCAAATAACTAATTTAAAAAAGCAATGGGCAACAGTTAAAACAATTAATCCAACAGGTGAAAAATATAAAGCGTTAGTTAAATGGATTAATGATAAAGATTTTGATACGGTAGACGCTTTAGCAAAAGCAAAAATTAATTTTGTTTCTTATATTGCTAAAAAAGCATTAATGGATAGGTGGGGATTTAAATTAGATACTATTAAAAAAATGTATGGTGGTCTATTAAGTATGGGTGAAGATGCTCCTGCAAATGCAGTAGGAGATGGATCTAATGTTGCATTACCTCCAACACATGAACCAGGTGTCCATAAAAAGAAAAAGAAAGATAACAAATTTACAACTTTTTTAAAAAGGTTTAAAACTACAAAAGATATTAATGAAATGAGCTCAAATGAGTTAAGTTTACAAATATCAAATGATGGTGAGCTATATCAAAAACAAATACAACCTATTATAAAAAACCTTGCAAGAAAAAAAAATAAAGGTGTATTTGATAAAAATTTAGCAGTTAAATTATTTAGATATGCTGTAGATAATAAAGTAAAAGAATTAAAAGGACCACAAAGTAGAATGATCCCAGGATCTGTTAGAAATGATGCCGCTACTAAACTACTTTCACAATTTAGCGATGAGATAGATGAATATTATAAGGAACTGCAAAAAACAGGAAGGAAAAAATAATGAATAAATTAATTTTGATTCTATTCACAGGAGTTTTTTTATTGACAGCGTGTAGTGGTGTTAATAAAATATCATTTGGCAAAAAATGTCTTGTGGAAGATAATCATGTTGTATATTCTTATGTTTGGTTGTATCAAGATGTGTTACCAGCAGACAAAACTTTTTGCGAAGATAAGTAGAGGTTTAGATGATTAAAACGTTTAAAGAATACATAGGTGTGAGTAGGGGTTATGCTATTGGACCTGTAAGTATTAGCAAACCTATGGCGTCAATGGGTGGTTCACAATTTTATCCACAACATAGAAGATACGCAACTGTATATGCTTCATATTCAGGAGCAGGTCATGGAACATTTAACCCTATAACTTCTCTTAATGCTAGTAAACAATTACCACCACATCTTTCAAAATATTTTGATAAAGATGGTAATATAAAAGATAAAAACGTTCAGAAAAAAATTGAAAAACATTTTAAAAGTAAAAATATTAAATACAAAATTACAGACGTTACACCTAAAGGTTATGGTCCTAAAGAAGATTTAATACACGGTTTAGGATTTAGAGATTCTAAAAGAGCAGAGGAAGGTGTTAGTAAAATAGAAGAATCTGAAAAGAATCATACACACAAAATGCAGGCTGCATTATCTATAGGACACCGAGCTAAAATAGCAAGTCAAAGAGCTGTAAATCTTGGGAAGAAAAAAAAATTAACAGATGCATATAAAGTTTATGAAAATTATCTTAATGAAAACTTTTTTAGAAAGAATAGGTAATTATGGGGCAATTTAATGCAAAGATAACAGCAACATTTGATCCACCTAGAAAATGGATAATGAAAAAAGATTTACTTTATACGTGTACAGATTTATTAAATGATGAAGCAGTAGCACTTGCAGGTATAGGTGTTCAATTGGAAAATAATAATAGAGTAAGAGTTAAAGAAGATTTTGTAACCGATTTAGCTTCAGTACCTAGAATATGCTGGAATCTTATTGCACCGTGGGACGTTGCAAGAGCAGCTATCATACATGATTTACTATATAAAAGAATAAGACAATATCGTTGGAACGCTGAAACAGAACTTGGTGCTGGAGGAACAATTCTTGGAGAAGATAAAAGTTTAGTTAAGACTGCAAAGAAAGCTGCTGACAAAGTATTTCTATGTGGTATGAAAGATGCAGAACCATCTGTACCAAAATGGAAAATATATTCTGCTTATTATGCAGTAGTATTATTTGGCAGATGGAGTATTAAACCTAATGAGGATAATATTTAA
>Ga0310125_10000160_pt1 | contig 28657 bp, 18 predicted proteins | sample CB11b_Tmax_Bot8__FD_203508 | JGI IMG/M metagenome (GOLD analysis project Ga0310125, IMG submission 203508) | Marine microbial communities from Western Arctic Ocean, Canada - CB11b_Tmax_Bot8 | ecosystem: Environmental > Aquatic > Marine > Oceanic | place: Canada: Western Arctic Ocean | collected... | reverse complement strand
CGCTTCAGGGAAGCATCCAGCAGATAGTGTTTGGCATCTAGCACTCTCATCTTCAAAGCCAACAAGTGATTGTACAGACCCCCTACGATCACCGTGAGTCGGTTATATGTGGGGCCCGATTTCGGTCAACTTTCGCTTTTTCCTACCTGACGATCACGCCAATTTGCGGTGATGGGGAAAAACTGGATATCGCACATGGTGCTGAGTCCTGCGGTCGAAAATCTCAATAACTCATTTTTGAGGGATTTTGTGCATTTGGGTCCGTAGGCAATCAGTTCATTCGACTCAGTGTGCCTCAAGCCAATTCTCCCCCACCCCGATGTCCACTACGATCGGGACCTTCATGGGGAGGGCGTGGACCATGCAGTCGGTGACGATCTCTTTCACCGGGTCCACCTCGCTTTTTACAGCGTCAAATACGAGTTCGTCGTGGACCTGGAGGATCATCCGGGATTTCAGGCCGGTCTCCCGGAAAGCGTCATGGATCCGGACCATGGCAAGCTTGATCATGTCGGCGCCCGAACCCTGGATCGGGCTGTTCACGGCCAACCGTTCCACACCGGAGCGCGTGGTCTGATTGCGGCTGGTGATGTCGCGTAAATAGCGCCGCCGGCCCGCCATGGTTTCCACGTACCCATGTTCAGCGGCAAAGGCGATCGTTCGCTCCATGTATTTCTTGATGGATGGGAACTCGCCGAAATAGGCGTCGACAATTTCCGCCGCCTCTTTGCGGGGGATGCCGAGGCGCTGGCTCAAGCCAAAGACCGACATTCCATACATCAGGCCGAAGTTGACCATCTTGGCCACCCGGCGCATGTCCGGTGTCACCTCTGCCAATGAAACGCCGTGCACATGGGCGGCGGTTGATGCATGAATGTCGTGACCGGCCTGGAACGCCTCGAGCATGGCCGGGTCTCCGCTTAACTCGGCCATGATGCGCAACTCGATCTGGGAGTAGTCCGCCGAGACGAGGAGATGATCTCCATCGCGCGGGATAAAGGCCTTGCGGATCTCCTGCCCCTGCGCGGACCGGATAGGGATGTTCTGCAGGTTGGGGCCGTTGCTGGCCAACCGGCCGGTGGCGGTCGCGACCTGGGCATAGGTGGTATGAATACGCCCGCTGCGTTCCTGCACGTGACCGGGAAGGGCGTCGACATAGGTGCTTTTGAGCTTCGTCGCTTCGCGGTACTCCAGGATGTGGCGGGCGATGTCGAAGCGGACGGCAAGGCGGGTCAACACCTGCTCGTTGGTCTGGTACTGGCCGGTCTTGGTCTTCTTCGGCTTCTCTTCCACATGCAACTCATCAAAGAGAATCTCGCCGAGCTGTTTCGGGGAATTGAGGTTGAACTCCCGGCCGGCCTCCTGGTAGATCTGCGCACGCAGCGTCACGATTGACGTTTCAAGGGTTTCGGAAAACTCCTTGAGGGCGGCCGTGTCGAGGGCGATTCCGGTCACTTCCATGGCGGCCAGCACGGGCATGAGGCGAATCTCGATGTCGTAAAAAACCTTTTCCGCGTTGACCTCCTTCAACCGGGGCTCGAGGACCTGCTTCAACTGGAGGGTAATGTCGGCATCCTCGGCGGCGTAATCGACGACCGTGTCAACCGGCACGTCGCGCATTGAAAGCTGCTCTTCCTTTTTCTCCCCGATCAGCCTGGTAATGGAAACGGGAGAATAGCCCAGGCAGGCCTCGGCCAGGAAATCCATGGTATGGCGCTGATCGGGTTCCACCAGGGCGTGGGCCACCATGGTGTCGAAGAACGGACCGGCCACCTGTACCCCGTTCCAGGCCAGCACCTTCAAGTCGTACTTCAGATTGTGGCCGATCTTGAGTATGGTCTCGTTTTCCAGGACGGGACGGAAGGCGTCCAGGATGGCCGCCGCTTCTGCGGGATCGGCCGGGACCGGCACGTAGACCGCCTCGTGCGGTTCCCAACTCAAGGCCACGCCGATCAATTCCGCCGCCGCCGGGTTCAGGCTGGTGGTTTCCGTGTCAAAACAGAAGGCCTTCAGGGAAGACAGGGTTTTAACGAGCGCGGCTATCTCCTTCTTTCCTTCGACCTTCCGGTAGTCATGCTTCACGTCTTCAATGGAGTTCAACGTTCCGCCGAACAACTCTCCCTGCTCTTCAACGTCTCCTTCACTGGAAACGGCGGCGGCTTTTCCCCGGCCCGCTTTGAAGCCCTCCCCGAAAAGACGTTGACCCAGGCTGTTGAATTCCAGTTCAACAAAGAGGCTCTTCAGCGCCTCATCGTCGCGCTCGGAAAGCGTCAGCTCCTCGAGGCTAACCTCCAGGGGGACCTCGCAATTGATGGTGACCAGCTCCTTGGAGAGCAATCCCTGGTCGGCAAAATTCTCCACGTTTTCTTTCTGCTTTCCCTTCAACTGGTCGGTACTTTCGATCAGCTTCTCTACGCTCCCGAATTGGGCGACGAGTTTTTTGGCCGTCTTTTCTCCGATACCGGGGATGCCGGGGATGTTGTCCACCGCGTCGCCCCAGAGGGCAAGTACGTCGATGACCTGCTCAATTCTTTCCACGCCCCATTTTTCCAGGATCTCGGGAACCCCCAGCACATCGAATCCTCCGCCCAGGTGGGCGGGCTTGTAGATGGCGGTGCGGTCCGAGACAAGCTGGGCGAAATCCTTGTCGGGGGTCACCATGTAGGTTTGCAGCTTCTTCTCTTCTGCCCAGTGCGCCACGGTGCCGATCACATCATCGGCTTCAAACCCGGGAACAGCCAGGATGGGAATCCCGAAGGCTTCGATCAGCTGGTTGATGTAGGGAAGGGCCGCCGCGATATCTTCGGGCATCTCTTCGCGCTGCGCCTTGTACGCTTCGAACTTTTCGTGCCGCTCCGTCGGCTCCCCGGTATCAAAGGCCACGGCAAGGTGGGTCGGTTTCTCCTTTTCCAGGATACTGAGCAGGGTGTTGGCAAATCCAAAGACTGCCGAGGTGTTGAGCCCGCCGGTGGTCATGATGGGGCTGCGAATCAGGGCAAAGTGCGCGCGATAAACCAGCGCCATGCCGTCGAGGAGGAAGAGGGTATCAGCCATGGATGTTTGTTCCGACCGCGGTTTATTGTACGTTATTCACCGTCCTCTATACACGAAAGATGAATTCGAAATCCGAAAATGGAAACAATATCGAAGATCGAAAAACTAGAATTTGAAACAGACCGTGTCGTCACCGTGCAAGCAGAAGCCCTCCCGCTTTCGAGCTTCGATCGTTCAATATTCGGATTTGTTTCGGATTTCTCAATTCGTCATTCGTGCTTTTCGCATTTCAATGAGAACATCCGTCAGAATGCCATACGGTGCTTTAAAAAATAGCAAAAAACGCTACTCTTCGCGGAGGGCATCCAAGAAATCGCCCCGGGAGGCGGCGCGGACGGCGAAGAGCGTCCAGACCAGACCGTTGAGGAAGACGCCGGCCGCCGTCCAGGCGATGAGGCGGAAGGGCGTTGTTTCTCCCGGGGAAAGCAGCGAGGGCAGGAGGGCGACCATCGCGGCGCCGATCCCGACGGCCAGCCCGGCGGTCAGCAAAGACGTGTGCTCCGCCACCACCATGCCCACCACGCGGCGAAGCGAATACCCCAGGGCCCTCTGGATGCCGAATTCCCGGCGCCGATCCAGCACGTTCCGGAAGACGACCACGCCCAGTCCAATGCTACCGACCAGGACGCCCAGGGCGCCCAGCACCTGGAACATGGCGAGGTAGGTGTTTTGAATGGTGTTGAAGGCAGCCAGCCGCTGTGCCGCGTCAGTCACTTCGATGCCGGCATCGTCAAACGCAAATCTCAGCTCCTCCGCCACGCTTTCCCGCTGTGCTGTGCCGGCGTCGATGAGGAAAAGGTGATAGCCGGTATGCGAGGGAAAGTGCTCCAGGAATCGTTGTTCGTCCACGACGATGCTTCCTTGGAGAATCGAATTGGCCAGCCCCCCCACCAGTTTTACATGCATCACGTCACCCTGTTCATTCTGGTAGGCCAGGGTGTCTCCGAGTTTTTTGCGAAGGGCCCAGAGAATGGAGTTCTGATCAGCGATGGCCGGCACGACGCCGTCCGGAAGTTCCTGTCGCAACGCCGACCAGGGATCTTCTCCGGCGTCCGATCCCAGGGTCGCAGCGAAGGTGAACCGCCCGTCGAGCCGGGTTGAATCCACGCTCAACAGGCGCGGAGTCTGTGCCCGGTTTAAATTCAGACAGCTCGCATCATCCCCCTCGCGTACGCGAAAGGGCACGACCCGGGTTTCCGTGAAGCGATTGGTTTCAATCCCGTAGGTGGTGAGGGCCTCCGAATCATTCAGATCGCGCAAGATGGGTTGAGTCGTCTCTGCCACGAAGGCAAAGCCCCCGGTGCCCGCGGTAGGCTGCTCCGCGCCAACCGAGGCGTCCAGCCGGTGCGCCACCACTGCGACGACGATGAAGCAGCCGCAGGCCAGGAGTATGATTGTGGCCACGCTGCGTCCGCGCCGCCGCCGGACGCCGCGCGCGACCAGTCCCCACCGGGATAGCGATGGACCCGGCATTCCCAGTCCGGGTGAGAGCAGGGAGAAGCAGATCGCGCTACCGGCGACCAGGAGCATGCCGCCGACGCCGAAGAATGCGGCCGCCCGCCCCGCCGCGTCCCCGCGGAGGGCGCCCGCGGCCAGGCCCACCGCGGCCAGCGTGCAAACCGCGGCCAACACCAGTGGAAAGGGATGGCGGCGGCCGGATCCGCCCGCATCCAACCCGGTCTCGCCGCGCAACAGCCCGGCGGGAGGAAGCCGGGCCAACCTGCGACCGGACAGGGCCAGGACACCCCAGGCCACGGCAAAGCCGGCCGCGGCTCCGCTCAGCAGGCTGGGCCATCCGGCGTGGAACTGAATGGGCGCGCCGATCACCACGTCGCGCCAGATGGTGGCAAGACCGCGCACCATGAGCCGGGTATAGAGGACGCCACAGGGCGCGCCGGCCAACACCCCGGCGGCGGCGATCAACAGGCCTTCGCGGCGGAATACTTGGTTCACGCCGGCAGTGGTGTGACCGATGGCACGCAACAACCCGATCTCGCGGGCACGCTGTTCGATGCAGAAACGAAAGAGCATGGCGGCCAGCAACAGCGCAGAGGCGATCAGGAAAAAACTGAAACTGACAAACAGGACACCGAAGTTGAGCCCCTCCCGGCTCCCGGCAAGGGCCCGTTCCCGGACCGGGATGAGTTCGAATCCCATGGTGAAGGGATCCAGATTCGCGGCCAGGTCCCGGGCCAGGACTTCGAGCGGCTGCTCCGGCATGGGGAATCGGAACCCGGTGACGGATCCGAATCGATTTTCCCAAAGTTCCCGTCCCCGGGAATAGCGGATAAAGGCCTTCGGCGTGCCGCGATATTTGTCCCAGTAGGCCTCGTCCTCATCCCGGATTCGCTCCAGGTCCAGGGGGAACCCGGGGTCCCAATCGCTGCAATTTTCCGAATCGCTGACGCCCGGGATGTCGGGCATCAGATCGGCATCGGCGGAGAGACCTTCGATGGGTACGACCGCGGCGACCTGAAAGGTTTGCTGAGTTTCGACCAGGGCCCGCATGGGCCCCATGACATAGTAGGCGAGGTCCACGAAATCGCCCGGCGCCACTGACAGATCGCGGGCCAGCCAGTCGTTAATTACGATGTCATCGTCCATCATGGGCGCATCACTCAGCGCCGTCCAGGGGCTCCCCGAATCGAACGGTACCGCGGCGACAATGGAATACGGGGTCTCCTGATCCTGGTGGCGAAGGGAGTTGGCGAAATATCCCACCACGGGAAACGGGGCGTGAGGCAGCGCGATGGCGGCCGCCTCGAGGGCCTCGCCGATAAAAACGCGGCGGCTCCGCAACATGGCCTGGTCCAGGTCGGGAAGAGGGATCAATTCGGCCTCGGCATCGGCCAGCGTCCAGCGGTCGCGGACGATCTGTTGCACTTCCGAAGTTGACGCCCCTCTAAAGAGCAGGAGATTCGCCCGCGCCTCCTGCTCAAGGGCGCGCTGAAGGGAGACGAGAGGAAGATAGACGTTTTCCGGCGGTGTTTGGTTCACGCGGAGACTGAACCGGCCGAAGGACTCATCGTCCACGACTTGCCCCACGCGTACCCGGATGGCGGTCGACAAGTCCTGGTCGCTGGCGAAAGGAGCGTCGGAGGGAAGCCCCGAAGGTTTTCGCACCCGGAGCACGATGGTGTCCCCCGCTTCGACGGCGAGGCGGGCCGCGAGGTGATCGTTGACCGCCGCGTCCGACGAATCCATCCAGCCTTCGGCGACCTCCCCGGCGTTCCCCAGGCTCCAGAATCGCCGGTCGACCCCCAGGACCTGGACGTGGTTTGCCCGCCGCCGGCTTTCGGGTTCGACCGCGGCCCCTTCCACCACGATGACGGGAGCGGCCGTCACGCCCGGGGGCATCGATTCCGCCAGTTGAGCACGAAGGAACCGGTCCCCTCCCTGCACGGCCACGTCGACTCCACGAATTCTTGCGTCGGCAATCCGGGCCAGGCTGTGACGGACAGAATCGCCTACCAGGAGAGCCCCGGTCAGGACCGCGGTGGCGAGAGCCATGCCCAGGAAGACGGCACCGTGGGTGCGCCAATAGTAGCAAATGGCCTTAAGGCTAATCGTCCAGCGCGAAATCATGCAATGTGCCGTCCCGCAAGGTGTAGATCCGGTGCATTCGCTCGGCCAGCGCGGTTGCGTGCGTCGCCACGATCAGCGTGAGCCCGTCCTTTTCATTCAGTTCGATCAGCAAGTCGGCCAGGGATTTCGCCGCATCCCCATCGAGGGAACCGGTGGGTTCATCGGCCAGAAGCAGGATGGGATCGTTAATGAGCGCGCGCACCACGGCAACGCGCTGGCATTCCCCGCCGGACAACTGGCCCGGTCGATGATGAAACCGGCCTCCCAGGCCGACGCGGTCCAGGAGGGCTTCTGCCTTCTGCATGTCGTCGTCGCCCACCCGGCGACTGCGGACGAGCAACGGGAGCAGGACGTTTTCCAACGCCGTACACTGGGGCAGCAGATGGTGATGTTGAAAAATAAATCCCAATGCGTTGTTCCGCAGTGAGGCCAACTCCTCGTCGTTCAATCCGGCCAGGTCGCGGCCTTCCATGAAAACGTGCCCCTGCGATGGGCGGTCGAGCGTTCCGATTAGATTCAAAAGCGTGCTCTTTCCGCAGCCGGAGGGGCCCATCACGGCGGCACGATTGCCCCGGCTTACATCCAGGTTGATGTCGTGCAGGATGGAGATTTGACCCTCATGGCCGGGCATATCATACGACTTGGACACCCCGGAAAGGGTTAGAAGGTGCGCGGCTTCATTCATGGCGATCAGTTTCGCTTAGATGAGGGGTATTTCAAAAGGATTAAGATACGTGCTCTCAAAAAAGAGGACGGCGGGTTCACGCCCGCCGCTACTTGCTCCCGGCCCTCCAGGCCTGCAATCGGGCAGCACCTTGTTTGAGAGTACACTTAGTCGACACTCGTCGTCGCTACCCTTAGTCGAAAAGAGGATGGATCGACTACGAGTGGCGACTTGGAGTTTCGACTAGGAGTTCGAGGGCATTAATCTCACACCATAAAAACTCTGATGACACACCGCGACTCAGAGGCGACACTGACACCTAAATCCGAAGTCAAAAATCCGAAATCAAAATGTCCGCTCAACCCGAAAGTTACTCAAAAAAGATCTTACGCCCTTTCCTCCCCCTTCACCCGCTCCCATTCTTCATCCAGCTCTTCCGGCGAACAATCGGTGAGGGCACGGTCTTGTGCGTGGACGACTTTCTCCACGGCCTGAAACCTTCGAATGAACTTGCCGTTGGCTCGTTGCAGGGCCTCCTCCGGTTCTACGTTCAAGAAACGCGAGAGGTTGACGAGGGAGAATAGGAGGTCGCCTAACTCGGCGCTTACCTCCTCCGGGGCACCGGCGCGGACGGCTTCTTGGAATTCCGATACTTCTTCGCTCACTTTTGCGATGACATCCTTTATCTCGTCCCAGTCGAAACCTCGTCGCGAGGCCCGTTTCTGGATTTCGAACGCGCGCTGAAGGGCGGGGAGATGCCGCGGGACGCCCGCCAGTGCGGACTTGGGTGCGGTCTCCCCCTTCTCGGTGCGCTTGATGGCGTCCCAGTTTCGAAGCACCTCGGCCGCATCCTCTACCTGGACATCACCGAACACATGGGGGTGGCGCCGAATGAGCTTTTCCACGATCGCGCCTGCAACATCGTCGAAGGTGAAGCTGCCTTCCTCCTCGCAGAGTTGAGACTGAAAGACAATCTGCAGGAGGAGGTCGCCCAATTCATCACGCAGGGTGTCACGGTTTCCCTCTTCAATTGCGTCGAGGACCTCATAGGCTTCCTCTACCAGGAAGGGTTTCAGCGATTCCAGCGTCTGCTCCCGATCCCAAGGGCATCCCTCGCAGGACCGGAGCGTGGCGGAGACGGCCCGAAGGCGCTCTACCGGGGACATGTCGGCTGGCGGTGGTGAGGGCATGGGGTGGCCGCAGCACCGCGGGCAGTAAATTGCCCGGGGGGACCCGAGTCCGGTAACGGATCAGTCGTCGGTGGGAATGACGATGGCATTTACTGCACTGATATCCATCTCACCCAGGTCATCGATGATTAGGTTGGCTCCGCTGAAATCCTGAAATGAAGTAAAGGCATCCGGTACGGCAATGCAGCGCATCCCCGCGGAAACGGCTGACTTCGCATCGTTCTGGCTTCCGGCAAGCACGGTGCAATCATAGGAGGTGCGACTCAGGGACCGGGCCAGCTTCAACCAACCGTCTGCGCGCGGAAACTGCTCATCGTTGTCGTGGTTCATCACCTTCAGCTCCACCCCGAGGTTGCCCAGGCCCAGGCTTTCCAGCAGAGTGGTGGCGGTAGCCTGGGGCAGGCCGGAAAGCGCGGCGAGACGAACTCCGGCATCGCGAGCCGTTTTAAGAATTTTCATCAACCCGTCCGCCAGGGAAGCGGAACGGCCGCTGAGCTTCATGGCAATGCCGCTCCGGACATCCTCGGCCAGCTTGTTCGCATTTTGTTTGGAGGCATTGAGGGTAGCGAGCAAATCGTCGAGGTAGCTCTCGGGGGCAGACCCCAGACAGAAGCGGGACATCAGGGCCGGTGAAAGCTTAAGGCCCTGCTCACCCAGCACACTCACCAGCACTTCATAGGTAGCCTGGCGCTCACTGCCGGCGATTCCTTCCAAATTGAAGAGCAAGGCGTAGGGGGATTCGGTGGAAGGCGCTTCGGCGGGGGATTCTTGCTCGACGGCAGTGGTCATAGTGGGCAGAGCTCCTGGATTCGGAATATGAGTTCGAAAGTGAGCCGGGAGTCTATGTTTCCGTTTGCCCGCGGTCAAGCCCGCGGTCTTCCGCGTCTCCGGCAAACCCGGGCGCGTCTTTGGCCCCTGATTGTCTTCCTCAAGAAACAGGAAGGACTCCCCTTCGCCAAGAGGCTACGGCTTGGGTAGGGGTACCTTAGCCCACCCGTCCGTCTCGGTGAACTCCCGGGCGGTGACGCACCAAATGACGAGCTTCTTGGACGCGAGGACCTCCGGGTCCTTCTTGGCCCGCCGGTACAAGGCAACGCGAGCGGGTGTAGCGCCGGACCCCCGAACGGCAATCAGGTCCACGGGAAAACCGAGTTCGAAGGCCAACTGGTCCACGAGCCCCGCTCCTGCCGCATGCATATCATCTCCCGCATGAAATACCAGGCCGTGGCTGTCGGCCAGAACCAGGACGGGGCTATAGGGGTCCGGCTCGATTGGGACCAGGCCCTGCTCCTCCCGGCGGCCGACGAAACGGAGGGAAAGGGTCTCGGCCGCCGGCTGGGCCGCCGCGGCAAGTGCCCGGCGCAAGTCGCCGTCGATGGTGACCGGTCGAACCTCGCTCGCGAAGGTTTCGCGAGTCATCTCCGCGTACCACGGTTTCTTTTTGATCTTTTCTGCCAGCATAGATGCGACCTGTACGCACGCCCTCCCCGACCAATGTGTATCGGTTCGGCAATAGAGCGGGTCCGCGGAGCGGTTTCCCTCATCCAGATAGCTCTGGGTCGGGTCCACCACGTCGATCCCCAGCGTGCGGAGCTGCTTGTAGAACTCCTGATGGTGAATATCGAGCCGCGGGCGGTTTCCCGTCGCCAGGAGAGTGACCGGAATGCCGGTGCGGTCCGGATAAATGAACGCCTTTGGCGGCACGGGAAGAAAAATCAGATCGATCCCTTGAGCCGAAAGGGCCTCCTGGTAACTCGTCAATGCGGGCAGGGGGTCGCGTCGATCGGTGCGTGGTGCCGTCGAAGTCTGTTCAGCATGGGTTCCCCAGAACGGACCCTTGCCAAGGTGACGAAGCTCGGCCCGGAGGAACAGCCAGCCGTCGGTCCCAATGTGGGTCATGCCCTCCCCCTCGGCGCCCGCCCGGGCGCACCCCGCATGGAAATCCGCAGGCGGAGGCTCGGGTTTCGACATACCGGAGGACGAGTCGAGGGGTTCGGCTGCAAGGTCCGCCGCAGCGGTTACGGGATGGAACAGGCCCAAGGCGCCGAGAACAGCGGCCGAGACAAAGCCCGACACGAACAGCACTACCGCCCGGGAGGGAAGACGTTTTGACTGCTGGCGTTGCCTCGACTCGGCCCATCGAAGGAGGCAGGCCAGAACCAACAAGACGGCCAGCATGATGGAAATATCCGAAGCCGTGAACGTGGACGGGATCTGGTGAGCCGGCCTCAGCGCTCCCTCCATCAGCTCCTCTGTCGTTTGATCCAATGTCTCCCCCCATACCGGTATTTCATATGCCGTCTCGCTATCCAATTCCGCGCTGTTCAGTCCGCTCACCTGGAACGGATCATCGACCTCCTCGTAGTTGCGAAGCCGAAGTTCGATCTCGCGGCCTGGCCGGATTTGCGCGGCGGGAGTCAATACGTTTTTCCGCATGCTCATGATAGCTACCAGGACATGGGTATCATCCAGGTGAGGCCCGTCCTTCACCTGCAGATCCGTGAGGTGGAGGTAGATCACGTGATCTTCGTACGGCACCTCTCCCGGCCGGGGCGCCGGACTTGCCTCCTGTACCATGCCCCGGACCGTAATGCTGGGGCCAGGGGGCACGTCCAGAAAATGTCCCGGCCCGGAATTAGCCACAATCATCGGCGAACGATCGACCCGCCAGTCCCCCACCGCAAGTTCGCGCTCCGCGAACTGCCAGATAACGACACGCTTACCCGCGAGTCGATCGTTGCCGCGGGCCAGTTCGCGGCTGAGCATCTCGCGCGTGGCGTGGGCACCCGCATCGTTTCGGATCAACGTGTCTACCGGCCGCTTCAGGGCCGCGCTCAATTGTTCGGCGAAGCCCGCTGAGGCGCCCCATCCCATTTCTTCCAGCGAGTAGATATTGCTGAAGCTATCGCCAAGCAAGAGTACGTCTGAGGTGGGGTCACTTCGCCAATCCATTCCATTGACCTGAATCCGGTTCACCGACACCTCTTCCTGGGGATAGGTGGTTTGCCCGTCCGGCAACCGGAGCATGCCGGCGATGTCACCCAGGTTGGAAATGGGGGCCGTTTCTTCCGTGACCGGATAATCGACCGGCGGAAGTTCGATCCCATCGGAAAGAAACCGGGCAAGATCCTGCGCCACGGCACGGGCCGCCTCGGGCCGCCAGTGGGTGTCCGTGGCCAGGTACTGGGGCGAATCGGGCGCTCGGGACAAGAGAAGCGGTGAGGGATTGAAATAGAGGATTTTCTGATCCGGCACGTTCTCCTGCCGGACCACGAGGCGCTGCAGGGCCTCCGCCAACGGGTACTTCCAGGAGCAACGGGACCTGGAGTCTGACAGTTGATCGTATTCATCGAGAAATGAGGCGTACCGGGTAAAAAGCTTCTGCGGGTCCATCAGTTCGGCCTCAAATTGAAGGTAGGAGGGATTGTGCACCGGCATGGACAATCCGATTTCACCGTGCGCGGCAAACTGGTGCGGGTGGATCGAGGGTTTCACCGGCGTGGGCATGACGACCAAGCGAATGCCGCGTTCGGCGAGTTGTTGGTGAAACTGGTGGATGGCAATCAACGGGTCCGGCTGGGGCGCCCGTTGCCATTCGCTGCCGCTGCGCGCCCGCGCCGCGAGGATCTTCTCGTCGAGGAATCCCCGGCCGGTCAATGAATCGATGTCCGGGCGGTAGAAAAGCCACCCGCCGCGTCCGGGATAGGCTTTCTCGTTGCCTGCCTGAAGCGCCGCCGTCAGGAATCCCTGGGCGTGCGGCAATATCGTTTTGGTGAGAAACGAGTCGTCGGCGAGCGCATCTTCGTAGGCGTTGATATCGCGAAGCATGGTGCTGTTGGCATCAAAAAGCCGGCCGATCTGGGTGGGCCGGACATCGTCTCCCGGTCCGGGCACCCCGCCTTTCAGAACGTCGAACACCTTGGGTATCCGCGAGAAAATCTCGAAGCAGGCCGGCCAGGCGGATGCACGGTCCGGCGCTCCGGCGAGGAAACGCTGAGTGTCCTTGGCCTGCTGCACCAGGGGAACGGTGTAAATTACGGTGAGCAGGAAAAGCGCCAGCACATACTGCTGCGCGCGGGTGATCGTGGTGCGGCCGATCTCAACGGCGGCGGCCTCCTCCCGGCTGAGTTTCTGGTTGTCGATTGTCATGGAGAGTGCAGATCTGCGTTTAGAAAATGAAATAGATAAAGGGGTTAAACTCCTGCGTGGTCAGTGCGGTCACCGCGAGCGACATGGTGATGAGGATCCAGGCCAGCTTCGGCCAGGTGATTTTTCGGGTGAAGTCCCAGGTCTGGGGGGCGGCCCAGACCACGAACGCAGCGATGGCGAAGGTAAGCAGGTAATAGGGCTTGTAAATGATTCCGGCGATGAGGCCGGCATCAAAAGGGAATGGGCCCAACGCCAGCATACTCTTGCAGTAGGCGACCGAGGATGCCAGGTCCGGCGACCGGAAGAAGACCCAGGAGAAGAGGACGATGACGAAGGTGATGATCACGGTGACGAACGTGGGCAGCCGGCGGTAGATGCTTTTCTTCCCCATCATACGTTCGGCACCGAGCATGGCCCCATGGATGGCGCCCCAGATCACGAAATTCCACGATGCGCCGTGCCAGAGACCGCCCAGAAGCATGACCGCGGCAAGGTTGAAGTAGGTTCGTCCCGGGCCGCGCCGGTTTCCGCCGAGCGGAACATAGAGGTAATCGCGCAGCCAGGTAGACAGGGAGAGGTGCCACCGGCGCCAGAAGTCGGTGATGGAACGAGAGCGATAAGGCGAGTCGAAGTTTTTCGGAAACACGAATCCCAACATCAAGCCGAGGCCGATAGCCATATCGGAGTATCCACTGAAATCGAAATAGATCTGGAACGCGTAGGCGGTGGCGCCGTACCAGGCGTCCAGGCATCCGACGGTGCCGGCATCGAAGGCCATGTCGGCGATCTTTCCGCACGGATTGGCGAGCAACACCTTCTTGGCCATCCCCAGGCAGAGGAACGAGACGCCGCGGGAAAAGCGCTCCAGCGTGTGAAGCCGGTCCAGGAGCTGGTCCGCAACTTCCTGGAACCGAATGATGGGTCCCGCCACGAGCTGGGGAAACATGGCCACATAGCAGGCAAAGTCGACCGGGTTGCGAATCGCCTTGGCATGCCCCCGGTAGGTGTCGATGGAGTAACTCATGGACTGGAAGGTGTAAAAGCTGATGCCCAGGGGAAGGGTGATGCGGAACCAGAGATCCAGCTTCATTGCATCGACGCCGAAGAGGGAGAGGATAGCGTCGTAGTTTTCAGTCGCGAAGTTGAAGTACTTGAAGAATCCGAGCAGGGCCAGGTTCGAGCAGATGGATATCGTGACGGCAGCGCGCTGGCCGCGGGTGCGCTCCCCTCCCACGCTTAGGGCCTCCACCGGCCGGTCCCAGGACGTTCTCCACTGCTGCGAGATGACGAGTCCGGAAAAGTAGTCGATCACGGTGGAGAAGAACATCAACACCACGAAGAGCGGGTTGGCCCAGCCGTAGAAGAGGTAGCTCAGGAGAGTGAGCAGGAGGTTTCGTCCCCGCCGGGGTGCCCCGTAATAGAGCAAGAGCACAAGGGGGAGGAAGTAGAAGAGGAAAATATGAGAGCTGAATACCATACGCGAGTTGGGTCGACCGGCGGAAATGTCTCATGCACACCGCCCCGGCGTACACCTGAATCGGTCCGCTCCCGCCACCCGGACCCTTATGGTAATTGAGCCAATCAGACAAGGGTGAGCCGGAGATGTTCAAGAAAATGACGGTTGGTGACACGTGGCCCGCAGAGGGTGGAGAGGAAGAGTGGATGGGTGGAAGAGTGGAAGGATGGAAGAGTGGAGGGGGGGAATAGGTCGTTGCTTCGGTCTATCGCCTGAGGTGTTAGGAAACCCAAGCTACAATTTCGTCCAACCTTCCACTCTTCCAACCTTCCAACCTCACTGCATGCCACGAAGCATTTCGCGCGCGTGATCCATGGTCACGGAGGTCTGCTCCTTGCCGCCGAGCATCCGGGCGATCTCTTCGACCCGTTCATCTGAGCCCAGCAGGGTCACTTCGGTGTAGGTCCGCTCGTCCCGCACCGTTTTGCTGACCTCGAAGTGGGTGGAACCGAAGACCGCGACCTGGGGAAGGTGGGTGATGCACAGGACCTGGTGGCTGTCCGAGAGGTGGGCCAGCTTGCGGCCCACTACGGTGCCCATCTCGCCGCCGATGTTGGCGTCGATCTCATCGAAGATGAGGACCGGGATCCGGTCCAACTCGGCCAGCACGCCCTTGGTGGCGAGCATGACGCGGGAAATCTCGCCGCTCGATGCGATGGCCCGGAGGGGACGCATGGTCTCTCCCACGTTCGGGGCAAATCCAAACTCAACGTCCTCCATCCCGGAGGCGTCCGGCTCCGTCTCCCGGACCTCTACGGAAAATTCGCCCTGTTCGAAACCGAGCGATTGAATCTCCGCCGTCACCGCCTTGGCCAGCTTTTTCGCCGCAGCCGTCCGCTTCTTGCGCAGGGCCTTGCCCTCGGCATTCACCTGCCGTTGAGCGGCGGCAATCTCCACATCGATTTCGGCCAGGCGGGATTCACGCGAAGAAAGGTCCTGCAACTGTTCCTTCGATTGTTCCAGCCTGGCCAGGGCGTCATCAACGGTGGGGCCATACTTGCGTTTCATCTTCTGGTAGGTGGCGAGACGATCATCCAGCCACTCCAGGCGTGCCGGATCCCCTTCGATGCCATCCATGGCAGCCTGGATCGTGCGATAGAGTTCCTGGATCTGAATCGCAGCGCTCTCCGCCTCTTGCTTCCATTCTTCGGTGTCCGGCATCAGCCGGGTGAGTTCGTCCAGGGCCCGTTGGGCTACGGCAAGGGCATCAAAGGCCGCGCCTTCGGATTCCATGAGCGCAGCCGCAATCTCGCCTCCCAGCCGCCGGATCTCCTGGGCGTTGGCCTGGGTCTGGTGTTCTTTTAACACCGCGGCCTCTTCCCCAGCGTCAAGGTTCGCCTCCTCCAACTCGCCGATCCGATAACTCAGTAGATCGATCTGCTCGGCGACACCTTCCTGCGGGCCCTCGAGGGCTTCGCGCCGCCGCTGCAGATCGCGCAGGGCGCGGTACGCGTCGGCATAAGACTGGAGCTCATCCGGGTGGCGCCCATAGGCATCCAGCAGATCGAGCTGGAACTTGGGATCAAACAAAGACTGGTGATCGTGCGGGCCGTGAAGATCGACGAGCAGCGTACCGATCTCTTTCATCACTTGGAGGGGAACGGTGCCGTCGTTCACGATGTGTTGACTGGCGCCGGAGGCGCGGACGACGCGGCGAAGGATGAGTTGCCCCTCTTCGCAAGGGGAGACGCCGTGTTCCTCCAGGAGCCGGTCCATGGTCTCGGTGTCCTGCAGGTGAAGGACGGCTTCAACGGAGGCGGAGCTTTCACCGGTCCGGATCGCGCCCTTATCGGCACGGTTGCCGAGAAGCAGGCCAAACGCGCCAATGAGGATAGACTTGCCCGCGCCCGTTTCTCCTGTAATGACATTGAGCCCGGGACCGAATTCTACTTCGGCCCGGTCGACGAGGGCGAAGTTCCGGATGGTCAGCGAAACGAGCATCAAGGATATGAAACCACGAAATACACGAAATACACGAAAAAACGAAACGACCCCGGCGATTCCAGGCTTTGTTGATTTGCAGATCAACGGATACCAGGGCGTAGATTTCTCACGGCCGGACCTGACGGTGGAAGGCGTCGAATCGGTGGCCGGGGCTGTGCGCGCGCAGGGGACGGCGGCCTTTCTTCCCACGGTGGTCACCGCGGCAGTGGATACCTACCGGCGGAATCTCCCCATCCTCGGCCAGGCGGTGCGGAGCGAGTCCCTGCAGGGTTGTCTGCTTGGACTGCATATCGAGGGTCCCTGGATCTCGCCGGAGACCGGTTTCGTCGGGGCGCACAACCAGGAATACGTGATCGCGCCGGACCCGGACCTGTTGCGGGAAATGTGGAAGTGGTCGGATGGAACCCTCCGACTCCTCACGCTGGCAGCGGAACTGCCGGGAGCGTCGGAACTGGTTGCCTGCGCCGCGGAGTTGAGCATCGCGGTGTCCATCGGTCATTCCAACTTCGACGACGCCGGTCTACAACGGATTGTGGATGCGGGCGCCACGGGGCTTACGCACCTGGGCAACGGCTTGGCGGGAGTGGTTGACCGCCACAGGAACCCGATCTGGTCCGGCCTCGCCAACGACGATGTCACGGCCATGATCATTCCGGATGGGTTCCACCTGCCGCCGGCACTGATCAAGACGATCCTGCGGGCGAAGGGCGTGGAAAGAACGATCGTAGTGAGCGACGTCTCCGCACTCGGCGGACTCGACCCTGGTGAATATTTCATCAACGGAAACCCGGTCGTGCTGGAACGCTCCGGCCGGATCCGGACCCGCGATGCAAACTTTCTGGCGGGCTCCAGCCTCACCATGCTTCCCTCCATGAACCACCTCGCCTCACTGGATTTGCTCTCCGTGCCGGAGTTGCTGGCGATTGGATTCTATAATCCGTTGCGCTTTATCGGTGTGGAACCGCAGGAAATTACCAACAATACCGGCCTCATTGTCCATGAGGAATCGAAACCCTTTTCATTGCCGTAACGGTCTGAATCGAGTACGGTGTCTGGATGAGGAGCAACACATCACAAGGACTGTTCTCACCCTGATCCTGGCCGGAGCTACCCTGCAAGCGGGGGCCGGCGAACACGTGCCCGTACAGCCGGGAAACCAGTGGACCTACCGGGGCGTCCGTGAGCGGACCGTCACGGTCAAAGCCCAGTTCGAAAACTGGAATCGGTTCACCGATTTCGGCGGCCTGGGTCCCCTGTGGGTGTGGTCGGGGCCCAACACAGAAACGGTATTTGTCTGGAATGGGTCGGCAGTACATCGATTTGCAGATTTCCCGGCCGCGGCCGGGTCGCAGACCGCCATCTCCATTGAGCCATGTAATGCCGGCCGGGTGACGCTGGCCATCACGGAACGGGAATTGAAACCGGGGGAATCGATTGCATTCAGCGAAATCGTTCCGGTGGCCGATGTCGTGAGCGCGGCGGGAGTCGTGTCCGGACTCACGGTGCGCATGCGGATCACCGCGGCAGGCCAATCCATCTCCACTGAGCTTCCCGTACAGGTTCTGTACCTGAGGTAGATTGCAAGTCAGGAAGTATGCCGAATCCACTCCGAGTCCTGGTCGTTGGTTGCGGAAACATGGGCAGTTCCCATGCCGCCGCCTATCATGCGCTGGACGGCTTTCACATCGTGGGACTGGTCTCCCGAAACCCGGCCACCCGGGAGGCATTGAACCAGCGTCTCGGCGGCGGGTACGACCTGTACGACGACTACGTGTCGGCGCTGGAAAAGACCCGGCCCGATGTCGCCGGCATCAGCACCTGGCCGGATACCCACGAAGACTACGCGGTCCGGGCATTCGAATCGGGCGCCCACGTCTTCATGGAGAAACCGGTGGCGCCGGACCTGCAAGGGTGCCGGAACGTCATCGATGCGGCGAAGGCGGCAAACCGGAAACTGGTGGTGGGATATATCCTTCGCCACCATCCCTCCTGGGCGCGGTTCATCGAGATCGCCCGGGGACTGGGGAAGCCCCTCGTGATGCGGATGAACCTGAACCAGCAGAGCAAGGAGGAAAAGTGGCGGAAGCACAAGATCCTGATGGAGTCCGCGTCGCCCATCGTCGACTGCGGTGTTCACTATGTCGACGTGATGTGCCAAATGACCCAGGCGGTGCCGGTCCGGGTCTCCGGCATCGGCGCTCGTTTGAGTGACGAGGTCGATGCGGAGATGTACAACTACGGACAGCTCCAGGTGGTATTCGATGACGGTTCGGTGGGCTGGTACGAGGCGGGATGGGGGCCGATGATGAGCGAGACGGCCTTCTTCGTAAAGGACGTGGTCGGACCCAAGGGCAGCGTGAGCATCGGCGAGGAAAAAGCCGGTGGGAAAAAAGAATCCGACAAGATCGAGTCCCATACGAAGACCGAATCGTTGAAGGTGCATCACAGCGAGTTGAATTCAGACAAAGAGTTTGCCCGGCCGGATGAGCTTATCGACCTCACCGACGAACCGGACCACCAAGGTCTCTGCCAACGCGAACAGGAGTACCTGCTGAAAGCGATCCGCGAAGACCTCGACCTCACCGACCACATGAACGATGCCTACAACAGCCTGCGCATCGTTCTGGCCGCGGATGAATCGGTGCGGACCGGGAAGACGGTGGAGCTGACTTGAAGGGTCATTGCCTCGGCTAGAACCTCCGAAGGATAGCCTATTCTATGTGTTCGTCTGCCGGCTTCTGCCGCCCCTTCGGAGCTTGCAACTGTAGCGACTGCCAGACCCGTGGGCTCACGCCCACGGCTACTTGCTGCCGGCCCTTCGGGCCTGAGTCACTGGCCGACCGGTATCCCTCGACACCCTCAAGCCGTATGCCCGATTTACCATCTTAGAACAGTACGTACTGCAGTACGTACTGTTCTAAGATGGTTTTCCAAAGGTTGGAAGCCTCATCCAACGATTGGTCCTTGATCACTCCACTCCGGGATGGCGAGCACTTCGCTTCCTGAAGTCGTGGGTTCGGGGCGGGCGGAGGATGACAAGGACGGGCTTACGGCGAAGAGAGGCGGTAGACCTTACTTCTCCACCGGCACCACGATGCCGCGGATGATGATGTTCTGGCAGAAGGCGAACACCAGGAAGGTGGGGATGGCGGTGATCACGATGGAGGCGTAGACGACACCGGGGTGGGCGATGGACTGTAGCTGGAAGATCCAGACCATCAGGGTCCACATGTCCTGGTCGGGGATGATGATGAGGGCCATCATGAACGCGCTATAGGCGCCGACGAAGGCGTTGAGGGCGATCACGGCCAGGATGGGCTGGCTGAGATACATGGTAATGGACCAGAACTTGGTCCACTCCCCTGCCCCGTCGATCTCCGCTTGCTCGAACAGCTCCTGGGGCAGGCTGTCGAAGAAGCCCTTGAGCAGAAAGATGAAGAACCCGTTGGCGGCGCCGGGAAGGACGAGGGCCCAGAAGGTGTTCAGCAGGCTCACGTGGGCCTTCCCGGTCACGGCCGGCAGCAACCAGGCGCCGACCACGATCCCGACGGCCAGCGCCGAGGTCAGCCGCAGTGTCTCCGGCCATCCTTTCGCGGTGCGATTCAGGATCCAGCAAACGGCCATAAACGTGGCAAAGCCGACGATCAGGGGCATGGCAGGAAACCGTTTCAGGAGCAGGAAGCCGGGGATCATGGTGACTTCCGCGGGAAAGGCCATGGTGGCCATGCAAAAGAGCAGGATCTTGTACATGCTGGGCGGCTTGTACCGGCTGAGGGCATAGGCGGCCAGCGGGTTGACGAACAGCGCGGTTCCGATGGCCAGCATGCAGTAGATCAGCGTATTCTTGATCCCGTTTCCGTGGCGTCCGACGTAGTCGATCACGTGGGCATAGTTCTGGCGGGTGAATTCCCGGCGCCACTCTTTCTTACTCTGGTTGAGATCGTGGTAGTCGGCGGCGGCGGCCGGAAGACGGATCGGCCCCACCTCTTCCACCGGCAGGTTCCGCCGTTTTGCCACGAACGCTTCAAAAATCTGGCGCGATCCGTGAATCTCGATGCTCCCGGAAGGACAAGTTTCCTTGTCCTTCAGAAACTTTTCCCAATCGGATTTGACGATCGGGTGGTCCGGTTGGGTCTCCGAAAACAGGATCTCATCAAACGAGGTGTGGGTCGTGCCGAAGCGGCTATTATACTCCTCGATGTCGGCGTACTGCACGGTACGCAGGAACGTCTGGTAGGCCCCGGCAAGGGAAGCGTCCAGGCGAATAAATTGCAACCAGAGTTCCTTCCGAACGTACTCTTCCCAATCAGTGCGCTCCAACCCTTCGAGGCCGTCGACGCGGGTGGCCAGGACCACTTCATCGTAGGAGGCATAGTCCGTTCCATGCGCTTCGTTGTACCGTTCGATGTCGGTGGTATAGGTGGCAATGAGGAAGTTGCCTACGAAGATGGCATCGGGATCGATCACGTACCGGTCCACCAGGGGCTTCGTTTCCGCGAAGGCGTACCACTCATCGATAAAATCGGAGCGGGGTGGGGTGTAGCGAGTAACCGCCGGCCTTGCCGGCAGCACTTGGGCCCAATCTTTCACCGGAATCTTAAAGATCTCCCGGAACTTGAAGAGGTCTCCGTCAAACCGGTCGTACAACTGGTTTCGAAACTCGCGCGCGTTTCTCCCCAGCAGCCGGCCGGTCCGGACGTGTCCCAGTTCCCACCATGGCGCCTCTTCCCGCCAGGCCAGGTAGTCCTCGAGGTACTCCGGTTTTCCCGGCACCGGCGGTTCAATGCGACGGAATCCCGCCGGGCGGGCGCCCCAGGCCTTTTGCAGGATGACGGGTTCGCCGTATTTCGACTCGACGTACTTTCGGTAGAGGACCACGTCATCCTTCCAAAAGCCCGGAATGATATTGATCTCGTTGGCATCCGCCTCGGAGTGCAACGAGCCGGACAGCATCAGCAAGAACGGATAAATCATGGTCACCGCACCCAGGATCAGCACCGAGGTGATGCCCACGTAAAGGGTCTTTCCCTTCCAGGAGCGGGCGTTGACGCTGGAAATGATGGGCATGGGTCAACTAATCGGCGGGGCTATCCGCGGTTCGGAATTCCATGCGGCTTAAACGTTGTAATTGAATCACGGTGAACCCGATCAGGAATGATCCGAGGATCCAGGCCATGGAGACGGCGGTGCCGAATCGGAGAAAGGCAAAGGCCTCCCAGAAGATGTGAAGGCCGACGACTTCGGTTTCGCCATAGGGCGTGTAGGGCCCGCCCCCGGTCATGGCCAGCATGAATTCTCCCCCGCTCTTCATGGTCCCGATCATCACGCCGATGAAGTTGATGAAGATGAGGGCCTTGATGCTGGGAATGGCCACGTGGATGATCTTGTGCAAGAAGCCCGCCCCATCGACGTCGGCCGCCTCGTACAGATCGTCGGGCACCGTTTTCAGGGCGGCCAGGTAAATGAGGCAACCGGGTCCCATGCCGGCCCAGATGGAGGGGAGGAGGCAGAGAAACAGGGCCCACCGGGGTTCGTCGAGCCATTTGAGGCGGACTTCCTCCATCTCCACGCCGGGCAAAAAATTGATCATGGCGATCCATCCGTTCACAATTTCCGACAAGAGTCCATACGGCCCGTAAAATCCCTTCCACAGGAAGATCACCACCACGCCCGACAAGACAGCGGGCAAATAATAGATCGTGCGGAAGACCACTTTCCCCTTCGGCACTTCCGCGAGGAGAAAGGCCAGAACAATGGGCGACACGAAACCAAAGAGCATGAAGAGCAAGGCATACTTCAATGCGATCCACATGGAGAACCAGAATTCGCGATCGAAGATCACCGCGGCAAAATTTTCCATGCCGGCGAACTCGGTGAAGCCCCGAACATTGTAATGCTGGAACGCCATGACGCTGCCCCGGGCCAGGGGGTAATAGGCCCAGATGCCGACCAGGCCCATGGCGGGCAGCATGATGAGGTAGGCCTTCCAGTACTTGGTGAATTCCCATTTTCCCTGACGCCTCCCCTCTTGATACAGCGTGACCTGCTGCGTCGCAGCGGCAAAGGTGTTGAACACCTTGCGAAACACCAGGATAAAGATGAGGATGATTGCCACGGCGACCACGGAGGCCACGCGGCTGCGGAAGCGCAGGACTTCCGGCGGAAAAATGTTGAGCATCTTCTGGTCGCTGCGCTTGACCCCATCGGTGAGGATCTGTTTGATGCGCGCCTTGGCCCCGGCTTCATCAAAGGAGCGCATCGCTTCGATCACGACCTCGTCGGTACGGATCTGCTGAATCGACTTAGAGGCATAGGTGTAGACCTGCTGGCAGTTCCGCCCGTACGGCTCCGGCACGCCGTTTTTCAGGGCCACCTGGAACGCCTCCTCCCATCCCTCCGGGGTCTGGCGGATGTACTCGGGAAATCCGGCCGCCTCCAGGAGGGAAGGACGGACGTAGTGGCCATATCCGGATTCGACCATCAGGCGAGCGCGAATGATCCGGGACTCCTTCCCGTCCATGTACCGGAGATATTCCCAGGCCGCCTCCCGGCGTGGTTCATCTTCGTCGAGCCCGGCATAGATACCCAGCATCCGGGAATTGAACTCGCTGCCCCGCTTGCCGGTGGGGCCTAACGCCACGGGGCCGAAACTCCATTTGGCGGGATCATTTTGGCCAAAGAAACGAACATCCAGGTAACTGAACTGCATGGCGTAATACTCAGCGTCGGGCGAGGAGCCGTCGCTCATCCAGATCGACGAATCAAATTTTCCGTACTCGTTTTCGTACGGCTCGAGCATGAGTCGGGCCACGTAATAGTAGGCCTCCACGGCCTCGTCGCTGTTGAAGACGTTATGCCAGTTCCCGTCCTGGTCCTGGTCGACGAGGAGCCCGCCCAACGAATAGAGGAAGCTCAGGGTCGTCCAACTCAATTCCGACTGGGCCATCTTGAGCCCGTAGCGCTCTTCCTCGGGGTTGTGCAGCTGGCGGCTCCATTCCAACAGCTCTTTCATGGTTTCCGGGGCCCGGTCCGGAAGCCCGGCCTCGGCAAAATAGTCCCACCGGTAAAACAAGCCCATGACCAGCGGTCCGTTAGGATAGCTCCAGATGTGCTGATGTTTCTCTGTCGGCGCCTCGTCCCACTCCTGGAGATAGGGGCACTCTTCCTTGTAGGGGCAGGGCCGGCGCATCACCAGCCAGCATTGATAGGGAACGCGTTCCTCTAATTCTTCTTTATAGAGCGGGGTCTGCCTCAACTTCTCGAGGAAGGGGTCCAGTTCGAGCAGGTGTGCTCCCGGGATCGAGGCCCCGGAAATGCGGTCGATGTACTTGTCCAGCGGGTAAAGAAATTTGCTGCTGACATAGGTGTCCGACTGTCTGAAGTTCACATAGATCGTGTCCGGGGCGATATCGCCGGCGATCTGCATCAAGGGGAGCACGTCCATGGTCCGGCCCTGGATCTGGAGGCCCGCGGTACTGACCGGATGAATGTGGGGAAACCGTTCCTGGAAGGCCTGCAGGATGGCCAAGTTCACGCGGCTGTTGAAATCACCTCCGACGCCGGAGGGCACACCATGGGCGCGCAGTCGAAGCGCATCGGGCGATTCCGGCGACTCCGGGGCGGCAAACGAAGACACCGCCGCCCAGGAGAGGGCGGTGAGGAAAACAATCAGGCCTGCACGCGTGGTATGCATTTGCTCCAGAAAAAGGACGTAAAGGCCCAGAATATAGGCATTCCGGATGCCTACGCCAAGTCCAATGTGAATTCCGCGTCCCGCTCAAAAGGAAACAACGGCTTCCGGCGGTTCTTGTAGGGCAGCGCCAACATATCCGCGGTGGTAACGCCGGGCGTGTTGACCCGGATCAGGCGCTCGCACAACGAGTCATACGCCGCCACCGGGGCATGCACGCCCTTGATGACTACGAGGCGCATTCTCGACGGATCGATGCCACAGCTGGTGAGTTGCCGCTCGCTGAACGGGGTGGTCCGATACGTCGTGAGTTGCACCACCTGCCCGGGATCGGTGACGACCACAGCGGTGAGTCCCATGTCCACCTTTGACCATCCGCCGTGCCGGTTTTCCGTAACGGCGAATTGTCCGTCATGCAGACTCTTGACGGTGACCTCCAGCTCGAGCGGCGCCCCGTGCCGGTCGTCGACATGCCCGCCCATGCGCAGAAACACCCGGCTGCCGGGGCCCGCCTCGGCCGCCTGTTTCGCCGCATCGGGGTCATAGAGACTGACAAAGGAGTCGGGTAACCGGCGTTGATGAATGGCGTGCGCGATGAGCGTCCCGTCGGCGGAACTGCCTCCGCCCACGTTGTCACCCATGTCGAGAAGACCGACCGGGCCCTCCACCGCGGCGGCCTCGTCGAGCGCCTCATCGATAGAGAGGAACTGTCCTACAAAGTCCTCGCGGTGATCCCACAACGTGGCGGCCAGCTCCTGCACAAACGAACCTGCCATGTCCGGATCGTTATCGGTCACCACGATAAGCGACGACCCCATCTCCTCCACATCGGAATAGGGATAGCCCAGCACGACGCTGACGGACAGGACACCGGGGCGGTCATGAATCTTGGCCGCTTTTTGATAGAGTTCCCGGCAGGGGGAGGCGCTGGTGAGCTGCCGTTCAATGTTGATGGCGATGGGGGGAAAGGCGGCGGCTTGCACCGGGCGGACTTCGCCCTTCAGCGCACGGACCAACAGGCGGGCCGCCTCCAGCCCGCGTTGGTCCTGGTCGAGATGCGGATTGGTCCGGTAAGCGATGGTGGCGTCGCAGGCCGCGATCATCTTCGGGGTCAGGTTGGCGTGCGGGTCGATGGTGCAGACGACCGGCAGGCCGGGACCGACTTCGTTCCGTACGCGGGCGAGCCACTCGCCGTCCGCATCGGGGTACGCCTCGCTCACCGTTGCCCCATGCGGCGCCAACAACAACCCGTCGAGAGGGCCTGCCTTGGCCAGTTCGGCAAACAGTATTTTCAGCAATTCCTCGTAGGCGTCCGCGGTGATGGTGCCGCTGGGCACGGTGCGGGCGGAGAAGATCGGGACGGCCTCCACCCCGGCTTCGTCGAGTCCTTTAAAAAACCCGCCGACCTCGTGGAAGGCGCCTTCGAATTCCGTTCGAATCGTTTCTCCAGTCAGCAGATGGTCCTGGCGGAAGGCGTCAAAACCGGTCGTCGTGGGATAAAAGGTATTCGATTCATGAATCAGGTGAACAATGCCTACCCGCATGGCCGCTCCCCGAACATTTCGTCCAACTCCAGGCTTTTGTTTTTCAGGGCGTTAAGAATCGCCATGAATTCACCGACACAGGGAAGAAGGAGGGCGCCCTGCTCGTGCCGTTTCTTCATCATTTCGGGTTCAAGCGTCACCGCGCCCCATTGCTTCCCCTGTGCCCGGGCCGCGGCGGCCACCAGTTCGGCGGCCTCGTCGCAGGACCAGTTCACATCGGGATCCAGCTTCACGCGCAGCCCCAGGTCACCCCACCCGAGAAAGAGGCCGTCAATGCCTTCCACCGACGCAATGGCCTCGGCGTTACGCACGCCTTCAATCGTTTCGATTTGAGCGATCAAAAACGTTTCCCGGTTGGCCTCTTCGGCGAAGTTTTCACCGCCTTGAAGATAGAAGTCGCTGTCGAGCCCGGCCGCATCCACACCGCGGTTTCCGATGGGGGGAAACTTGGCAGCTTGCACCCGTTCCTCCGCCTGCTCCTTCGTGGAAATCAGCGGCAGCATCAGGCCGCTTGCGCCGTCCTCGAGAAAGCGATAGAGCATGTTGGCATCCCGGATACCGGTGCGAACCATGATGTCGATGTCGGCCAGGTGGCCGAAGGCCAGCAGGGACTGCAACTCCCGTGGATCCATGGCGCGGTGCTCGAGGTCGAACCAGATGCAATCGAATCCGTAATGCGCCGCGTGGCGGATAAACGGCGGGTGAAAGTGCCCCAGGGCACACATGCGGACCACCCGGTTCTCCCGAAAACATTGCACAACCTTGCTTCGTCTCATCGTCGTTTCCCGGGGGTTGCAGGAAGGCCCCTCGATTATTCGACCTTCTTTCTACGTCGCGTATGAACATCTGTAAACTCAGCCTCCTGATAGAGAATAGTATAGGTATGGCCCGCGAGCACGAGCACATACTTGTTTCTGCTTTCGCTGGCGTATACCCGGTTGGCCCTGATTCCCTTTTCGGACAGCGTGTCCTGCACGTAGATCCGGCCCTCCGCGGGACTGGAAGAAACGGACAGGATCTCCCGATCCACGTAGTACCGGTCGATGCGTCCGAAGTGATGGTTCATGCGATCTGCCAGCGCGCTCCTTGACAGCGTCTCGGTGGAGGCGGTTCCCGAGGAGGTGTCGCGCATGCGAAACGAGGCCGAGGCGGAGTAGGCCATGAGCATGGCCGGTACGTTCAACTCGGCGGCATGGTCGTCAAATTCCTCAAAAAAGGCCTCCACTCGGTGCCGATCGGTCATCCCCCGGTCTTGCGTAACGATCTTGTAGGCAATGGCTACGACGCAGATCACGATAATCAAAAGCGTCCCATTGATTGTACTGTGGTCATTCACACGCGCAGGAGTCCTGGTTGGAATGGTCAAATGCTGAAGTATGCACTCTCCGATTTCTGTCTTGTCCTGTCCAGCGGCGTATGTTATGCTGTCGGGGTGGTGACTCGACGCTCGAAGTGATCTTGCTCGGGACTGTGGCGTCGATTGCGGGTCGGTATCGTCGCCGGAAATAAACGCAGGAGAATTAATGTGGCCCTGTTTTGGATAGAAGTAAACGGCACGGATTGAACCAGCCTGGAGACGGGCGATACCGTCCGCCCTGGTAGAGGAGCACGCCGAGCATGACGGCCGCCTCGGGGTCGTCCGATTCGCGCAGTTCACGGATCATTTCGCGGGGGCTACGGTCCCCCAACCGATCAAACATCCCCAGCATGCCTTCCATAGCCGCGAATTCCGGCGGCCGATGGCCGTCGGGGATCACCTGGGCCAACCGGTCGAGCTGCGCCCGGATCTCTTCCTGGTCCAACTCGAGCATGGCATCGACCCCGGCCTGGACTGCACGGCTGACTTCCGGCGGATGCTGCGGCCGGCCTCTGCGCTCCGGTCGGGACGTACGGGGAGGGCCGAGGCGTTGCCCCGCTCCGGGGGCACCAGGGGGCCCTCTCCGATGATCAAATTGGGGCGGTACCGGGCGCCTTGTGCCGGATGGCAAGAACGGCGGTTCGCGGGGAAGCCTCTGGGCCACCGCGTCGAGTATCTCGGCAGGATCCGGCCGTTCCGGGCGCGGCGGCGGCGGCGGCGCTTCTATGCGCCCGGCCGGCTCCGGCGTCTCCTCCTCTTCTGCGGGAGACGGCAGCAGCATGGATAACGCCTCTACCACCTTCTCGGGATCGGGAGGGGGCGGCAGCGGCACCTCGATAACCGCACGGGCGGTCGGCGTATCGGAGATCGCGGTCTTTGGCCAGCATGCGCTCCATCAACTGCACACAGGGTTCAGAGAGGTTGGGATTATAGGAGCGCGGATCCGGCAACGGTTCGGTGGCCTGCTTGGTGAGCGGTTTCGACCAGGGTGCTCCCGCTGAAAGGCATATGGCCGGTGAGCATGTGGTAGAAGGTGGTACCCAGGCCGTACATGTCGGAGCGGGTATCGATGTCCGAGCGTCCTTCGATCTGCTCCCGGCTCATGTAGTTGGGCGTGCCAAGGACGCTTCCGGTTTGGGTCAGTCCGTCACTCTCGTCCAGCCGCTTGGCGATCCCGAGGTCGGCCAGCAGGGGTTCGCCCTTCGTGTTCATCAGGATATTGGCCGGCTTGATGTCCCGGTGAAGAAGGTTCTGCTCCTCCCAGGCTTCCCGGAGCGCTCCCGCGATCTTCTGCACGATGAGCAGGGCGGCGCGCTCCTCCAACGGCGCATCACGCTGCAGGACATCGGCCAGGGATTCGCCCTTCACATAGGCCATGGCCAGGTAGTAGACGCCGTCATCTTCCCCCGCCTCGTAGGCGCGCACGATGTGGGGGGTGTTCAACGCGAGCCGACATCCGCACCTCCTTCAAGAACCGCTGCACGGAACCCGAATGGGTGGCGAACTGGGGGAGCAGGATCTTCAAGGCCACGTTCCGGTCCATGGAGACTTGCCGGGCCAGGAAGACCTCCCCCATGGCTCCGCGGCCGATGCGGCGCTCGATCTCGAATCCCCCCACCGTGACGCCGGGCACTCGAAGGTGGTTTCCATGGTTCGCCGGGCGATGGTAGCGGCTTCACAAATTGAGTCGATGCAAACCTTGTCCCCGGGGCCTTTCTGCGGCATGGTGCCGGGACAACCGGGAGTGCCCAGGAGTGAGGCCCCGGACACCACGCAGGAGCGGAAGCAGGATGAAGACACTACGTTTCGGAATCGTCGGATACGGGTGGGTGGCAGGCGCCCACATCGCCAGCTTTGAGGCCCTCGAAGGGTGCGAAGTCACCGCGGTCTGCTCGCGGCGCCAAATTCCGGACGAGGAGTTCGTCCGGAATCACGGCAAGGCCCTTCGCCTCTACAACGATTAC
>Ga0310125_10000159_pt1 | contig 28662 bp, 25 predicted proteins | sample CB11b_Tmax_Bot8__FD_203508 | JGI IMG/M metagenome (GOLD analysis project Ga0310125, IMG submission 203508) | Marine microbial communities from Western Arctic Ocean, Canada - CB11b_Tmax_Bot8 | ecosystem: Environmental > Aquatic > Marine > Oceanic | place: Canada: Western Arctic Ocean | collected... | reverse complement strand
ACTCGAATGCAACGACAGAGCCTTCTGCATCACTAAGCGTGCTGATAAATGTGGAGAATAAGCCTTCGGAAGATATAACAAAATCAATGGAAGGAGGACTATTGCTGACTATTTTGAAATTAGTAGAAACCTTCGTACTCCAAGCTCCATTATCATCCTGAACCTCCAGTTTAATCTGATAAATACCAGTCTCATCAAATGATGATATCCAGTTGGCATCTTCGGAAACAAGATCATTGTTAAACCACCACTTGTAGGCTACGATTATACCATCGGGATCATTCGAACTGGAAGAACTAAAGGTAAGGTCAGTGTACTGATAATACTCTGGAGTCAGACCACCTAAGGATTGGGGAGAGATTGTTATCGCGGCTGATGGAATCTCGTTAGGAGGATTTACAGTAACTATAACATTGACCCAAGCAGAGAGAGTGCCTCGATCATCACTTGTACGCAGCATAACTTCATACTTATTTGGATCCTCGTTTGTAAGATTATTCAGAACAATATCCTTTCCAGTTAACCTGAATTGCAAGTCTCCACCATCTTTGTACTCCCATATCTCCCATGAATGCTCACAGTCTATCACCTCAGCATTATTGTTCTCACAATGTGAACTTATTTCTAATGTCTGTCCCTCCTTCATTGTAATTTGATAATCTGTATCGATTACAGCAATAGGAATAGGAGGTAGAACCATTATCTCTTGATACCCCGGATCACTTACCTCCTCGTTAGAATTATCTGTGATTATAAGACTGATATTGTGAGTTCCTTCCACAAAATTATTGTAGTCAAATGCTTCTGTATAACCAAGGTATGACCAATTCACATCGCCTTCCCATTGAATGGTCCAATCAAAGCTGAGATCTGGGTCTGGGTCGGAAACACAAGGTTGGGGTTCGGGTTGCATCTCAGTGCAAGCGGCAAAGCGTGCAGTTTCACCTAGATGTAGGGATGGAGGTGTCACATCAAAATTGACATCTATTGAACCTCCGCCTCCACCATGGCCCTCCGTTACTCCAAGGTAAGCGGTGGAATTATCATTAATTTCACTCATGTTTCCACCGGTATCCCTAACTTGCAGTGTGATCTGATGGTCTCCCGTCGAGAAATCTATTGAGGACATCTGAAAATTAATGTCCATAAAATCAGAACCCTCTGCGATAACATCATCAACGGAGGATCGCCAATAAAAATGGTCTAGTTCCTCCTCATTGCAAATTGAACAGTCGCCTTCGAAAGTCACAGTCTGATCTTCCTGGTTGTCCACATTAGCTGGATCTATACTTACCATGAAAACTTCAGGTTCAGCTGAAGTGTCCTCATTAAGTGATAAAGAAAGGGCAAGCAAAAGTGCAAATGTTAGTAGATATCTCATATTTAGGCCTACAGTCTTATTTTCCAATAGGATTTAACGCTTGCCTTTTCTCTTATTTGCTTGATCTATCTTTGAATCCGTATGGTGTAGTGGAAACATCAACTCACCCAGACCGGGTAATGGTTTACCCATACGTGCTGCAATTATCCTCACTGAGTAATATCCTATTATCAAACCTAAGGTTACACCAAGAGCTGGGAAAAGATTCATTCGAAGTCTGGTTCGAACTCTGCCTGTAACTCACTCATGAGTTGATTTAGCAGACCGTCAAAACGTGTACTTCTATACTCTCGTGGGCCACCCATATCAGTCTGGACCTTAGCAATGTAAGTTGTGTCTTCAATTTCCAATTCAATTCGACAAATGGACTCTTCCATCTATTGCGGCCGGACCATGGTCATATATAACACTTACAGCAGAAATGGCTCACATTCTGAAAATACCGAATTTGGAACTCTCCAAAGGACCATTAAGGGAGGTTGATATTCCGAGAGCCAGAATCATACGAGTGTCTAATGGATCTATTATCCCATCATCCCACAAACGGGCAGTGGAATAGTAAGGGCTACCTTCAATCTCATATTTCTCTAGAATTGGTTTCCTTAGATCTTCAATCTCTGATTTCTTCATCTTCTTGCCTACCTTCAATAATTGTTCCTGTTTGACCGTAGACAACACATCGGCCGCTTGTTCACCACCCATTACCGATATCCTGGCGTTAGGCCACATCCAGAGCTGACGAGGTTGATAGGCTCTGCCACACATACCGTAATTCCCGGCCCCAAATGAACCTCCGATAACCACAGTAAATTTAGGGACCTTGGCATTAGCTACGGCCATTACCATCTTGGCCCCATCCTTAGCTATCCCTCCTGCCTCGTAATCCTTTCCAACCATAAAACCCATAATATTCTGGAGAAAGACGATTGGTATCTTTCTTTGGCAGCATATCTCTATGAAGTGAGTTGCTTTCAAAGAAGATTCTGAGAAAAGGACTCCATTATTTGCCAGAATACCAACGGGATAACCCATAATTCTGGCAAAGCCACAAACTATTGTTTTGCCATAATTGGACTTGAATTCATGGAATTGAGAAGCATCCACCAGTCTGGCTATAACTTCTCGAACATCGTATGACTGTTTAGGATTACTAGGTATAATTTCATACAAATCCTTAGAATCATACAATGGTTCCTCAGGTTCAGAAATATCCAATTTGGATTTAGGTAGTCGATTCAAATTTGAGACTATGTCTCTGGTTATCTCTATTGCATGTGAATCATTCAGTGCATAATGGTCTGCAACCCCGCTTTTTCGAGTGTGTACCTCAGCACCGCCCAATTCTTCCGAATTCACATCTTCTCCAGTTGCAGCCTTTACCAGAGGTGGGCCCCCAAGAAAAATCGTTCCCTGTTCCTTCACGATTATAGTCTCATCCGACATTGCTGGAACATAAGCTCCTCCGGCCGTACATGAGCCCATAACTACTGCAATCTGAGGTATTCCCCTAGCCGACATTTGCGCCTGATTGTAGAATATACGACCAAAATGTTCTTTGTCGGGAAAAACTTCGTCCTGCATAGGCAAGAAAGCCCCACCTGAATCAACGAGATAAATACAAGGCAGGAGATTGTCCTGAGCGACCTCCTGGGCCCTCAAATGCTTCTTAACAGTCAAAGGATAATAAGTTCCACCTTTGACAGTTGCATCATTGGCAATTATCATCACCTCTCTTCCATTGACAACACCAATTCCAGTAATTATGCCTGCAGAGGGGACCTCATCTTTGTACAAACCATAAGCTGCCAAAGGAGAAAACTCGAGAAAGGGTGTATCTGAATCAACCAATTCTTCAATACGGTCCCTCACCAGAAGTTTGCCTCTTTTCTTATGCCTTTTGACCATATCTGGCCTTCCGCCTTTGCTACTTTCTAAAATCCTCTTCCGCAGTTCTCTGGAAAGAGAATCATTGTGTTCACGATTAGTACTAGCTTCTTTACCATTGGAATTGTGCCGGCTCTGAATAATGCTCATTCGTCCTCCAATTCAAACATTATTTCACCTTCTTTAACTTGCCCACCAATCTCAATAGATGTGATTCGGGAAATAATCCCATCACGTGGCGATCTCAACCTATGTTCCATTTTCATTGCTTCCAAGACAATGATCACATCCCCCTCGCTTACACTGGAGCCGCTCGCAACTTTCCGGTCTAACAGTTTCCCTGTGATAGGGCTCATAACTAAATCTTCCTTCGGTTCATCCTGAACAACACTTCCTACCTTATGGGACTGCCGGCGTAAAACATAGTTGATACCATCTGCAAATACATAGGACTCATCTGATTTCTTCTCAGAATAGGTGATGGAGCGGCGACCATCTATTATTATCTCCAGACTGCCATTGTTCAATCTCGAAAACTCCCCCTCATAATCTCTATCATCAATTTGAAGACGAAAGCTGGAACCTGAACGGCGAATATTGACCGAATATGATTTAGAACCGATAGTAACGGTTTCAGCCATTATATGTTCTGCCTCCAGGTGCCTTTGTTACTCCAAGGTGAATAAGGATCCCTAGATGATACAGGGCTAACTTTTTCTGGTGCGGATTTAGAAGCCAATAAAGCTGTAGCTATAACTTCCGGTGATGGGGGCCCAAGTTCCCAATCCGAGAAATGTTCATCCACGAATCTCGTTGAGAACGAAGCCTTACGGTAGGATTCACTCTTCATAATATCTCTCAGGAAGGGCTGATTGGTAATCAATCCAAGTATAACAAATTGACCAAGAGCACTGTCCATACGGCGAATAGCATCAGATCTATTAGAATCCCAAACAACTAGTTTAGCAAGCAACGGATCGTAATCACTGGTTATCTCCTGACCTTCTTCCACACCAACATCATTTCTAATTCCAGAACCCTCGGGGAGAACCATTTTTCGTACAATCCCTGGAGTTGGCAGGAAATTCCTTGAGGGGTCTTCTGCATAAATTCTACATTCTATAGAATGGCCCCGCTGTTTGATATCCTTCTGCACCATATCCAAGGATTCACCTCTGGCTATCCTGATTTGCCACTTGACCAGATCAATCCCGCAAACCATCTCAGTGACACCATGCTCAACCTGAATACGTGTATTCATTTCCAGAAAGTAGAATTTACCATCCTGGAATAGGAATTCCACAGTTCCAGCATTACTATAATTGACCGCTTTAGCGGCTTTGACCGCAGCCTCACCCATCATTTTCCTAAGCTTGTTGTTTATTGCAGGAGATGGTGATTCTTCAATTATCTTCTGATGGCGTCTTTGTATTGAACACTCACGCTCATAGAGATGAATTACATTACCTTGCTGGTCCCCCAGAATCTGGACCTCCAGATGTCTAGGTTGATCAAGATATTTTTCTAGAATGAGTGTGTCATTTCCAAAAGAATTGCGAGCCTCGCTACTAGCGGCTTCAATAGCAGATTCCAATTCCTCAGGAGATTCAACCATACGCATCCCTTTCCCTCCTCCACCAGCAGCTGCCTTAACCATCAACGGATAACCAATATCACGAGCAACCGCATCGATATTACCACTTAGTTCTCCATCGTTACCAGGAATAGTAGGAACTCCAGCCTCAGCCATCATTTTCTTGGATACTGCCTTATCACCCATCACTTTTATTGTATCGGGATTAGGACCTATGAAAACTAAATCAGAATCATTGACATATTTGGCAAAATCACCATTCTCTGAGAGGAAACCATAACCTGGATGGATAGCATCAGAATTTGTCTGTTTTGCAGCACCTACAATTTTATCGAAATCCAGATAGCTTTCAGAAGGATTGGCAGGTCCAATCAAAATCGCCTCGTCTGCCATTAACACATGGGGAGATTCTGAATCAACATCCGAGTATACTGCAACTGTAGAGATTTGCATTTCTTTACAAGCTTTGATAATTCGACAAGCTATTTCTCCTCGGTTAGCAACCAATATCTTTTTAATCATCACGACACCAATCTGGCTTCCGCTTTTCTAAAAATGATCTGATACCCTCCTTAGATTCAGAACCTTCCCTTATCTGAGATATGAAATCTGCCAATGACAAGTCCCTTTCTTGAATTCTCCTAGATAAAATATCCCCATCCAATAATCTCTTGATGTGTGTCTGGGCTTGGGGACCCCCTTTCTCAATATCTGATATTAATGTTTGAAGAGTACCGTTTTCATTCCTCTTTCCAACACCATATAGAAATCCTATAGAAAGTGCCTGAGATATTCCAAATATCTCTCCAGTTATGAATAATTCTCTCATCTTTCCTAGACTTAATTTTCGGGCAACATATGGAGATATGACTGCTGGAACCATACCTATCTTGACCTCGGGGAAACCAAATTTAGTCCCTTCTTCGGCCAAAACGAAATCCGATGCACCAGCTAGGCCCATTCCTCCCCCTAAACAAATACCATGGACATAGGATATGGTTGGTAAAGAACATTCAACTAAAGACCTGAGCAATAATTGTAATTCCTCTGCCTTCCAGCTAGTTACTTCAGCTCCGGAACAGAAAACTGAACCTGCGCCCTGAATCACGACAGCCCTTAATTCCTTGTATTTTCCGGAACCCTCAATTGCTGCTGTCATAGCTCCCATCATTTCGGAATTCAGTGCATTTTTTTTACTATGATTATTCAAACTTAAGGTCAAAACACTGCCTTGTCGCTCAACAATAAGAGGTACCTGATTAGGCATGTATTCTCCTAATAATAGCAGTATTAATAATAGCCACTAAAGACGGGAATCAATCAGTATCAACATGTGCTTCCAAGTCATCTCCTCCAGCGAATGTTGACTGGATTATAGAGTACAAATCGTCCATTCCCTCTCCTTCTTTGGAAGACACTGCAATCAAATTCGATTCCAAGGCAAGAACCTGCAAGACACGCAGCAATTCCGAAGAAAGAACTCCTGACATTCCTTCCAAATGAGGCATGGACATTGCCAGTTTATCTAGGTCTACCGCCCACTCGCGAACGTTAGCAACTTCTTCGGGCTTCAAAAGATCACACTTGGTCAGTACTGGAAAGATAGGTATCTGGAACCTCAAGTGGGCTGCGGAAGCTAGAAGTAATTGGGTCACAAAACCATCTGGTGTTCGTGAAAGAAGAGGGTCCAGAAGTAGAATCATTGCTGAACGATCGGATAGATTCTCAACAAAGACTTTAGAAGCCTCACGATAAAGAAAAAGCTCGGTTTGTCCAGGAGTATCAACCAGAAAATAGTCACAGTTTATCTCCTCTAAATGACCACGAATCCAGTCCAGCTCAACAGCCAGCAGGTCTGCACAAACTACTTGGGCGCCATTTGGCCCTAAACCATACTCGTTCATTATCTCCTTCAACGTGAATTTTTCACGTACATCGATAGCAGCCTGATAAGGAACCGTCTCAGCACCTGGATCAAGATTGACGGCTACACCATCGTAGCGTTGATGCTGCATCCATTCCTGTAAAGTAGCCACCAAAGTCGATTTTCCTGCACCAGCAGGGCCGACAAAGTATAGCAGTGCTGTATGTTCCATTAACTTCTTCTACGTGCTAAAGCTACAAGGCCAAGCATTCCCATGGCTATCGCCATAGAAGGCGCTGGTAATCCAAAGAGTCCCTCGTCTTCCTCATTAGTAGGGTCTACTGAAGTTGAACCTCCAAAAGTTACATCTTGGGATGGAAATTCATTATCTATCTCATTAATTTCTTTTACTTGATTGTCTGGGTCAACAACCGCTACAAAAATGTAGTCTCCATTTTTCACTGCCCATGTAAATGAAATTGGTCGCGAATCACCCTTTAGAAGTCCTGTTATGGTCTTTGTAGTCAATTCATCAATGGGTGCGCCACCTTCGGCATAATCCGAGGCTCGGTATACCTTCAAAGCAACATCTGTATCCAACTGAGATTGTTCACCTTGTGGATAACCTACTGTGACCTTTATCGTGGCCGAACCATCAGCCTCTGTCACCTTAATAGACTCCACTAACAGATTAGTGGTTAACTTCTCAATACTTATGGAAACATTAGCAGCATCATTATCAAAAACAACATTGATATCGCTACTGACCTCAACTAATACAACGTAGTCATCTGTTCTATCTGCACTGGGAATCCAAGGCATTACAACTGACTGATGATTATAACTTGAATTAAAATCAATAAAACCATAAGGTCCCGATTTCCATGTAGGATAATCGTTACCCATCTTTTGAGCTTCAGCTTCACAATCAGTTCTAGTTGACAAAGTGGAACCATCTGATGCTTTTCCAGTACAAGAACCAACCTGATAGCCCGTTCCTATAGGATAGAATCCAGTCATGTTCTCCATTGCTACCGCCAATACTTCACCAAATCCAAAAGTTCCATCAATCGAAACGTTGAAATGAAGTCTGTAAGTACCTTCTTCAGGAATATTAGACATACCCAGATCAAAGGTGATTGGGTGGTCCTTGCCGGCGAGACCATCATTAACAGCAACACTCAAATTGGAAACATAAGCATCCATTGAACTTACTGCATAGATGTTCTTGTAATCCTCATTATTCCATTCATCCTCCTCTTGAATCAGTTTAGCTTCGTCAACTTTTGCAACGAGACGGTACTGGGCATTCTCTAAGAACCTGAAAGGAATTGATATGTCAATGGATTCGCCCATTGCCAAGGCCTGATCCACATTAATCAAAGCTAATTGGGCTGAGATAGGTGCTGCTGTATAGAATGTAACTTCCAGTTTGCTGCCCTCACTTGCAGTCATATTTCGGACACCGACATTCGCAATGGTGGCCGTAAAATCACTGGAGACTCCAACCATAGCATAGCCGTCATCATTGAGGGGGGCGACAGATACGCTAACCACCTGTAAATCAGGTAATTTCTCAAAAACTTCTACGTATTTATCACTATCATATTGGTTATTCGTGTCATCCCATTCAAGTACAGTATCATCCTTGTCAACCCAAGCATAAAACTCATAGACGCCCAATTTAGTGGGAGTCCAAGTATACTCAAAGAGAGTAGTTTCAGGTGGGAAACCAACGGTCTTGGAATCATCGATCTTGAACCAGTCAATTACACTCATATCGGGATCTCTAATCTTGATAAAGACATCAGCATCGTCAGCCATGAGGTCACCCAATATACTCTGCGTCACCGCAATCTGAATTGTTCGGGGGTCGTTCTGGTAGACTTTACCTTGGCCTTCATCAATACTGTTCACAATCAAATCAGGTCTCTGTTCCTTCAATTCAAAATATTCATCATATACCTTGAACCAATCCAGATTATTATTATCCTCATCTGTTTCATCAATTACATTCTCTCCATCTACGACAATACGGACATTCCAAAATCCGGCATCATCAGATGTTGTGCTCCAATTGGCAGCTAGAATAGCATCCGATGTGAAAATCTCACCAGCCCCTATAGGAGTTCTAATGGATTTACTTTGATTGACAAAGACCCATGTTTGTTCCGAACAGTCTCCATCCGGACATTTCATGACCTCAAGATGCATGACCAATTCGCCGTCTTCTTCATCAAAGGGACCTGGTGGCTCGGCATCTCCCTCGCCTGCGTTCTCAATCGAATATTTGAAAGTTACAGTATTGCCAGATATGGGGTCAATTGGTTCAGCACGAATTGAATCTATACCATTATCCCAAATCTTAAGATCGGGCTCGCTACAGTCACCGATACACATTTCAAATTCTGCGTTGTTATTATCTAAATCAGGATCTTCATCGGTATTATTCTCATCAGAATCAATGACAATCGTAAACTTGTATCTTCCCTCGTCAGTATCGCTCGGAATAGTATGGTACCATTCCATACGCTCAGGCTCAGGAGGTGCGTCTGAAGGAGGTGGGCTAAGAAAATCAAAGGTCAAAGGAGAAGGGTCAAAACTATTGGTAGCGTTATCATCCAATGGATCGAAATAGGCCATAAAAGTGACTGGATTCAGAGTGCTTACATCCCCCTCATTACCATACTCAAAGATGACACTTACTTCTTCACCTGGTGATGCTTGGTTACCTTCCATATCGAATTCGATCCATAAATCAGCATCGCCGGTCTCTGGTTCAACGTTAATGTAGTTCTCGAATTCACCGTAATCAGTTAAAGCATAATAGATAGTTGCAGAATAACAAATCTCACCCACTTCTGTAAAGGTGACTGACAACGTAACGCTGCCGTCCTCTCCAGCACCCATGGCAATAGTGCTAGACTCGTCTGCTAAATCATCCTGATCACAATCAGAAAAGAGGCGTACGGTTGCATCGTAAGAATCATCGCCAGTGTTTTTCCAGCCTACAAAAAAATCATAAGGTATATTGGCCCTTGGTGGAGGGTTACCTGTAAGTTCATACAGATTACTGACCTCCAAATCATCCTCAGCTCCGGCTTGTGCTCCTGTTAAAAGCATGAGACTCGAAAATACCAAAGCTATAGATACTGCACTCGCAAACAATTTTTTCTTGTAATCAACGTCCATTACAATCACCCTTGCTCCAGCCTTGGGCCCCTTAATAAGGGGTTTGCTATATTTATCGATATAAACCATGGCCTTGAACTCAAAGAAATTTGATGAATTAATAATCGGATGTCAGAAATGTCCCAGACTCGTTGAATATGCTAGTGAAACAAAGCTGAATAGCAGAAAAGACGGGTTTGAAATTGATGATTACTGGTGTAAACCCGTCCCATCCTTTGGAAGTCTGGAAGCTCATGTATTAATCATAGGATTAGCACCAGGAAGGCACGGTGCTGGGAGGACGGGGAGGCCTTTCACAGGAGATTATGCTGGTGAAGTCCTGTATAGGGCCCTTCACGAATTTGGATTCTCCTCGTCGAAAGAAGCTGTATCTATAGATGATGGACTAGAACTATATGGTGTAAGAATTGCCAATGCAGTCAGATGTGCCCCCCCACAAAACAAACCCCTACAGAAGGAGATTCTGAACTGTAGGCCATACTTGATTCAGGAAATTGAAATGATGGGAAATCTGAAATTTGTACTGGCCTTAGGCAATTTGGCCCACAGGCAACTAATTTCCAGTATGGGACTGAGACAAACTGGTTTTAAATTTGGACACGAAACAATCCACACCCTACCGGACAAAGATTGGAAACTTGTGAACTCATATCATCCCAGTCGTTACAACATAAACACCAAAAGGTTGACATATCAAATGTTTTTGGAAATTATCCAAAAACTGATGCATTGATTTTTATTCAAGGCTCTAAATGCCTATAGGTGGCAAAGACAAGATTACCAATTCTAGCAACGGCCATATTGCTTTTTGCATTGGGTTTTGTAGGGAGAATTGCTTTACACGATTATCATAACTTCGAAACCATTATGGTATCGGTATTCCTAGCTTCAATGCTATTACCTGCAAGCATTGCGATGATGGTCACTCTCTCAATGATAGTCTTGAGTGATATATATCTTGGATACTTTGGAGCTTCGAAAATCATCATATTCACTTACACCGGTTTCCTAATAGTATCTGTGATAACTTCCAGGTTCCGGCAGATAATCGGAGGAGAATTCAAACCGGGAACTGTCTACAAATTTACAGCATCGGGCCTGATCTTTGCAACAATTTACGATACGTGGACCAACTTTGGGGTTTTCTGGCTATCCTATGTCCATACCCCTGAGAGCCTTGTGCTAGTCTATTTCCTTGGTTTGCCATTTATGCTTTATCACCTTTTATCGAGTATAATAACCTTCACTGTCCTTGGTTTTCCAATCTATTGTGCCCTATCCGGTAAGGCTAGCGATTCTCATATCCTGAATCAGAGAAAAGAATTAGAGATATAACTTGAGTGAAGTAAGGAACGTCATAATAGCTATCTTAATCGTGAATAGTCTTGCAATTGGTGGTATACTCTATGAAATCGGTTATTTTGATGAAGATGAATTGGATATTTCCACAATTGTAACTGCAAAACTAGTAATCAAATTCAAAAATCTGGGAGAAAATGACACCCTTACTTTTGATAGTATTACGACCTCTGAATCCACTCCTTATGGTATTTTATTGGGTGGACAGACGCAAGGTAGCTACTCTGTGACTGCGACTACTCACTATAATTTTGGTCTTTTTGTTGAATCCATAGCTGGATGGGGGGCTTGTGGAAATTGTCAAGACGAAGATGGTTTCTATTGGCTTTATTCTGTTAATGACAACGATGGAGATATTGCTGCGAACCGGAAGGTGATCAGTGATGGGGACATTGTTGAATGGAATTACACCGACGAATACTAGCCTAAACAGTGTTTTTTATACTAAGACGCAAGGACAGGCTCTGTGTACCGAGTCTGGCCCTATGCAATAGCGCTGCTGGTAATTATTTCGGCATTTCCAACGACTTTACCTGTAGGAAATGCTGAATCAGATGAGGATAGCCTACCTGAATGGGGATTCTACGTTTACATGGCTGGAGATAACACACTATACGAAGAAGTTACCGATGATTTGAATGAAATGATGATGGTGGGGTCAAACAGTAATCTGGAAATTGTTGCCCTTACCGATCAATTATTAGGAAACGATTCACATGCTTACCATGTCGTTAAGCATGGTGTCGAGGAAACCCCTCTAAGTGAGATAAATGCAACTTGGGAAAACGAAATTGATATGGGGGACGGAGAAACATTGAAAGACTTCATGGTATGGGCTACCACCGAATACCCGGCCCAAAGAAAAATATTAGTTATTTGGGACCACGGAAGTGGTTGGAAGAGAGTAGCAGAAGACCAAGGAAGCTATCTTACAGTTCCTGAAATTAGGAATTCAATAGAAAATTATCGAGAAATAACGGGAGATCCACCATTGACAATGATTGGCTTTGATGCTTGTTTAATGGGAATGTTCGAAATTGCATACGAACTTAAGGATCAAACCGAGATGATACATGGATCTGAAGCCTATGAGCCACTGGAAGGCTGGACATACAACCATCTACTGTATAAACTGGATCAACAAACGACTAATTCGGAATTAGCATACCATATCGTAAATGATTATATTGAATCTTATCGAAATGGATCTGTTTACACCAGTTATTCTGTGACTGCAGCTGTAATAGATACGAGTAAGCTAGAAGACGTCTGGAACAAACTGGAAGATTTCAGTGGCCAAATTAATAGTGTCTTACCAGTTTATCGAGATCAAGTAAGCTATTCGAGAGATCAAACCCAAAGATACGACCAAAATCCGGATTATCGTGATTTGTATGACCTGACCATCAATGTGGAAAATAGAATACCTGTTTCGGATACAATAAAATATTCTAGAGAATTACAAAATTCAATAAATGAGGCTGTGATAGCTGAAGATCATTGGCAAAAGCCTGGGAAGTTGCCGGTTGAGCGGGCCCATGGACTGACAATCTACTTTCCCACTGATGGTGCAGAAACTGGTTACGATGATTTACTAATTAGCAACAGTAAATGGTCTGAATTCATATATAATTTTGCTACCGAGATGGAACCAGAGGCACATTTCTTAGAAGTAAATTCAATGAGTGTTGATACAGGAACGGGGTACAACGATAGTGTCTTAGTAAGTGGAAGTTACGAAGGAAATGCCTCCGAAGTCAGGATTAGACTCCTGAATTCGGAAGGAACCGTTACTAATCTCTACAATGGAGATATCAGTCTAGGCGATATTCCTGGAATCTACTTGCAACCAACAAAATCTGGAAATTATTCATTGGAAATAGGCATTTACGGAGATGATGGATTTCTCGAAGACCACTATATAAATGAAAATCTCTTTGTAGACCTCCATCTGCCTGATCTGGCAGTAGGTACTCCAGAAATAATGATTGAGGGTGATGATGGAATGTATCAGGTTCAGAATATACAAACTGACGACGGTTTCCTGATTCAAGGGAGCGTATACAATTTGGGAACTGTTAAGGCAAACAATGTTACTGTTTCAGTGAATGACAACGGAAATATACGCGACTTTAATTTTCCGGAGATTACACCCAACCAAGAAAAAACCTGGAATATTAACAAAAATGGTACCAATTACGCTGGTGAATACTTTTTAGATGTCAGTGTCTCTTCTGAAAATGAATTTGAAATTGACGAGAATAACAATCAAACTTCTCTTTCATTCTTTATACTCGATAAACAGGCACATGATTACAATGTTGATACCAAGAACAAGAATTTACTTGAAATAAATACCAATCAAGATGGTGAATATGAATTTCCGTGGCTAGAAATTTATGTCACTGTCACCAATGATAAGGTCCAATCTTGGGATTTTGTGACTATTACCGCTGAAATTCCCGATAATTGGGAATTTGAAGCTGAGCCATTCCTACAATTATCTGCTGAAACTGAAGTTTTGGTAAAGGTCAGGCCACCACTCTATACTGAAATGGGAGAATACAAGATCGAACTAAATCTTACCGATCGAAATGAATTTGCGGCCGGGAATGGTGTAATAACCGTTAATGTACCACAATATCACGGTGTTAGTATCTCTGCAGAACAAATTGGATCCGAAGTGAAGATAGGAATAACAAATACTGGAAATGGGAAAGACCAGTTCAAACTGACGAAGAATCTGGAGGAGGGGCTGACCCTCTACCTGACAGAAACATACTTCGAGATGGATGCGTTTTCATCAATCATGATAACGGCCTTAGGAATGGAAACAAATACTTCTAAGGAATATGACGCCAGATTCACGGTTCAAAGCATAGATAACGAGAACATAACTGCTGAAGTAATACTAGAAGTAACAAACATAGAGGACATGAATCAAGGCAGTAACTGGATTGTTTCAATATTCTTAGCGACTATCGGGATGATTGGAATTGTATATTTCATATTTCAAAGGAGAATTCAGTAATCAATACAATGTTTTTTAGAGTAACAAGGGATACAAGCTTGATGAGAAGTTTTCTGACTGCTACAATCCTGATTTTGACCGTTCTTTCCCCCGCGGTATCAATCGCTGAGTCAGGGACGGGATTCAAATCAACATATTTTGATCGGAATTCCAACGGTTTAGATGATCGCATGGAAGAATTAATCAATAATGGAGAAACTGTGGGAGTCATACTGGTTCTTAATGAAAGACCAACCCAGAAACACTTTGATGAAATAGAGAGTCTGGGACTGAATATCGATCATGTCTACAAATTCATAGATGCGATACGAATAAACGATGTTCCAGCTACCAAAATGGATGCTTTAACCAAGATCCCAGATTTGAAATTAGTAGAATGGCAAGCTCCTGTATATCCATTTCTGGACACTTCGGTTAGAGCAATAAAAGCTAGAGATTCAACTGATTACAATCCAGTAGCGTGGGACAAATTCTATGGTGAAGGAATTAATATCGCCATATTGGACACAGGAGTAGACAATGAGCATGAAACATTTGATGAATTTGGTGATCAAGGTGTAAGAAGATTCATAGCTGGAATAGATTGTGACGGAGGGTGTCCCACAGAGGGTGGAAGTTATAAATTCACAACTGAAGAAGATAGCAATGAGGACCCTGACGATTTTAACGGACACGGAACCCACACCGCATCTACAGCCTTGGGAATGGGAGGTGACGATGATGAGGATGGTGATGGGGACCCCGATTACATAGGTGTAGCTCCAGCGGCAAGACTAATTGATGTCAAGGTGATGGCTGATTGGGGTTCTGGATCAAGCGCTGACATTAATGAGGCCATAGAAGCATGTATTGAGAATGTGAATACCGATTGGGAAAATGATGGGGAGAAAAACAACGGTGTACATGTAATGTCAATGTCACTCGGCACCTCGGGTGGAAGCGATGGTTCGGATTCACAATCCCAGCTCGTTAACCAAGCCAATGCCGCTGGAATCGTAGTCGCCGTGGCAATGGGTAATGATGGAGAAAATGAAGTCCCTTCCCCGGCCGCAGCTGACTGGAGTGTGGCGGTTGGTGCAATGGATAATGAGGATAATGTAAACCGAAACGATGATGATTTGGCCAGTTACAGCAATTACGGCCCAAGGGATGATGATGGTGATAGCGATCGATGGGATGAACTGAAACCGTCTGTTGTTGCACCCGGTAGTGGTATAACTGCTGCCTTAGGCCACAGTAATATTCCGGGATTCACTAGTAGTGCGTCGGGTTGGACATCACAAGATGGAACGTCAATGGCTTGTCCACATGTTGCGGGTTTGGCAGCATTAATCCTAGAAGCAGATATCTCACTTAGGCCTGATAGTAATTCAAACGGTGTGAGAGACCGACTACAGGAGTATTCTGAAACTTGGGATGGAGACTACGGTGGAGAACCCTCAGAACCAGATGAGAGTGACCGCTACAACTACTACTATGGATACGGGTATCTTGACAGCTACGAGGTTGTAGACATCAATCAACCTGACGCATTCGTATCGGAAGTGACTACTACGCCAGATGAACCGGTGGAGGGAGATAGTGTCACAGTCTCTGTCAAGATTGAGAATATAGGGACTATGGATATTGACGAGGCCATAATCAAACTGATTGTCAATGATAGTGAAGTAGAAAGTGATGGATTGGGAGGTATCAGTGTTGACTCACACGTTATCTGGACTTACGACTGGGAGCCTGATGAAGGTGATTATGATATCCGAGCCGAAGTGTATAATGTTTCACCAGATGAGGGCGATTTGGAAAATAATATTCTGGAAACCTCCATTTCTGTCGGAGCGGTACCGGCCGAGGGGGTTGATCTAGCGATAATCGAGGTTTGGACGGATGACAGTGATCCGATTCACAATGAACATATTGCAATCTATGCAAAAATTAGGAATCAAGGAACTGAAAAAGCCGATTCTTTTGAATTGAGATGGAAGCACAATGATGTTGATCGATTTGCTACCTTGGAGGGAGAAGAAATAGAAGTCGAAGAAGAAATCATAATTGCTGGTGAATGGGTCGCTGAAGAGGGTGAAAATAAATTGACTGCAATGATGGTCAGCATCCTACCTGAAGATCAGAATTCCAACAATGATGCAAGAGATTTTATCATAGATGTTGGGCCTCCTCCAGAAGAACCTGATTTTTCACCGGCAAATCTTGCAGTTGAGGGAATGTTAGAGGAAGGGCAGGAAGTAACAATAAGTTTTGAAATAATGAATCTTGGAAAAACCGATGGTGAAATCGAATATATCTTAAGAATAGACGGTGTGACTGTAGATAGTGGAAACTCTGAAATTAGCGGCGAGTCCTCTGATGAAAGAAGTTATGATTGGAGCGCTTCAGAGGGAAACCACGTCGTAAAGGTTGAATTAGAAAACTCGGAACCAGCTGAGAGTTCGCTGGAAAATAATGAAGTGGAAATCAATATCGATGTTGAGGAATCCAGTGCCAAATTCGAATTGATGGAAATTTCATGGATGGACCCAGTATTCAAAGATGAGGATACTGCCATCAAAGTATCTGTCAAGAATTTTGGAGGCAAGGATGGAACAGTTACTACTACGCTCTACGCATCGGGTTCAATAGTAGGTAGTGAGACAACCGAAATAGGAGCCGGACAGGAGAAGGATGTCTACTTCACGTGGACTCCATCAGTGGCTGAAAGTATCCTTTTGTCCGTACAGACAGATTATGACGACGAAACCATTGAAAGGATTGTTTATGTGCAGGAAGTTGAAACTGAAAATGTAGGACCTGTGGCAAATGGACTAATATCTGTCAATGGCATTCAATCCACAAATTCGATGATTGCCAATGCTAATACAGGTGACATTGTCTCCTTCAGTGGAACCAGTTCTTACGATTCAGATGGATCCATCACCAAATATGACTGGACCATAGTCCGTAGTAGTGATAACAATGAAATTAGCATGATGCAGGAGAGCTTCGAACACACGTTCAATGAAGGTGGAACGTACAGTGTAACCCTTACTGTCACTGATGACAGAGGGGACAGTAATGCTTGGCAAGGCAACGTAATAGTAAACGAAAAGACACCTGTAACCAGTGGTAGTGGGGGCAATGAAGAGGATAGCAACATACTGCTTATCGGAGGGGGTGTAGCAATCCTTGGACTATTGGGTGCTGTTCTTGGTCTAAGGTACTTTGGAAGTGAAGAAGAAGATGATTTCTTTGACTTCGAGGACACGGGACCACTAGATCTGGCCTGCCCAAGCTGTGGTGGAATGATTGGCATCACTACCGAACAACGGCCTATCCAGATAGCATGTCCGATGTGCCAGAGTCAATTTGTTATAAGAGAATAATACTTTTCAGGCGTTAATACCAACTGCTTCCGTGATGGTCTCAAAACCTGCTTCTTTAACACGTTTTTTAAGGCCCGTTATTATACTTCTGGCTATACCTGGACCCTCGAACACAAGTCCCGTATAAAGTTGAATCAAAGAGGCTCCGGCCGTTATCTTCTCCCATGCATCCTCATCGTTGAAAATCCCACCAACACCTATGATTGGAATCTTTCCGTCTGTCATACGATAAATCTTGCGTATTACCTCTGTACTTGTATCCTTTAACGGAAGGCCACTGAGACCACCTTCCTGGTCGTAGACTGCCTTACATCTTGAATTATGGGTATCTGGGCGCTTTGTGGTGGTATTGGTTGCTACAATTCCTTGCAGACCATGCTTTGATATCAATTCTAATATCTCTTTCAGCTGATTGTCATCCAGTTCCGGAGCTATTTTGACAAGAAGTGGTTTTGGCATCTTTTCACTTTTCTCGGAGCATTTCAAGTTGATCTTCTGGCAAAGTTTGAGGATTGAATCAAGATGTCTGGACTGTTGCAATTCACGAAGGCCAAGAGTATTGGGTGAGCTCACATTTATCACGAAGAAATCCGCATGATCCCACAATATTTCCATAGAACCTGCATAATCTTTGGAGGCGTCTTCAAGTGGTGTTATCTTGGATTTTCCAAGGTTTATTCCTACTGGTGCGCCCGGCCATAGTCCTTTTTCTTTCCAGCCCGATAATTTATCATGTATCAATTCAGCCCCTAGATTGTTGAAACCCATACGATTGACCAAAGCTTTCTCGGCCGTAGCCCTGAACATTCTTGGTCTAGGATTTCCTAACTGATCATGAAGTGTAACACCTCCAATCTCTGAAAAGCCAAATCCAATAGACTGCCAAGCTGGAACAGCCTCTCCATTCTTGTCAATTCCAGCCGCAATTCCAAGGGGATTTGGAAAGTCAAGCCCGAAAAGGTTTACAGGCAATTCAGGAGAACCATACAAATTACCTGTTAATGACATTAAGAGGCGAGAACGACTAGTTACTGAAAGAGAGGAAATAAGACGACTGTGAGCTTTTTCGGAATCCTGCAAAAAAAGGGCCGGACGCAGGATTGTTCTATACAGCAGGCTCATCTAAAAATGAAGTCGATAACTAGTTCGATATAAGGTTAATGGAACCTATCTACTTTCGTTTATTGCGAATCAGGGATACTAGTCCAAGCAGGAATATCACACTTGTAACTGACAAGGACGGCAAGAAACCACTGTCCGTCTCCTCATCGAGCTGCATCCCTTCCTCGCTACTTACGGTTATAATCCTATCATCAAGGGCAGTGTATCCTAACTATTTAGGTGTTCACTTTTGTTAATCCTTCGATATTTCTTCCTCTGCTTTTACAATCGTAAAGACAACACCAACAATACCACCCAGAACAAGAATTCCACCAACAATCAGCATCAATAAAGGCGAATCCTTCCAATAGAACCAGGACATCGACACTATCAGGCCAATCATCAAGCAAAGTGCGGATCCTACCTGTCGTACCAACAACATCATGGTCGCCCACTGTCGTTGGCCTTAAAACCAGACCTCCTTACAACCCGATATGGGCATGAGCCTGACAGTAATTATCCCTACATTGAATGAAGGTGAATCGATAGGACCTACTATCGACCAGATTCCAAGAGATGTTCCTTGGCTGGATGTCAAGGTTCTGGTTATTGACGGTAATTCAACAGATAATACTGTAGAGGAAGCTGAGAAAAGAGGCGCCAAGGTCGTCAACGAACCCCGGAAGGGATATGGTAGAGCCTACAAGACGGGATTCAGTCTGGTAGACACGGATTTTGTAGCAACTCTTGATGGTGATACTACATATCCTGCCAACAAGATACCACATGTGCTTGCGTTTTTGATCAACAATGATCTCGATTTTGTAACTTGCAATAGGCTTGACAGGATGGACCGGGACGCAATGTCCATGACTCACAAGATAGGAAACTGGGGACTGACCTTTGGAACCAATCTATTCCATGGAATCAATATCAGGGATTCTCAAAGCGGAATGTGGATCTTCAAAAGAGAAGTGATTGGCAAAGTTAACCTGACCAGTGACGGAATGCCTCTCTCCGAGGAATTCAAGATTGAAGCTTTCAGAAGAGGATTGAGGGCTATTGAGATCCCAGTTCCGTTCCACTCCAGAGTTGGAGAAGTTAAACTCAATACTTGGGAAGATGGGATATGGAATCTATGGTTCTTAGTTACGAAAATGAAAGATTTTAGATAATATTATTCGCACTTTCCATTGTCTTTGGTCTCACACAAATGGAACCACTTCCAATAGGAACGACCATCTTTGCTGGAAGTATCTTCTCCAAAATCATTGGTGAATTCTAAAACAAGAGAATAATCACCCTTTCCTTCTACATCATAAAAATAATCATCAGGAGTACCATCGTCATTATCATCATTAGATTCCGATGTATCAAAATGGTTCTCATCCATTATTATATTCAAATTGTAAGGTGGGATCTCGACCGCCTCCATCACTATTGTCTTGCCATTAGAATAGGAATAACTGCCTCCATCACTATTTATGTCAAATTGAATGGTTTCAACAGGTGTTCCATCTGGTGAACCACCATGATCTGAATCATCATTCCAATAACTTTCTCCTTGACCCTCATTAAATCCATTTCCATAATGATATATTTTAACCGTTCCAGAAACCCAAGGGTTGATGTAGCCAACCTCGGAATTTGCTGCAGTAAACTGCATGTTGATAATCACAGGTGAATCCTTGTCAAGAGGATAGTCTCCATCGAAATTGGACACGCTCCCTGAAACTGAGTCTGCAAATCTATCAATTGTAACGGAATTACTGGATGTTTGGCTCCCTATTTCAACATTAAGGGTATAAGCACCATTAGTCACAAAAAACGATTCGTAATCCACACTTATTGAGGCTCGACCCTCAGCACTCAAATCGAAATTACCTGAAGCCTGGTTTGCACCATTGAAAGTGATTGTATAACTGCCCTCCTTGGTAAGCATACCAAATGCAGGAGATGTAGCCCATATATTTGCATTGAAGGTCCTATCACCGGGATCTTTACCCTCATTAACATCAATTAGAACCGTTAAGCTACCTGCGCCGTAGTAAAAACCAAAATTTTGGGAAACCATTGCAAAGATTAATATCAACAATACAAGTGCACCGGCACCTGCCATTTTCATCTTAGAAGCCATGGACATGTCTGAAATAAAGGATGAACCTGAGTCATCATCATCCCAATCTTCATCATCCCACTCTTCTTCAGACCCAGATTGCATGACACTCACTCTAAATGTTGCTTCTTATAATTTTCCACGATGAAAATCCAAAATCAGTTGATAATAGAGGGGACCTGCTCTTTATTTCCTGTAACTATGCTTAGGAAATCATGTCTCAGGAATCCAGCAGCTATCAGGGCCAAAACCTTGTTTTTGATTTTGGCTGCAGGCATTGAACCTACAAACATATGTGTGAAGAATTTCTTGGTTTCTTCATCCAGGGCCGCATATTTGATCAGGCTATTAGGCATCACCATCAGCAAGTGCCATGCAACTTTAAGCCATTCCAGATCATCACCCCATTTGCCGCTCCAGGTGTTGTGATAAAGCATCATAGAATCCTTATCGAATTTTCCTGCTTTGAAAAGTTGGTCCAGAGAGTCTGCCGCAATTCTTCCTGAATCAAGAGCGTAATACAAGCCTTCCCCAGACAATGGTGATACGAAACCACCAGCATCTCCAACAACCAACATTCTATCACCTACAGTACAACTCATACCCATGCCTACGGGAATATTAGATCCAGCAATCATCTTGCGTTCTATCTCCATATCCTTAGGAAACCATCCCTGCTCCTTCAAAGTATCAACATAATCAAGAAGATATTGACGCTCGTCCCACTTGGGATTTCCCTTTTTGATTTTCTTGACTACGGAACGGGGACAACCAATCCCTATATTGAGAACCGTGTCCTTGGAAAAAGACCAGCCATAACCATCCAGATTCTGGTACTTTATGTGTGCCATGGATATTCTTTCCTTGCCATAAACTCTATCCATGAACTCCCTACCAACATCAACCTCGAAATAAAGAGCTGTAGCAATGTCCTGGTCCCTCCATTTCATAGGCATCTTCTCGATATCTCTGATTCTTCTTGAAACCATATCAAATGAGCCTCCAGCACCGATTATCACATCACTGGTAAGTTCTTCTCCGTTTCTTAACGTAGTTACTACTTTATCCTCATGAACTTCAAAATTCTTAACAGCTATACCATCCATAAGAGTGGCCCCTTCTGCAACCGCATATTGGACCAAGGCGTTGTCAAATTTCAATCTTCGGATATTGTAAAAGAAAGGCGTTTCGCTTGTGTAATCCACAGGTGTAAAATCAGGCCCGTAGACTATTCCACGTAAGCATCTTGACTCGAGGAAATCATCCCAGTTTGATATAATGTGACCAAATTCTTCGATATGAACACACAGACCGCCACCACATGCTTTTTCACGGGGAAATTTTGCCCGATCGACTAATGCAACCGTCTTACCTTGTTTTGCCAAGTAGTAAGCTGCAGTAGCACCCGCGGGCCCAGCACCCTCTACCACAACATCAAAATGACTCAATTATGTTCCTGTTTCCGGAAACAGGTGACATACCCTGTAATTCTATTTCGCATGGTTATACTGTCCACATCTGTCAATTCATCAACAACTGCCTTGTTATGGTCAAAATCATCAGTGAACCTATCCGGATGGCTCCTGACCAATTCTATTGCCACGCGTTTGATGTAAGTCGGTCTGACCCTACCCATACATGCGCTTCACTTTTGGGCTCTATTTATAATCTATCACAATAGCTACTCAAGCGCCACGCAAATAATTATATCCTGAGCCGGTAGCAGTTTGTGTCCCAAGCCACTCTACACGAAGCCTCGAGACTATCTGGATTGACAGTTTACACCCGTAGCGGGAAAAGATTAGGTGTTGTACACGATGTCCTATTCGACACCTCACAACGCATTGTAGCTGCACTTCTAATAACAGGAACAACTCCCGATTTAGTGAAGGGTGGTGCAAATATAATCATACCTTACAGGTGGGTCCAGAACTTGGATGACGTAGTAATTCTGAGGCATTTCCCTGATAAGTTGGAATTCACTGAAAAAGAAGAGAACGATGAATTCTCTTTCGATGATGATGACGAATTCTATGAGGATAACTAGTTCTCGATTACTAACGTCGATTTTTTATGCACCTAATTAAGGTGAAGACTTACTAGCCCCGTAGTGTAGTGGTCCATCATTCGGGACTCTGGATCCCGAGACCCAGGTTCGAATCCTGGCGGGGCTACCACTAATTAATGCCATTCAATAAGAAGATGTGAATTGGTGGACCATTGTCTTTGCACTCCTACTAATCGTAGCACTATCCAGTGGGTGGCTGGTCTGGGTCTCCCGATTCGTTTGGGAGGATCAGAAACTGGCTGTCCGGTATGCTGCCATCAGCGGGGCTGCAACCATAGCAGTGATGCTCATCGGGATGGAGAAGTTGTGAACAAGAATGACATTCTAGGCCGTAAACCCTGTCATACCGATAATGAGGAGGTGAAATGGTTCCACGAGGACGAAATAGTCGTTATCACATATCCTAAAAAATTCGGGAAAATGGAAAAATGGCTCCAGAACCGGATAGGAGGACCGGAGGTGGTCAGGCGGCCATTGGACAAATTCTCATCATACATCTGGGAAATATGTGACGGGAATAACACTGTGGCAGATGTAGTACGCAAGTTCGATGGAAAATTCGGGGAGGAGGTCGCTCCCGCCTCGGACAGGGTGCAGATCTTTCTGGAAACGCTATTGGGTCTGAACCTGATTGACCTGAAATGATGAAGCGTCATCATTATATCCACCCCAAGAAGCCTTTGGATTGACAAATGGATGAAGTCAAATTCGACTGGGAATCTGGAATCAAAGAAGTTTGCCTGAAACTACAAGGCAAGAAAAGGATAGGTATTCAAGTGCCTGAAGGACTGAAACCCAGAGCCCATCAGATCGTGAAAAGAGTAAGGGAACTCACAGGAGCGAAGATTGTTCTATGGGGAGAACCAACCTACGGTGCCTGTGATCTGGCTGACCGGCCACTGGAGGAGATCGGGGCTGACGCTCTCATTCACATGGGACATTTGCCGATGCCTTATCACTCCGAATTTTACGCCGTTCCCACCTATTTTGTGCCAGTCAGACACACTGGTGAACTGAATCTGAACGAAGAAGGAATAAGTAAAATCAAGAAAATACTTCCTACAAAAATTGGAATTGTGACGACCGCACAACATTTACACATGATTGATGAAACGGGGAAGGAATTAGAAAAATCTGGATTCGACACAAGCGTGACCACCGGCGGACCAAGACTCGCTGCAGCCGGACAATTATTAGGCTGTAATTCCTCTGCGGCCAGAAAATTGGATGTTGACGGTTTCCTGTACATTGGAACCGGATTGTTTCACCCCCTTACTGTAGCTCTTTCCACCGGTAAAAAAGTAGCTTGTGTCGACCCTCACAGCGGTGAGGTTACTGAAGCAGACGCAAAACCATTCCTGAAACAGCGTTATGCTGCCATATCCGTAGCTAAAGACGCGAGGAGATGGGCCGTATTATTCTCCAACCAGATTGGTCAAAAGAGAATAGATCTGGCTGATAAAATAGCTGATTTATTGACTTCGGATGGTAGAGAAGCCATGATGATTGGAAGTATTCACCAGTCACATGAACAACTTCTGGGAATGGGCATAGAAGCCGCGGTCATCACCGCTTGCCCAAGATTGGCAATCGAGGATGGGCCTACCTGGCCAATACCCTTGCTAACGGTTCCAGAAGTGCAAATCTTAATGGGTAAAAGAGAAGCTGAGCCCTATCCATTCGATGAATTCGCGTGAAAGGGTAAGCTATTAAACTTACCCGTTTTGAACTTGTCGTGACAGACCTGAAAATTGAGAATGTTATTGCCGCCTCTCATCTCGGGAAAAAGATTGAACTGATACAATTAGCGACGGAGATGACAAACGCTAGGTACTCTGGTTCAGGGGATCCGTCTGTAATTGTGGAGGTTGATGCTGGTGGAAATAAGAGGGCTGCAGGAGTCTTGTTTGGGAACGGTAAGGTTCTAGTTACTGGAATAGGTTCATTAGAAGAAGGTCGTCAGGTCATGGAATCCTTGAAGAAAATGGTTAGAACAGTCGATCCAAAAGTTAGTATGAAAAGGGCAATAAAATTAGAAAATATTGTTGCCAAAGTGAATTTAGGAAGGGTGTTTGACCTACAGTCGGTAGCCCTGGCAATACCTGGTTCAGAATATGAACCAACCAAATTCAAAGGACTAGTCATAAGGATAGATAATCCACAATCCAGTTTTATTCTTTTCCAGTCAGGTGTCTTGATAGTCACAGATGTAATAAGTGAGGGAAAAGCCAAGAAAGCTCTAAATCAACTGGAAAAGTTTCTACTTGAAATAAGTGTTGACTCCTAGATGAGAAGTCCACGTCTAGCAAAGCTCTGTGATTCGATTGAACTAGCTGTAAAGAACTGTTGTAAAGATAAGATATCGGTTTCATTCTCTGGAGGAATCGATTCGACCTTGGTGGCCTTTCTGGCGCAGAGATATTCTGATGTTGAACTAATTGCTGTTGGAATTCCAGATTCACACGATCTGGAAGCTGCCAGAAGTGCCTCGGAATTGATTGACATGGAATTGAAAGTAATAGAAGTTGAACCCCAGGATATGGTCACGGAGGGGATGGAGATACAGAAGTGCCTGAATCTTAGCTCTATGGAGGTCGAATTCATGCTTCCCTTATGGATTGCAGCCAAAAATTCAGGCAATTCTATACTAATGTGTGGACAGGGAGCCGATGAACTATTTGGAGGATATGCCCGTTTCAGGACTGAAGATGCGGAATATGACCTTGAGAAAGAAGTATCTGATTTAGTGAATAGGCTACCTGATAGAGAAAATAAGATAGCAAAGAAATTTGGGCTGGAACTAGCATGCCCCTATCTCATAGAATCGGTCATCGAAGCTGCTGAAAAATATAGTCCCAAAGAAAGAGTTGGAAAAGTTGGAAAGGAACCTTTGAGAAAGGCTGCTTTGGAAATGGGGCTGCCTAACGAAATAGCCCAGAGAAAAAAGAAGGCTGCCCAATACGGCAGTGGAAGTCAAAGAGCTATAAAATCACTAATGATACACAGGATCGAATTAGAATTTGAATTTGAAACCTCAGATATAGCCAATTCCGTAATTGTAGCCACGGAACCTGAGAACAAGGGTTGGGTTGAGACAAATGTTCAAGGAAATATCCTATATGCAATCATCAAGGCGCCAAATCTGGGAAGTTTAAGAGAAACAACTGAAGATTTTATGGCTTGTGTATCTGTGGCTGAAAAGGTTTCAAGGTAGGCCTTGTCCGGAATCCCCTTAACGAAGGGACAACAACGAAGGTTGCAAACGAAACGGGAAGAATTCTAGGAATCAGTGCCCCAAAATCATCAACATCAGCATAGGATAAGTTGAATTCGGCCAGTTCTTCCACCGATTCATAGAGGCTAGGTCCGCTTTCTAGGTAGTACACTGACCCTTGTCTACTTCGAGAATTCTCTGGAGTGGTGTTATTTCCGGTTGCACAAGTTCCAGTACATCCATCTGCAAAGCCAATGTAGACTCGCCCTTCCAGATCTATATGAAGGTCATTAAAATCTAGAAGATTGCGATTCGAACCGCCAATATCTCGACAATCACCACTGTTTAGACATATACTGCCAACTTGGACTGGATCTGCCGAAATTCTCTGGGTGTGAAATACAGGCTCAGGGTCTAATGCATTTAGACTATAGGTAACATAGAGATAGTGACTCACGTTGGATGGTGCATAGTGTGCGTTACCGTCCCATGGTTCCCCATCGATATTAGGCTGACCTAGTGCACTGGCATTCTCGCTTCCAAGGTAGGTAATTGCAATTCGTCCAGGGTCTCCAGCAGAGGTATGAGGGAATGTCGCTGAGATTACTTCTATGGGGCTGATTCTGATACTTGTTTGCTCCCATGTGTTGCCTGAGTCTATACTACGCGACATATAGACGCCTTGATCAGCACCAACCCAAATATTGTAAGCATTGGACTCGGTGTCTGTAGCAACTTCTCCATTCTTACGAGGATTGGGTGTACCTACATCCTCTCCCATCGTGCGTTCTTCCCAGCTAAGACCATTATCTTTGGAAAAAATGATTGCAGGTGTTGCAACTCTAGGAGGTAAATATACAGTACCGTCTGGTGCAGTAGTAATAGCTCCATGTAATCCTCCATTAGTGGTAGCTAAACCTATAATGTCTCCTCCGGCTTCAAATGTAGCGCCTCCATCATAACTAGTGTAACAGGAAATATAGAGTAGTTTGTTAAAACAGAAATATACTGCAGTCTCATAAACATTCGAGGAGATTCCCCCTCCTATCCCATATCCGTCATCAGTCCATGGCCCTGAACCAAGTTTGATATGGTCGTTTATAGGTACTGAACCAGAATCATGAGGATTCGATAACCAAGTTTCACCATCATCATCAGACCAACCAATCCAAGTGGTCCAGAGTCCCATCATATGGATATTGAACACTCGATCAGTGATTGGGTCAACCCATCCATATGGGTCGTTGGTAAAGAACGCTTGTGTAACATCGCTTGTATCCACCCAAGTTCCACCATGATCACATGAGCGCATTGGTTTCTCAAATGCTATGAAAAATATACACCCACTCGAAGTAACTCCTATACTAGGTTCAGCTCCTTCTTCACCCACATCACTGAAAACAAAATCCATGGACAGAGGTTCACCTTCTATTTCTAGACCATCTGGCCCAGTAACGAATGTACCATCAGGAAGAGAAGGTTCTTCAGACGGAGGTAGATTTACCCTCTCGTCCTCAAGACAGCCAGAAAGGCTACTTGCGTAGAGGATGAGGCAGATAGCTATCGCCCGCACATCGAATCTCACGTTTTATTATAATATGGAGGAACCATCATAATAGTTTCCTATAATTATGCTATCTATCTCGGAAAATTAGCAGAAAGAGTAACAAAGTGCAGTGCCTACCGATATCTATGAGTCAGACCTACTCTGAAATGTTAGCTATAGTTCAGGAATTCCACGACAAGTATAGTTTCCATGAGAAAACAAACAAAGGACACGATATGGCCTATCGAATTTTACTTACGGTTGAAGAACTAGGTGAATTTGCAGAGTGCTTCACTAAAGGTAAACCTGATTCTGAAAAGGTGGAAGAGTTAGCTGACCTGCTAATATTGATAATCGGACACGCCATTGCCATGAATGTGGACCTAGAAACTGCATTCAACCAGAAAATGGAAAAAATAATGAAACGACCGGCAATAATGGGTGATTTTGGAATCCGTGTGACTGAATACAAAAAAGACTGAAATTCGGTAAATGCTAAATATTGCACTCCATAATGTTTCGATGTGTCATTGCCAAAAGATAATAAGGATTCAATTCCCGAACCTGTCAAAGGTTTAGAGGGGATTGTTGCAGCTGATACATCCCTGAGTTCAGTAAATGGTGAAAAAGGGATTTTAAGATATTGTGGCTATAACATAGATGACCTAGCTTTCAACACTACTTTTGAAGAGGTCGTATGCTTGCTCTATGATACTGAATTGCCTAACCATGAACGACTGGAAAAGATGACTGAAAGAATTGGTGAGGCCAGAGTTCTTCCAAAGGAAATACAAAAGATGATTACTGAACTAGCCGGTAAAACTTCACCAATGAGCACCTTGAGAACCGTAGTCTCTGCCCTTGGTCATTATGAGAATAATGTACCGCTCAGTGAACTACCACCCAAGGCACTACGTTTGGTCGGACAAATCGCAACC
>Ga0310125_10000157_pt1 | contig 28918 bp, 26 predicted proteins | sample CB11b_Tmax_Bot8__FD_203508 | JGI IMG/M metagenome (GOLD analysis project Ga0310125, IMG submission 203508) | Marine microbial communities from Western Arctic Ocean, Canada - CB11b_Tmax_Bot8 | ecosystem: Environmental > Aquatic > Marine > Oceanic | place: Canada: Western Arctic Ocean | collected... | reverse complement strand
CCCACGGCGACTCCGGCTCCGTCGCGTCCCATCGAGATCCCATAAATCGGCAGCGACTGTCCGGTGGATTGGCGCTGCCAGCTGTCTCCGCCGTCGGACGTGTACCAAATGGCGGACCCGGGTGACCCTGCGATCCAGGCCTGGTTTCCGAGTGCGGCGACACAGCGGAAGGTCATCGCGTCGGCGAGTCCTGCGGGCAGCGGTGTGTGAGGCGTCTGCCAGATCGCCTGCCTCGGCGGACGCAGCAGCACCGAGGCTCCGTCACCTACCAGCCAACCCGGCCCGCCTTCGCTCACAGCCGCACCCCACCAGGCACGGCGGCCACGCGACTGCGGATTGCTCTCAAGGACCGCACCATTGGCCAATGTGCCGAATCGCAACCCGCCACCTGCCACAACTCCACCTTGATCACTCGAAAACGCCGCCGTCCGCCAATCATCGGATTCCGCTCCCTGGACCGCTTGCCAGGTCCGGCCGCCGTCGGACGTCTCGACAACCCCTGTCGGATGCTGCTCGCTGCCGCCTCCAACCAGTACGCCACGCTGCAGATCAAAGAAGCGGACGTGGCTCAGGCGGCCCAGGGGCGTTTCGATCGACTGCCAGGTGGCTCCGCTATCGCGGGTCGAGAGTAAGACGCCGCGTGAGTGGCCTGGACGTTCATCGTTGCCGCCGATCCACCCCACCCGGTTCGACAAGAAACAGACGCTGCGGCACGCCAATTGGCCCGGCAGTGGCACCGCCGACCACGTGCGACCTCCATCGCGAGTCGTCCAGGCAACTCCGCGATCCCCAACCGCCCAGGCCACGCGTTGGCTCACTCGGGCAATCGCATGCAGGTCGGCGTCATCCTGTTCGGCACGCAGATCGCCGGCCCGACAGACCGACACGGCCCCGGTCAGCAACAGCAGCACAACCGCAACGACTTCCCGGACCCGCACGCAGGGCACCTCGCGTAAGCCTGTGACCGCGGGAATCTAGTCGAATCGGCATGGCATGACGAGAGCGAATCCGGGTGGGGCTCAGACGCGGAGCGAGGCCCAGGGCTCCTCGCCGCTTACGTCAACCAGCACCGGGCCCTCGCACGTGGCTGGAGCGAGAATGGCCAGGAAGACCAGCGTCTGGGTCCCGGAATTCCATGTGCCGTGCACGACCCCGGCGGGAATATGGGCAATCTCCCCGGGACCCAGTCGCCTCGAATCCCGCTCGACCCACTGCTCGGCTTCACCCGACTCGACGTAAATGATCTCCTCCATCTCGGGGTGCCGATGAAACGTGTGAGCCTGCCCGGGCGGCATCCGCACTCGGACCAGCAGCAACTCGCGGGCCGCGGTCAGGCCCGGCCGCGACAGCCACTCGTGAGGCCCCCACGGTAATTCCTCGACCTCGATGTCACCCGACCCGATGAACCGCTTCAGCTCCTCACTCATCGACTATTCGTCTCCTCCCTCACCCAGTCCCTGCAGGCAATCATCCGCAGCCTGCAGCGACTCACCGAGCGAGCCCGGGATGACCAGGTCCGCGAGCTTGTCGTACGGTGTCGCATCGCGGTTGATGATCACCAACCGAGCACCGTACTGCTTGGCAATTTCGGGGAGTCCGGCCGCGGGATGCACGACCAGCGAGGACCCCATCGCCACGAACAGGTCACACGATCCGGCCCAGGTGGCACACTTTCGCAGGACGTCGGCGTCGAGATTCTGGCCGAAGGAGATCGTGGCGTGCTTGAGCGGGCCGCTGCATTCGGTGCATCGAGGCGGCACGCCCGTTTCCTGGAACTGCGTCACCCAGCTGCTGGCATCATCCCGCCAGCCGCAGTCCAGGCACGACACCTCACGCGCCGTCCCGTGGATCTCAAGCACCTCGTGGCTGCCGGCCGCCTGGTGCAGGCCGTCGATATTCTGGGTAATCACGCCGGCGAGTTGCCCCTGTTGCTCCCAGCGAGCCAAGACCTGGTGGCCCACGTTGGGCTTCGCGCCGGAATACTCGCTGTGAGCGGCACTCTTCTGTCGCCAGTACTCGATCCTCGACTCCTCGCTGGCCACGAAGTCACTGAAGTCGACCGGTTGCGCGTTGTCCCAGATCCCGCCGGGGGACCGAAAATCGGGGATCCCGCTCTCGGTGCTGATCCCCGCACCGGTGAAGGCAATCGTCATTTCCGATTCGGCGATCCACCTGGCCAGTTGTTCAGGCATCATGAGGTTCCGCAGCCGGTCCGGATTGATCTGTGACTCCCACGGCCACCGCCGTCGCCGTGGCGTGGCTCCGGCAGTGCGAGATGCTGACCAGGAACCCGGCGATGCCGGCCTGTTGCGAGATTTCCTTGACGGCACCGTGCACGAGAACTCGCGGCTGCCCGCTTGGCAGTGTCGCTACCTCGATGTCTCGCCAGGCAATCCCCTTGGCCCAGCCTGTGCCCAGCGCCTTGAGCACCGCTTCCTTGGCCGCCCAACGGCCTGCAAAGTGCTGGTAACTGGCCGCTCGCTTCTGGCAGTACGCGACCTCCTGCTCGGTGTAAACCCGCTGCAGGAACAACTCACCGTGCCGCTCGATCATCTCACCGATGCGAACGATCTCGACGATGTCGGTCCCCAGGCCCCGAATCACTGCCTCTCCTCCCGCACGCTCACCATTGCACAGACTCCCGACCCGACCCAGCATAGGCGGGCATCCTCGACCCGTCCAATCACGGACTTGCTCACAAATTGTCTGCCGGTCATCATCGGTGTTCAGCCAGGAGCCACCTGCGATGCGAGCATGCCTTGCCGAGGGAATCGGCACATTTGCGCTGGTCTTTGCCGGCACCGGGGCCATCGTCGTCAACGACGATTCCGGCGGCGTGGTGACCCATGTCGGCATCGCCCTGACATTCGGCCTGGTGGTGATGGTGATGATCCAGTCCATCGGTGATGTGTCCGGCGCCCACATCAATCCGGCGGTCACGATCGGGTTCTGGGTCTCCGGCCGTTTCCCCGCTCGTAAAGTCCTGCCCTACATCGGGTTCCAGGTCACCGGTGCGCTGGTGGCCAGCGGTTTCCTGAAGCTGCTGTTTCCCGACAGCACGACTCTCGGAGCGACCGTCCCGGCGGGATCGCCGTTTCAGTCGTTCGTTTTCGAGATCCTGCTGACCGGGACCCTGATGTTCGTGATCCTGTGCGTCTCGACCGGTTCGAACGAGAAGGGCCTGATGGCCGGCATCACGATCGGCGCGGTGGTGGCGCTCGAGGCCCTGTTTGCCGGGCCGGTCTCCGGCGCGTCGATGAATCCCGCTCGCTCGATCGGCCCCGCTGTACTCGCCTGGCAGCCCGGTACGCTGGGGGTGCTCTGGCTGTATATCGCCGCGCCGGTCATCGGTGCGGTCATCGCCGTGCCCTGGTGTCGCTGGATCCAGCCTGTGGGCAGTACGACGGGCGACGAAGTGGCCTCCTAGCCTCAACCGTCTCGCCGACTCACAATCCGCACGCGGAGCGGGCCCGGCCCAGCACCTCCGCGGCCTTCACTCGAGCACGAGCCGCACCGTCGTGCAGGATCTCCTCCAACCGCCCCTCCTCGGCCGCCAGTTCTTCGCGCCGCAGGCTCGCCTCGGAAAAATGATCCTGCGACAACTCGAACAGCGCCTGTTTGGCGTCGCCGTAGCCCAGGCCACCGGCACGATAGCGAGCGGCCAGGTCCTCGACCTGGTCCTCGTCGGCGAACAGCTTGTACAGGTCGAACACCGAACACCCGCCGGGGTCCTTGGGATCTTCGACCGGTGTCGAGTCGGTCTTGATCGACATCACCTTCTTGCGGACCCGCTTGGCCGGTTCGAATAACTCGATCACGTTGCCGTAGCTCTTGGACATCTTTTCGCCGTCGGTACCGGGCACCTTGGCGGTGGCGTCCAGCACGCGTGACTCCGGCAGCACAAACACCTCGCCATAGATCGAGTTGAACCGTTCGGCGATGTCACGAGTCACCTCGATGTGCTGCACCTGGTCGACACCCACCGGCACGATGTCGCTGTCGTAGATCAGGATGTCGGCGGCCATCAGCACCGGGTAGGTGAACAGCCCGGCATCGGCCGCCAGTCCCCGTTCCTTCTTGTCCTTGTACGCGTGGCACTTCTCGAGCCAACTGAGATTGGTGACCGTCAGCAACAGCCAGGTCAATTCCGACACTTCCGGCACATCCGATTGCCGGAACAGGGTCGCCTGCCCGGGGTCCAGGCCCAGCGCGAGCAGGTCCAGTGCCGCGTCGCGGGTCAGGGCCCGCAGTTGGGACGCGTCGCGGATCGTTGTCAGGGCGTGCAGGTCGGCGATGAAATAGAACGCCTGCTCGTTGTCCTGCAGAGCGATGTACTGGCGAATGGCACCAAAGTAGTTGCCCCAGTGAAAACGCCCCGTCGGCTGGATCCCGGATAAGACACGCATCGGTTCTGCCAGGCTCCTTCGGCTCAGTGACTCGTGTCGCTCATAGGCACGGCATCCAGGGTCCCCACCACGTCGGCGACCGACTCGACTCCCAGCTCCACGAGGCACGCTTCCAATTCGGCAACCAACCTGCTGGCCAGGCCGGGATCATAGAAACTGGCCGTGCCGATTTGCACCGCGGTGGCCCCGGCGACCAGGAACTCCATTACGTCGTCGACGTTGGCAATCCCGCCGACGCCGATCACCGGGATCTCCACCGCGCTGGCCACCTTCCACACCGCACACAACGCCAGCGGCTTGATCGCCGGACCACTCAGACCACCGGTCACATTGCCCAGCACCGGCCGTCGTCGTTTCCAGTCAATCGCCATGCCCTGGTAGGTATTCACTAGCGACACCGCGTCCGCCCCGGCCTCGCACACCGCGGCGGCCACCGAGACGATGTCGGTGACGTTGGGAGTCAACTTGGCAATCACCGGCAAGGACGTCGCGGACCGCACACGCTCAACCACCGCGGCTGCCAGTTCGGGATTGGTGCCAAAATCGATGCCACCGCTGACGTTGGGGCACGAGATGTTCAATTCGATTCCCGCCAATCCCTCGGTCGACTCAAGCACCGACGCCATCGTCTCGAATTCCTCGACGTCGTGCCCGGCAATGTTGGCGATCACCGAGGTGGGGAGATTCGAGAGGTGAGGCAGGTGCTCCTGGACAAAGTACTCCAGGCCGTCGTTGTCCAACCCAATCGAGTTCAGCAGGCCCGACGTCGTCTCGACGGTCCGAGGCGGCGGGTTCCCGACTCGGGGCTGAGGAGTGATCGTCTTGGGAATGACTCCGCCCAGGCTCTCGAAGCGGGCAAACGCCTCCATCTCACGCGCATAGCCGCACGTCCCGGATGCCACCAGGATCGGGTTGAGCAGCTGCAGGCGATTGAGTTCGACGGCGAGATGGGGCACGCGGGCCATACTAGTCGTGGCCCGGCACAGCAGCAACGCTCGACCCCAACCGCCAAAGACAGCCGTGACGACTCGACGCAGCGGCTAAATCACGCCGCCATGCGTTCGGTAGGGAGTCGCCAGGTCGGGCATCTCCAGGCCCCAGATCCGTTCCCAGATCCGCGGAATGTGACGCAGGCCCTCGGAGACGAAAATCAACTGCTTGGTTCGAATGTCTTGCGACGAATCGTAGATCGGCACAATACAACCGACCGACATCGCGATCACAAACACGCTCGACAACAACTTTTTACGCATCAGACATCCCTCCATGGATGTACGCATTCACCGGCCAGGTCACGCCCAGATTCGGCGAGCACCAGTGGCTGAAGTGAACAACCAGGTTGTGATGAGTGGAAGTGGGGAGAAAACGTGGTGCGAGGTGAGGAGTGAGGTGTGGTAGCGAATTGAGATGAGAGAGGTTATTCGCCGGTGAGGTGATTGAGAGAGGTTTCCGGTTCACTGGTTCCGATTTCGGCCGGAGCTGACGTCGCCGGGTTGACTCGTGGCGCGGCAATTGTCGAAGGGAGCGGTGTGGACGGCAGTGATGTCGGCGTGTGAGCTTCGACTGGGGGGACACCAGGTGTCGCCCCAGCCTCGTCGATCGCCGACTCGGTGTCGCTGCCCTGGCCGGGCACATCGGCCAATTCGCAGATTCGTGCCTGCATCTCCTTGCCCGGCTTGAACGTCACCACGCACTTGGCCGGAACATTCACCGGGTCGCCGGTTCGAGGGTTTCTCGCCGGACGTGCGGCTCGCTTGGTCACCTTGAACACCCCGAAGTTCCGCAACTCGATCTTGCCATCGCGAACCAGCGTCTCGATGATTTCGTCGAACGTATGCTGGACAATCTCCTTGATCTTCAACTGCGTCAGGTCCGCGTCCGCAGCAATCGTCTTGACAATATCTTTCTTAGTCACGGCGTGCCCTGTCGACCCGACAATGGAGCTGTTTGCGTCGGATTGTTGTATCTACTGGCCTCAACGCGACTTAACCCTACTGCCAAACTCAATTTCATGTCAAGACGGGCCCTCTCCGCTTCAGCACTGCCCACTCGGTTTATCGGCACCCCGCAACCGAATCGACCAGTAGAACCCGAACAAACTGCCGAGAGCCCCGCAACCTCCGGTTTCGAGGAGTCAGATTTCATCCTGCGAGACCATTTCCTGAATCGCTTCGACACTGTAAATCTGTCCGTGACCGGCCCCGGGACATTCAACTTGCACCTCCTGCCACGCCTCGGGAGTCTCGAGATTGGAATCCCAAAACGGCCAATTGCGGCACTGTTGCGGGCGGACCGGGTAGATGGTGCATCGGCGAGCTCGCGGATCGAAAAACGTGCAATCACCGTTGGCGAATTCCTGCAACGAGGTCCTCTGGGCATACGGCCTGGTGTGCATCACCCGGATCTCACCCTCTCCACGTCCGGTGTGTTCCGCGATTCTACGGATGTCGTCGTCGTCGACCCAGACCACTCCGGGTGCCCCCGTGCAGCAGTTGCCGCACTGCGTGCATTCGAAGCGCAGTCCGTCCTGGTACCACGGTTGTGTTGCCATCGCGGGAGTCTAGGCCAGTTGGCCAAAGCCCCTCAACCCCACACGCCGGTGCGGTAGGTCTGACCGCCATCTACAATGTCGTGATGCAGGGTGAACTGGGACTTCGTGTTGGCGGCATCGTGTTGTGTGGAGGACACAGCCGTCGGATGGGGGCATCGAAGTCCACGCTGCCGTTTGGAGACCAGACCATGCTCGAGCGGATGCTCGAGATCGTCTCGAGCACACTCTCACCAATCGTCGTCGTCACAGCGGCCGACCGCCCGCCCCCGACGCTTCCCCCCGGCATCCTGCTTGCCCACGACTCTCACATCGACGCCGGTCCGCTGGCGGGCCTGCATGCGGGACTGTGTGCCCTGTCGCCCCATGCCGACGCGGTGTTTGCCACATCCTGCGACGCCCCGTTCCTGCAGCCCTCGTTGATCTCCGAAATGGTCTCGCGGCTCGGATCCGCGGATCTGGCAATCCCCTGTGACGGCGACTACCATCACCCGCTGGCAGCCGTCTATCGCACATCCCTGGCCGACACCATCGACAGAATGCTGGCCAACGGTCAACGCCGGCCTCTTCAATTGCTCGAGCACGCCGTTGCCCACGAAGTCGACGTCGAGAGTCTTCGAGGCGTGGACCCCGAGCTGGCCTCGTTCCGCAATCTCAACACACCCGCCGACTACCAGAAGGCCCTCTCAGATGCCGGCCTCTCCTGACCCGCACCCCCCATCGCCGTCCCACCCGTGAGCTCGACCAACCCTACACCTCGCGACGTTCGCATGAAGGGATTCTCGCATCGAGCCCTCGTCGGGGACGTTCTTGACTGGCTGCGGCAACAGGCTGTGCCGGGTGAGGCCGAGTCGGTCCACGTGACGGAACTCAGCGGACGCGTGCTCGGCGAGTCCATCGACGCCCCGATCGACGTGCCCTGCTTTGACCGTTCGGCAATGGATGGCTACGCCGTGCAGGCCGCCGCTACCGACGGAGCCAGCCTCTACAACCCGCTCTCCTTCGCGATCGTCGGCGAATCGCTTCCCGGCTCGGGGTTCTCCGGGACGATCGACTCGGGTTCCGCCGTCAGGATCATGACCGGAGCCCCTGTGCCTGCAGGTGCCACCTGCGTCGTGCCGGCCGAACACGCCAGCGAGGCCAACGACCGGGTCGAATTCACTCAGCCAGTCCCCGACGGCCGGCACATTGGCAAGCGAGGTGAGGACGTCACGGCCGGTCAGCGACTGCTGGAAGCCGGTCGACGGCTCAGGCCCCAGGACGTGGCGCTGATCGGATCACTGGGCCTGGACCGCGCCGACGTGATCCGCCAGCCTCGCGTCCGACTCCTGATCACCGGCGACGAACTGGTTGCACCCGGTGGCGTTCGTCGTGACGACCAGATCTTTGAGTCCAACTCGCTGATGCTGGCTGGGCTGGTCCAGCGCGATGGAGGGCTGCTTGAGACTTCCTCGATCGCGGACCCGGTTGCCGACGACCGGCCGGCAATTGCCCAGGTGCTGACCCGCCCCGGTGCCGATGTAATTCTCGTCTCTGGTGGCTCGAGCGTGGGTACCGAAGACCATGCCCCGACCCTGGTCGCCGAACTGGGCGAACTGGCCTTCCATGGTGTGGCCATCAGGCCGTCGAGCCCGGCGGGAGTGGGGCGGGTTGGCGAGGCACTTGTTTTCCTGTTGCCCGGAAACCCCGTCTCGTGCCTGTGTGCCTACGACGTGTTTGCCGGCGAGGCCATCAGACGCCAGGGGGGACTGCCCCCCGGCTGGCCCTACCAGGCGATTGAGGGAGTCCTGGACGAACGGATCGCCTCAGACATCGGCCGACTCGACTACTGCCGTGTCTCGATTCAACACGGTTCACCGCCGGTGATCTCGCCCCTGGCCATCAGCGGCGCATCGATTCTCTCATCAACCACCCGCGCCGACGGCTTCGTAGTTGTCCCCGCCGACCTCGAAGGCTACGCCCCGGGCACTACGGTGCACGGCTGGTTGTACGATCCCTCTCACCAGGGCCTGGGTGTACCCGAATGACTCGCACACCCTCAGCCGAGACTCTTGCGGCAGCACGGCAGCAACAGTTTCTGGAAGTCGTCGACCGCGACACCGCCGAGAGCCGATTCCACGAACACCTCGACCTGACACCGCTGGATGCTGAGGAGGTGCCGCTTTGCAGTGGCCTGGGACGTATCCTTGCCGACGACGTGCTCGCTGACGTCGACGTTCCTGCCTTTGACCGCTCAAACGTCGACGGCTTTGCTGTGCAGGCGGCGGACTCTGCCGGCGCGATGGAGGAAACACCTCGGCAGTTGACGATCAACGACGAAGTGCTGGCACCCGGGGTGCAGGCCACGATCGACATCGCCGCCGGCACCGCCACCACGATCGCCACCGGGGCCGTCGTGCCTCGAGGTGCCGATGCCGTGGTAATGGTCGAGCACACGCGTGTCGATGACCAGGGGCGACTGCTGGTCGAACACGCCGTGGCCCCGGGCGCGAGGATCACGTTTGCCGGTACCGATATCGCCCGGGGCGAAACGGTACTGCGTGGCGGGCAGTTGCTCACGTCGCGAGAAATCGGTGTGCTGGCGGCCATTGGGCACAGCAGCGTCTCGGTGGTGCGTCGACCAAGCGTGGCCATCATTTCGACCGGAGACGAGATCATCGCACCGGGCGAGCCGATGACCCATGGCGGTGTCTACGACTCCAACGCCGCCATCCTGGCTGCCGCTGTCGAGGAGCTTGGCGGGGAACCTCACGTGCTGGGGTGTTTCCGCGACAACCTCGAAGAACTCTCCCAGGCCATGATCGAGGCCCTCGAACACGACGTCGTTGTGCTCTCCGGAGGCACCTCCAAGGGGGCCGGCGACCTGTCCTACCAGGTCGTCAGCCAACTGCCGCCTCCAGGCATCGTGGCTCATGGCGTGGCACTGAAACCGGGCAAACCGATTTGCCTGGCGGTGACCGGGTCCCGGCCGGTTGTGATCCTGCCGGGTTTCCCGACCAGTGCCGTGTTCACGTTCCATGAATTCGTGGCCCCGGTCATCCAGCGGCTGGCCGGGCGATCCGAGAGCGAGCCCCACCACCGGGCAGCGACGTTGCCGATGAGAGTCAACTCAGAACGAGGCCGCACCGAATACCTGCTGGTCAACCTCTCAGAGGGCGCCGACGGCCTGGCCGCCTACCCGATGGGAAAGGGTTCCGGTTCGGTCACCACCTTCAGCGGGGCCGACGGCTTCCTGACAATTCCCTCCCAAACCGAATACCTCGAAGCCGGAAGCCCGGTTCAAGTCCAATTGCTCGGTCGCCAGCTCACACCCGCCGACCTCGTCGTGATCGGAAGCCACTGCGTCGGTCTCGACTTCCTGCTCGGACAGCTCCAGGGCCAGGGATTCACCGTCAAGTCGCTCTACGTGGGCAGTTCCGGCGGATTGGCCGCGGCGGCACGGGGCGAGTGTGATGTGGGAGGCATCCACCTGCTGGACCCCGACAGCGGAGACTACAACCGGCCGTTCCTCGACGACGGCATGATGTTGCTCGAAGGCTACCAGCGGATGCAGGGGCTGGTCTTTCGGGCCGACGATCCCCGCCTCGATCTGGATTCGTGGGAATCCGCGTGGGAGCGAGCACTCGAGGATCACTCGCTCCGCATGGTCAATCGCAACGCAGGCAGCGGCACTCGAGTCGTTATCGACCGACTGCTCGCTGGGGCCACTCCACCCGGATTCGCGATGCAGGTCCGATCTCACAACGCCGTCGCCGCCGCGATCTCCCAGGACCGGGCCGACTGGGGAATCGGCATCGAGCCGGTGGCCCGGATGTATGGCCTGGGCTTTCTGCCGATCCAGCCCGAACAGTTCGACCTGGTGATCCCGGCCACACGCAACCAGCGGCCCGCGGTCCAGGCCCTGCGGCGACTGCTCGATGACCCCGACACTCGAGCACACCTGGCGGAACTGGGGTTCCAGCGATCGTCCTAGTCCGACGCCGGGGCCACCAGTCCAGCCTCAACCAAGTGTCGTACCTCCCGCTGCTCGTGACGCGACACGGCCTTCTGCTCGGGACGAAACCAGACCATGTAAACGTCCAGCAGATCGTAGTCTCCCAGGCCGTGGTGCTGTTCAGAGAGTGTTATCAGTCGCTCGATCATCCCGGTCACCAACTGGTCATCGTCGCGTGGGTCACTGTGGACCTGGAGCGTGATCCTGAGGATCCTGGGAGTGCCCTTGTGCATCTTCTTCTGGCCACCCTCCACCTGCGGGACCGATCGTGGGAACTCCGAGTGAATCGCGTCACGGAGCCCGCGATACGGTCCGGTGTGCACCTCGGTGTACAACCACAGTGCCAGGGTGAACACGACTCCCAGCAGCAAGAGCCCGCTCGCAACCCAGACCCCCGAGATCCTCGGCGACTCATCCGGCGTGATTTCCGCGGTCATGCTTCAGTCCTCCCCCATCGCCGCGGCCTGGCTCGGCGCCGGGCCGTTGGCCGACCAGCGAACCCGCCCGGCACGGTCGATCACAAACCAGCGGGTCTGTGCGACCTTTCCGTCACGACCCAGAACTCCCCAGGCCCCGGCAGCACCCCCGGGCAATTGGCCGCGACGTCCTCCGGCATCGGAAAGTACGAGCACATCGGAGCCGTCCTCGTCGTCGGTTTCACGACGAATCGATTGAGGCAGCTGCTGGCTGACGACCAGTAGAATATCACTGCCGGGTCCCTGGCCGGCACCGGAGCGTTTCTTCAGAGCCTTGAGCACCGGTTCATCAGCCATCGAGGCCCTATCGGCCAGGAAAACCAGGTCGATGCGGTGGCGTCCCAGGTATCGAGCCAGTCTCACAGTGCGGTTTTCGGTGTCGTACAATTCGAATTGCATGGATCTTCCGACGGGCCTCATGCTTGTGGCCGGGCCGCGTGGCCCCCGCATTCGCCGTTGTTCACCCTGGCCCCGATCCCAGATTGTCAGGGCGCACAGTAGTACCGCAGCGATCGGCAGCATCCAGAACAGGCGTTGGCTCGACATGCGGATAAAGGCCTTGCGGGGGACGACACTCAGTCCTGGGACTCGGCGGCCTGTGAATCGGCGATCACCTTGTTGAGCGCCTTCAGATACGACTGGGCACTGGCCTCGATGATGTCGGTACTGATTCCCTTGCCGTGATAATGCCGTCCGCCGGCGACGATCTCGACCAACACCTCCCCCTGGGCGTCCTTCCCCTTCGAAACGCTGCGGACCTCGTAGTCCTCGAGACGGGCGTCGATCCCGGTGAGACGTTCCAGGGCCCGAAACACCGCATCGACGGGCCCATCACCGGTCGCCGCATCGCGCCGAATCGTTTCATCTTCGCTTTGCAACTCGATCGTGGCCGTGGGGATCGTGTCGGTTCCAGCCGAAGTGTGCAGGCTGGCCAGCTTCCAGTAATCCACACCCTCGCCAATCCGGTTGTCGATCAGGGCCGCGATGTCCGAGTCGTAGATCTCTTTCTTTTTGTCCGCCAGGGTGATGAAGTCCTCAAACACGGTCTGAAACACCGTGTCATCGATGGTGTAGCCCAGTTGGACCACCCGGTCCCTGAAGGCATGACGCCCGCTGTGCTTTCCCAGCACCAGGTTGGTTCCGACAAAGCCGACATCCTCGGGACGCATGATCTCATACGTCGTCCGCTCCTGCAGCATCCCGTGCTGGTGGATTCCCGCCTCGTGAGCGAACGCGTTCTGACCCACAATCGCCTTGTTCCGCTGCACCTTCATCCCGGTGATGCTCGAGACCAGCCGGCTGGTGGGAAACAGCTTGTTGGTGTTCACCCGCGTGCTGCAGCCGAAGTAGTCGCCCCGTGTCTTCACGGCCATCACGATTTCTTCGAGCGCCGCGTTGCCGGCACGTTCGCCCAGCCCGTTGATCGTGCACTCGACCTGCCGGGCACCCTCTGCGACAGCGGCCAGGCTGTTGGCCACGGCCAGGCCCAGGTCGTTGTGACAGTGAGCACTCAGGACCGCCTTCTCGATATTGGGCACGTTCTCCTTCAGGTACCCGAAGACCGCCCCGAACTGCTCGGGCGTCGCGTAGCCCACCGTGTCGGGGATGTTGATCGTAGTGGCTCCCGCGTCGATCGCCTTTTCGACCACTTCGCAGAGAAAATCCAGCTCGGTGCGTGCCGCGTCCTCCGGCGAGAACTCCACGTCGTCGCAGTACCCGGCCGCCCGGCTCACCATCTCGACGGCCGCTGCGACGATCTGCGACTTGTCCATCTTCAACTTGAACTCGCGGTGGATCGAGCTGGTGGCCAGGAATACGTGGAGGCGTCGTTGCTCGGCATCCTCCAGCGCCGCCCACGCACGATCGATGTCCTCGACCCGACACCTCGCCAGGCTGCAAATCGTCGTTCGGTCGCCGTAGGTCTGAGACACCAGCTGCACGGCCTCGAAGTCGCCGGGTGAGGCGATCGGGAATCCGGCCTCGATCACGTCCACGCCCAGCTCGACCAGCGCACCGGCCACTTCCAGCTTCTCGGCCGTATTCATGCTGCAGCCGGGTGACTGCTCGCCGTCGCGAAGTGTCGTGTCGAAAATCGTGATCGTGTTATCGGTCATGAGTCTGGTCTCAATCGGTCCCGCCGAGTTCTGGCTCAGCGTGGGTAAACAAAAAACCCCGAGTCCTGTGAGAGGTCTCGGGGTTTGTCTTTGGCCTGTTGTAGGTTCAATGTGTCGACAAACTACGCCCTCCCACCTCTCGGGGGGCTAAGCAGAAGGCCCAGCAGCAATCGCTCGGTCATTCTCATGAGTGTCACACGCCTGAAACTGTCAACGAAGTCGAATCTAACAGAAGCCCGAAGCCAGCGTCAAGCTCCTGTGTCGCAACCCGCGAGAACCCGTTCAGGGCACCAGCAACGCCATCCCATCGGCTCCGGTGTCGGCTGCCCCGCTCAATTCGCCGGTCTGCGGATCGATGGCAACCGCATGCACCAGGGCCAGTCCCCCGTGACTTCGAGGAATCCGCATCACATCGTGTGACTTGCGGATCTCCTCGCACACCGACGCGGGGATCCGTCGCTGGCACTTGATCACGTCGCCCTGGCAATCAAAACGCGGCGCGTGCACCGCGTCAGTGATGCTCATCCCGAACTCGAGGTGATTGAGGATGACCTGCAGCACCGAGGTGATGATCCGGGTGGCACCGGGCGCCCCCAGCACCAGCACGGGCTTTCCGCCCTTCAGGACCAGCGTGGGAGTCATCCCCGTGGTCCGGCCTTTTCGCGGAGCGATGCTGTTGGGCTGGCCCGGGAAGGGATCAAAATTGACCATCGAGTTGTTGTACATGAAGCCCAGCCCGTCGGTGATCACGCCCGAACTGGTGCCCAGCGAGTGGGTCAGCGACACGCAGTTTCCGGCGGAGTCGACGACGCTGACATGAGTGGTCCCCGAGTCGGCCTGCTGCCGCCCCACGTCGATCACCTCGCCGCGGTCAATCACGTCTCGCCACTCGGCCGCACGAGCCGTTGATGTCATCCACTCCAGGGGAACCTCGGCAAACTGCTGGTCCGCCAGGTGCCGGTTGCGGTCTGCAAACGCCGCCTTCATGGCCAGGGACACCTTGAGGATGTAGTCGGCCGAGTTGTGTCCGAGCGAGGCCAGGTCGTCGTCGCCGAGGATATTGAGAATTGCGGCCAGGGTGGGTCCGCCGTGCGGAGGTTGATTACTGACAACCGTGTAGCCCTTGTACTCGGCAGTCACCGGCTCCTCGGTCCGCGGCTCGTAGCTGGCCAGGTCCTCGGCGGTCACCCAACTGCCGTTGGCCGCGAGGTCCTCGGACATCGTTTTGGCCAGTTGGCCGGTGTGCAGATCCTCGGGTCCGGCCTCGGCGATCCGTCGCAGCGTCGCGGCGTAGTCGGGGTTGCTTAGAGTCTCGTGCATCTCGTAGGTCGAGCCATCGGGCTTGAGGTAGATGCGTTGTGCGGCGGGGGTGACATCGAGTTTCTGGCGTCCCGATGAGCCCTCGTAGAAACTGGGAGGCTCTTTCCACCGTGCCGCCTGCAGCGCACCGACCATCCAGCCCTCCTCGGCGAGCTTGATCGCCGGGGCCAGCAGTTCGTCCCAGCCGCGACTCGCCCACCGCTGCTGGACCAGCCCCAGGCCTCGCCCGTTGCCTGGCACGCAGATGCTCTGGTACCCGTCCTCGTTCACCTTGTCTTCCAGGAAATAGCCCCAGCCTTCGGGGTTGGCCCGGATCACGATGTCCTGCCACATGTCCTCGCTGACACCGCTTCCGGCAATCGCCGGAGCGTCGACGATCGGGTTGACCTCTCCGGTCTCGCCCGAGAACGATGTCATCACCATGTAGCCGCCGGCTCCGCACGAATGCGGATCGACCAGCCACTGCACGGCCACGCAGGCCAGCGCCGCATCAAACGCGTTGCCTCCCTCGGCGAGCATCCGGGCACCGACATCGACGGCCAGGGGCTGGGGAGCGGAGATCATCGAGGGCATGGCAGGATCCGCCTGTGAGATCGATCAGTCTGATTCCCCAGCCAGAGCGACCTCAGGCGGGGCATCTGAGGGACTGTCGAGCTTCGAGTTGAGGAATACGGTGACAACAAACAGGACGCCGCCGCCCACGTTGAGCCATCCGTCGGGGTACAACAGCATTCCCGCGGCGGCCACGAACAGGCCTCGTTGCAGCCAACTCGCCTCCTTGCGACAGAAACCGGCGATGCCGGCCGCCAGGGCGATAACCCCCACGACCGCCGTGGTGACGGCCAATCCCAGGTCGTACCAGGCGGGATAGGCCGCCTCGGCCAGTTTCAACAGCTTGTCAGCCTCGGCCAGGTCCCCCTGCCCCTTGGCTTCGATCCAGGAGTCCCACTTCTCACGATTCATCAACAGCAGAGCGGGCCGGTACACGAACATGAACGGCAAGGTGAATCCGACCAGCGAGAAGCGGAATGCCGCCAGGCCGGTCTGCATGATCTTCGCCTTGGCAATCGACGCGCTGGCGTAAGCCGCCAGGGCCACCGGTGGGGTCACCATCGACATCATGCCGAAGTAGAAGATGAACAGGTGAGCCGCCAGCGGGATCACGCCCAACTCGCCCAGCAGCGACCCCATCAGCGTTGCCATCAGCAGATAGCAGACCACCGACGGCACACCCATGCCGAGGATGATCGAGCAGACCATGATGCCCAGCAGCGCCAGCAGCAGGCTGGTGGCCACCACGCTCTTGATCACCGCGCTGAAATCCGTCGCGATCCCCGTCTGCTGGACCACTCCGATTATGATCCCCACGCAGGCACTGGCCGCCACCAGCGATACACCATTCCTGGCAGCTCGGCCCATCGCCAGCAGCATCGACGGCCGCCACGATCGTTCGACCAGGCCGAACGCGAACAAACCGACCGTACCCAGGATCGACGAATTCAGCAGGCTGCCCATCACCGCCCGCCGCGTGATCGCCTTGACACTGGGATCGGTCCACGAGCCGGGCTGATAGGGCGACAGGAACTTCGAGAGTCCTTCGGGGAGCGAGCCCGACCACACCCATTGCAGCTGGTTGATGAGCACGACCGCGGCAAAGACTGCAAGAGCCGTCACGCGGGTCCTGGTCGACAGCGGCAATTCCCGGCGAAAGACCGTACAGACCATGATCACCATCAAGGCCCCCGAGACCGCCTTGAAGGGGGTGTAGCTGTCCAGCAGCAACCCGATCAGGGCGACGAGAGCTCCAAAGAAGACCGTGGCTTCAAATTTCGAGAGCGGCTTGCGGTCGGCCGAATCGCTCGCCTTGGCGGCCTGGCCGACCCGACGCGAGTAGAAGTGGACGATCATCCAGATCGAGAGGTAGTAGAGGATGGCGGGGATGACCGCTGCGGTGGCCACCTGCACGAAGGTCACGTTGGGCTCGACGATCTCCAGCATCATGTAGGCGCCGGCCCCCATCACCGGAGGCACCAGCGCGCCCCCGGAAGCCGCCGCGGCCGTGATGCCCGCGGCGACATGAGGCTGGAAGCCGACATTCCGCATCATCGGTATCGTGAACGTCCCGGTGGTCACCGCGTTGGCCACCGCACTTCCCGACAGCGATCCCATCAGCCCACTGCCCAGCACCGACACCTTCGCCGGTCCACCCGGACTCCCACCAAAAATCCGCTCAGAGAAATCGATGATGAACTGCGTGGCCCCGGACATCTCCAGGAAGGCCCCGAAGACCACGAACAGAAAGACGTACTTGAACATCACACCGGCCGCCGGGCCAAACACACCCAGGGTCTGGATGTAGGTCGTGCTGACGATATCGGCAGCATTCTGGCCCGAGTGAGGCAGCAGCCAGGAGGGCATCTCGGGCCAGTCGTACGCGATCGATGCGTAGCAGTAGTAGGTGTGAGCGACGAAGGCGAGTGCCAGGGCCGGGACAATCCAGCCGATCGAGCGGCGAGTCGACTCGAAGACCAGCAACAGGCCAATCGCACCCATGATGGTATCCAAGCGGGTCTCGCTGCCGGCGCGATCGCCCAGCGATTCTCCGCCGGCCCACCAGCTCTGGAATGCCGGTTCGAGCTGGATCACGACGTAGCCACAACTGACAACAACGGCCAGGGCCAGGATCGCGTCGACGATCCGCAGCGACTTCCAGCCCGCCAACTTCTCGTGCAGCGGACTCACCAGGAAGCAGATCACCAGACCCATCATGATGAACAACGCCAGGGCCGACTGCTGCTGCAGCCTCGGGTAGTTCATCTCGAGCACCGTGAAGAGGCACAACGCCACCCCGAACACGGTCACGACACCCTGGCGAAGCCGATCTCCCACCGCGTGGGCACTCCCTTGCCGGTTCACTTCGCTGCTGCGGCCTTCGCATCAGCCGGTTTCTCAGCCGGTTTCTCAGCCGGTTTCTCAGCCGGTTTCTCAGCCGGTTTCTCAGCCGGTTTCTCAGTATCGCCATCGGCCTCGGGCCAGATCCCAACTTCCTTGTAGAAGCGAATCGCCCCCGGGTGAAAGTCGGTCCCGGTGTACCGCGCGGCGTTCTTTTCGTTGATCGCCCGCCCGGCGGGGTGCTTGCCGGCGATATCGGCCCGGTGCTCCCAGATCGTCCTGGTCAGCTGGTAGGCCACCTCGTCGTCCATGCCAGCCGCGGCGATCAGGTGCATCGAGCCCACATTCAGGCCCTCGAAGTCGGCCTGCAGATCCGAGTACTTGTCCTTGCTGACGGTAAACGGCTGGAAGAACTCGTAGTCGACAACCAACTGGGTCCTCACCTTGGAGTCGAAGGGGATGAAGACAATATCGTGCGAACTGCAGGCTTGGGTGATCGACCCGGTCGGCACGGCCCCGCCCAGGAAGGCGGCGTCGGCGTTGCCATCAGCCAGCAGGTCCACTGCTCCACTTTGCGTGTTGTTCAGGGGCGAGAAGTCCGCATAGGTCAGGCCATGACCCTTCAGCAGCGGACCGACAAACATCTCGAACCCGGCCCCCGAGGGACCGACCACCACCCGCTTGCCCTTCAGGGCCGCGATGCTGGTGATGCCGGTCTCCTTTTTGGTGATGAACATCGCCACGTTGGGCGCCAGCGTCACGATCGCGCGGATGTCGTATTTCTTGTCCCAGCCCGATTCGCCTCGCACGGCGAAGTAGCTGATCGCCGAGTTGGACAAGGCCAACTCGAGTTTCCCGTCCTGGATGCCCCGGATATTGGCCTTGGACCCCTTGGTCCCCTTGGCCTGCACCTTCCAGTTGTTGTCGCCTTTCTGCTCGTTGAGCACCTCGGCGATCGCTCCTCCGACCACCGCAAACGCTCCCCCAACCGGGGCGGTCCCCATGCTCAGGAACTGCCGGCCGCCGGCCCCGTCGCCGTTGCACCCCGGCCCGAGCAGGCACAGGCAGGCAAACAGGCAAAGAACACTCGCGAACATCCGGCGTCGACTACGCATGCAACTCGTCCTTCTGTGCCAGGTCCGGCTGGTAGCTTCCGCTCGTAACCAGCCACGGATCCCGGTCCATCGGACCGGGCTGATGCGATCCTACCATTCGCTCAAAGTGCCCGCCAGCTACGCCAACCGGGCGACTTGTGGCGAACCAGCCACCGAGCGGATCAGGCGCCGGGAGTGTCGTCTTGGGGCGAGTCGCCGGCGGGTGTCGCGGATGCGTCAGAGGGACTCATCCCGCTGGCCTCGCCCGCCCCCGCCTCGGGCGGCTGCATCTGAACCGGACCGTGCTGCGTATTCGTGGCGACCATCACAATTCCGATCCCGGTCAGCAGGATGCCCAGGCCCATCATGGGCTTCATGCCACCGTGCGTGATGGCGGCATGGATCCCGACAATCGTCACGGCCCCGCCAAAGACGATCGGCATCACGAGTTCCGGAATCGGCTTGCCCTGGAACGTCGACATCGCCGACGTCAGGCACAGGGCACCCAACGCCCCCAGGATTCCCGCGGCAAAGCCCCAGGTCAGCGCCGGAGACTGTTTGCCGGAAAACGAGAAGCTGTCGCCCTTGACCTTCATCATGATCAGCCCGCCGATGATCGCCAGCACCAGGTAGGCCAGGCCGATCCCCACGTAGGGCTTGAAGGGGCTCCAGCCGTCCGGAGGCGGAGCCGGCGGTGAACCGGGAGCGCGTGAGTACTGAAGTGTCGGGCCGTACAGGCCCCAGCACAGGGCGGTTCCCAGGGCAAACAGAATGGGCAACTGGTGTTTCATGAGAATCCTTTCTACAGGCCGCGGTCCGTTGACGAAGCCCCGACCACAGGGCCGCAGGCAACCTCGCAGTCGATGAGTGCCGACATCCTAGAGACTTCCGCGTCACGCCGCATCCCCCTGCGGTCATCGCGACAGGACTCCTGGTCACTCGCTCCGCAACGATGCCACAACCGGCGTCCGCACCGCCTCGGCCACCGCCAGCAGGGCGGCGAGCATTCCGACAACGACCACGACCGACAACAGCTGGGCCAGACCGCCGGCCAGTTCCCCGACGTCCGCGCCCGCGGTCATCAGGTGCGGCAGCATTGCCAGCAACGCCGATACCGTGCCACTGACCAGGCCCCACATCAACAGGAACGCGTTTTCGCTGAGCACCAGCCATCGCAAGCCCGAGCGTCGATACCCGACGGCCCGCAACAATGCCAACTCGCTGCGACGCTCCAGCACGTTCCGCTGCATGACCGTCGCCAATCCGATCGTTCCCAGCAGCAAACCCAATCCTCCAAGCACCTGGAACGTCGACAGGTAGGTGTTCTGAACCGCCAGGAACCGCCCGAGCCGCTCGACCACCGGCTCGGCATCGAACCCGTATTCTCCCAACTTCGATTCCAGCAACTCGGCCTGGCCCCGTCGGACGTCGTCAAGCTCAGCCAGGTCACCGGCGACCTGGCCCGCAGCCCCAAACCGCGAGTCTCCCACGAGGAAGTAGCGAAACCCCACCACGTCGGGAAAGGCGGCCCGAAAGTGCTGCTCGGACATCACCAGCACGCCCTGGAAAACGCTGGCATCGAGCATCCCCACGATTTCCAGCCACAGCGTCGGATTCTCCTCGTCGGGATACGCGATCCGGTCACCCACAGCCTTGTGCAGACTGTACTGCAGCGTGTTCATGTCACCCATCACCGGAAAGACCGGCAGCCCACCGGCCCCATCCTCTGCTGCGGTCGACCGAGGCACCTCCTCGAGCAGTTTCCAGGGATTCTCTTCGCCGGCACCCACGAAACGGAACCCGCCCCGATCGATCGTCCGCCGCGACATGCCGAGGATCGTTGGCAGGCGGGTCTGGTACAGGTTCAGACAACTGGACTCCTCGCCGGCCTTCATTCGGAACGAGTGCAGGTCCATCGTTTCCAACAACGCACGTTTTCGCTCGTCCAACCCATCGGCCAGTTCCAGTTTCACCTGTCCGTTGGCCGATCCTGGATCGAAGACAAGCGGCTGGCTCGATTCGGCCACCAGCAGGAAGCCTCCACCACCGGTCGCGGCATCGGGCCATTCGGCAACCGGATCGCGGCGTCCGGCAGCCACCGCGGTAATCAGGAACGCGGCCGAAGCGATCATGGCCACCGAAAGCACGCTTCGAGACCGGTGCCTTGCGGCATTTCGGAATCCCAGTCGGGTGAGTGCCCCCAGTCCCCGGCCCCCGAGGCTTCCGACACGGCCCCGCCCCAGCACAACCGACAGCACCGACAGCGAAGAGACCAGCAGCGAGATCCCCAGCACGAAGAAAACGACGATGCGGATCGAGAGCCCCGAAAATGCCTCCCGCGACAGCAGGCTGTCGGGAACCACGACCCCGCACAACAGCCCGGCGGCCGCGATGCCAATCGAGATCCCCAGCACGCGTCGACTTCGGCCGACGTTCGAGGCCTGATCCATGACACCTCGAACCACCCCGGCCAGCAGCTCCCGGGTCGGCAGTTTCAACAGACCGCGGGCCGAGACGACAATCGCCGCCAGTGCCACGGCCGAGGAGAATGCGAAACCGGCTGCCAGGCTGCTGGCCCGAACATCCACCTCAAGAAACGACGTCCCCACCGCCCCAACCCACCAGTGAGTCAGCCCATAGACCATCAGGTGTGCGTATCCGATCCCCGCAGCCGATCCGACCACGCCCCCCAGGACGGTCACGGCCAGGCCCTCACCTGCCAACAGCACCAACACGGCTCGAGGTGAGAGTCCCAGCGCCAGCATCAGACCCGTACTCTTCACACGACGCTCGATCCCCAGTCGAAACAGCAACCCGATCAGGATCGTGGCCGCGCCGATCAGGAAGAAGCTGAACCCGATGAACAGACCGCTGAATGGGGTGGTCCCGCTGGCCGCACGCACACCATGCTGCTTGACCGGCTGCACAGACAGGCCCAGCGACGAGAGGTCTATCCCCTGTTCGATGACCTCACGAACCTCTTTCAGGGCCACCGCATCCCCAGGATCGACCGCCATGCGTAACGATGTCGCTGTGCCGTAGCGACTCTGCCACATCTCCGTCGCCGTCTTGTAGGTCACGAATGCCTTGGGAGTCGCACGAAACTCGTCCCAGTAGTCGTCGTCGCGTTGAGTCAATGCGTCGAGGTCCATTTTGAATGGCTGGCGCCAATCACGAAACGTCCTCACATCGGTAATCCCCGGCACGTGCGGAGTCAGTCCGCGGTCATCAGCAGGACCGGTCAGTTCGGTCACAGCGTGCACCCGGAACGTCCGTTGCTCCTCGGGCAGTTCACCGTGCGACCCGACCAGGTGGTAAGTCATCGTCAATCGCCCACCTCGCTCCAGGCCCAGGTCATCGGCCAGCCAGCGATTGATCACGATCGAGTCGTCGGGCAGATCGCCCATCACGTCGTCGGACTCTCCACCTGCAAAGGGTCCAAACGGAGCCGCGGCCACCTGGTCGGGGACCAGGCCGCCGACGATTGAGTACATCGAGTAGCGGCTGGGATCCTCTGCGTTGGAGAGCCGGTTGGCCAGGTGAACCAGCACCCTGGATTGCCCGGGCAGGCTACCGGCGGCAGCGACGATAGCGTCGTCGAGCACCATGCGGTTGCTCTCGAGAGCCACGTAGCCATGTTTTTCGAGTTTCCTCAGCGAGAGCCCGAGATCTTCAAGCGACAGGGTCCGCGCCAGCGCTTCGCTCACCGCCTGAGGTGTCCCGCCGGCCACCGCCAGCGTATTGACCCGCGCGGGGTAGTTGTCGAATCGTCGCTGTTCGCGATTCCGGACCCGCCGCTTGTTCAGCACCAGGGTCTCCTGCAGCGTCTCGAGTGCCACGAAGGCCAGCTTGGGGAGTTGCTGGCTGGGATTCAGGTCGAAGCGACCCACGCCCCGCCTTGCGACCGGGTGGTCGGGCCCGACCACGCCCTTGACGTCCAGGACCATGTCGATCGTGTCGTCGTCTCGTTCTCCCAACAGCGTGTCGCGAGGGATCGCGTTGGGCAATTCCATCCACAGCCGCACCTGCTGTCCCACCGAGACCCGGCTCCCCAGCTCTGCGGCGACACCTTCCGAGAGCACCACTTCACCGGGCGCGGGGGCCGGCAGGGTTCCGTGCTGCGTCAGATCCCAGAATCGGCTGTCGACTCCGTAGACCATCACGCCGCCGACTCTCATCCCGGTCCGCGCCCCGACCGATTCGGACCCACCGGTCTCGAGACTGCCCCGCATCATCATTAGCGGTGCCACCTTCGCACCACTTCCGATTGCCTCCTGCAATTCCGCGGCCAGATCTTCGCGAACAAATCGATCGCGGCCTCCGACGGCCATGTCGACCTGGCCGAGTCGATCTAGGTGCATGTCGAGCAGGCTGGTCTGCACCGAGTCGCCCACGACCAGCGCGCCGGTGATCACGGCGGTTGCGGCAACGACTCCGAGCCCCACCGCGAGGTTGGCCCTCCAGTGGTAGAACAGCGTCGCCTTCAGCAGCGACCAGCGGCTCATCTGCCCTCCTCCAAATCGACCAACCGCCCCTCGACCAGTTCGCACCGGCGAGGAAACCGGCGGGCCAATTCCAAGCTGTGGGTCACGCAGATCAGCACCGCCTGCTGCTCCTCTGCCAATTCCAGCAGCAACGAACCGACACCATCGGCGGTCTTGTGGTCGAGATTCCCGGTCGGTTCGTCGGCCAGCAACAGGGTCGGATCGTTGATCAGAGACCGGCAGACCGCCACACGTTGGCGTTCACCCCCGGAAATCTGGGCCGGCAGGTGACTGCTGCGATCCGAGAGTCCGACCCGCTCGAGCAAACCGGTGGCTCTTTCGGCATCTGCGGTTCCGGCACCTCCGGAGGCCAACAGCGGGATCATCACGTTTTCCAGGACCGTGCACTGAGGCAGCAGGTGGTGGTCCTGAAAGATGAACCCCACCTGGGAGTTCCTGAACTCGGCCAGCCCCGCTTCGTCCCGGTCAAACGGGTTGCTGCCCTCGACCAGCACGGTACCGGAGGTCGGCTGGTCGAGTGTCCCGATGATGTACAGCAACGTGCTTTTGCCGGAACCCGATGGGCCTGTGACCGCCAGCTTGTCGCCCCGAGCCATTTCCAGGTCCAGCCCACCGAGGACTTCCAGCGGGTTTTCGGCACCGGCACCGGCTCCGGAAAATGTCTTCCCGAGATCCTTGACTTCCAGGTGAGCCTGCTGCTGCGTCTCTTCGTCTGACACCGCGCTACTCCGGTTCAACCAGTTCGTCCAATCGTGATCTCAGTTCGGCGGGAATATCCACCGAACTCAGCCCGTCGCTCTCATGCACCCGACAGCAGACCGTCTTCATCCGCCCGTGTGCAATCCTCAACTCACCCCGGTGAAATTCGTATCCCAGCAGCAGCGACGAGCGACCCACCGACGCCACACGTACTGTGACCTCCAATTCGTCTTCGAAGTAGGCCGGCGCATGAAATTCGCACTCCGTGGCCAGCCGCGGCCAACCGACCATATGGCCGGCCTCATTCCGCTGCACGACCGACGTCCCCAGTGACCTGAGGAATTCGTGTTCGACCGATTCCATCATCCGGTAGAACGTCGTGAAGTGAATCAGGCCCGCCATGTCGGTGTCGGCAAACTCGACCCGCCTCACGCTCGAAAACGCCACGCTCATCGGTCGCTCCGTTGTGCCTGCGTTTTGCGGGGAAAGAACTTGTCCAGTACTGAATCATCCGGTGGCCGAGTCAGCAACGAGACCACGACCAGCACCAGGGTCGGCACGACCACGATCGCAGCCACCGGCAGCATCTCAAAAAACCTGTACCGGGGATCCGGCGGGTATCCTCCCATGTCCCCCAAGAACAGCCCCAGCCACGTGACGACCATGGCCACCACGCTGGCAGTGGCGCCGCACAGGGTCAAACGTCGCCAGTACAACGCCGCCAGCACCAGAGGCACCAATCCCGAGAATCCCGCAAAACACCACAGGCCCAGGTCGAAGATCGCCGCGGGGGTCCCCAGGCTCAACAGGTAGGTCACCGCGACGATCGCCACGATGAACCATCGGGCCAGTTGGACGACCCGAGCGTCATCGACCTGACGCGACTCATCACGCCGTGCCAGAACGATGTCGTTGGTGAACATCGTGCCCAAGCACAGGAACTGGCTGTCCAGCGACGACATCACCGCGGCCAGGATCCCGGCTGAAAGCAGCCCCGACAGGACCGGCCCGGCGACCTTGGCCACCATGATCGGCAACACCGTGTTCACATTCTTGGGCGCAGTGGCAAACACCTGCTGACCATCGACCACCGCCGCCGTGGCCCAGGCACCAACCATCACGCAGGGAACCCAGACGATCAGGATGAACAACGGATGCACGATCACCGGCAGCTTGAACGCCGAGGCACTGCGGGCGGTGAGCCAGTGTTGAAACAGGTGAGGGAACATGCCGGCCGAGAGCGGGATCAGCAGGAAGCTGAGAAAGAACAGCGGGTGAGGCTTCATCACCAGCTTCTCGGGATGAGACTCCAGCACGCGAGCGGTCGCCCCCTGCAGGCTCTCCAGAAAACTATCGCCTCCGCCAATTTCACTCGCGATCACAACGAAGGTCACCACGCCCAGCACCATGAACACCGTCGTCTGAAACGTGTTCGCCCAGGCCGTGCCGCGCATGCCGCCGGTGAACACGTATCCCAGTACCACCAGGCAGATGACGAGGGATCCCAGCCACGAGGGCACTCCGTGGTCAGCCGACTCGAACAGTTCCTCAAACGTCCCCTGCGTCACTCCATTGATTACGGCACCCGCCCCCAGCACCCCCATCAGGAGGTAGGGGATCACCAGCCCCACCAGGACAGGGAACAACAGGTAGCCAAACGCGTGGGATCCCAACCGGTCGCGGAAGTACTCGACCTGGGTCGTATAACCGTGTTTCTGTCCGAGCTTCCACAGCTTCACGCCGATCACGAAGAAGCACAGCGAGTGAACAATTCCACTCGACGAGGCCATCAGGCCATAGACGCCGATACCCAACTGGTACGACTTGCCGGTGGAACCCACCAGCGCGAAGGCCGTCATCGTGGTACCGAACAGCGACATCAACAGCAGCACCGGTCCGATCGAATGGCTGGCCAGCAGGAAGTCGCGGCTGGTGCCCCGAGACATCCTCGCTGCCAGGGCCCCCAACCCCAGCAGCAATACCAGGTAGCCGGTGATGATCCCCAACTGTGTCACGACCCGTCCTCCCGCGACGCCATCTCACCGCCGACCTCCGCATCGTTGGCACCGGATGGCACGTCATCGGGCCAGGCCACAACGGTTCCCACCCACCAGAGGACCACGGCCAGCAGCGAAACAACGACTTGGTAGAACAACGGAGCCGGCAGGAAATCCAGGACCAGCGTCCTGGAGTCCCAGAAACCGGAGTACTGCTGGACCGCCACCAGCACCACCACGCTCAGCCAGAACACTCTCCGTCTCCACACGGCCGTGGATCCACTCGGGTTCGTCATAACTCAGGCCCCCTCGCTTGCCGGTTGAATCATCGCAGGATCATCGTCCCGGGGTGGCACCACCTCGCCCATCGCCTCGAACAGCGACCCCACGCCCGGTTCCCAGACATTGCCCATCAGGATGTTGGCCAGGTGCCCGATGCACTCGGGATGTTCACGCAGCAGAGACCCGAAGCTGAAGCCGGGTGTATAGAACGCATACACGAGCTTCTGGAAGTGCATCACGCCCTCGTCGAATTCGCCCTTCCATCGCCCCAGGATCTGGCCCGACACGTCCTCGTCGGCCAGGGCGTCGATGATCGCATCAGCGGCCATCTCGGCCGACTTCAACGCCAGAAACACTCCGGTGGAATACACCGGGTCGATGAAACCCACCGCGTCGCCGACCAGGACCCATCCGTCTCCGGCCGCCTGCGAGGCCTTGTAGCTGAAGTCGCGAGTTGTCCTCAGCGGTCCCTCTCGTGTTGAGTCGGCCAGGCGATTCTGAATGGCCGGACAGCGAGCGGTTTCGCGTTCCCACAACGCCTGGGGATCACCGCCACCCTTGGGAAACATGTACCGCAGGCTGCCGGTGCAGCCGACGCTGACCATGTTGTCGGGCAGGGGGATGTACCAGAACCACGACCGCTTGCCCTCGGTCTGCAGGATGATCGTCGCACCCTCGTCTCGCCCCTCGTCACGCCGGGCGTTGCGGAAATAGCCCCAGACGGTCCCCTTCTTCAGATGCGGGTCCGGTTGTTTGAGTTTCATGCGGCTGGCCAGAAACGCGGAGAGCCCGCTGGCGTCGATCACGACACGTGACCTGACCACCCGGCCCTCTCCGCCCTGGGCACCGGCAGCACGCACCCGCACCCCGCTTGCACGATCTCCTTCGAAGAGCACCTCGGTCACCTGCGCCTCACTGAAGACCTCCGCACCCCGTTCCTCGGCACACTCCAGCAACATCCGGTCGAAGTCGTCTCGCCAGACCTGCCAGGTCTGGGAGCTCTCGTGAGGCTCGAAGGTGTCGAAGTAGAACGGCTGGGTCTCTTTTCCTTTTTCGGTGACGAACTGGACACTGAACTTCACCGGATAGGCACTGGCCTTGAGCCGCTCGATCAGGCCCAGCCGTTTCAGGGTCCAGTAAGTAGCCGGCACCAGCGATTCTCCGACGTGGAATCGCGGCACGGCCTCGCGTTCGAAGACCACGACCGAGTGTCCGGCCTCGGCCAGCAACGCGGCGGCCGTGGCACCGGCCGGGCCGCCTCCGATCACCACCACGTCGGCACTGTCAGTGCTCAATTTCTCGAGTGTCTTCATCAGCCTAGCCGGTTCCCTGCAGCGGGGCGGGGATCTCGAGCAGATCGACGGCCGGGTGCTGGTTGCAGAAAATCGTCGCCAGACGGCCGTAGGTCACCGTGCCGGATTCCACCTGCAGCAATTCGGCCAACTCGTCTCCGACGGTGACCCGCAGGATCGCGCCCAGGTCGATGTGTCGCAACACGTTGTGATTGATCAGCACGCGGCCCAGAGGAGTCTGCCCCTCCACGATTTCGTCCCGAACTTCCTGCGTGACATAGTGAAAATTGAAGCGGACGATGCCGAACTGTACCACCTGGTCCGTGCCCGCCTTCAGCAGGACGATCTTGCGACAGTACAGACCGTCGCGGTCGACCTGGTCGATGATCCGCACCTCGACCGGACTCGCGTAGTGCTCCTCCATCGTCACGGTCATATGCTGATCGTGGACCAGCATCTGCTTGTACGGATCCGGCGTCAGTGCGCCCGGGACGTGTTCGGCGGCGCGGACCAGCCGCGTGCCGTCGCCAAAGAGCCCCACCAGGGCGTTGAGTTCGTCTTGAGGATTCACGGCCTTCCCTGTGGCACCCGTCCCTAGGTGTAGCGAACTCGCCGGTACTCCGGCTCGAAGTACTCCGGCAGCAGGCTATCGGCCTGCAGCAGCCCCTTGCGTGTCAGCCGCACATGGTCGCCGTCGATCTCGAGGTAACCGGCCCGCTGCTGGTTCGCCAGCGCCTCGGAAAACTCCTCCAGTGTCCGGGTGCTGAACTTCGCGTCCAGGGCTGCAGTATCGACCGCACCTTCCTTGAGTTGCAGGACGAACTCCCGGATCAGCCGCTGAGCATCACTGGGTCGCAGGGCCCGGTTGATCGGCAGGCCGCCCGCAGTCACCGCCGCCTGATACTCCTCGATCGCATCCAGGTTCTGGTAGTGCACGCCCTGGAAGTGTCCGAAGCTGGAAACGCCCAGCGCCAGGATGTCGGATCCGCGGAAGAGATTGTCGCGGTAGACAAAGCGGTCGGTCTCGAGGTCGCTAACCATCTCGTTACCGCTGGAGACGTGGTACCCGGCCTCCAGCAACCGGTCCATCGCCTCGCTGACCCAACGCCTTTTCGTTGGCCAGTCGGCCACCGGAGACGCAACGCCCTGGTCCTTGATCTGCTGCGAGTAGACCGTGTTGTGGGGCAGCTCCATCTGGTAGATCGTGATGTTGTCGGGTTTCAACTCGATCGCCTTCTCGACGCACGACTGCCAATTCTCCTCGGTCTCCCCGACCATCCCGGCGATCAGGTCGATGTT
>Ga0310125_10000156_pt1 | contig 29059 bp, 23 predicted proteins | sample CB11b_Tmax_Bot8__FD_203508 | JGI IMG/M metagenome (GOLD analysis project Ga0310125, IMG submission 203508) | Marine microbial communities from Western Arctic Ocean, Canada - CB11b_Tmax_Bot8 | ecosystem: Environmental > Aquatic > Marine > Oceanic | place: Canada: Western Arctic Ocean | collected... | reverse complement strand
AGAGTCTCCAGGTTCCCGGCATAGGTCAAACAGTCGACGTTGACCACCCGACACTCTGTACTGGCCAGCAGTTCTCGAACGACTGCTGAGCCTATAAAGCCGGCTCCACCGGTCACAATGACCGTACCTGATTCGGGTCCGAGCGTAGTGCTCATCAGTTTGGTTCTGGCCGTTTGGACATCGGAGAATTGGATTGCAAGTGCTGCATAAGCCAGTCAACATAACGGCGTACACCTGATTCTAGCGTTGTAAATTCCCCATCGTAACCTGCCTCACGCAACCTGCCGACATCTGCCTGGGTATAATCTTGGTACTTGCCTGTCAGGGTAGCGGGCATATCAAAGTAGGTAATGACCTCCTGAATCTGGGACTCCTCCAAGGACAGAGACTTTCTGCCTGATAATGCCCGACAGCTATTGACTACTGCCAGGGCCATATCATTAAAACTTCGACTGACACCAGTCCCCAAGTTATAAATTCCTTTGAAGTGAGGGTGGTCCATACAAAACAGGTTAGCTCGTACAACATCTTCAATCGACACAAAATCTCTACGCTGCTCACCATCGCCGTATCCGCCCGACGCCCCGAATAAGCGAACCTGATCGGTCGCCTGATACTGATGAAACAACTGATACGCAACAGACGCCATATGAGCTTTATGCTGCTCTCTCGCTCCATACACATTAAAATATCGCAAGCCCACAACCTGGTTAGTGTGAGACGCTTCCCGGGCTCGAACATAGCGGTCAAAGATTAATTTGGACAGTGCATAGATGTTCAAAGGATTTTCACACCCGCTGACTTCTTCAAACATCTTGGATTCTCCATATACCGAAGCTGACGATGCATAGACCAAGGGCACAGCGCACCTACGACAAGCTTCGTACAAGTGCTTGGAGTAAGAGAAATTGTTTTCCATCATGAAATGCCCGTCTGTTACCATTGTGTCTGAACACGCACCTTGGTGGAAAACAATGCGGGTTTGTTGAGGCAACCCATTCTTGATCACGTCTTTGAGAAACTGTGTTTTGTCCAGATAGTCAGCAAACTCAAGGTCAATAATATTCGAAACTTTGCTCCCATCTTCAAGATCATCCACCACTATAACGTTGTTTAGGCCTCTGTTATTGAGGCCAGCAACGATATTCGCCCCGACAAACCCCGCACCACCAGTAACGATGTACATTACTCCGTTGCTCTTTCCAACTGATCGATGATTTCAGGCAACGTCACCGTAGCAGTACCGAATTTCCCGACTACAAGTCCTGCAGCAGTATTTGCATGTTCTAAAATTTCGCGCCAACCCATACCACAGGCCAGAAATACAGCGATGGCGGCCACTACCGTATCGCCCGCGCCACTCACGTCGTAGACTTGTTTAGCATCAGAAGACTGATTGATACATCTCCCATCTGCAGCAAACAGCGTCATACCCTCTAGCCCACGCGTGACGAGAAGTCCTTCAAGTGAGAGCTTTTCGATTAGTGAATAAGCTTTTCTATTGAATTCCTCGGTCGACTGACAGACTCCGACGCTTTGAATAAATTCGGATGTATTCGGCGTGACAATGGTTGCATCTCGATAGCCCGAAAAATCGATCCCTTTGGGGTCGACCACAACAGGAATCGCGTGCTTGCGGGCAAGACTTACGATCCGAGGAACATTGCACAACCCTCCCTTCCCATAGTCTGAAACAACGACAACCGACACACCCGCCAGTAACCGTTCGTAATCATCTAAAACTCGCTCAGCCAGACTCACATTAGACGTTCCTTCGAAGTCCACCCGGATCAACTGCTGATTTAGAGATACAACTCTTAGTTTTTCGGTAGTTCGATTTTCCGTGTCGATGTGCAAGTGTCTATCGACGTCTGCGTCTGTTAGCAGATTGTCTAGCAATCGACCGCTCGGATCGTCACCGACGATCGAGAGTAGACAGCACTGAGCGCCTATGCTCCTGATGTTGGCGGCGACGTTCCCCGCTCCACCAATACAGTCCGTCACCGAATCCACCGAGACTACCGGCACTGGTGCTTCGGGAGATATTCTCGTGACGGATCCGGACCAGTAGCGGTCCAGCATGATGTCTCCAACAACTAGAATACGCTGTGAGGCTATCAGCGTTGCCAGCGATTCATTCATGCTTCCATCATCATAATCAATCAATGATTTTATATGTGATTACCACGGCCAATCCCACAGTAGATGAACCCAGCTTCATTTACTACCGTTGGATCATAAATATTTCGGCCATCAAATATAACAGCGCCTTTCATTCGGTTCTTAGCCTCCATTAGATCCAGAGTCCTAAATTCTTTCCACTCGGTCACTATGATCAGTCCATCTGCATCATCCAGCGCGCTGTAAGGGTCAGAGGGAAAGGTAATTGTTGGGTTATCTCGAAATAAGTTTTGGGCATGAGCATTACAGATTGGATCATACGCGGACACCGTAGATCCATTGGACTGAAGTTGCTCAATGATCGATAGACTTGGTGCCTCCCGCATATCATCTGTATTCGGCTTAAATGCAAGACCCCACAGTGCGAAATGTCGCCCTTGAATATCATTTCCATAGAAGTGCAATATTTTCTCAATAAGAACATTTTTCTGAGCTGTGTTCACCTCATCAACTGCACTGAGCAGGCGACTATCGTATTGGTGAGCCTTACCGATCTGATAAAGTGCTCGTACATCTTTTGGGAAACAAGATCCCCCATATCCACAACCAGGGTAGATGAAGTCATAACCAATTCTTGGGTCCGAGCCAATCCCAAGCCTTACCGACTCGATATCAGCACCAACACGATCAGACAAATTCGCTATTTCATTTATAAATGAAATTTTGGTCGCAAGCATCGCGTTGGCAGCATACTTTGTTAATTCCGCAGATCGTTCATCCATAAAAAGCATACGATCATGACTGCGATTAAACGGCGAATACAGGCTACGCATCTTCTCTTGCGCCCTGTGACTATCTGAGCCAACAATGATTCTGTCTGGTTTTAGAAAATCAGCAACCGCAGTCCCCTCTTTAAGAAATTCAGGATTCGAGACAACATCGAACTCTACAGAACAACCGCGTTGTGCGAGTACACCGTCTATTTCTTTGCGTACTGCATCACATGAACCCACTGGCACAGTGGACTTCGTAACCACCACGACATAATTCTCGATCCATTGAGCGATGGACCGTGCGGCAGCGAGCACATGGGCCAGATCTGCAGACCCGTCCTCCTTTTGCGGTGTACCCACGGCAATGACAATTACCTCCGCCCCATGGATTCCGCGCTCAACACTGTTGCTAAAAACCAATCTCTTTGTAAGTAAGTTGGTGGCAATGATCTCCTCCAGACCCGTTTCATGAATTGGAGTCTTTCCTTCTGATAACTCAGTGATTTTCTTTTCATCAATATCTACACATGTGACGTAATTTCCAACATCAGCCAGACAAGCACCACTGACGAGACCAACATACCCTACCCCTATAACCGACACCTTCATTGCGTACTCCAGACAAACTGGTCAACCAATAGAAAGGGTGCCTGTAGGCACCCTTTCCACCATAGTGCTACTCTATCAATCAGGCGTAACATGGATCTGCGTTTGCAACGGGACATCCTTAACGACAATCACACCCTGGTTAGCTTTAATGACTGCTAATCCAATCCCACTAACATCCATGAGTTCGTCGATTGATCCAAATTCACCATATTGTCTCCGATATTTCACGATGGCCTGGGCGAGTGTGGGCCCGATTCCGTGAATATTCTCGGCCAGTTCATCGACTTCAGCCAAATTAATGTTGACTGGCCCGGCCATAGCACCCGTCCACCACAACATACCGATTAGCACGACTAAACAGTAAGCTTTTTGCTTCATAACCTACGCTCCTTGTAGAATTGTACGTAAGACTTCACTGCATCCTTGCAGTGGTTATGAGTATCGTTAGTCACTCGATTGACATTCAACAGTCACACGTCACTTGCAACCGTTTTATCTTTCCTGTAGGCGTGGTGTTGTCTTCGCCGGTCCAGTGCTGTTCCAATTCTTACATCCCGGACACTGCCAGTGCATCGATTTACCTTTGAAACCACAATTACGACATTCATAGTTTCTCACTCTTCCAAAAAGAGCCGATACCAAATCTATCAGCAAACTCAGGTTCTGATCGGGCCGAAAGTCACGCCCGCCAGTCGCATCTGACTCGATAAGGTCGGTTAATGAGTTCAGAGAGTGCGTATTTCGCATCCAGCTCAACAATCGACTACGAGCCTGCTGCGGTTGACCGGTTTCTACAAGCAGATCAACTAATATCATCAACAGCCGAAAGTCATTGTTAAGCTCGAGGCATCGTTCCAAAAATTCACGGTAGTCGGACAGTCGCCCTAAACTCTGGTAGCTCTGTTGAACCAAGCCGACTACATCAGTCAACATTTCGGGGTGCAGGTCAACTATTTTGGTCCATTCTCGTATTGCAAGTTGGTGCTCATTCTTGATCGCGCTGAGCCTTCCAGATTGCATCAATGCCCGGGTACAGTCCTTTTCTAAGATCAGCGCCTGACTGATAAACCCTGAACATTCCTCATAGAACCCCGCAGTCATTCGTTCCTCTGCAAGTTCGCAGTAATATTGCGCAAGTAGGCCATTCGAGTCCGCACCACTCGCCGAGGAAAGTCTTTTGGCGGCATCTATGGCATTATCCCACTCCTTCTCCTGCTCATAGATCTGTAACAACAAGCGGTAGGCTGATTCCGAATATTCAACAGTTTCAGCCACCTCAAGCAGCAAACTTTCTGCTCTATCGAACAGTCCCGCCTTGTAATAATCCTGACCCAGTTCGTACAGAGCAAGAAGGCGCTGCTCAGGTTCTAGACCACTCCTCGCAATCAAGTTCTGGTGGAGTTGGGTGGCCCTTTCTATCTCGCCTCGGCGTCTAAACAGATTTCCGAGCGCAAGCTGAATCTCGACAGTTTCCTCGTGCGTCTCCAGAGCACTTATCAACACATCAAGAGCTTTGTCTTGCTGTTCATTCAGTAGTAAATTAAGGCTTTTAAAATAAGCTTGGGGTATGTCCGATCTTACACTGCCCGTCGATCGTCGTCCTCTCGACGCAGCATACCATCCGGAAGCAGCCGCCAATGGCAAGAGCAAGAGGAGCCAGACTGGGTCCATTGTCCTAACTGCCGACCTTTGTTGTTGTTTTTCTTACTACCGACGAATTTGACTGAAAAAACTTCAGCTGTTTGACTGTTTTTGTAAGCCGTATTTTCAATTTTAGAAGTATCAGACTGCTCGTGAACACTCCAAACAAGATACCCGCACCAAGCGTAAGTAGTAAAAGTATCGCGACCGGCCCTTCCCAGACCATTCCGAAATAGTAATAAACCTTAACAGCGTGTGGATTATTGACAATGAAAGTAAATGCGAACAAAAACAGAACAATCGAAGCCGATACATAGAATACAACTTTCATTTCGACGTGCAGTTGGAGGGTCCGTCACCTAACGCGTTACCAGCCCTACTCGGAGCTGATCCGTAGGTGCCCAGGTCGCCCGGCAGAGGCTTCGACATCAGTCTTGGTTTTATTGACTCGTTCCCTTAACAATCGACCAGGTTTAAAGTGTGGAACATGCTTTCCTGGTACTGACACTGAGTCACCATTCTTTGGATTCCGACCAATACGAGGCGCTCTATATCTCAATCCGATACTCCCGAATCCCCGAATTTCAATACGATCCCCATCGACCAAGGAGTTACTCATATGCTCAAGTACAGCGTTAACAGAAGTTTCAATATCGCGTGGTGGCAACTGAAACTGCCCCGCTACTAGTCGCTCAATAAGGTCAGATTTAGTCATCGGCACAACTCGGTCAACAATATCGTTTCGGTTTCTAGCTAGTAATTATTTAGCGCTCAGCTTTCCCTCTTAGACAACTCTTCCTTTAACTTATCCCCCAGCGAGATGGTGGTTGAAGATCTGGTCGTGTACTCTTCTATTGTGTTCCCTTCCGTCTCCATCTCCAGCGCTTTAACAGACAGTGTTATACGCCGACTCTTTCGTTCAATGCTGGTAATCCGCGCTTCGACTTCACTATCCAACTGCAAGGCGTTGCGCGCATCTTCGACAAAATCCCGCGATAGATCAGCTGCACGGAGATAACCATCAACACCGTCTTCCAAGCGGATTACCGCACCTTTCGCATCAATAGTGTCAACAACGCCTGTCACTACCGACCCTTTGGGATTGGCCGTAACATAAGCTCCAAAAGGATCCTCTTGCGCCTGTTTAATCCCCAGGGATATGCGTTCTCGATCAGGATCTACTGCCAGGACGACCGCAGTTACCTCGTCGCCCTTTTTAAATTCTCTGGTGATGTCTTCACCGGGGCGGTCCCACGACAAGTCGCTAAGATGAATAAGGCCGTCTATACCACCATCCAGACCTATGAACACGCCAAAGTCAGTAATGGATCTGATCTGACCTGTTATACGGTCATTTCTATTGTGAGTGGCCGCAAACTCTTCCCAGGGGTTGGCCATACATTGTTTAATTCCCAACGATATCCGCCGCCGTTCAGAATCGATCTCGAGCACCATGACTTCAACTTCATCCCCTAAGTGGCATACTCTGCTTGGATGAACGTTTTTGTTCGTCCAGTCCATTTCAGACACATGAACCAGGCCCTCAACCCCTTCTTCCAGTTCTACAAAAACACCATAGTCCGTAACATTAGTAATCTTGCCAAATATTCGAGTGCTTTCTGGGTAACGTCTCGCAATATCTGCCCATGGATCTTCGCCGAGCTGTTTAAGTCCCAACGACACCCGGTTCCTCTCTCGATCAAATTTCAACACCCGGACATCCAATTCCTGACCCACCTCCAAAACATCTGATGGGTGTTTAACTCTCTTCCAGGCGATATCGGTAATATGTAAAAGTCCATCTAATCCACCGAGATTAACGAACGCACCGTAATCTGTCAGATTCTTGACCATGCCCTTCATTATCTGGCCCTCTTCAAGATTCTGGAGCAATTCGGCACGTTCGGCCTCCATCTCTTTCTCGACAACTGCCCGCCGCGAAACAACTACGTTGTTCCTTACTCGGTCCAGTTTTATCACCTTGAACTCAAGTTCTTTGTTCTCCAGAAACACTGTATCCGTCACCGGTCTGACATCCACCAACGATCCTGGCAAGAAAGCTCTTACCTCGTCCATAGAAACTGTAAATCCACCCTTAACTTTTCCCGTCAAAAATCCTTTTACGACCGATTGATCGGCAAAAGCACTCTCCAAAAGTTCCCACGATTTCGCTCTCCGCGCACGCTCTCGAGACAGGCGCGTATTTCCATAGCCATCCTCGACTGTTTCGATGGCGACTTCAACCCGATCGCCGATGTTGACTTGGACAGCACCTTCAGAATCCCTAAATTGAGACGCAGGTATTTCAGACTCCGACTTGAGGCCTGCATTAACAATGACGTAATCACCATTTATATCGACAACTTCAGCCTCAATTACTGCACCAGGCTTCATTTCAGAGTTGTTTAGGCTCTCTTCCAGTAGTTCTGCAAAGCTTTCTGACATAGTGTATGGATTCTAGGCTTTCGCCCAATCTTCCCGACGAGTTAGTGGTTAGTATTCAAACGGAGTCCTTTGATGGCAAGGACACTCCGGATCTGTGATTCGAGCAGACGTTAGACATCGGATAAACATTCATGACGTATATATTATTGATCCAACTAGTGACATAGCCACTATATTTGTTGGTATCAAGTGTTTTACCCATTATTGCTCTGGGCCAGTTTGGCTGTAAGTAGATCATCGACTTTTTTGACAACTTGATCAATTCCAATTTCGGTTGTATCCAGAACGACCGCATCGTTGGCGGGTTCCAAAGGCGAAACCACCCGAGTTCTGTCCTTTCGGTCACGAACTGATACTTCCTGTTCGACGGCTGCAAGGGTAGCATTAAAACCCTTTTCGATCAACTGGTTATAGCGTCTTAGTGCCCTGATTTTGAGTGTTCCCGTTAGAAACACTTTGAGTGTCGCATCCGGAAACACCACGGTCCCCATATCCCTGCCATCTGCGACTAAGCCTGGCGCCTGTCGTTCAAAACGCTGTCTGGAAATCAAACATTCTCGGACGGACTGCTGTGATGCGTAAGTTGAGGCCGCCAACCCGGCGTCGGGACTTCGGACCGCCGTCGTGACATCATTCCCATTGACGAAGATACCGACTTCTCCAGTCTTCTCAACAACAAAATCAAAATCAGTCTCTGCAAGAACTCGTTGGATGCCCGGCAAATCATCGGGTAATACCCCTAACTGCTGAGCGCTAAAAGCGAACGCACGATAAAGTGCGCCGCTATCGAGGATTCGCCAATGCCGAAGAATAGCGATCCGACTGGCAACAGTCCCTTTACCACTTCCTCCTGGTCCATCTAGAGCCAAAACTGGCGCCTCATTCACGATGAAACTCACTTTGTTCTTGGATTGGCATGCCCATCGATGATGCCAGTTCGACAAATTCAGGAAATGATGTTCTTACGTTTACAGTATCATGAATACAGATCGAACCGGATACAACCAGTCCAGCAATTGCGAATGCCATTGCTATACGATGATCCGAAAGGCTATTTACTTCTCCCGGCAATATCTCACCTCCGGTTACTGCATATCCATCGGGTCGCTCCTCTACTGAGATCCCTAATTCACTTAGCCCAGAAACTATAGATCGAATCCGATCGCTCTCTTTAACCCTAAGTTCCTCTGCGCCATGCAGTGTTGTTTTTCCACGGGCACAAGCAGCCGCAATTGATAGGATGGGAAACTCGTCAATCGCCCGCGCTACCTGATGCATTTCGATCTTGACACCCCTTAGGGGACTGGAACTCACCACCAGATCGGCTGTAGGTTCACCGCATACTGACTTTTTGTTGAGGCAATCGATTCTGGCCCCCATTTGCTGAAGAATTTCAATCACACCCGTTCTCGTTGGGTTTACACCTACATTTTTCAGAATAATCTCAGATTCAGTTGCGATCGACGCACCGACGATAAAGAATGCCGCGGACGACAAATCTCCTGGTACCACCAACTTCACTCCCGACAATTCCATTCCACCAATAACACGAATCCAATCACCTTGTTGCGAAATAGAGTGCCCAAAACCTCTTAGCATACGCTCCGTATGGTCACGAGTTTGTGTGGGTTCTTTTACCCGGCTAGCCCCTTCAGCACACAGAGCTGCCAAAAGAAACGCCGACTTAACCTGCGCGCTGGCAACCGGCATTACATAATCAACACCCCTGAGTTGCTTAACCGGCTTTATTTGAATCGGCGGATGACCGGTGTTCTGTACAGAAATATCGGCACCCAGGGCACGCAACGGCTCAACAACTCGAGCCATCGGCCGCTGACTGAGAGAGTCATCCCCAACCAACGTCGATGGGAAAGATTGGCCAACCAGAACACCCGCCATCAAACGCATCGCGGTACCAGAATTCCCCATATTCAACGCTTGCCCTGGATCCTTCAGCCCGAATAGACCGACACCTTCGACAACCATTCCATCTTCTTTATGATGGACTATCTTTACTCCCATGTTACGCAACGCGTTGACAGTCGAAAGAACATCTTCGCTCTCTAACATCCCCTCAATAGTCGTGCGTCCTTGTGCAATTGCTCCGAGGATTACAGCACGGTGACTGATCGATTTATCACCCGGCAGGGTGATTGACCCTCTTAGTACGCCTGGGCCGTTGATGATGAACGAATTCATACTCACACCCTCAGGAGATTACTACGAGCGCCTATCCTTGATCTGCATGCGCACCTCATTTGAGTGTTTAAACATTTCCTCCAAAGCGGATGAATCAGAGCGATCTATCAACCCGGCCAAATCGTCAATAGCCGACGAATATTCCGTCAACCGCTGCAATATCGCTTGTTTATTACTTAGAAATATGTCCCGCCACATCACAGGATCACCAGAAGCGATTCGAGTAATATCGTAGAAACCACCCGCCGATAGATTGAAACACTCTTTCGAATTTGTTTGACGGGACAACAAGTCTACTAAAACAAATGCCAAAGCGTGTGGAAGATGGCTGGTCAACGCTAACAGTTCATCGTGGACTGAAGGCTCCATGAAAACAACCTCAGCGCCGATCGTCTCCCACATATCTTTTACTGTCGTTATAGCCGCGGAACGCGTGTTAGCCATCGGTGTGAGTATAGTTCGATGACCATAGAACAAGGTTGCTGACGCTGCATCTACTCCACTATTTTCCTTGCCGGCTATCGGATGGCCAGGTACATAATTTACGATCTTGTCACCAAGACCACTCACTGCCGCATCAACTATAGGCGCTTTCACGCTACCGGCATCGGTAACAATCGTAGTCTCTCCTAGACACGACCTGAGCTCGTGGAAAATCGATGCAATCGCATTCACAGGTGACGCGATAACAACCACGTCCGCCTGCTCAACTGCAACTCCTAAATCTAGCGACCAACTGTCAACGACCCCAAGCGCCTGCGCTCGCTGAAGGGTGCTTTCTCTACGGCCGAATCCTGTAATGTGACCCACAGCATTTTCACAACGGAGTGCCTTTGCGACAGATCCCCCGATCAAACCGACCCCGATAATAGTAAGATGATGGATCAACTTGATACTCAATCAGGACAGCAAATAAACTGTTCGTGAATATCTACAACGCGAGTGCGACGGACATCGCATTGATCATCTTTTCATTTTCTTGTGGCAATCCGACTGTTACTCTCAGATGATTCGGTAGGCCATAGTTTGCAACGGGTCGTACAATTACACCTTGCTTTAACATCGATTCATAGACCGGCATCGCAAGGCGCGCTACATTTACACAAACAAAATTCCCTGCCGAGGGAATATACTCAAGGCCAAGTTTTGAGAAATCAGCATAGATTTTATCTCTACCCAGGGCATTAAGACGCCGACTCTCATCAAGAAACTCGACATCATCTAGCGCAAGTCGTGCCGCTGCAAGTCCAAAACTATTGACGTTAAACGGTTGTCGCACTCGATTCAACAATTCCGCTATAGCAGGCGATGACACACTGTAGCCAACTCGCATTCCGGCCAGCCCGTAAATCTTAGAAAATGTCCTCGTCGAAACCAGAAATGGGTACTCGTTCAACAGGTCTACGGCATTGGGTAACTCTGGGTCCTCGCAGTATTCATAATAGGCTTCATCAATGACCACTATGGTCGTTGCCGGCACATGGTCGAGAAATGAAAGCAGGGCTCCCCATTCGACCCACGTACCCGTTGGATTATTGGGATTAGCGATGAAGACCACCCGGGTATTCCGGTCGACTAAAGAGAGCATTGCATCCAGATCATGTCCCCACGAACTTGCAGGGGCCGTTTTTAGATCAGCGCCGACTGCAGCGGCAGCCAGACTGTAAACTGCAAAAGAATGTTCAGACACGACGACCCCCTGACCCGGACAAACGAACGCGTGTACAAGGAGTTCGAGGACATCGTTGGAACCATTGCCAAGTGTCAGTTGGTCAGTAGATACCTCGAGCAACTCTGAAAGTCTTTTTTTTAGTGCGTAACCGGACCCATCAGGGTACCGACTGGTGTTTGACTCTTGCTGCGCAAGTGCCTTTGCAATCACGTCACTGGAAGTTCTCGGGTTTTCGTTGGATGCTAGCTTGACTATGTTGGATAAACCAAGGTCGCGTTCTAATTCTTCGATTGGCTTACCCGGCTGGTAGGGTTGAATTGCCCGCACCCCATCGACAGCTAGGTCCTCGGCATTGAACGCCATATTGCTCAGATGCTCCTCGGATAGGAGCCTAAGATCTTAAACATAGCTGCATTACTCTTTATCTGTGACAATGCGCTTCCAACGTTAGATTCTTGTATGTGGCCCTCTATGTCAATGAAAAACATATATTCCCACAGTCCGGTTCTGGAGGGCCGAGATTCTACACGGGTCATATTAATATTGTGCTCAGAAAGTGGCGCGAGCAACGTGTGGAGTGCACCTGGACGTTCCTGTGCACTCATCACCAAACTGGTTTTATCTCGACCTGATGGTTGGACTGCATGACGACCAAGGACTAGAAACCTGGTTGTGTTCCCAGGTTGGTCTTCTATGTCTGCTTGGAGTATCTGCAAACCAAACGCATCTGCAGCCTCGCCAGCAGCTATCGCCACACTGGTCGGATTGTCGAGCACCTGACGTACGGCATCTGAGTTACTCGCGCAAGCGACCCGCTCGATCGACGGGAGATTAACGTCTAGCCATTGCCGACATTGGGCCAGAGCCTGCTGGTGGGCCAGCACTCTGGTTGGAGAAACATTCCCAGCAGAACCGATAAGGCAGTGTTTGATCCTTAGATCAACCTCACCACAGATCTTGAGCGACGTCGTCAACAGTCTGTCCAGAGTGAGGTGGATGCCACCTTCTGCAGAATTCTCAACGGGGACAACGCCAATGTCGCAGTGGTCGGCTTCCACCAAACGAAACACTTCCTCAATGCTCGATGTTAGCTCCAGATCGATTTCAGCGCCGAACTGTTTGCGGGTCGCAAGTTCCGAGAAAGTGCCGTCCGGACCCAGTGTTGCAATCGAAGGCTTTGCCTCAATAGCGCGGCATATTGAAATAATCTCCCGAAACAGACGTTCAATCGCTTCTGACTCTAACGGTCCATTATTTGCGTCCTTAAGGCGTCGAAAGATCTGCGCTTCCCGCTCTGGTCGATAAACAACATCAGCCTTCTGATCAGACTTTTGGTCTCCTACCTTTATGGCAGTCTGAGCACGTTCATTAAACAGGGCCAACAAACTGTTATCGATCTGATCGATCTCGTTTCGCAAATCTTCGATATCTTTGCTGTCTGTCATAAATCTATGAGGATTACGTTTAGTATCGACCTATCCACATCATTCGTTTATAACCGAAGTTGCCGTCACAAACTACTATAGCGCCGTCACCACAACTAAGTTTCAGCTTCTGTTTCACTACCTGTTGAGTCCATGACCAGCCCCAAGCTAATCAGATCTTCGCCGTCGGCCAGCGTAATCAGACGGACACCTTGGGTATTACGCCCCAACTCTGAAATACCGGCAACACTAGTGCGAACCAGTCGCCCCCCATCCGTTAACAACATCAACTCATCTTCTGAGGAAGTCAAAACAGCACCAATCAATGATCCGTTTCTGCTGCCGTTCTGAATTGCAATGACACCTTGTCCGCCCCTTCGTTTACGTGGAAATGCCGTGACAACAGTACGTTTTCCAAAGCCACGAGCAGTTGCCGTCAACACGGTTTTCTCCAGTTCATTTTGAGCGACAACCAGCATTGAAATCAGGCGTTGACCAGATTTCAGAGATATCCCTTTTACCCCGCGGGCCGATCGGCCCATAACCCTGACATCGGTCTCTGCGAAGCGTATTGACTTTCCGGAACAACTGAACAACAGCAAGTCAGAGTTTCCCTCAGTCATACCGGCTCCGACTAACTCATCTCCCTCGGATAATGTAAGTGCACGCAACCCTGAAGGCCTGGGCCTCGTAAAGGATTCAAGACTACATTTCTTTACAACACCATTGGCCGTCGACATAAATACAAATTGGCCTTGTCGATCCATGCCTCGTGGCAAGAAGGCAGTTATACGCTCTTGTGAGCCCAAGGGTAGAAGATTAACAAGGGGGCGACCTCGCGCTTGCCGCCCAGCCTGAGGCAGTTGATAGACACGCAACCAATAGACTTTCCCAAAGTTGGAAAAACAGAGAATGGTATCGTGTGAATTTGCAACGAACATCGACTTTACAAAGTCGTCCTGCTTGGTTCGTGTCGCAACTCTGCCTTTGCCACCTCTACGTTGAGCCTGATAATCAGACAATGGCTGCGCCTTTGCGTACCCTTCCCCGGATAGTGTCACGACCATCTCTTCGCGGACAATCAAATCTTCTTCATTCAAATCGAGATGCGTCGCCAAGATTTCAGTACGCCGATTGTCACCATAGTTATCCTTAATCTCCTTTAGCTCGCTCTCTACAACAGCCACCAAACGGTCGGGTTGCTCGAGGATGTCCAGTAGATCTCGAATAGCCCGTAAGTTGTTCTCATATTCAGATTTTATTTTTTCTTTTTCGAGTCCGGTTAGACGGTGCAGTCTGAGGTCTAGAATTGATTGTGCTTGTGCCTGAGTCAATCGATAGCCGTCCACCCTCAATCCTTTTTCAGGATCCATATCTTCCGGGCGAGAGATTATCGAATCACCAAGACTGGTCAGTTCACTCACCAGCGCAGCATCCCACAATGTCGCAATAAGTTGGTTCTTGGCAGCGGTTGGATCAGATGCCGCTTTTATCATGTCGATAACCTGATCGATGTTAGCCAAGGCTACCGCCAATCCTTCAAGGACATGGGTTCTGGCTCTTGTTTTCCTCAGGTTGAATAGGGTTCGGCGGGTAACTACCTCACGGCGGTGTTGCAAAAAACTGGATAGCAATTCCTTTAGATTAAATAGTTTTGGTAGGTTGTTACTCAGACCAACCAGGTTTATGCCGAAAACCGTCTGTAATTGTGTGTGCTGATACAAATTGTTGAGAATAATAGCGGGCACCTCACCACGCTTGAGTTCGATGACCATTCGCATCCCAGATTTGTCGGACTCGTCTCTAAGTCCACTGATGCCGCTGACCTTGCCTTCTTTCACCAGTTGGGCAATCTTCTCAAGAAGTCTTGCCTTGTTTACCTGGTAGGGCAATTCTGTGACTACAAGACTTGAACGCTGACTGTCTCTCTTCTCCTCAATTTCGACTCTGGCGCGTATATGGACCCTGCCTCGGCCAGACTCATAGGCCTGTCTAATACCACTATGCCCGTTGATAATGGCAGCTGTGGGAAAGTCCGGTCCGGGTAAAATCTCCATCAGTTGGTCAATCGATGCGCCAGGTTCACGAATAAGCAGCAAGCACGCGTCTATCGTTTCGGAGAGATTGTGTGGTGGTATGTTGGTCGCCATACCCACCGCAATCCCAGATGAACCGTTTACCAGAAGATTGGGGAAACGTGCCGGGAGTACCGCGGGTTGTGTCTCGGTTTCATCGTAGTTGGGATAAAAGTCGACGGTTTCCTTATCGATATCATCAAGCAACTCGTGTGCAAGGCGGGACAAACGTATCTCTGTGTACCGCATCGCGGCAGGAGAGTCACCATCTACTGAACCAAAATTTCCCTGACCTTCTATAAGCGGATAGCGCAGCGAGAATGATTGGGCCATACGAACAATCGTGTCGTAAACTGCAGTATCTCCGTGCGGGTGATACCTGCCAATGACATCACCCACGATGCGCGCTGACTTTTTGTAAGCCTTATTCCAGTCGTTACTCAGTTCGGACATCGAGTACAAAACTCGCCGGTGTACTGGCTTGAGGCCATCACGAACATCCGGTAGGGCGCGGCCTACGATGACACTCATCGCATAGTCTAAATACGACTGACGCATCTCCTGTTCGAGATTCGATGCTATGGTTACTTTGGCAATATCATTCATCTGCACTATTCAACTTGAAGCTCCTACAAAATTATTACGAGTGCCCGCTAAAGAACCAAAAACGATTGAATTACAGGACAATTCGAGCCCCAATCGGGACCAAAATCAGCTCTAGATTTTACCACAAATTGAAGCTCAACCGTGGATTAGAGAGAATGCTTAACGCAATCAAATACCATTCAGTCTACGGGTATCTAGCGGTCAGAAAAAGACAAACACGACATCGTGCATGATCAAAAAAGCACCCCAATTGCACCCTCGCACAAAGTAGTGAGCCCCCCGATCCACGGCATCAGTCCAACCACTGCAAGGCCATTAATCGTAAGCAGAAGTCGAGCATCTGCTTTTGGACTGAACTGCAATCCTGAATGCCCTGTTATGGGATCATCAAAATACATCACCTTAACGATTCGAAGATAGTAAAACGCACCGACTACGGATAAAACAACGGCTGCGACCGCGACCCAGGTCATATCTGCTTTCACTACCGCCTGCAATACTGATAACTTGGCATAGAATCCAATTGTTGGCGGTATCCCTGCGAGAGAAAACATCAGTAGTAGCATAATGAACGCAACCCACGGATGGGATTGATTCAGCCCCGAATAGTCTTCAATTAAATCAGCTTCCACACCCTCGCCTGACAAAGCCAGTATTACCCCAAAAGCACCCAAGGTAACCACCGCGTAGATCAATATATAGGCCATAGCAGACGCATAGCCGGAAGCCTCACCCGTCAAAATACCCAGCAGAAAGAAGCCGACATGAGCAATTGCCGAATAGGCCAGCATGCGTTTGATATTCCTTTGCGCGATAGCAATGATGTTGCCCAGAGCTAAAGAGACCATAGAGACCACGACCAGCATCCCCTGCCATTCTGTAGCGAGCGATTCAAGTCCGTCTGCGAGAAGTCTGAGTATGATCGCGAAGCCCGCAAGCTTTGGCGCTGTCGCCAGATAGATCGTGGTCGACGTTGGGGCGCCCTCGTAAACATCGGGCACCCACATATGAAAAGGCACCGCACCCATCTTGAACAAAAGTCCAACCAGAACCAGTATCAGCGCCATGGTTCTGGGCAGCGTACTTCCGTCATAACGCACCATCGATGCTGACAATTCGCTGATATACAGCGTCCCGGTGAGCCCATACAGCAGCGATATGCCATACAGTAATATCCCGGAAGCCAGTGCGCCCAATACAAAATATTTCATGGCTGCTTCTGACGCAGCTGTCGAGTCGATCCGCAATGCCACCATCGCATACAGGCACAAGGCAAGCAATTCCAGACCCACGTAGAGAGACAGCAGATGATTTGAAGCCGTCATCACCATCATTCCGACAACCCCAAATAACGTTAGCGCAAAAAACTCCCCTTTCCAAAGTCCTCTTATATTCGCGTAACTTCGACCGTAGACCAGAACACATGCTGTCAAAATGCAAATGCCTGCCTTCAAAATAGCGGACAGACTGTCCATCAAAACCAGGCCATTGAGTCCATAGACCGGAGCCGTCTCAGAATAAATCAGACTCAGAGCAGCGCCTACCGCCAGAGTGAGCATCGACAGGCCATATCCAAACTTCTGCTTTTTGGTTGCAGGCAAATACAGATCCAACACAAGAATAAAACAAGCCATGAGCGCTATGACGATCTCCGGCAGTACTATTAGAATATCTTGCTTAGTCATGGTCACTAGAGTTTTGAATTCGCAGCATGTTGCAGCAGATTTTCGACGGTCGAATGCATTACCTCAAGAAGTGGCATCGGATAAATACCCAGCCCGAGCACACAAACCACCAACACGCCTAACACAACTTTCTCACGCCCATTGACATCAACCAGTGCTTTTACTTTTTCGTTGGTGACCTCACCATAGACGACCCTCTTGATCATCCAGAGCGTGTAGGCTGCACCGAGAACAAGCGTAAGACCTGCAACGACTGCGTACCAGCCGTTAACCCTGAAGCTACCCAGGATAACTAGAAATTCACCCACGAACCCTGAAGTACCCGGCAGCCCAGCATTCGCCATCGCGAAAAACACAAAGAAAACCGCAAACACTGGCATGGTATTGGCCACACCACCATAGCTATCGATCTCCCTGGAATGCATTCGATCATAGAGAACCCCGACACACAGAAATAAGGCTCCCGAAACAAAACCGTGAGAGATCATCTGCACGATGGCGCCTTCCATACCTTGTGAATCGAATATAAAGAAGCCTAGCGTCACAAAGCCCATGTGTGATATCGACGAATACGCAATCAATTTCTTCATATCCCGCTGCACCAAAGCCACTAACGCGATGTAGACCACAGCAATCAATGACAGCCCTATAACCCATATAGCCAACTCAGAAGAAGCATCTGGTGTAATCGGAATACTGAATCGGAGGAATCCGTAAGCACCCATTTTTAGGGTTATAGCGGCCAAGATCACAGACCCGCCCGTGGGGGCCTCCACGTGAGCATCGGGTAGCCACGTATGCACCGGAAACATTGGCACCTTTACGGCAAAGGCCGCGAAGAATGCTAGAAAAATCAGCACCTGTGTACCATAGGTCAGTGGTGTTGCATGAAACGATGCTATGTTGAAGGTGTGGCCTGATGTGAAATACAAATAGATAATGGCCACGAGCATCAGTAGCGATCCAACCAATGTATACAGAAAAAACTTTATGGCCGCATAAACTCGGTTTGAACCGCCCCAAATCCCGATAATCAGGAACATCGGTATCAGCATGGATTCCCAAAAAAGATAGAAAAGAATAGCATCCATCGAACTAAAAACGCCGATCATCAACCCTTCCATAATCAGGAAGGACGCCATGTACTGAGCAACTCTATGGGTAATCACCTCCCACCCGGCTATGACTACAATGATCGTTAGCAGGGTCGTCAGAATAATCAGTGGCATAGAGATACCATCAACGCCAAGAAAGTATTGGATGTGTAGGGCCTCGATCCACTTATAGCGCTCGACAAACTGCATACTGGCCGTAGTGATGTCGAAATCGGTATATATCGACAACGACAACAAAAATGTACCCGCAGAAAACCCGAGCGCTAACTTTTTGGCTAACTGAGCATTGCGATCACCACCAGTCGACAAAATCAGTACTCCGCCCAAAATCGGCAGCCAGATCAAAATGCTGAGAATATTGGGGGTCATACCTTCCATCTATCCCCAGACGGTCTCACAACCATAGACCCCAGGACAAAAATACGACCACGCCAATGATCATGACGAATGCATAGTGATAAACATAGCCGGTCTGCACCCGTTTCAAGATGCGTGAAAACCACCCAATCATGTTTGCAGTACCGTTTACTGCTAACCCGTCTATCAGCGCGACATCCGCCCGTTGCCAGAGCCACTCTCCCAGGCGGGTGCCACCGGATGCGAATAGCCACTGATAAAACTCATCAAAACCGTATTTCCTATTCAGTATTCTATAGACGAGCGACAGCCTCCGAGAAACGTTGCCGGGTAGCGAGGGTGCTCTAACGTAAAAAATCCATGCCAGAACAATGCCTCCCAGAGCTAACCAGAGTGGCGCCGCAAAAAAGCCATGAGCCATCAGCCCAACTGCAGTCACATGATCATTTCCTCCTGCTGAGGGACCATGAACTACCGCGTCTCCTAAAAAGCGCCCCCCCAGTACACCCTCAACCAAAAAACCGCCGGACATGAGAGAAGGAATAGCCAACAGGACCAGCGGCACTGTAACCACCCACGGACTTTCTTTCAGGTGTGAGCGCGCCTGTTCGTCCATACGCGGCTCCCCGTGAAACACCATGAATATCAGCCGGAATGAATAGAACGCTGTCACAACAACACCCCCGAGGACGGCAGCATAGGCCAACCCTGCACCGGGTATGTTGGAGTGATGTACTGCCTCGATGATCGCGTCCTTTGAGAAAAATCCGGAAAACGGCGGTATCCCTGCCAGCGCAAGACTACCTATGACTGACGTGATGTAAGTAATGGGCATGTAGCGACGAAGCCCTCCCATTCGTCGCATATCCTGCTCATGGTGCAACGCAATGATGACAGACCCCGCAGCCAAGAAAAGAAGCGCTTTAAAAAATGCATGGGTAGCGAGGTGAAAGATTGCAACCGAGTAGGCTGATGCCCCCAGAGCAACCGTCATGTAACCCAGTTGCGACAGCGTTGAATAAGCCACGACCCGTTTAATATCGTTCTGCACGAGCCCAACCAGGGCCATCAAAAACGCGGTCATTGCACCGATAATCAGGACCACAGATGACGCTGTCGTTGAAAGTTCGAACAACGGAGACATTCTTGCAACCAGGAATATTCCAGCAGTCACCATCGTTGCCGCGTGAATCAAGGCCGAAATCGGTGTTGGGCCTTCCATAGAATCAGGCAGCCAGACATGTAACGGGACCTGTGCAGATTTGCCCATCGCCCCAACAAAAAGAAAGAGGCAGATTAGTGTCATCCAGCTCCATTCATAACCGAGTGCCCCAGTTACCACGGCATTGTGTTTCTCGGGTGCGGCAGAAAATACAGCGCTGTAGTCCAGTGTGCCGAACAAGTACATTACTGTGGCGATGCCCAGGACAAGACCCAAGTCACCCACCCGGTTAACCAGGAACGCTTTGAGGTTCGCCGCAACAGCAGATTCCCGTTTAAACCAGAACCCAATGAGCAGGTAAGACACCAAACCGACCGCTTCCCAACCAAAAAAGAGCTGTAGAAAATTATTCGCCATGACCAGCATCAGCATGGCAAAAGTAAATAATGCGATATAACAGAAAAACCTGGTGTATCCCGGGTCATCCCGCATATAGCCTATGGTATAAATATGCACCATCAGCGAGACGAAAGTAACAACGGTCATCATGACGGCTGAAAGATGATCAATCAGGAAACCGACTTCAAAAGATACACCCCCGCTTGTTCCCCAGGTGTATATAGATCCATTAAATGAGTGTCCATCCAGCACATCCAGCAGAACGACAACCGAGAGCACAAATGAAAGAGCAATCCCTGTTATTGTGATGCGGTGTGTTGCGTTGTTGCCAATTATATTTCCCCAAAATCCGACAATAACGGCAGCCGCAAGGCAGGCTAACGGGACTAATAAATAGATCACCTTCATGAATTGGTCGTCATCCACGCAATTGATCCATATCTTGAACATTTATCGACCGGCGGTTACGAAATAAAACTATCAGTATCGCCAACCCGATCGCCGCTTCCGCCGCAGCCACCGTCAAAATAAAGAACACAAACACCTGACCGGCCAAATCATCTAGATAATAGGAAAACGCGACGAAATTCATATTCACAGCCAGCAGGAGTAACTCTATGGCCATAAGAATAATGACGAGGTTCTTACGGTTCAGAAATATCCCAACAACACTGAGAGAAAAAAGAATCGCCCCCAGAACGAGGTAATGCGATAGCGAGATCATTTGTTGATCTCCGGCCGTTTTTCTGCTGGCATACTGACTATACGAAGACGCTCCGACTTGCTGACTTTGACTTGCTCGGAAGGAGACTGGTAGCGGGTATCTGGCCGGCGGCGCATCGTCAACACTATGGCGGCGACGATTGCAACGAGCAGAATGAGACCGGCAACTTCGAATGCAAAAACATAGTCGGTATATAAGACCAGTCCCAACTCTCTCGTGTTACTGTAATCTGGACCATGTCCACCTGGTCGTGGCAACGAATGTGAGTCGAAACGATCTGACATCATCACCAATGCGAACTCAACGACCATAACGACGGCAACCACGGCACCGACAGGCAAATATCGTGTAAACCCGTCTCGCATTCTTTCGATATCGATGTCGAGCATCATGACCACAAACAGAAACAACACCATAACCGCACCGACGTAGACAAGGACTAAAACAATGGCCAAAAACTCGGCTTCCAGAGTCATCCAGATACAGGCCGCACTAAAAAACGACAAAACAAGAAACAACGCGGCCTTTACCGGGTTTCTAATCGTTACTACCATTGCTGCAGACACGACCAACACGGTTGCGAACAGATAGAACAGTACAGAAAGCAGCATCATAGAGTGGACCAGTACTATACTTTCTATCTATATGCTGAATCTTGCTGACGCGCAGACGCAATCTGCGCTTCGTAACGGTCACCCAGATTAAGCAGGTCAATTTTCGTGACCACACCGGACTCACCTGATTCAAAATGATATTCATCGATATCCGTAAGGACGATCGCGTCAACGGGACAAGCCTCCTCACAAAATCCACAGTAAATACATTTAAAAAGGTCGATGTCGTAGCGAGTTGTCCTGCGCGTTCCGTCCTCTCTTTCGACCGAATCAATCGTGATGGCAAGTGCCGGACACACCGCCTCACAGAGCTTGCAGCCGATACAGCGCTCTTCCCCGTTTGGATAGCGACGAAGTGCGGGCAATCCCCGAAAGCGTGGTGACTTAGGTGTTTTTTCCTCCGGGTACTGAATCGTGAATTTTTTCTTGAAAAAATATCGACCGGTGACACCCAGGCCTCTGACAAGTTCAGCTAGCGCCCAGGTGTTTATGAATCGCTTTATTAACGACATTTGTCGTGCCTATGAAAAAATGACGCCGAAGGGCGTGAAAAACTTGACCGACCCAATAACCGCTATCCAAATAAGTGTCACTGGAATAAACACCTTCCAACCAAGACGCATGATCTGATCATACCGATACCTGGGAAAGGTCGCTCTAAACCATAAAAACAAAAATGCGACTACCGAAAGTTTCGCTAAAAACCAAAACAATCCTGGCAGCCAGGTAAATGGCGGAAATTCAAACGGTGGATGCCATCCTCCTAAAAATAGAATTACCGTTAATGCCGAAATCATCAGCATATTTGCGTATTCCGCGAGGAAGAAAGCAGCAAAACCCATTCCTGAGTATTCCACATGAAACCCCGCCACAATCTCGGACTCGCCTTCCGCGACGTCAAACGGCGCCCTGTTGGTCTCGGCCACGCCTGAGATCAGATACACCAGAAAAAGCGGGAAAAGCGGTAGGAAGAACCACTGATGTAGACCACCAGACTGTGCCTGAATAATGGTGTTGAGATTCAAACTGCCAGCCACCATGAGCACTCCGACCAATGCGAAACCCATTGCGATTTCGTAGGCAACAATCTGCGCTGCCGAGCGCATTGCACCTAAAAACGCATACTTAGAGTTCGAGGCCCAGCCAGCAATGATGACACCATAAACGCTCATTGAGGTCAGCGCCAATACATAAAGCAATCCGGCATCGATATCAGCCAGTACTAGTGTTTCCGAAAACGGGATCACTGCCCACGCGGCGAATGCGGGGGTCACAGCAAGCACCGGGGCGATAAGAAAGAGGTATTTATCGGACTTGCTGGGTATGATCATTTCCTTAAACATCAGCTTCAGAACATCTGCTATAGGTTGCAACAACCCTCTGGGACCTACCCGATTCGGGCCGATCCTGACGTGCATATAAGCAATAACTTTCCTTTCTGCGAGCGTGTAGTACGCGACCGCAATAATGAGTGGCCCAACGATAAAACTGATCTTAAAGCCGAGTTGTAAGATCAACGGCAAAGAGGCCCAAGTTGTCGCAATCCAACTCATCCGTTACTCCACTGCTTGAACCACAACCACAGGGAAAGAACCGAGAACTGACGTTTCGAAAAGTCCCGTCGGCACGTAGACAGCGCCACGCGGTACCCGCTCATCGGGTTGAACTGGAAGCATGACTTCACCGGTCTCTGAACGCACCGCCAATTGATCGCCTTGCTTAAGCCCCAGTTCGTCCAGTTCTTCTGCGCAAGCGAGCAATGCTACGGTATCCGCATCTTTGGTCGATTGCAGCGCTGTGGCACGACGTACCGTGGGATCTACGCTATACACTGGTACATCCACAATCCGATCCAGTTGTTTACCATTCTTTGGTTCAGCGGATTGAGTAGAAACATGATTAAATGCTTGTAGATTCAGTTTATAACGAACGCTTATTCGTGCTGATAAATCATAGACCTCTTTTAGTTCAGCAATAATGTCCTCCGAACTAACCTGGTCAAAACCCTCCAGTTTCAAGAAATTTCCAAGCACCCGTAGAATCTTCCACCCTGGTCTCGACTGCCCCATCGGCTTTACAGCAGCACTGGCGAACTGGGCAACGCCTTCGCAATTAATATAGCCGGCGTCGATTTCGGTAAAAGCCGCAAGAGGCAACACAACATCCGCCTGCTTGGGCACCGCGGAACGAAAAGTCGAAATGCTCACAACGAACTCTGCTTCGTTCAGCGCAGTATCCAGCGCCACTGGATCAACATAATCGTTGCGAGCCTCAACCCCATACAAAACATAAGCTTTGAGACGCTCATCGATCATTTTTTTGCTATTTAACCCCGGCGAATCATTCGAACGTCCGCCGGGTAGACGGTGCGGCACGAACCCAGCGACCCATCCCGCAGCGCCATTAGCATCTGGCAACAAGGCTATCCGAATACCACAGTTCTCTCCCAGCCAAGATGCAATCTGTCGAAGCGTACTGGCATCCGGATGGTTCATTCCAATTTGCCCTAAGAGAATGAGGACATCTCCATCGTCTGCAATTAACCCGTTGGCAATACCATCAACGGCCGCTCCAGATTCATACTGTCTTGCGAGTTCAACAAGATGCCTTGGTAGTCGATCTGCCTTTCCTCTTGTGATCGCAAGTTTTTGAGCGATGCTCGCGAAAACGACTGCCATCATTGATGGCTTTACGACGATTTCTTGGGTCGTCCCAAAATTATGATTGAACGCCATTGGATTGAGAACGGATATCTCACCACCCTGCTGCGCCAAGCGACGAAGCCTTAACGATACCAACGGCAGTTCCTTTCGGATATTCGAACCCACTATCAGTACAGCACTAAGATCTTGAACCTGTGAAATAGATATATCGGTACCTGGGCAAACTGGCGCTAACAAATCATCTCGAAAATCTTGTTGCCGTAATCTATGATCAACGTTAGATGACCCCAGCGCACGCAATATTTTCTGTAAAAGAAAAAACTCTTCTAACGAAGTTGTTGGAGACGCTATTGCGCCGATTTGACCACCAGACCAGGTTTGTTTTATTTGCGTCAGATTCGACGAAACAAGTTCTAGTGCCTCAGTCCACTCGACTTCCTGATAGTTGCCACCCTGTCGAACAAGCGGCATGGTCAATCGATCATGAGAATTAACACTCTCATAACTGTATCGGTCTCGATCCGAAAGCCAGCATTCATTAACCGCCTCGTTGTCTCGCGGCAATACTCGCTTGACCACACCCCCAATTTCCTGAATTTCAAGGTTTGAACCCAAACAGTCGTGGGGGCTGATTCCTTTGTGTCCGTTCAATTCCCAGGTTCGCGCTGTAAACCGATAGGGTTTCGAGGTCAGCGCCCCTACCGGACACAAATCGATCACATTTCCGGAGACCTCGCTATCCATCGACGTGCCAAGGAAGGTCGAGATCTTCATATCTTCCCCACGTCCAATAGCACCCAACTCCATGACACCAGCCACTTCTTCACCAAACCTTACGCAACGAGTGCAATGAATACAGCGAGTCATTTCAGTAGCTATCAGAGGACCAAGATCTACATTGTCGACAGATCTTTTGACCTCGTCGAATACTGAACTACTACCACCGAATCCCATCGCCTGATCTTGAAGTGGGCACTCCCCTCCTTGGTCACATATCGGGCAGTCCAAAGGATGGTTAATCAGCAGAAACTCCATGGTATCTTCTTGTGCCTGTTTCGCGATGTCAGACAAGGTCTGTACAACCATGCCGTCGGTTACTGGGGTGGCACAGGCTGGGAGTGGCTTCGGCGCTTTTTCAACCTCGACAAGACACATTCTGCAGTTAGCAGCAACAGAGAGTTTTTCGTGGTAGCAGAATCGTGGAATATAAATCCCCGCATTGTCAGCCACTTCGATAATGGTTGAACCCGGTTCTGCTTCGAACTGTTGCCCGTTGATCTCAACTTTAAGCATGATGAAGCAGTCCTATCATCAAGCTGCAACTTGAGACGTCATCTTTGCCTCGAACTCTCCACGAAAGTGTTTAAGAAAACTTTGGACAGGCCAAGCTGCCGCATCTCCCAAAGCGCATATAGTCCGACCTTCTATCTTGTCAGCAACATTAACCAACTTTTCCAAATCACCGGCTTTACCGTCACCGGTTCGTATGCGATAAATCAATCGATACAACCAGCCGGTCCCTTCTCGACAGGGCGTACACTGTCCACAGGATTCGCGAAAATAGAAAAGCGCAATACGCTCCAATACCTCGACCATACAAGTTGTGTTATCCATCACAATCACCCCGCCGGAACCGATCATTGATCCTGCCTGCTGAAGTTGATCGTAGCCCATTTCACAGGACAGAATCGCCTCTGCTGGCATTACTGGCATGGAAGATCCTCCAGGGATAACAGCTTTTAGAGAACGTCCTTCGAGCAAGCCACCGGCAAGATTCAATAGTTCGCTAAACGGGGTCCCTAACGTGACTTCGTAATTACCTGGACGCTGTACATGGCCAGACACTGAAAATACCTTGCTGCCCCCACTGCCCTCTCGACCCAAATTATTGAACCAGTCCGGGCCTTTGCGAATGATGGGCGGCAACGAGGCCAGCGTTTCTGTATTGTTGACTGTCGTCGGTTTACCAAATGCACCCACTTGCGCAGGAAACGGCGGTTTAAACCGCGGCATTCCTTTTTTGCCCTCTAATGATTCAAGTAATCCTGTTTCCTCTCCGCAGATGTAAGCCCCTGCACCGCGTTGGCTGTAGAGATCAAATGCCACTCCTGACCCACGAATACCCTGTCCCAGATAGCCTGCCTGGTAAGCCTCCTTAAGCGCATTCTCAAATCGTACCCACGACTGGTGATATTCCCCTCTAATATAGTTGTACGCGACAGTGGAACCAGTCGCGTAACTTGCGATTGCCATACCTTCGATTAGCTGATGTGGGTTAAGGCTTAGTATGTCTCGATCTTTAAACGTTCCTGGCTCGCTCTCATCGGAATTACACACAATATACTTCTGACCCGGGGCATCGCGAGGCATAAAACTAAGTTTGAGCCCCGAGGGAAATCCTGCACCGCCTCTGCCTCTTAGGCCAGACGCCTTGATCATATCGATGACGTCGGCAGGGGGTATTGATTCATCAACTATTTTCGACCAGGACTGATAACCCCCCAACTCTTTGCGGTAGTGGTCTAGCAACCACGGCGACTGGATTTCTGGCGCGGGCAAACAAACATAGCATCGTCCCATGACAATCAATCCAGTTCGGACAACAACCGATCAACACCTGCTGGTGTCAGGTTCTCGACATAACGATCATTGCAAATAAGCATCGGTGCTCCGCCACAGGCGCCTAGGCATTCAGCCTCGAATAGTGCAACCTTGCCATCGGCCGTAGTCTCGCCAACATCCACGCCCAATCTCTCTTTGAGTTGATTAAGCACATCTTTGCTCCCACGAAGCATGCAAGACACATTCGTACACACCCTGATTCTATGGCGGCCGACAGGCTTCGTATAAAACATGTCGTAGAAAGTTGCCACTTCGTAAACTTGTATCGGCTGAAGAGACAACAAAGCAGCAACCGAATTTACGACACCTTCGGATACCCAGCCGTGTTCTTGCTGTGCGTAGCGCAATGCTGACTTTACTGCCGCCCTACGACTCGGATATTTTTTAGCCTCGGCTTCTATTTTGTCCCTGACATCGTCAGATAACTGATAGTCGTTTTCCATAGCCTCAGCGGTCGATTTCGCCAAATACGACGTCCTGGGTGCCGATAATTGCGACCATGTCTGTCAACATATGGCCGCGCGACATTTCATCTAGGGCTGCCAGGTGAGGAAATCCTGGTGCGCGAATTTTTACTCGGTAAGGTTTATTGGCACCATCTGATACTAGAAAAATCCCGAATTCCCCTTTGGGGGCTTCTATAGCGCAATACACTTGCCCGGGAGGCACACTGTAGCCTTCGGTAAACAGCTTAAAGTGGTGAATCAAAGACTCCATGTCTTCTTTCATTTCCTCCCGCGGCGGTGGACTCAATTTATAGTCGTCCAACATAACTGAACCCGGATTACTCCTTAACCAGTCCACACACTGAGAGACAATTCGATTTGATTGTCGCATCTCCTCCATACGCACAAGGTATCTGTCGTAGGTATCCCCCGTCACTCCCACAGGAATATCAAAAATCATCCGATCATACACTTCGTAGGGTTGTTTCTTACGTAAATCCCATTCAACACCGGAACCCCTGAGCATTGGACCTGTAAAACCGAGTTGCAGTGCCTGCTCAGGTGTAACAACTCCGATGTCGACAGTTCTTTGTTTCCAAATTCGATTATCGGTAAGTAAGGTCTCGTACTCATCAACACACGCTGGAAACCGTTCCGTAAAAGCCTGTATGAAGTCGAGTAAGGAGCCAGATCTATTTTCGTTCCGACTGGCCATACCCTCATCGCCCTCGCGGTCATTTCTTTGATACAGTGGCATCTTGTCGGGCAAATCCCGGTAAACCCCACCTGGCCGATAATAGGTCGCATGCATACGTGCGCCGGACACTGCTTCATAGCAGTCCATTAAATCTTCGCGTTCCCGAAAGGCATACAAGAATACAGCCATCGCCCCGATATCGAGTGCATGTGCACCAAGCCACATCAAGTGATTGCGAATTCGAGTAATCTCATCAAACATAACTCTTATATACTGAGCACGAATTGGCGGCACCACACCCAACAATGACTCTATCGCCAAAACATACGCATGCTCATTACACATCATGGAAACATAATCTAGACGATCCATGTAACCAATACTGTGATTGTAAGGTTTACTTTCTGCCAGCTTTTCTGTGGCTCTGTGCAGCAACCCGATGTGCGGGTCTAGTCTTTCGATAACCTCCCCGTCCATCTCCATAATCACCCTTAATACGCCATGCGCCGCGGGGTGTTGCGGCCCGAAGTTCATGGTGTAGTTACGGATCTCAGTCATTGGCCCATTCATCCCGGATAACCCGGGGCACCGTTACCCTCGGCTCAACGGAAACTGGTTCGTAAACCACTCTACCTTTCTCTTCGTCATACCTCATTTCCACATGACCAGACAACGGGAAATCTTTACGGAACGGGTGACCAATGAATCCGTAATCAGTCAGCAGTCGACGGAGGTCCGGATGACCCTGAAATCGGATCCCGAAAAGATCGAAAGCCTCTCGTTCGTACCAGTTCGCGCAACGCCACACTTCGATGACCGAAGAAATGGTTAAATCATCTTCAGGAACGGGCACTATCACACGCAGACGGTGATTCAAACTTATCGAAAGCAGATGGTAAACCACAGCAAATCTATCGTTATCCCAACTTCGCTGCGCCTCTTGACCATAGGTCTGATAGTCAACTGCGCACAGGTCAACCAACTGTTCAAATGCAGTGTTTTGATGGTCT